>JADMIO011398604.1_pt1 | contig 61950 bp, 54 predicted proteins | sample 8958161 | NCBI WGS metagenome assembly JADMIO01 (sample SAMN16585339, study PRJNA669376) | soil metagenome | isolation source: Crop rotation soil | place: USA: Cullars Rotation, Alabama | collected 2011 | reverse complement strand
GCCGCGACTTCAAGTCACGTGAATTCCAAGCTTCGGATCCCACTGTGCTGGAAAGCGAAGTCCCACCAGCGATACCATTTCGGCCCGGGAAAATACACTGAATGAAAGGGCCGCGCCGGCGCCGGGCCAAGCCAAAGGTCCCAATCCAAATACTCGGGGGGCGGCTGGGATTCTGCCGGGCGCTCCATCACCCAAACGATATCCTGATGGCGTTTGGCATCGGCCTCGCTTTGCCAACCCCAGGCGCGCGACACCCAAACGTGGGCCTCGTGAATCGGTCCGATGATTCCAGACTGGACGAGTTCGACGACCTGTCGATAATTTTCGGTTGCGTGGATTTGAATACCCATCTGAGTTGCCACCCTGGCCTTCGCCGCCGCCTCGCGAATCTTGCGCGCCTCCCAGATATTATGGGTGAGCGGTTTTTCACAATACACATGTTTGCCGTGCTGTAGCGCGAGCATCGTGGCAAACGCGTGTGTATGCTCACAGGTGCTCACCACCACGGCATCAAACTCCCGGGCGCGCTCGAAGAGTTTCCGAAAATCCGCGCATTTCCAGGCCTGAGGGTGTTTGGTCGCGGCGTCATTAAGATTTCGGGCATTGACATCGCAGAGCGCCACGATGTTTTCAGACGAAACCGACGCGAGGTTGCTGCCGCCGCGGCCACCAGCGGCAATGACGGCGATGTTCAGTTTATTATTCAGGTTTTGTCCCCGTAACAACGCGGGCGCAGCGCCTAACGCGGCTGTGGCTGTAAAAATCGTGCGGGCAAATTTCCGGCGAGTGAAAAGCTTGGATGGCTTGGATTTCATTGAACTGATTTAACTCACTTCACCCAATTAACTCAATTAACCGAATTAACTCATTCCGCTGATCAACTTCCGGGCAAATCCTACTGCCCCGCTTCGATCAGATCAAACCTGCGGCTAAATTCCGCGAGCGGCAGTCCATTGTCCTCGATGGTTGCCCAACCATTGTAGCCCACTTCATCAAGCGCGCGGCGCACAGCGGGCCAATCGATGCTGCCATCGCGCGGGTGAACGAATTGTCCGCCGTGGCCGTCAGGATTCAGCTTGAAATCTTTCATGTGCAGTTTGGCGATCAGGGGCCCGAGCGCCTTCACCCAGTCCTGCGGCGGCGCGTATTTTACATGGTTGCCAATATCGAAGTACGCTTTGACCCAGCGGTTGCCAAATGATGAAACGAAATTATGGAAAAGATCGGGTTTCACCCAAAGATTATTCCAAACATTTTCCAATGCTATAATAATTTTCAATTCCTCGGCCAAAGGAATCAGCTTCTCAACGGCGGCGCGGGAGGTGTCGGTGGCTCGATTTTGCGCTTTAATATAGGCCTCGAACCGGCTGTTATCTCCAGCGGCGACGCGTGTGACGTGGCCGGTTTTCTCGTCGAAGGCGATGTCAAATTCCCACGGTTCCGGCATCGCCATGCCGCCCACTCGGCAAGGGACCAGCAGAATTGCGTCAGCGCCGTAAGTCTGAGCAGCGCGCAAAGCTTTGCGTGTATTCTCGAGCGAATCCTCGACCTTCCTGGGGTCTTCGCTGTTGAAATCCATCCACCCGCGCAAGACCGAATGAACTCGCATGCCAAGCTTCTCGGCCACTGCCCGGCCTTTTGCAGCCTCGTCTTCAGGACAAATATGAGTGGTCTCAACGCCATCGAAACGCGCCGCCTTCAGTGGTTCCAAAGTTTCTTCGGTGACCTGGGCGATGATCTTTGCTTTGCGTATTCGCCCGCGAAAGTTGGCAGCCGGCAATTGGCCGCCCGAAACAAGGGCGACAATGCCCGCAGCGGTTGCCTGGCGGATGAACTGACGACGATTCAAATGAAGGAGCATACGTATCCAGTGCAGCCGGACGCTGACGGTGTCAAGCCATTTACTTGCAGGACCGAAGTACCAGAGAAGAAGGAAAGGAAAGAAGGTAAGCGCTGAGCCTATTTTCCCCGCCCCCACGATGTCCTGAGGGTCCTTGTAAGCCGCCATCCGCCGCAGATCACTTGACGTCAGCGTGAACGTATCTGATTTTGATCTGACCAATGAAACTGAGTTATGCACACGGAGTTTCCAACGTGCCCCTGCTCGGCGAGACGATCGGCGATTTGCTTGATAAGAGTGCGGCTGAATTCAGCTCGAATGAGGCGTTAGTTTCGGTTTTTGAGAAGCGTCGTTTCACCTACACCGAGTTTCTTGAAGAAGTGAACCGCGTGGCGCGAGCGCTTCTCGCCATCGGCCTCCAAAAGGGAGATCGGGTCGGTATTTGGTCCAGTAACTGCGCCGCCTGGGTGCTTACCCAATTCGCGACCGCGAAAATTGGCGCGATACTTGTCACTCTCAATCCCGCTTACCGTGTGTACGAGCTGGAATTCGCCTTGCGGCAATCCGAGTGCAATGTGCTGATCAGCGCCGAGCGGTTCAAAGATGATGATTATTTGGGAATGTTACGCGATTTAATGCCGGAACTTCCCGAGACTGATCCGCAACAAGACCTGCATTGCCAGAAGTTTTCACATCTGCGCCGAATCATTTTTCTTGGGCCGCAGCCGCAACCCGGAATGCTGGGCTGGGACGATTTGTTGTCCCTGGCCAGCCGAGTCAGCGTTGATGGCGTTGCAGAACGGCAGGCCATGCTCGATTGCGATGACGTTATTAACATTCAATACACTTCGGGCACAACCGGCTTTCCAAAAGGGGCGATGCTCACCCACCACAATATTTTAAACAACGGGTTCTGGATCGGCGAACGGATGCGTTTGACCGCCCAGGACCGGGTTTGCATTCCGGTGCCGTTTTATCATTGCTTCGGCATGGTCATAGGCAACCTGGCAAGCGTCACTCACGGCTCGACGATGGTGCTGCCGGCTCCGCATTTCAGCCCGCTTCACACGCTCGAAACCGTAGCGACGGAACGTTGCACGGCTCTGCACGGAGTGCCGACGATGTTCATTGCAGAACTGGACCATCCGCGCTTTGGAGAATTTGATTTATCAACCTTGCGGACCGGCATCATGGCCGGCGCGCCCTGCCCCGTCGAGGTGATGCGGCGGGTCATTGCGGAAATGCATTGCCGGGAAATTGCGATCGCGTGCGGGATGACCGAAACGGCGCCCGTGTGCAACATGACCGAATTGGATGATCCGATCGAGTTGCGTTGCGGAACAGTTGGTAAAGTGATGCCGCATCAGGAACAAAAGATCATTGATCCGATGACAGGCCGAACGCTGCCGCGCGGCCAGCATGGCGAGCTTTGCTATCGCGGTTACAACGTGATGCGCGGGTATTACAACAATCCCGAAGCAACCCGGGAGACGATCGATTCGGCGGGCTGGCTTCATGGCGGTGACATGGCGGTGATGGACGAAAATGGATATGTGCGAATTACCGGGCGTCTCAAGGACATGATTTGCCGAGGTGGAGAGAAAATCTTTCCGCGCGAGCTCGAGGAATTCCTTTTCAGCCACTCAAAAATCGCCGAGGCCTACGTCATTGGCGTGCCCGACGCCTATTATGGAGAACAGGTGATGGCGTGGGTGAAACTGAAAACCGGCCACGAAATGAGCGCACAGGAACTGCAGGCTTTTTGCCGTGGGCAAATCATGGATTACAAAATTCCGCAGTATATAAAGTTCGTAGAGGATTTTCCGAAGACAGTCACAGGAAAGGTGCAAAAGTACCGTATGCGGGAAATCAGCACAGCGGAGTTGGGACTCTCGTTGCCAAAGGAAAAAGCGGCTTGACTCACTGTGCCTCTAAGTAAGAGAAGAGGGAGAACCAGGAAATTTTCGAAATACACGAAAAAAGAAGGTTTTCCTGTTCTCGAATTTGATTGGATGAGGATTTGGCTGCCAAATCTGGCTTGACTAGCCAGAATTCCCGATCATATTGCTTTTATGAAGAAATGGGCCTTGCAGGACGCTAAAAATCAGTTCAGCCACGTAGTGGATCTTGCGCGCACGGATGGTCCTCAGACGGTCACTCGGCATGGCGAGCCCGTGGCAGTCGTTGTTTCTGCTGATGAATTCAGATCCATGGTGCGCCCGAAAGAAAGTGTTCTCGAATTCTTTGCCCCTTTAAAACGCTCTCGGATCCGGCTGAAGCGGCAGCGTGATCTGCCGCGGAAACTGAGGCTCTGATGTTCCTCCTCGATACTAATGTAGTATCCGAGTTAGAGAAGCCCTCTCCTGATTCGGGCTTAACTAAGTGGTTTGAAGCCGTTGATTGGCTGGATTTATTCCTCAGCGTGATCACGATTGCCGAGCTGTGGAAGGGTATTTCGGAACTACCCCACAGCCGCAAAAGGCGGGCGCTTGAGGCAATGTTCGAGCTGATCCCCGACCGCTTTTTCAACCGGATCATCCCAGTGGATTATGCCGTTGCGGTTGAGTTCGGTCGAATCCAAGCCACTGCCGGGCCGTTGCCCACCTTGGATGCGCTTATTGCCGCTACCGCAGCAGTGCGCAGGCTCACACTTGTAACTCATAACAATAAAGATATGGAGCGTACCGGTGTACGAATCATTGATCCATGGGCCACTGAATGAGACGATCCTCTTTCACGAACCCACCGCCGGCCTACTTCAACTTCGCTCGGGATGTGGTCGAGCGCTGGGCGAAGGAACGGCCTGAATCGTTGGCGCTTTGGTGCGTGCGGGAGCAGGACGGAGCGGAGCAAAAACTTACCTTCCATGAACTGGCGGACAAACTCCGTCGCGCCTCAAGTTTTTTCCAACAACTGGGATTAGAACGCGGCGATCGCGTGGTGATCATCACACATCGGGTGGCTGAATGGTGGATTGCAATGCTCGGTCTGATCCGCCTGGGGGTGGTGCCGATTCCGGGCACGCCGCTGCTAACTTCCCGAGATATTAAGTACCGCCTCGAAACGGCCGAGGCAGCGGCGCTCATCACGGATGAGGAGGGGGCAGAGAAAGCACAGGGCTTGGAACTGGCGCGCCGTATTTGCGTGGGCGCCGAACGCGCCGGTTGGACGAGTTTTGACAAGGGCGTTCATGATGGCGATCCCACTTTCGATCCCGAACCGACTCGCAGTGACGATGCAGGTATTATTTACTTCACCAGCGGAACAACCGGGCCGCCCAAAATGGTGCTGCACACTCAGGCAAGTTACGGATTGGGCCACCGTATTACGGGCGAGTTGTGGCTCGACCTCAAGCCCACCGACGTGCATTGGTGCATCACCGATACTGGCTGGGCCAAGGCGGCATGGTCGTGCCTCTTTGGCCCGTGGCAAATGGGCGCCTGTGTTTTTGCATTCGATGCGCGCGAGAAATTCGATCCCGCAGCAGCACTGCATACGCTCGCGAAATATCCGATCACCACCTGGTGCGCGCCGCCCACTGCGCTGCGGGTGATCGTTCGCGAGGATTTATCGGCGTATCGCTTCCCCCGTTTGCGTCATTGTGTCAGTGCGGGCGAGCCGTTGAACCCTGAGGTCTTCGCTCAGTGGAAAGCGGCAACCGGGCTGACGATCTACGATGGCTATGGCCAGACTGAAACGGTGATTTTGGTCGGAAATTTTCGGTCCCGAGGCGATCAAGTAATGCCCGGATCAATGGGAAAACCGACGCCGGGTTTTACCGTGGCCTTGCTCGATGATGAGTTGAAAGAAGTTCCGGTGGGTGAGGAAGGAGAACTGGCTGTGCGCGTGAAACCGGATCGGCCGCTCGGCCTGTTTCGCGAGTACTGGCGCAATCCGGAAGAGAACTCATTGCGATTCACAGGCGATTGGTATCTCACGGGCGATCGCGCGCGGCGCGATGAGGCTGGCCGGTTTTGGTTTGTTGGCCGCGGTGATGATGTGATCAAGAGTTCCGGCTATCGCATCGGGCCGTTTGAGGTTGAGAGCGCCTTAATTGAGCATGCGGCAGTGGTCGAAGCGGCGGTCGTGGGCAAGCTGGATCCAGTGCGCGGGCAAATCGTTAAGGCGTTTGTAGTCCTGCGCAAGGAGTTTACAGCGAGTGACCAATTGCGGCGCGAGTTGCAGGAGCATTGCAAGCGCATCACCGCGCCCTACAAATATCCGCGCGAAATCGAGTTTCTCAACGAGCTGCCGAAAACTATCAGCGGCAAGATCAGACGCGTGCAGTTAAGGGCAAGAGCCTAGCTTATGTGAGTCGGATATACAGCCCGCTTCTCGCGAGCAGGAGAGGGAGAAACAAATAACCGCTTTCGGACCACTCAAATTAAAGCTCAGAATCTTACCGATTAGTACCTAATGAACGCATTCGAGTTTGGGCGTGAAATTGTGTGGCGGCCTGCGCCGGAACTGATGGCCCAAAGCAATCTCACGCGTTTCATGCAGGCGCACGGCTTGCGTTCGCTCGAGGAATTGCAACATCGCTCGACGACCGATCTCGATTGGTTTTGGAACGCTGTCCTCAAAGATCTGGACATCCGTTTCCGTGAACCTTACTCGCAGGTGCTGGATCTTTCGAAGGGGATTGCCTGGCCGGAATGGTGCGTCGGCGGCATTATGAACATTGTCGATAACTGCCTGGACAAGCACAAAGGAACGCCAACCGATGACAAGCCTGCGGTGATTTGGGAGGGAGAAGAGGGCAAGTCGAGGAATCTGTCCTACTTTGAATTGCGCCGAGAAGTAGCCTCAATGGCGGAAGGGTTGCGCGGTTTGGGTCTCGGCAAAGGCGATGTCATAAGTGTGTTTATGCCGATGACGCCGGAAATTGTCATCTCGATGCTCGCGGTCATCAAAATCGGCGGCATCTTCCTTCCATTGTTTTCCGGCTTCGGCCCCAAGGCAATCGCGTCGCGTTTGAACGACGGCGAGGCTAAAGCGCTGTTCACGGCCGATGGTTGTTGGCGTCGAGGAAAAACCACTTTGCTCAAACCCGTTGCTGATGAAGCGGCGGCGCAAGTCCCAAGTCTCCGTCACGTGATTGTTCTCAAGCGGCTTGGTGTCGAGGTGCCCTGGAAAACCGGCCGGGATCACTGGTGGCATAAAGTGATTAAAGTCAGAGATCCTTCGGCCACCGAAGCCACTCGCGCCGAAGACCCGCTTATGTTGCTCTACACTTCAGGCACAACGGGCCGGCCTAAAGGAGCAGTTCACACCCACTGCGGTTTTCCAATCAAAGCCGCGCAAGATATGAGCCATGGCCTCGACCTGCATGCGGATGAAACGCTCTATTGGGTCACGGACATGGGCTGGATGATGGGACCATGGCTCGTGTTTGGCACTTTGCTTTTAGGAGCGACAATGGTGCTCTATGATGGCGCGCTGGATTATCCTGAGCCCGATCGACTGTGGGCTTTGGTCGCGCGTCACCGCATCACTGCGCTCGGTATCTCCCCAACATTGGTGCGCGGACTTTTGAAGTTCGGGGCCGAACCGGTGCGCAAACATGATCTGTCCTCCTTGCGGAAGTTCGCCTCTACGGGTGAACCATGGAATCCCGAGCCATGGCTGTGGCTGTTTGAGACGGTAGGCGGCAAGCGATTGCCTATCATAAACTACTCCGGAGGAACCGAGATCTCCGGCGGGATTATCATGGGGAATGTCTTGACCCCATTAAAACCGTGCTCGTTCGCGGGGCCGTTGCCCGGCATGGCGGCCGATGTGGTCGATGAGCAGGGGCGTTCGGTGCATGGACAGGTCGGGGAGTTGGTGTTGAGAAAACCATGGATCGGCATGACTCGCGGATTTTGGCGTGACCCGGAACGTTATCTACAAACTTATTGGTCGCGCTGGCCCGATGTCTGGGTGCACGGAGATTGGGCGGCAGTGGATGCCGACGGGTTGTGGTACATCCTGGGCCGATCGGATGACACGATCAAACTTGCAGGAAAAAGAGTTGGCCCGGCGGAAGTCGAGTCGGTTCTGGTCGGCCACGGAGCAGTGAGCGAAGCTGCGGCTATCGGGGTACCCGACGATGTAAAAGGCGAGGCGCTGGTTTGCTTTTGCGTGCTTAAACCAAATCGCGAGCCAAGCGAAGCGTTGCGCGCGGAACTAACAAATCGATTAATCGCCGAACTCGGCAAACCGATGGCGCCAAAAATGTTGAGCTTTGTCCGCGACTTGCCCAAGACCCGCAATGCCAAAATAATGCGGCGTGTGATCCGCGCCTCTTATTTGGGACAAGACCCAGGGGACATTTCATCGCTGGAAAATCCCGCGGCGATACAAGACGTGAAGAACGCGTCTTGAATACAGGCTGTGCTTTCTACCTCTGACCCCTTCCTTCTTCGCCCGTCAATCCTTGGCCCAGAAGTCAATGACAAACACATCCTCCAAAATCGGCCCAAGCGCCCTGCCAAACGCCTTGTGGTCCGGGTGTGCGATGTAGGCGTCCCGGTCGTGCTCGTTCTTAAAGGTCACGATAAAGCAATGCGTGAATCCTTTGTCGTGTTTTTCTTTGCTGATATTTGTGCCCCACTCGAGGCTCACCATCTGCGGAATCTTTTCTTTTAGCGCGCGAAAACCATCCTCTATCTTTTTGATGTCCTCAGGTGTGGCGCTGCTCTTAAATTTGAAACTGACCACGTGCTGAAGCTTATCCGCGGCATTGGCATTCATGGTTAGAAGGATTAGGGCGAATGTGAGACCGATAAGTTTTTGCATAGTGCTGGAAGTCTGTACAAAGTTAGCGCGTGTGGCAACCATACTTGAAAACTTCACGGTTCCCGTTTCTTGGCCGACCAGTCTTTCCCAATAGATCTTCGCAAGTACTTGCCTGTCGCTCACTCATCCAATACGCGCACGGTCGTGAGGGATTTGATGAAACTGTGGTCGTCCCACTTCCAGACTACCTTTTTGTCGCGAGTGACCTCGAACGCATGCGCCCCTTTGCCTTCCTGGCCGCGGAGGAAATTCCCGATGATTAGATTTCCGTTCTTCAGCACCTGGATGCTGGAAACCCAGGTGATGTTCAACTCCGGCGCATCCTTCGCGCCGAACTCCCAGGCGATCTTCTTGTCCGGCGTGACTTCGATGACGCGCTTCTGTGTGCCGCATGAAATCAGCGTATTTCCATTCGCCAACCGCTGGGCGTCGCCCGCGTTCTCGACGCCGGTGTACTCCCAAACGATTTTGCCGGAAGGGTCCACCTCGCGCACGGCACCTTCTCCTTCGTGCGCTGCCAGAATATTTCCATTGTCCAGCTTATGAATGTTGCGCACCTGTAAATGATAAGCCTCCTGGCTCGTCGTCAACGGAGTGACGTGGACAACCTCGCCGATTGGATTCACCTCGACGGCGCGGCAGGGTCCTTGTTCGGCAACCAGCGTGTTCGCATTCGGCAAGCGCCGGCAACCGAGAACTTGCGGACATTTGCTGACGTAGTTCCAGACCTCCTTGCCCTCGCGCGTGATTTCACGCACGCCGGTCGGCTTGCCGCCATAGGCGTAGAGGATGTTGCCGTTGGGCAGCACATTGAAAATCACAGCCAGGCTGGGAGGGTTGTGCTCCCAAACCACTTTCCCGTTGGCGTCGAGCTCCAGCAGACGATTGGGGCCTTTGCCATACTCGAATAACATGAGGCGATGCTTGATTGGCTGTTCGGCCGAAGCGACACTTAAGCTAAGCAACAGCAACGCGCGCGCGCCGATCATCGTGGCTCTTTCAGTTGAACGAGGCTTTTTCATAATTGCGTTTGGGGCATTGTCAGATGGTAAGCGCCTCTCCGTAGATGTGACAAGCTCGGAGCGTATTGCGTACTCATTGAAAGGGCGAACAAACACAGGCTTGCTACCATCTGATGAGTCGATAGTGTGTGGCCGCTGGCGTGAAAAGCCGGCTCAACTAAATTCGGAAAAAACAAGGGACTACTATGAGAAAAATTCTATTGATTGCTGCATTGATGGCTGTCGGATTAGTGTGGGTTGTGAACCCGGGAAAGGCGCAGGACAAGACACCACCCAAGTACGAGTACGCGGTTCTTAAGTGGGACGGTCCAGACCGGCTCTTCTACAATATGCCCAATGGATTCGAAATGGCGCACCTGGAAAAAAAGGGTGTGAAAATTCCCGGAGACGCTCAGAACGAAGAGTGGTGCCTGGCGTATGGTGCCAATGAACTGGCGAAGGATGGTTGGGAACCAATCAATTTGGATTCCCGAAGATTGTTATTGCGAAGAGCGAAATAAAAGTTTTTGCAACCCGGTGGATAGCCGCTATTTCAGATAGCTCCTCGGCTCGAGCAAAGAAATATTGCGTCCGAAGTTCACCGCCAACGGAGCGCCCGGGCGCTCGACCCGGCGTGATCGAGGGCGATCGAGAGTACGCCGGGTCTGAGACCGGTGCTTCGTGGTCTTTGAATCCCGCCCCCGCGCAAAATGCGCAGGGCCATTTCGTTAACCAGCTTTAGCTGGTGCGGAAGGGGGCAGGAGAATGGGGAGCCGTTTCAACGGTGTTGCCGGGCGGGCAGGCTGCACCATTGATTGATCACGATACGCGGAATCGCAGCGTACGGGAATAAATTCGACAAGCCGATCTTCGAACGGCACACTGCCCGGCTTGTATGCGTTGGTCACAAACCCTTATTCCCACACTCAAAGAGACGCCGGCAGAAGCGGAAATCGTCTCTCATAAGCTGTTGCTGCGCGCCGGCCTCATTCGCAAATTGACCGGAGGACTGTACACGTTTTTGCCGCTCGGGCTTCGAGCGCTGCGCAAGGTCGAGCAAATTGTCCGGGAAGAAATGAACCGCGCCGGCGCGCTCGAACTGCTCATGCCCGCCCTGCAGCCACCCGACATCTGGCAGCAAAGCGGCCGGTATGAGACGGCCAAAGATGTGCTGTTCAAAGTCCGGGACCGCGCAAAAAAGGAATGGGTGCTCGGCCCAACCCACGAAGAGGTCGTCACAACCCTGGTGGCGGGCGAAATCAATTCGTATCGGCAGATGCCGAAAAATTTTTATCAGATTCAAACCAAATTCCGCGATGAAATCCGCCCGCGTTTCGGCCTGATGCGCGCGAAGGAATTCATTATGAAAGATGCCTATAGCTTCGATGCCACTGACGAAGGCGCCCAGGAAAGCTATCGCAAGATGTATGACGCTTACACGCGCATCTTCGATCGATGCGGGCTGAAGACTCTGGCGGTGGAAGCTGATACGGGGGTGATGGGCGGCAAGTTTTCACATGAATTCATGGTTCCTGCTGAGACGGGGGAAAACGAGATAGTATTTTGCGAGGGTTGCGGCTATGCGGCGAACCTCGACAAGGCAACTTCGGGAATTCAAAAAAGCGCCACGTCTCCGGACGGAACTCCCGGAACACAAATCGAAAAGTTTGCCACACCCGGTGTCCTCACGATCGATGCGCTGTCGAAAGCGCCTTTTAACGTGGCGCCAGAGCGGCAAATAAAGACGCTCGTCTATCTTGCTGAGAGCAAACCGGTGTTGATTTTGCTGCGCGGCGACGATCAGTTGAATGAAGCCAAATTGGCAGGCGCCCTCGCTACTGCAGCTTTCCGGCCGGCCGAACCCGCGGACATTTTCGAAGCCCTGGGAGCGCACCCCGGCAGCCTGGGCGCGGTCGGAGTCGGCCAGTTCAAAGTGTACGCCGACGAGCGGTTGCGAGATGCCACCGCGATGACCACCGGGGCAAATGAAGACGGCTTTCATCTGCGCAATGTGGATATCCGCCGCGACATGCAGGTTGGGTGCTGGGTGGACTTGCGCGTTGTGCAGGCGGGCGAGCCTTGTGTTAAATGTGGCAAAGCACTCAAGCTGCGACGTGCAATCGAGGTAGGCCACGTATTCAAACTCGGCACCAAATACAGCGAAGCTTTGAAAGCATTGTTTCTCAATGAAGCGGGCAAACAGCAACCGGCCATTATGGGCTGTTACGGCATCGGCGTCACCCGCACGTTGCAAGCGGTCATCGAACAGAGCCATGACGAAAATGGAATCATTTGGCCGGTCGCAGTCGCGCCCTATTCAGTTTGCATTACGCCGTTGACCATTGCGCCCGAGAGCGAAGTGATGAAACTTGCCGAGCGGATTTACTCTGAGCTTTCAACCAGAGGCATTGATGTCATCATTGATGATCGTAATGAGCGCCCCGGCGTGAAATTCAAGGATTCCGAATTAGTCGGGTTTCCAATTCGCATCGGTATCGGAGAAAAATCGCTAGCCAAAGGCGAAGTGGAAATAAAACCACGCGGCGGGGCGCTGCTGCCGGTGAAGGCGCAAGAGGCGATGGACAAAGTTTTGCAACTGATCGCCGACGCGACAAAGTGACTACGAACGAGCCGTTGACGATATCTCCTCGATCTTCAGCTGGTATTCTGGGTAAAGCCGCTTCACGCATTCAGGACAGATGCCGTGAGTAAAGTCGGCATCTGAGTGGTCTTTGATGTAAGTTTCCACCTGTTGCCAATAGCCTCCGTCATCGCGTATTTTTTTGCACGAAGCGCAAATGGGAAGCAAGCCGCTCAGCGTTTTGACATGCCCTAAAGCATCGGTTAAATCGCGAATCAACCGCAGCCATTCGGCTTCCTCCCGTTTGCGTTTGCTTATATCCAGCGCCACGGTCGAAGCCCCGACCACCTTGCCATCAGCATTTTTGACCGGCGAAACCGTTAACGAGACCTCGATTTGCGTCCCGTCTTTTTTGACGCGCACAGTTTCATAGCGTTCGACGCGCTCGCCCATTTTGACCTTCTGATAAATCTCCGGCAAATCGTGCGGACGACTCGGCGGAACCAGAACCGTAATCGATCGGCCAATCATTTCCACGGCTGTATAACCATAGAGAGCTTCAGCGCCTCCATTCCAACTTACAATTGTGCCATCGAGATTTTTTCCGACGATAGCATCCTGGCACGATTCAACAATGGATGCCAGGTAGGCCATTGTGGCCTCGTTTTGGCGGCGGGAGCGTCTTTGTTCCGCCGCGGCCAACTCGCGAGTGACGGCGGGCGGGAGGCGAGCCATGTTCTGTTTAAGGACGTAATCGTGAGCTCCGGCCTTCATCATCTCAACGGCTCGTTCTTCACCCAGCGCACCCGATACAATGATAAAAGGAATATCGAGGGCCCTTTGCTGGAAAAGTAATAAAGCCGCTGCGCCTCCGAATTGCGGCAGAGCATAGTCACTGATAATGAGGTCCCAGGCGTGTTCATCAAGCGCGGCCCCCATGGCCGCTGCAGTCTCCACTCGCTCGCTGGTCGGCTCAAAACCTCCTCGACGCAGTTCGCGCAGCATCAGCATTGTATCGATTTCTGAATCCTCCACCACCAGAACTCGAAGCGGTATGGACATAAGGATCTTATGTAGTAATGTGGCGGACGTGGTCCGCTGGGCGTAGTTTAGCCCAGGTTCGTTCGACGGTCAAACCGCTCCACTCTACATGGAATGTTCGGCAACGATTCAGTGTCCTTTTTGCGGTCAGAAATTTGATCTGGTCCTCGATACAAGCCTGGCGAGTCAGAGCTTCACGACCGATTGCGAAGTGTGTTGCCGCCCGTTCGAAGTGTTTGCCGAATGTGAGCCCGGTGAAGTGCTGAGTGTAGAGGTGCGATAAGGGAACGTGGGGGAGTCGGGCGAGCTTTTACTCCACTGCATGCATTCGGCTTAGACTCCTACGCTCCACGATTTCCTAGTCTTCGGTTCGCCTTGGCGCTAGATTCGCGCGAAACAAATATGAGTCCCAATAAAATTCTCTGGATTTACATTATCCTTTTAGTGGTTGGTGGTCTGATCGGTTTCCTGAAGGGCAAAAGCCAGGTTTCCCTCATTATGTCCGTCGCGTTTGCTGCGGCATTGAGCCTTTGCGCGGCTGGAATAATTTTTAAAGATTATGTCGCTGATATTTTGTTGGCAGCACTCCTGGTCGTGTTCGCGATTCGCCTCACCAAAACCAAAAAATTTATGCCGGCTGGCCTGCTGCTCATCATCACAATCGTGACTTTGGCGCTGCGTCATTTCAGGTTTTAGCAGCCGCCAAAGTTCGATCTTCACGTTCAATTGGTAATTTAGTGAGTCATTGTGCGTTCGACGTCGCTTCCTATTTGGCAAATCCATTCGGATATTCTCGAAGCGATGCGCTCAGGCAATCGTTTCGTGCTTGTAGCCCCGACCGGCTCCGGTAAGACCACCCAAGTGCCCCAAATGTTGCTGGATGGAGGTTTGGCAGGTGAGAAGAAAATCGTCGTGCTGCAGCCACGGCGTGTTGCGGCCCGAACCGTGGCTGCGCGAGTGGCCTGGGAACGCGGCTGCCGGGTGGGGGCCGAAGTCGGCTACCAAATTCGTTTTGAGGATCGAACCAGCCTGGGCACGCGGATCAGTTACGTGACCGAAGGCATCCTGCTCCGATGGTTGCAGGAGGATCGATCTCTCATGGATGTTGCGATTATTCTCTTCGACGAGTTTCATGAGCGTAATTTGCTGAGCGACGCTGCTTTGGCCTTAGTCAAGCATATTCAGGAGGCGCAACGGCCCGATTTGAAAATCGCCGTGATGTCCGCCACGTTGGAAGCCCAACCCGTAGCCGACTATCTGGGAAATGGATCCGCTCTCGAGAACCGAAACCCGCATGGATCAGTCACACCACCCTCTTCGACTGCTGAGCGCCTGCCTTGCCCAATACTTATTTCGGAGGGACAAAGCTTCCCCGTCGAAGTCACTTATCTCAGCCAACCTGATGATCGGCCGATCACAGAACAGGCCGCGGATGTGGTCGAACATATCGTGAATGCCGGTGATGCCGGGGACATCCTGGTGTTCATGCCCGGGATGGCAGAAATCAATTCGACTATTGGCGCTTTGCGGGCCATTGGCAGCCATGAACGCCTGGCCTTCATTCCGCTGCACGGCGATCTGCCGCCGGAACAACAGGACCTCGCCTTTGCTCCAAACCCGCTCCGCAAGGTGATTGTCTCCACGAATGTCGCCGAGACTTCGGTCACGATTGAAGGCATTCGACACGTCGTGGATAGCGGTCTGGCAAGGGTGGCGCGTTATGATGCGGAGCGTGGCATCAGCACTTTATTTCTGGAGCCGATCAGCCGAGCTTCGGCGGAACAGCGCAAGGGCCGCGCCGGAAGGACCGCGCCAGGCACGTGCCATCGGCTCTGGACTGAAAGCAGCCAATTAAGCCGGCCCGAGCGGAACACGCCGGAAATCCAGCGCAGCGATCTGGCGGAGGTGGTATTGCTGTTGCATTCGCTGGGCATCAAACGGGCGGCTGAATTTGATTGGTTGGACAAGCCGGATCGCCAGGCCGTCGAGCGAGCCGAGCGGCTGCTAATCACTCTCGGAGCTCTCACCCAGGATCCCGATGAGGGCATCGCAAAAGCCGGCCCATCTCCCGCGCCCCGCGAAACTCGGAATTCCAGTTTGACCCCAATTGGCCGGCGCATGCTCCGGTTGCCCATGCACCCCACCTATTCACGCATGCTGGTCGAAGCAGCAAAAAATGACTGCGTGCCAGCCGCGGCTTTGTGCTCCGCGCTGGTCAGTGGCCGAGACTTGCTGATGCGCCTGGGCCGCGACGATAAGCACATCAAGGAAGCGCGCGAGCTGTTCGAGGCGAGTCAGGAATCGGACTTCTATACGCTGATGCGCGCTTACCAATTCGCAAAGAAAAATAACTTTAACCTCGAGACCTGCCGGCGCTATGGCGTTCACGCCCAGACTGCCCGCGTTGTCGAACAGACATTCGAACAAATTCTTGAGATCGCGGCCCGGCAGCACCTTCTGAAACCTGAAGCGAAACCGGAGAACGTGGAAGCCCTTGAGGGGAAGCGAGCTTCCTCGGGGAAACCAGTATCAGACGATCCTTTGCCCCGCTGCATCATGGCCGGTTTCATCGATCAGCTTTGCATCCGGCGCGATTTGGGAACACTCGAGTGTGACATGACTGAGGGGCGGCACGGGACACTGATGCGCGAGAGCGTAGTGCAAAATGCGACCTTGTTTGTGGCCGCTTCGGTCCGTGAGGTGACTGGGCGCGGCTCAGAGAATTTGACGCTTCTGGGTCTGGCCACCGCAGTGAAACGGGAATGGATTGAGCAGACTTTTCCAGAACAGATTACGGCCCGAGTCGAACATCTCTACGATCGCACACACAAGCGAGTCGCCGCCGTACGCCTGGTTCGATTTCGCGATTTGGTGATTCATCACGAGCATGAACGCGAAGTGGCTCCAAAAGCATCGGGCCGCTGCTTGGCGGAAGCATTTGCAAGCGGCTATTTCGAATTGCCCCTGCTTAATCACGAGATCAAGCAGCTCGTGAACCGGGTGAATCTCGTCTCGGCAGTTATGCCGGAGTTGGAAATCCCGGCTTTCGAGAAGGCCGGCATCTTGGACTGCCTGGCGCGCGCTTTTGAAGGATTGACCCTGGCCAAAGAGGCGCAAGCCACGCCGTTGCGAGAGGCCTTTATCCAGCGGCTGGGCATAGAGCGCGTGAGCTGGCTTGATGAACTGGCCCCCATGAGCATTCCCTGGCCAGATGGCCGAAAACTGAAACTTCAATACTCGGAGGTGACGCAGAATGCTGAAGCCCAGACAGCTCCGCCCGAACTGCAAATCAAATTACACGAGTGCTTCGCCCTCAAAGCCCACCCGCGGATTTGTGAAGGCCGCGTCCCAGTGAAGCTCTGGCTTTGCGCGCCTGACGGCAAACGGCTGGAAGCGACCTTGGACTGGCCGGCTTTCAAAGAGAGTGCCTACCCCAGGCTCAAGCCCGGCCTGCAGAAGAAGTACCCCGGCGTGGCGTGGGTGTAAGGCGAGAGGAAGGTGCATCACCGAGCACCGGTCTCAGCCTCGGCGTATTCTCAATCGGGCCGCATCGAGCCGGGTCGGAGACCGACGCTCCGGTCCGTGTTGCTTGACCCGTCATGGTTGAAATGGCTCCCGTTGCGTTTAAGCGAGCGCAAATCACGCATTGACAAGCCACGCTGATGTAAGAGACTATTGAACACAGCAGGTTGAATTCGGATTAAATTAGCGAAACGGCAATGATCGGCTTACGCGATAAACGCTGTAGTTACCTGAGGAACGGCTTCACTTTAATCGAATTGCTCGTCGTTATTGCGATTATTGCCATCCTCGCCTCCTTGTTGCTTCCCGCCCTGAGCCGGGCAAAAGAGAAGGCCAACCGCACCGCCTGCATAAACAACCTCAGGAATTTGGCCCTGGCAATGGCGATGTACACTCACGACAACAACGATTCAATGCCGTGGTGCCAATGGTATAATAACTATGGGCCAAGCTGGATTTATATGCCGAAGGGAGGCTTGCCGCCAGATCCTTACAAGCTTGTCGGAAGCGTGCTCGAGGACAATACAAACGATTTCCCGTTTGTCGAGCAGGGACTGTATTATCCTTATATCCGTAGCCGTCAGGTCTATTATTGTCCGCTTGATAGAAAAGAAAACGCCGATTTTATTTATCGCATCCAACGAGTATCCAGCTACATCATGAACGGTGCAGTCTGTGGGTTTGGAACTTATTCCAAGCCCAAGTTCAAAATAAATCAGTTTAACCCATCCGCGTATGTCCAGTGGGAGCCGAAAGTTAACAACGAGAAGCCGGGAGACCCGAAAGGGCCTTTTTCTTACAACAGCGGACATGATGCCAGCCAGATTCCAAATGACAAGGAGGGAATCGGCAACCGTCACGACAAAGGAGCCGCTGTCATGGGATTCGACGCTCGCGTCCATTGGATTTCCTTTTTGAAATATACGCAGGAAGCCAGTAGCCATCCGGGACTCCTTTGGTGTGTTCCAAATAGCCCAACGGGCGATCATTAGAACCGAATCGTGTTTCTGGGAAACCCGCCGAGTGGCGCGAACCGCTCCGAATATTAAGTGAAATTCGGACTCCTCAGGCCGGGCCGCTATCAAATGCTTTCATATCTGCAGAAGTGAGTTTCGACCCCCCACAACCACAAAGGAGGGCTAAGAAGAAAAGAGCCATCCATCCAACCCGACGTTCGCCGATGAGCATAATGCAAAGCTTATTTGACCGTATTTACCAATGGCGTCATTCCCTGCACACGCACCTCGAGGCGATCACCGGACTCGATTGGGCCGACACCGCTAGGGGTGCCGGTGAGGATGATGTCTCCGGGGAGCAACGTCATATTCGTGGAGATGAAACTTACCAATTCGTAACAATTGAAAATAAGCTGGCTGGTGTTGGAATTCTGGCGCAATTGCCCATTCTGGAACAATTGAATCGTCAATCCATGCGGATCAATTTTGGTTTCGACGTACGGACCGAGCGGCGTGAAGGTGTCGAACGATTTTGAACGAGTCCACTGGCTCTCGCCATTCTGGATAGTGCGGTCGCTGATGTCTTGCGCGGCGGTGTAACCGAAAATATAGCGCGCGGCCGCGGCCGGGGTAACGTTCCGCACGCGCCGGCCAATGACGATGCACAACTCCGCTTCAAAATCCGTTCGATGATTGGGGAATGGCACTTCGATCTTCGCTCCGTCCGGAATCAGGGAGGTCGTTGCTTTAATCCAAAACAACGGCTGTTTCGGCAATGGCTTGCCAGTTTCGCGCGCGTGATCGGCATAGTTGAGCCCGACGGCGATGATTTTCGACGGAGTCACCGGCGCGAGGGTGCGCACGCCTTTGAGCTTCATCGGTTTTTTTTCAAACGATGGTGAACCAAAGACATCACCCCGCAATGGATAGATTTCTCCATCGACAACTTTGGCGTGAAAAATCGAATCGCCCTTCTGAAATCGGCCAATGGCTGACATAAGCGAGGCGCTTTGTAGCAAATTCAGTGGCGCAGTCGCAAGGCTAAATGTTGGGGCCGAGTACGATTAAAAACTATCTGTTGCGGGCCGTGGAGTGCGGCGGCAAACGAAGCGCGACGCTTTAGGTGGAATTCCAGGCTAGCCAGTACTTCCTAAGACGAGCCAACGACATTAACGGTATTAACTCTATTTCGCCTTTGACTAACGCGGACCCCCTATTCAAAATGCACAATCGAAAACCATCTGTGTGCATCCGCAACTCAATTCTGTTCAGCGAAGCCGAAAAGCCCGGACCTCGCACGACAACGGAATTGGGGGATTAACGAAGTGAGATTATGAATATCACCGAGCGTCGATTTGTAACTGCCACCGAAAAAGTCGATGGCCATTCTCCCTGGGCTCTCGAGGAATGGCTTTGCAGAGGAGACGTGGTTCCGAACCGCGACCTGTTGATGGTCCGAGTGAACATCGAACCTGGCCGCGCGCATCAGTTTCATACTCACCCGAATCGGGAGGAGATCATCTACATCCTCTCTGGCCGGGCCGAACAATGGATTGGCCGTGAGCACCGCATTCTTGCTCCGGGCGAGGTGGGATTCATCCCTAAAGGCGAGGTCCACGGCACCTATAATCCTTTCCGTGAACGGTTGGTGTTCCTGGCAATTCTGGCGCCGGCAAATGCGCCAGAGCCCGCCCTGGTGGATGTTTCCACACAGGAGCCTTGGGTCGGGATGCGGAAGGGTTTGCCTGTGTGCACGTGAAGAATGTTATGAAGTCCGAAAACCGAATCTCGAAATCCGAAAAAATACGCGACCTCAAGGTGAAGCCCAAAAATTCAATCGCGAACCGTGTCCTTAAAATTTCGGCTTTCGTCATTCGGATTTCGGATTTCCGTTTGCTTTTCGCGCTCCTTGCCCTCCTCGTAACCTGCCCCCTCTCCGCCGCTCCCCTCCGTGTGTTCATCCGCGCCGGCGCAAAGACCCATGGCCCCAATCAACATGATCATCCGCGCTTCCTCGAGGACTGGAAGAAAATGCTTACCGACCGTGGCATGAAAGTCGATGGGTCGCTGGAGTTCCCAAGCGCAACCCAGCTTGAGAACACGGATGTTATGATTATTTACGCGCCTGATGGGATGAATGTCATTGGTGAAGAAAGGATGAATTTCGAGAAGTTTCTGCAAAAGGGAGGCGGACTGGTGGTGATTCATGATGGCGTAGTCAGCGCTGATCAGCATGCGTGGGCGAAAAAAGTGCAAGGCGGCGCCTGGCGCTCCGACGGAGAAAAGAAAACCAAATGGTACGAAGGGGAGGTCGGCCTTTACTTCGTGGACACAACGCACCCGATTACACACGGGCTTTCAAATTTCGATTGGAAAGACGAAATCTATTATGACCTGGACATGGCTTCGGATGCCCGCGTGCTGGCCACGAGTTTCGAGAATGTGTTCATTCTGGCGCCACAACTCTGGACCTACGAAAAAACCTGGGAAGGAGGCGCGTCTCCTTATCGCGCATTCGTCAGTCTGCCCGGCCATCAGTACGACGTTTTCAATACTCCTCACTACCGGGCAATCCTTTTACGAGGCATCGCATGGGCCGGCAAACGCGCCGACGCGAATGAATTCTGCAAGCCCGAAGAGATTTCCGAGCAGACCTTGAGGTATCCTCAAGGCGGTCCGACGGCTCCAGAAAAAGCCGCTTCAAAGTTAACCGTTCATCCCGAGTTCGATCTAAATCTGGTCGCGTCCGAACCGCTGGTTGAAAAAGTCATATCTCTCGATTGGGCCCCTGATGGAAAGCTATGGGTCGCCGAAACGCCGGAGTATCCCGGCGGCCGCACCATTAATCAGAAAGATGCTCCGATTTTTCCTGAGCGCTCGCGAACTCAGGAGAAAACCGCTACCGAGGAAGCAAGGCCGGCGCGAGACCGGATTTCCTGGCTGGAAGATTCGAATGGCGACGGGCGAATGGACAAGAAACATATCTTTTATCAAGGGCTCGAGCGGGTCACGTCGTTTGTCTTCTATAAGGATGGCGTGATCGTGGAACAAGCTCCGGACATTCTCTGGTTGCGCGACACTGACGGCGACGGTAAGGCGGACAAGGTCGAGAAGCTCTATACCGGTTTTGGCACGCAGGATACCCATGCCGTAATCAACAATATGCGTTGGGGATACGACGGCTGGATCTATAGCGCAATTGGGTACAGCGCGGGCAATCCCAAATCGGGCGACGGCACGCGGGATTTTGGGCGCGTCACCGCGGGCGTGATCCGCTTCAAGCCTGACGGTTCCGCCGTCGAACAAGTCGCGTCGGGCTCGTGCAACACGTGGGGGTTTGATTTTGGACCGGATGGCGAAATGTTTTACAGCACGGCCACTTGTGGTGAACATGTGCTCCACGTGGTGATGCCTGAGAAAGTGCTGGCACGAGGCAGCATCGGAGGGGTGCGGGCATCGGCAGTGATGCCCGACCATCAGAAGGTCGCGCCGCTGGTCCATCCGACTCGCCAGCCTTACGTGCAGATTGATTGGGTCGGGATGTTCACGGCTGCAGCCGGGTGCTGCTTTTATAACGGCGGCGCCTGGCCGGAACGATGGAACAACAATCTTTTCATCCACGAACCTACCGTGTGTCTCGTCCACAATGACGTGCTCACTCCAAATGGCTCCACCTACCTGGCGAAAAAGGAAGCAGGCCGGGAGGATGCGGAATTTCTGGCCGGATCTGATATTTGGTTTCGGCCAATCCATTCTCGCGTTGGCCCGGATGGTGCGTTGTATGTCGTCGATTGGTACAATCAAGCCGCCGTCCATAATGACACGCGCGGACCGGCGCACGGGGCGCACAACGCGGCGACGCGTCCGGATCGCGATCACCACTTCGCCCGCATTTGGCGCGTGCAGCACAAGCAGGCAAAGAAGCTGACGGCGCTTTCGATCGATACTCACAATTCCGCGGCGTGGCTCAATGCGCTCTCGAGCGAAAATGGGTGGCTGCGCATGACGGCCCACCGCCTGATTAGTGAGCGCGGCGGAGACGCCGAAGCCAGTGCCCTCGCGGAACTGCTCCAGAATCCCAGCGCGAGTCCAATCACGCGAATGCATGCCATGTATTTGCTGGGCAACCTGGGCCGGTTGGATAATGCATTGGTGGCGACGGCCCTCGCCGATAAAGATTCGATCGTCCGGAAGAACGCGCTCCGAATTATCTCAGAGCGCGCTGCTAGCGGCTTCCCAGATATTCTCCTGATAAAAAAATTGCTCGGTGACCCTGATCCGCGCGTTCAACTCAATGCGTTCATTGCTCTCGGCGCCAGCGACAACCCTGCCGCTGGGGCGGAGGCGGTCGTCAATGCGTGGCCGGATTTGAACGACAAGTATATCCAGTCCGCTGCGATTGGTTGTGCCTCGGCGAGTCCAATTCTGTTTATCGAAGCAGCTTTCAACGCCAAAGATTCTTCGCGGCTGGGTGATTTCGTCGAGCACATCACGCGGCTGGTTGCAAATCACAATGATCCGGAGATGACAGCCGCGTTGATAACCTCGTTGGCCCGGCAATCTGCCCGAGCCGACGCGCTTAAGCAGACCGTGCTGGAAACGCTCGCCTCGAAGCTCCGCGCTGATGTAGTCGTGCCGTGGAACACCACTTTGAAAATCGCATTCAGTTTGCTGATTAAATCCACTCGTCCCGGCCTGGCGAGCGCCGCCTTGCCGTTGATTGCCCGATGGGACCGCGAGGGGACGTTGACGCCGGAGTTGAAACCATTGGTTGCCCAACTGCGCGCCAGGCTAAACGAACCTGGGTTATCTGACGATCAGCGCATTCCCGTGATCATTAATCTGGTCGGCGTCCGCAATCTCGATCCGGACATTGTTCCCGCGGTGGCATTGCTGCTCGGCTCTACCGCTTCGATTCCGGTGCAAATGAAAACTCTCGAAGCCCTCGGCAACACGCGCGAGAGCAGCACCGGCTCGGAACTGGTCGCGGCCTATGGTCGGGTGCCAGCCGAGTTGCGGGACGCGGTTTTTGGACAATTGATAAAGCGGGCGGAATGGTCGCTCGCGTTGATTCAAGCGCTGCGGGACCGGAAGATTGATGCTCGGCTGATCGGGCCGGCAAATATTCATCGGCTTCGGACCCATTCTGACCGGGCGGTCGCCGCGAAAGCCAACGAGATTCTTGATGAAATCCGCGGGCCTGAACAAAAGCAGAAGGACACGCTGATCGCGCAGCTAAGGCCGGTCGTCGAGCAGAGTGGCGGAAATGCTGAAAACGGTCACAAGCTCTTCACAGCCAATTGCGCTGTCTGCCACGTGTTTAAGAATGAAGGCCGGGAGCTCGCGCCCAATCTGACCGGCATGGGAGCGCATGGGGTGGCTGATCTGCTGGTTCATATTCTTGATCCCAACCGGCAGGTGGAACCAAACTTCTACAGCACCAGCATCGAGACCAAGGATGAGTTGAGCTACGATGGCATCATCGCCCGCGAGAACAAAACCGAGCTGGTTCTGCGCAATGCGACGGGGGATTTCACCATCCGCAAAAGCGACATCAAAAACCGGCGCGCGACCGGGCTGTCGTTGATGCCTGAAGGTTTTGAGTCGCTCGGCGGAGAAGGGTTGCACGATTTATTGGCGTTCATCTGCGCCGACGAGCAGCGCTTCCGAATTCTCGATCTGACGTCGGCTTTTACAGTGAACACGTCCCGGGGGATGTATCTGAACCCGGACAATGCGGAAGATGGCACCGCTTTCCAGCGCTACGGTTTGTTGAAGGTCGGGGATGTTCCATTTGATGTGGTCAGTCCGCAACGAGCGATAGTCAATGCCATGGTTTTGAAGGGAGGCGAGGGGTTTGCAAAAACGTTGCCACAGAAAGTCGAAATCAAAGTGGGAATGGCGGCCCGCAACCTGCACTTCCTGGGCGGCATTGGCGGCTGGGCCTGGCCTTTCGGCGGCGACGAGCACAAGAACATCCCGGTTCTCAAGGCCGTTCTGCATTTTACTGATGGCGCCGAGGAAGAGATGGTTTTTCGGAACGGTGTTGAGTTCGCTGATTGGATCGGCGCCCACGATGTGCCGGGATCAAAGGCCGTGCCGGAAATTGTGAAGCGCGGGCAGGTTCGTGTTTTCAGCAAAGAGATCAAGACGAGATCACCGATCGACCACATCACCTTGGAAAGTTTCGATAATCGGGTCGCCCCGACTTTGTTCGGCATCACGGCGGAGCTGACCGGGACGCCGCCTGTCCGAACGTCCCTGCCTGGATCCGCCGGGGCGACGAATATCCGCGCGCTCATCATTGGCGGAGGCTCCTCGCATGACTTCAAACGCTGGTTTCTCGAAGAAGACGTGAAAACCCTCAGTGCCGCCGGAAACATAAATGTGAAAGCCAGCGAAAGGCCTGATGAGGTCGAAGAGCTTCTGGATGGTGTCGATGTTTTGTTCCTTTCCAACAATGCGCCTTTCAGCAAGACCGCAACTCGGAAGCATTTGCTGGATTTTGCGGATGCCGGCAAAGGCCTTTTGCTGGTTCATCCGGCTCTCTGGTACAATTGGTCCGACTGGCCCGAATATAATCAGGTTTTGTGCGGCGGCGGTTCGCGCGGCCACGATCGGTATGGCGAATTCGAAGTGACCGTCACCGATCCTAATCATCCCTTGATGCGAGGATTGCCTGCCAAATTTTCCGTTAGTGACGAGCTTTATTGGTTCGAAGCCGATCCCAAGGGCACTCCGCTGAAAGTCCTCGCCACCGCGCATTCTCCGTCCAAGAACAAAACATTCCCCATGGTGTTTATCGTTGAGCATCCCCACGCTCACATCGTCGGCATTGCTCTGGGTCACGACGGCGCCACGCACAATCACCCGGCTTACCAACGTTTGCTGCAGAATGCCGTGCAATGGACGGCAGCAAAAGCAGCTCAGAAAGAATAAACGCGCTTTTACCTGTCCCTGCTTAGCAAGTGTTCAGCGATGCCTTCCAGCGCTGCGGCCTCACCCTTGAACATCTTAAGCGCCTTAAAAGCTCGGATCGTCAGTTGCTCGGCGATTTTACGCGATTTTTTCAAGCCTACCAGCGACGGGTAAGTTGCTTTCTGTGCTTTGGTGTCTTTGCCCGCGGTTTTACCGAGCTGTTCGGTCGTTTGAGTTACATCAAGGATGTCGTCAATCACCTGAAAAGCGAGGCCAACGTGATAACCAAAATCGGTTAAGGCCGCGAGCTGGGCCGGCGAGCAGTTGGCGCTCATTCCACCGAGCCGGACGGCGCAACAAAGCAAAGCTGACGTTTTGCGCTCATGAATATAGCGAAGTTGCCGCGTCAGAATTCTTTTTCGTTCCCCTTCCAGGTCGGCGACCTGGCCGGCAATCAACTGCAAAGAGCCTGAAGCGTGAGCCAGGTCCAAAATGATCTGCTGGTGGGAATACCGGGCCCAGCCTCGGCACCGCGCGGCGATTTCAAATGCCTGTGTCAGCAGCGCATCTCCAGCGAGGATAGCGATGCCCTGGCCAAACACTTTGTGGTTGGTCGGCTTTCCTCGGCGAAAATCGTCATTATCCATTGCCGGCAAGTCATCATGGATCAGCGAATAGGTATGAATGCACTCGACGGCGCACGCCAGCGGCATTGCCTCGGCCTCATCGCCGCCACAAGCCTGGGCAGCAGCCAGACATAACGCCGGGCGCATTCGTTTGCCCCCGGCGAAGAGGGAGTAACGCATGGCTTTGTGAATCGTGGCTGGTTTGGCTTTGGCCGTTGGCAAATATCGGTCCAGGGCGCGATTGACGAGAGCGGTGCGACTTTGAATAAATCGTTGCAGGTCGAAATGGGATTTGGAATGCGGGGTGGTGGACCGGGCAGCCATAGGCCGGTTTATTACGGAAACCAGCCCTCCGGAGCAAGGCGATTCAAAAGAATTTATAGTGAAATTTTTAAATTGCTCTTACGGCGGCAACCCACTAGTTTATCAGGCTCGTTTTCTAAACCCTCGGAATGAAGCATTTTGAACGCTGAATTAACAAAAAAAGCATTGGAGAAAGTTGGGAATCCCAACGTTCTGGTCAACCTGGTGTCACGGCGTGTTCGCCAGCTCACTTCCGGGGGAGGCGCGCTCTCGCGGCCACTGATTGCGGAGGTTGGCAATATGGGGGCCGCCGACATCGCGCTCCTGGAAATCATCGAGGACAAAATCGGATTTGAAATGCCCGAGATCGTCGAGCTTACACGACCGGTTGGCAAGAAACGGAAGAAACATTGACCCGATGCTCCTGCATTGTTGGTTAGCTGAGTTAGCCCAACATTGCACGATCGCAGCTTTCTTTTTGGATGGCGGACATTCTCAGCAATCCCAAGGCGCGGCGTGACTATCACATCGTGGAAACCTTCGAGGCAGGGATCGTCCTGCAGGGCACGGAAGTAAAGGCGCTTCGCGCCGGCAAGGCTCAGATCGGCGACGCCTTTGCGCGCGTGGAGAATGGCGAGGTGCATCTTTACAACGCGCATATCGACGAGTATGCGCACGGCAATATCCAGAATCATCAGCCCAAAGCCCCGCGCAAATTGCTCCTGCATAAATCAGAAATTCGAAAACTATTTGGCCTGGCCGCCGTAAAAGGCCATGCCCTGCTGCCGCTTTCGTTTTACTGGAAAAATGGAAAGGTCAAAGTGGCTCTGGCGGTCGGCAAAGGCAAAGCGCAGTTCGACAAGCGCGAGGACCTAAAGACCCGGGAAGCGGATCGCGAATTAAAACGCGCCACCTTAAAGCGCGAAAATAGATAAAGGGCCAAATTGGGGTTCTTTTCCCGTTGAGCAGCGCAGCCTGGCCGCCTAGGTTAGGCCGCATGAACGTTTTCGTCACCGGTGGCGCTGGATACATCGGCTCGATTTGCGCCGAGGAGTTACTTAACTCCGGCCACGAAGTGACCGTGTACGATGATTTGAGCGAGGGCCACCGATCGGCAGTAGATGGGCGCGCCCGATTTGTTCTGGGCCAACCGGAAAAGGAGCACGATATTCTCAACGCAGTAAGGAGCGCGAGGCCAGACGCCATCATGCACTTTGCTGCCAGCGCATTGGTGCCCGAATCCATGGCGAACCCGAAAAAATACTTCCATAACAATGTTGTAAATGGGCTGAAACTACTGGATGCGGCAGTTGAGTGCGGCGTCAAAAAATTCGTTTTTAGTTCCACCTGCGCGACCTACGGCCCTCCCGAACGGGTGCCGATGACCGAAGACCTTCCGCAGCGGCCTATTAATCCATACGGCGAGTCCAAGCTGATGTTCGAAAAGATTCTCGGTTGGTACCGGCAAATCTACAGGTTGGAGTTTATTGCCTTTCGGTATTTCAACGCCGCTGGGGCCAGTGAAAACCTTGGCGAACACCATCGAACCGAGACTCACCTCATTCCTAATGTGCTGAGAGTTCCTCTGGGCCAGGCGAGTCATTGCGACATCTATGGGACGGATTATCCGACCCCAGACGGCACTTGCATCCGCGATTACATTCACATTATCGACCTGGCGCAGGCGCATATCCTTGGGTTGGCGCCCGGGAAGCAGGGCTTTTACAATCTTGGCAATGGGGACGGCTACTCAGTGCGGCAGGTCATTGATATGTGCGAAAAGGTCACGGGGAAGAAAATTCCCGCCCACGAGCAGCCCCGCCGGCCGGGTGACCCCCCCAAACTAGTCGCATCAGCGTCGAAAGCCATGGGCGAATTGGGGTGGAAACCGAAATTCCCGAGTCTGGAAGCCATCGTGCGGACTGCATGGGACTGGCATAACAAACATCGGAACGGTTATCCGGATTAGAGCGGGCTGTATTTAGCGCGGAGCCCGTCCAGAACACCTCGGGGTTGCCGCCATAAAGTCGAAGCGGGATACACCCCATCGCGCCGTGTTTTTTTTGAAGGAAAGCTCAATGACAGTTTGCAGTTGCAAAATTATGTGGGAGATTAAAAAGTGAAGGGTTGCTCGAAGTAAAATATATTTGAGTGCTTAGGCATAAAGCCTGGTCAAAGTTTAACAATGCAAAATGCCGGGCGCTCTAACGGAAGAAACATGAGAAGAAGAATAAAAGATGAGTTCACAGACCTGCCGATATCCCGGCAACGCAAGTATCAGTTGCGCATGCAGCGGGACAGTCGGTGTACCGAATGCGGCGAACAGGCCGTCCAGGGGTCGCGATGTTTGAAACACCTGGTCAAAGCCCGGGAACGCCAGCGAAAGAAACGCGGGCTGAAGCGCCGCTATTACGGCACTCTCAGCTATCAGTTGCAAAAGGCTGTTTCTCGCGGCAAGAAGTCTGCGGTTGCTGCTCACGCCGAATAGGCTGCCCGGCCTGATCTGTGCGAAACGGGCCTTAAAGGCCCTGGTCCTCCTTTTGGCGCAACCCGGTTAGCCGCTATTCCAAATTGACCGGACCGCCGGCTTTGGAAGCAAGCCATTTATCAAAGGCTTCCTGGCTCTCGACAGTAAGAAAACCGACCGCCATGGCAGAGTGTGAACCGCCGCATAACTGCGCGCAGTTAATCTGATAGCGCCCTTCACGCGTTGGCCGGAACCAGATAGGGATTCGCATCCCAGGAATCGCATCCTGTGTGATCCGCATTGCAATTACCTTGAAAGAGTGAATGACATCTTTTGAGGAAAGATAAATGATGACGGGGCGGGTCTTTCCATCGGCGTTCTTGACCAGCGGCACGTGAATGTCATTAAGGATACCCTGGGCATCGTCCTTGCCCTTTGGGTCGCTGGGATCGATCCCAAACACGTTGGTGTCGTTGACCAGATGCATGTCCTGGCGCCCGAACTCGCCATCTTTGCCTGGGTATCGGACATTCCAGGCAAATTGTTGCGCCACGACCTGAATCACTGTGGATTGGTTTTTGTCCGGAAATTTATCGACCGCCCTGCTCCATAGTGGGATCGCAACACCAATAAGCAAAATCCCCTCGACCACTGCCACGGCAGCCTCGATGTAATTCGAGGCGTGGTTCTTGACACCCACGTAATCAGCTTTGGGATTTCGCGAGCGATGAAACCGGAAAAGCGTGTAAGCAAAATAAGAGAGCCAGCCTACGAACAACGCGATCATCAGCCAATGAACATAGATGATGAGGTCATCCACGGTTTGGCCGTGTTCGGAGGCTAGAACGGGCAAGCCCAGGATTTTATTCATAAATCAGTGACTGTGATCGGTGAACATGAATTAACAGGGGTTTGGGGACTGGCAGTCGCGGCGCGCCGGGCAAGAAAGATGAAGGCGGAGGCGATGCCGCCAAGCACGCCAACAACGACCACGAGCAGGCTAAAAATGCCCCAGTTCATGCCTCGAGCCATTGGGGAGTCGGATTGGCCGTAGCACGCGGCGCAAGCCATGAGGGGGGCAGGGTGCAAGCTCAGCAGGATTGCTTGCAGGGCGGCGGCAAGCACAGCGCGACGCCGCTTTGGATATTTCGCCCCGACCGAGCCATTGCAGCAAAAGCGGCGTGGCGCTGCGCTTGCCGTCGCACTCAATACTTTAAAAGCGAAACGCTTCATAAATAACTCACGTTCTTGAGCTTCTTTAAAAAGTAGCGCTCATAGAAAATCAGCCCTACCCCCGCTGCCAGTGAACCGATCCCGAACAGCAGGTCCATGATCTTGCCTTCGGCAGAAAAATAGTTTCTTAAGCCCCAAACACCGCAACCAAACGCCAGCGCGCAGGCGGCTGTAATAAAAATGAGATGGAATGCTTTCAGCGACATACTCAATGCTTAATCGTGAGCGGCGGAAAATCCGCAAATGACCATACGGTCAGGAACATCAACCCAACGAAAAAAAACGCGGTGAACACCATAATCCCATAGATCATTTTGCGTTCCGAAATCAGGTGCATGAAATAACCGGCAACCAGGAAGGCTTTGCCGCTGGCGATTGCCAGCGCCACGCCGATGTTCACCGCGCGGTGGCCGAATGGAATGTACGAGGCGCCTACAGTGATCAACGTGCCAAAAAGCAGGGCATAGAATACCAGCAGATATCGGCGGACATGGTGGCTGAAATGTTCAGGCGAATGTTGGTCGCTCATGATAATAAAACGTTAAACCGGGTTTAATGCTGTGACAGAAAATAACTCCGCGATCATAAAAGATATAGAACCGGGAACAGAAAAATCCAAACAAGATCGACAAAGTGCCAGAAAAGCCCGGACACTTCCACTCGATTGGTGAATCGTTCGGGGTCGCTCTTCCACAGTTTGCCGCCAAAACCCCAAAGAAATCCAATCACAATTGCCCCTCCAATGACGTGCAACGCATGGAGGCCGGTCAGAGTAAAATAGATGGCAGTATAAGTATTGTGCCACGGCCCGTAGGTTTCCATTGAGGCGATTTCTGATGCTTTATACTTAAGTTCCGTGTGCTTGACCTGGCGTCCCTCGGCTGAACGGATGTCATAGACCTTTTTTAGTTCTTCCTGCAGCTTATCCCCGGATTTATCCGCCAGGCTCACTTCGTGGCCGTGAATCACGATTTCGCCGGTTTTTTGCGCGAGATTGAAGTCCTTTGATTTTTCCACAAAGTGGCCGTCAGCGAGTTTGCCATCCGCCAGTTTTATCGAGTAATGCGTGAACTTGTCGTGGTACTCGTAAGATTTGATGCCGACGAAGGTCAAGGCCAGCAGAATGGTGCAAGCATGAAAAAATTTGAACCGGCCAAATTGGTTCATCTTGAGTGACGCCCATGCCATCACGGTGGTAATGCTGGAAGTGATCAACACAATCGTATTTGCGGTGCCGACGGGAATGTTTAACCAGCCGTGCGGCCAATAGCCCTCGACCGCGCCAACACGCAGCAAAATATAGGATGAGAATAAAGCGCCGAACAGCATCACTTCCGAGGCTAAAAAAAGCCAAATGCCGACTTTAGCGTTGTAGAGGCCGGTATCGGGGCGGGGCTGAACTGTGTAAGGGATATCCATGAGGGCGGTTATTTAAAGTTGAATAGTTAAATTGTTTAAAGAGGCTGAGCAGGATGCTTATTCAGGTTCGTTTTGGGGGGTGAAATCTTTTGCTTTGCCGGGGACACTGTATTCATAAGGGCCGCGATAAACTTCGGGCACCTGCGCGAAATTCCCGTGGGGAGGCGGCGTGGGCGTTTGCCATTCCAATGTTGTCGCGTTCCACGGATTATCCGAGGTGATCTCCGGCCCGTTTTTGATGCTCCAGAAAAGATTGATGATGAAGGGGATTTGCGAGAGCGCGAGGCCTACCGCCGCATAGAGAATGTACCTGTGCAGGTCCAGGAAATGATCGCTGAGTCCACCGATCACCCCAGGAACTTTGGCCTGGGAATAATTGGCGCCCCCATCTGCCATGCGCCGTAACATCCCGGCCATTCCCTGCGCAAACATCGGCTGAAAAATCAGGTTCATGAAAATCAGCGATCCCCAGAAATGGACCTTGCCCCAGAATTCACTCATCATCCGGCCGGTGATTTTTGGAAACCAATAATAAATGCCGGCAAACAGAGCGAAAATCGTCCCTGGCGCTACGATATAATGGAAGTGCGCAATGATATAATAGGTATCATGAAGGTGAAGGTCGCTATAATTGAAACCCAATGGCAACCCAGTCAGCCCGCCGATGCCGAACATCGGCAAAAAGGCCATGACGAACAGCATGGGGGTGTTGAAGCGAATCGAGCCGCCCCAAAGCGAGAGAAACATGCAGGTCAGAATGATCACTGATGGGATCGAAATGATCATCGTTGTAGTTTGAAAAAAGGTCGCCACTCGCGTGCCCATGCCGGTCAGATACATGTGATGCGCCCAAACGATGAAGGAGAGAAAACCGATCGTCAGGACCGAGTACACCAGAGATTTGTAACCCCAAATCGGCTTGCGGGTATTGTTGGCGATGATTTCGGCCACGATGCCCATCGCCGGCAGAATCAGCACGTAAACTTCCGGATGACCCAGAAACCAGAATAAATGCTGCCAGAGCAAAGGGCTGCCTCCGCCGCTGACATGGGCTAATGCGCCCCCCGTTACGGCAAGACCGGTCGGCAGGAAAAAGCTGGTATGCGCGACTTTATCCATCAACTGCATAACAGCGGCCGCTTCCAGTGGCGGAAATGCGAGCAGCAGCAGAAACGCCGTGACAAATTGAGCCCAGACGAAAAACGGCAGCCGCATCCACGTCATGCCTGGCGCACGTAATTGGATGATGGTCGCAATAAAGTTTACCGCGCCCAGCAACGAAGAGGTGATGAGGAACACCATCCCCAAAAGCCAAAAGGTCTGGCCAGCGGCTGGACTGGACGTAGCCAGTGGCGAGTAGGAAGTCCAACCAAACTGAGCCGGGCCATCAGGAATAAAGAAGCTGACGAACATGATCAACCCGCCGATCACATACGCCTGATAGCTCGCCATGTTAACACGCGGAAAAGCCATATCCGGCGCGCCGATTTGCAGCGGCACAACAAAATTTCCGAACGCGGCAAAAGCCAGCGGCACTATCGCCATGAAAACCATAATTGTGCCGTGCATCGCGCCGAAGGCGTTATAAACGTCGCTGCTCATAATTCCTTTTGCCGCCAGACTGCCGCCCCGGGCGTCGTGCAAAAGTCTTTCCAGCAGAGACCCAACTAACGGCACCGGCTCGCCGGGATGCGCGATCTGCCATCGCATCATCAGCATCAGGAAGAAACCGAAGAGCAGAAAGACAAGCGCCGTCATGGCATATTGAATGCCGATGATCTTATGGTCGGTGGAAAAAACATAAGTGCGCCAGAAGCCCGCATCCTCGTGATGCGCTTCATGGACTCCCGTCATGGGGATAGCTTGAGCAGTGGCCATGTGTTTTGAACGTGCTTAATTTAACTTATTTCGCGCTGCCAACATCAAAGAAGGTTAGTAAAGTGAATCGAACGACGGCTGTCAACCATATGGAGTGCGACACCGCGCGCCAGGCTAGCTGATACGACACGATTCATTTGATTTTGTCGAAAACCAAAAGACCGAGCAACAAAGGCAAATACAAAATCGAAACAAAAAATAAATTCCGGGCGCGGTTGATACTCAAGCAGCGAGAAAATTGAATAGCGAACCAAAGAAAAGTAAAGCCGAGCAGCAGCGCGCCACAAAGATAAATCGGACCCGCCAGCCTAAAGAGAAAAGGACACAGGCTTACCGGAAGCAATCCCAACGTGTGCCAAACGGCCTGCCGGCCGGTTCGATGACCCTCGGGGTCGATCACCGGGAGCATTTTGAACCCTGCCCGAGCATATTCGTCCCGATATACCCAGGCGATGGCGAGGAAATGAGGCAGTTGCCAAAACGCGAGGATTGCAAAAAGCGCCCAACCTTCACTGGTTAGTTGGCCCCGAGCCGCCGTCCATCCCATGAGTGGAGGAAGCGCTCCCGGCACAGCTCCCACGGCAGTATTCAGCCAGGTGACTCGCTTCAGCGGAGTGTAAATGAATAGATAACTGACGAGCGACACCCCTCCGAGAACACTGGTCGTCAGATTGACTGCCAACGCCAGATAGATGAGTCCGATCACGGCCAAAATGCAACCAACCCACAGCACAGTCCGTGGCTGCAACCGGCCCGAAGGCAATGGCCGGCCCTGGGTCCGCCGCATCTTCGCATCGAATTCGCGCTCCAGCAGTTGATTCAACGCCGAAGCGCCACTGGCGACCAGCGCGGTTCCCAACAGCGTGTGCAGTATGAGGAGATAGTTCACCGGCCCGCGAAATCCGGAATAGAATCCAACCACGGTCGTCAGCAATACCAGCAGCGTTAGCCGCGCTTTGAACAGATCCGCGAAAACCGCTCCCCAGCTTTTGGCGACCGGAGCGCAGAGATCCAACTCTGCGCGAGCAGCCCCTGCCGGATTCGCCTCCCCAGGGGCGGGGCTAATCAGAGTCTGTGCAGTGACCTTCATCGAGTGATTTTAAAACCCATGGCGGCCGAGGCTTGAGTTCCAAACGGACCCGGTTCGATCATTTCAGCAATGGCGTAATCTTGCGCCAGCACCAAGCCTCGAGCAGAGATTATACTCACGATTACTCCTAACGCCAGCGCAAGCGCGCCGATCAAAACGTGCGCGGTCGCGATATCCGCTGCTTTATTAAACCAGATCGTCGCCGCGCCGAACAGCGCCTGGGTCAGAATCAGTCCAAGCCAAACCTGCGTTAGCCTGCTCAGTGGGTGATGAACCCCGAGCTGACGCCCCGCTCGCCACGCGCAAATGGCAACCAGCGCACAAATTAGCAAAGCCATCATCCGGTGCATCATCTGCAGTCCGATCTGAAAGCCGGTGATTGGGTTTAGCCCAATGGTTTCCAACCGTTGCTGATTGTAATGCGTCAAGGAAGCAGGATCCATGGCAGGCCAGAGATGCCCATAAGCGAGCGGGAAATCCGGAATCGCCAACCCGGCGTGCTGATGCCGCATAGTCGCGCCGAGGATTAATTGAAGAAGAATCAAAAGAGTGGCGCTCAGCAACAAGCGGTGAATTAACCCCGCGCTTCGATGATGCCCTTCCTTTTTTCCGAACCCTGCCCAATAACGGCTTGTGAAAAGCCCAATGGCGCACGTGAGCGCGAAAAAAAGCTGCGCGAGCGTTGCATGAAAAATCCCGATTTGATCCTTGAGCCACACAACTCGCAAACCACCGAGCACCCCTTGCAGAATCACTGCCGCAAAAGCCATTGTTCCCCACCAGCGCAGCGCTGAAATATTTCGTATAACAGAGTAAATGCTGAAGCCAATTACCATTGGGGCCATGCACGCCAGGGTCACGTACACTGGCATCACTCTGATTCCCATCAAACCAATTACCAGCGCAAAACCGGCTATGCCCAACCACCGTTCGGCCCCTCGGGTTTCGCGGATCCAGAGCCAAATCGCCAGCACGGTGGTTAACAGCCCGACGAATGCCGCCATGAGCCGATGGCTGTGCTCGTAAAGGATTCCGCCGACCCATTTCGAAAAGGGGAACAGGAACATGTTGTAGCCATAAGTGTTCGGCCAATCCGGCACTGCCATGCCGGCTTCATGGCTAGTCACAAGGCCGCCAATAACAATCAACCCGAGCGTCGCCATCGCGGTGAGCAGAGCGAATCGATGAAGCCAGGGATTCACCGGCTGCGCTTCATTCCGGGGGTTCATCGCAATTAAACAAATGGGAGCTGTTAAAAACAAAAACCGCTGCGATCTGGATCGAGCGCAGCGGTTGGCCTCTACTAAAGCCTATTTGGCTTCGAGCGCAAAATCTTTGGTAACGCTGCCACCGCTGACCTCGACCTCGCTGCTGATCGGCGCCGAAGCCGGGGCCGCTTTTCGATGATAAACTTCCATCGTGTATTTGCCATCCGGCACGTTCTTGATCGTGTACTTCCCATCTTTGTCGCTTACGGCGAAATAAGGATGATCGACGACGCAAGCGTATGCAAACATCCAGGGATGCACCTGGCAACTGAAGCGAAGAAAAATTTCGGGCGAAGGAAAGCTGAAAGTGATATCCGGAGCGCCGGGCATCTGAGCGCGGTTCTCTTCTTTATTACCTGGCGCAGTCGGCGTTGGATGAACGTTGTGCATCACCGGATCGGAATTCTTCACCACGATTTTTTGGCCGGTCTGAACCCCGAGGATATAGGGCTGATATTCGCAACCCCTTTGATCTATCATTGCGGGCGGAGCAGAAGCGCCGGTGGACTTGCCACTGATGCCTTTAAGCGTGATAAAAGCGTCGCCAAGTCCGCTGTTCGCGCCTACGACATAAAACCGCGTTTTGACAGGCCCGGTGTGCAGTTTTCCGCAATTTGCATCATCTTTTACCTGGGGTATTTCCTTTTCGGGTGGTGGAGTGCCTTTCAGCGTTACAGTGCCAGAGATATCCCCCGCGTGAACGGGCTGGAGCAAAGCTATTCCGGTAAAAATAAAAAACGCGCAAATCTTGTTAATCATAAAAATGGTACCTAAGAAAAGGTCGGACGAAAGTACCACCCACCAAATTGAGGCGCAAGCGATTTGTGAAAAATTTCACAAGCACTATGCGCAAGGTCAAAAGGGGATCAACTTATGAGCGTGTCCCATTCCCCGTGCAGGCTCATACTGCAGCGCTGTTCAGCCTTTGGCAGCTTCAATTCGAAATTTCAGCGTTTCACCTCGAAGCTCTCGGCGCTATTCGCATCGCCGCTGCCTTTAAACACGGCCCGAGCGGGATAGGGAAACAGAGGCCGGGTCATGACTACTTTCCCGTTCGCTTTCTTCGAAGCGATCAGCAGGTCGGGCGCTTTGCCCTGTTCGACCCAATCCACAATTACCGAAAGCCAATCCACGTCAGCAGCCCCGGGCCGCCGCCGCAATGAAGACAGCCAGGAATCATAAACAGCCGGCAATATTCGCCAGCCTGCCCATCATGAGCCTGCACCTGACGGTAATACTCGATAGTGCCCTCGGCCGGCAGGGCAGTATCTGCCCAGCCATGCCACAGGATCAGCTTGCCGTTCCGAGATTTGAAAGCGGACAGGTCAGGGTCGGTCGCGTTGAGGAAAGAGGCGGCCAGACGCGTGTCTCGCTCAAAATTCGAGAAATCGTATGTCGCATAATTCCAATCAGGGTCATTAAACACGAGGTACTTGAAAATCTGAGTTGCGAAGGCAAACGTGAGATCCGGGAGATGATCTTTGGCCAGGGCCGGAGATGGGCCGGTCAGCCAGGCAATCCATTGGTCTGGATCGCACTCAGCTACCGGCGAGAATCCAGGATAAATTGGCCCTTTGGCATTTCGAGCGCCATGATAGATCACTTCAATTGCTTTGCGCTGTTCGTCGGTCAGACCTGGCACTTTGGAGAGGTCGAAATGAGCAGCCGCCGGATCCTGGATAATGCCATCTTTCAAACCATCCTGCGCATCGCATTGATCGAGAATCCCCGCCTGAAGTTTTTTAAGCGCCTCTTTGGTGATGACACTGCTGTCGAGGTGCGCGGGGTCAGGGTAAAGAGCCTTGGCGATCGTGATCGATGTGGCCGCCAGCCCCGGCCAGTTAAACGCCGGCGCTCCGGCTACGATGCCATCGAAGTCTTTCGGATAGCGTTGAGCCTCCACCATCGCCTGTCCGCCGCCCCGCGAGCAACCAACAAAATAGCAACGGGCCGGGTCCGCTCGAAAATAAGCGCGGATTAGCGCCTTGGCCACCTCCGCGGTGCGATGAACCGCCAGGTAACCGAAATTCACTTTCGCTTCGAGGTTGTCCAATGCCCACCCCGCGAGATACCCAGCCTGGGATTGGTGTCCGGTGTCTGTGCCCACAGTCGCGTAACCCCTATTGACGGAGTCGCGGGCCGAGTTTTGCACCGAGCCGACAAATCCTCCGCCCCCGCCCATGACAAACCGTCCATTCCATTCATCAGGCAATAACAACTCAAAGCGAATGTGGCCGCCAATCGTGCCTTTCACTTCGAGGTAAGCTGCGGAATTAGGCTTTTTTTGCGGATCGCCAGGCACGGATTTAGCGGACTCAATTGTGACGTCCGGCAGGCGCGTTTGCCTGAATTCCTCAAGGCTGATGTGATTCGGCGCTGCCACCGCAGAACCAGCCGCGCATAAAATCGTCACACCGATCAGGATTGTTCGTCTCATACGCTAAACATATAGGCAGCTAATTTCCAAACGGCAATCACGCACTACAGCAGCACTCGCAAAACGCACCAACTCTGCGGGGACACTCCTCTTGCTCGTCCGCAACTATTGGGCAACGGTAGTGTGTGAGTGCGTCGTTTCCATTGCCGGTCACAACACCGGAAAATAAAACGCGCCAACCCGATCTGGAAGCGCTGATCCAGCAATGGGGCGAGAAAATTCTTGCGCTCATCGACGCCGCCGAGACCCCCTCTCTTTTCAGCAAAAAAGGTTTTTACGGAACCTTGATGGAATGGGCGATGGCGGATGAGCATTTCAAGACGCAACTCTTTCGATTTGTGGACGTTCTGCCGACGCTCAGTTCGTCCAGCGAAATTTCAAGGCACTTAAAGGAGTACCTGGGGGATGACCAGGTCAAACTCTCCCCCGCGCTGCGGCTCGGGTTGAAAGCCGCCACTGGAGCCTCATGGCTTTTCGGCGCAGGGGTTAAAGCGCAAGTGACCGGTATGGCACGGCAATTCATGCTTGGTAACGATGAGAAAGAAATTGTCGGCACCCTGCGCAAATTGAACGAGCAAGGCAGCGCGTTCACTGTCGATATTCTCGGCGAAGCAGTGGTTAGCGAAGCCGAGGCGGATCAGTTCGCTCAACGGTATCTCGATCTGATGGATTTACTCGCACGCCAAATCGGGCGTTGGCCGCACCCTTGCAAGAGCAACGAGTCGCCACGTGGACAGCTTTCGCCGCTCAATCTTTCGGTGAAGATTTCCGCGCTCTACTCCCAGATCCAACCGGCCGATCCTGACACCGCGATTGACAGGATCTCGGCGCGACTCCGCCCGATTCTTCGCCGCGCGAGTGAGCTCGGGGCTTTCATCAATTTCGACATGGAAAGTTATGCCTTGAAAGACCTTACGTTGCGTTTGTTTAAAACGATTTTTGATGAACCGGAATTTACCTTGTCGCCGGCCTGCGGATTAGCGATGCAAGCGTACCTGAAGGATTGCGAAGCGGACCTCAACGACATGATAAGTTGGGCACGAACGCGCCGCCGGCGCATCACCGTGCGGCTGGTCAAAGGAGCTTATTGGGATTATGAAACCGTTATTGCGCAACAACAGCATTGGCCTGTGCCGGTGTTCGCGCAAAAAGCTGAGACCGACGCGAATTTCGAAAAGCTTTCCCTCGCACTCCTGGAGAATGAGGAAACCGTTCATGGAGCTTTCGGCACACATAATGTGCGCAGCATCGCTCATGTGCTCGCTCAAGCCGAACGGCTCCGCATCGATCAGCGTAACTTTGAATTCCAGATGCTCTACGGGATGGCTGATCCAATTAAGTCTGCGGTATTGGATCTCGGCTACCGCCTGCGCGAATATTGTCCGGTGGGTGAGTTGCTGCCTGGGATGGCTTACCTCGTTCGAAGGCTGCTCGAAAATACTTCTAATGAGGGATTCCTCGCGAATAAATTCGCAAAAGGCGCCAGTCGCGATGAGCTGTTAAAACCGCCGATTGCCGAAATCATGGGGCGTTCTCCCTCTTTATCCACTATCCAGTACCAGTCATCGACAACCTTTCAAACGTCCCCCTTCCACAACGAGCCGCACACCGATTTTACAATTGCAAGCGAGCGGCAGAGAATGGCCGCGGCAATTCAGGAACAACGCAAAAAGCTCGGTCAGCGGCGCCCGCTTATCATCAATAACAAGCCCGTGCCCACCCCCGATTGGTTGCCCTCACTTAACCCGGCGAATCAAAGTGAGGTCATCGGTTACGCCGCGCAAGCCACTGTTGCCGAAGCTGAAGCGGCGCTCGCGGCCGCCCGCGCTGCCCAGCCGGATTGGGGCCGCCGCCTTCCCGCTGACCGTGCTGCGCAGTTGGAGAAAATGGCTTCTCTAATGCGCCGCGATAAAGCCGCGCTCTGCGCGTTGGAGATTCTTGAAGCTGGCAAGAACTGGGCGGAAGCTGATGCCGATGTCGCCGAAGCAATTGATTTTTGCAAATTCTACGCGGCAGTTATGCGTGACCTTGGCTGCCCGCAGCGCACGCAAACCATCCCCGGTGAATCGAATCTGCTACATTGGTGGCCGAGGGGCGCCGGGATTATTATTGCACCATGGAATTTTCCGCTGGCCATCCTGACTGGCATGACGACAGCGGCGGTTGTCGCCGGCAACTCGGTCATCATGAAACCATCGGATCAAACTCCGATGATTGGCGCTCGCTTGATGGACCTATTCCTCGAAGCAGGTTTCCCGCCTGGCGTCGTCAACCTGTTGACTGGTCCTGGTGGAAAGATCGGCGCCCATCTCGTCGCGCATCCACAAATTGATTTCATCGCCTTCACCGGCTCGAAAGAGGTTGGCTTGCGAATATGGGAAAGTGCCGGGCACACTGCTCCCGGGCAGGTGAATCTTAAAAAGGTGGTCTGCGAGATGGGCGGTAAAAACTGTATCATTGTAGATAACGACGCCGATTTGGATGAAGCGGTGGTTGGCGCGATCAGCTCCGGGTTTAGTTACCAGGGCCAAAAATGCAGCGCGCTTTCAAGGTTGGTCGTACTGTCGGATGCGTATGAAAAATTCATGGACCGCCTGATTGCCGCAGCCGCCTCCATGCGTGTCGGCCCCGCCGAAGTTCCAGGCAATATGATTGGCCCGGTCATCAGCCGGCATGCACAGCAGCGGATTTTAGCGCTGATCGAAAGCGGTAAACAGGAGGCAAAGCTCGCCTGGCAAGGCACAGTCCCCAATGATCCCAATGCCTGCTACGTTCCTCCCACCCTCTTTACCGACGTTCCGGCTCAGAGTCGTTTGTTTCGTGAAGAAATTTTTGGCCCGGTGCTCGCGGTGACCAGGTCCCGGGACTTTGATGAAGCTCTGCAATTGGCCAATGACAGCGAATTCGCGCTAACTGGCGGCTGTTACTCGCGCAGTCCAATAAATATTGAACGCGCAAAAGCTGAAATGGTTTGCGGAAATCTCTACATAAACCGCTCGATCACCGGCGCAATGGTTGAGCGGCAACCGTTTGGCGGTTTTAAAATGTCAGGCGGCGGCACCAAAGCAGGAGGCCGCGAATACATTCAGAACTTCCTCGTTCCTCGCGTGGTGACGGAGAACTGCCTGCGCCGAGGTTTCGCTCCGGCTGACGAGCCGTAAACACAGATCACAGATAAGTGTTCGTAGCTTTTGTGATCGCGATCACCCGCGCTTTTCACGATCGAAGAGTTTTTTAAGTCTTTGCGGGCGGCGCCTCTGCCGCCGCTTTTACCATATCGTCCAAAAGCTTTTTGAAATCTTCCAAGCCGGGAGCCGGGATAATAATCGTGTCGCGGCGTCCTCCGACATCCTCTGTGATTCTCAAAAATCGACCGCGAGGATTTTCTTTGAGAGAAAAAACGAATGTTTTGCGCTCGATTTGGACCTTATCGGATTTTAGAGTGTCCTCATTGACATGCGGTTTAGGTGAGCCGTAAGGCCGGTTCCCGTAAGGTGATGACCGCTCATTTGAAATCATACACTTCGCTCCATTTTGCCTCCACCGACAGCAGCCCACTGATACTCAAGCTAAACTTCCGCAGTAACACTAAAGATAACTTTGACCGCAATGCAAGTTTGTCAACCCCGGAATTTCGTCGTGCTCACAAACCTTGCAGGATCAGCAGGGTTGGCCACGCGCCAAAGGTAAGCGGCCAATCCAATCAGAATGAGCAGGTTCACTGCCTGGGACCCGCCATGCCAGGCACGAAAGGAGCGATCGGCGATTTCACGATTTTGCGGGGAGGTGTTCACGGCGTACTTGACCGTGTGCAGCCGTTTCATTTTGGGCTGCAACCAAAAATTGCCAAGCAGCGCTGCAATAATCATCGCGAGCAATAAGCCGAACCAAAGTTTCTGCGGGTTGCGCCCGAGGTAAACCCACTCACCCAAAACATGGAGCAGCGCCACTGCCGCGCAGGCGAGCTGCAAATGAAAATAGCGGGCGACCAGGATTTGGGCTATCGCCCCCGTAAAGTAAGGAGAATTTTTTGGACCGAGCAGCTCTTTCATTTCCGGGGAAAAGGGCGCGGCGCCGATGCCAAACGTGAAAAAAATTGCCGCCCCAAACCACACGGCTGCATTCATAAGCCCCACGAAGCGCAACAAGCCGATCACGCGCGGAAACTAAGTAAAGCGGGAACGGATGCCAAGGAATTTGACAGATTAACGGATTAACAGGGTTGTTGCCGAAGGAATCCTGTTAATTCTTCAAAAACCTCAAAGAATATTAGCCGCAAGCTCGGCCAATTCCGAACGTTCGCCTTTTTGCAGCTCAATGTGTGCGGCGACTGTTTCAGCCCGGAACCGGCTGACTACATAATTGAACCCATTCGAGGAGGAGTCCACGTACGGATTATCGATTTGATAAGGATCGCCCGTGAGAATCACCTTCGTGCCGTTGCCCACTCGAGTAATGATGGTTTTAGCTTCGAGCGGCGTAAGGTTTTGCGCTTCATCAATGACCATGAATTGATTGGCGATGCTGCGGCCACGAATGTAGCTCAAGGCCTCCACGACAATGCTGCCGGAGCGCATCAGATCGCCGCTGCGGCGGTGCTCATGGCCCATGTTGAGATCCCCGAGCATCTCGAGCGCGTCGTGGATCGGCTGCATCCATGGCGCGAGCTTCTCTTCGAGCGATCCGGGCAAGAATCCCAATTCTTTGCCCATCGAAATAGTTGGCCGGGCCACGACCAGACGACGGAACTCGCGGTCCATTACCGTCCGTTTCAAGCCCGCGGCCATCGCCATCAGAGTCTTGCCGGTCCCCGCTTTGCCCATCAGCGTCACAAGTTTGACTCGGTCATCAAGCAAAGCATCAAAAGCGAAATGCTGCTCGCGATTACGCGGCTTGATCCCCCAAACGCCTTCCCGGGAATCTATGATCGGCTGCAACTTGGTCCCTGTGGCATCCACTTTGGCAAGGGCTGCGCGTTTGGGATTGGTTTCATCCATTAGAGTGCAATACTCGTTTGGAAAGTACTGTCTGCCTCCGTTCAGCTCTAATTCCCCGTTGGCGCGAAAAGCAGCGATTCGTTGCGTGCTGACAGTCAGCTCGACCATGCCCGTGTAAAGATCCTTAATCAAAACGCGATCGTTCTCGTAATCTTCGGCCATTACGCCGAGAGCATCGGCCTTAATTCGCAAGTTAATATCCTTGCTAACCAGGACCGTCTGGCTTTTCGGGTGCGACTTTTTCATTCCAAAGGCCAAAGAAAGAATGCGGTTATCTACCGAATTGGCGCCGAAAAGCGCGTGACCGTTCCTGGCGGATTCAGGTTTTTCAAAAATGATCCGCAACTGTCCGCCGTTGGGTAATCGAATACCTTCGCTCAGCCTGCCCGCGCCCCGAAATCCATCCAACATTCGCGAGACTGCGCGCGCGTTTTGTCCCAGCTCGCTGGACTCCCGTTTGAATCGATCAATTTCTTCGATGACCTCAATCGGCAGCAGCACGTGATGCTCCTCGAAACTGAGCAGCGAGTTGGGGTCATGGAGCAGAACGTTTGTGTCGAGTATGTAACTTTTTTTCACGGAGAGATGGATGTGAACTGAATACTGCTCATCTGGCGATACCATTTTTTGAGCTGAGTGTGCGCGCGCGGCAGGCGGTAATGCCCCGAATATAAAAAATTACCCAGCATGCCGTACAAATCGAAATCGACAAAGCGTGGCCGGTCGTCCAGGAGAAAGGGCTTGTACAGCAACATCTCTTCGAATGGAATCAACCGCTGCTCAAGTTGTGCCAGCAGCGTTTTCTGCTCTGCCCGCCACTGGGCGATGCAACCGCGCCCAAACTTCCGCTCTTTGTGCCTCAAAAATCGCAACCGATCACCCGCCGGCACCATCTCCTCCCAATAAATGTCATTCAGCTTGAAACCAATCCCTTCGATTTCGTTTTCAATGTAACGCCATAAAATCGATTGCACCCCCTCCAACTCCCATGGAAAAAGTCCGAGCTGTAGTTTGCTATCGAGATATTTCGCGATGACCTGAGAATCCTCGCTCACCTCAAAAATGACTGCTTTTCCATCCCGGATGATTGGCACCGCGTAGTATCGCCCTTTGCTCAGCCGCCAAACCAGCGTCCGTTCTCCGTTTGGAATGTTGATAATTTTGAATTTGACGCCAGAGAATTCCAGAACGCGGCGCTGGACAATGCAGAAGGGGCTCCAGGGGAACTGAATCAACTCAATCATTTCATGCCGTAAGGCTGCGCCACTTTGAACAGGTTAAACTCGCTGCGTCGGAGTGACAAGTGGAAAGCATTCGGCACAGTAAACGGAGATCTGCGTTCCGCCTGGCGCATTACTGAAGTGCGAGAGCTCCTTGCAATTTATACTGGGAATCACATCTCTCTCGCCATTCTTGCGAGCCGCTTTCGCACCTCTTCCCGATTGCGCGCGTCATAGAATTCAACCGGGTTATAATCGTCGGTGAGCACCCGTCCATGTTCGGGCGGAGCGTCCACCAGGCGCACCATTGCGGTCTCGGTGCGGATCAGCGCCTCCGGATGCACTCTCGAAAGGTCGGGCCGATGCGCGAATTCCGGCGCTGCATGGTCGGTCGCGACAAAGAAGATCGCTCCGTCGCCATTGCTGTGCAGCCTGACGCCGGGGAACACGGCTTTCAAAGTCTTTTCCAGGGATGCAGCGAAAAAATCGCGGCCTGTTTCCAGATTGGCAAAGGAATTGATCACCAGGGCCCCACCTGGCCGCAGCACGCGCCGAATCGAGGCAAAAGCTTCACGTGTCAACAAATGCGATGGCGAGGAATCACCCAGGAAGGCATCAAGGATCACCGCGTCATATTGCTTGCGGCAGCGATTAAGAAAATGCCTGCCATCATCGATCGTCAGTTGAACCTTTGCCGGTTGAAAATCGAAGTAACGAGCGGCGACCTTGACGACCGCGGGATTGATCTCGACGACATCCACCGTGGCCCCACTGTTGACAAAATCTCTGGGAACAATCCCCACGCCCAGGCCAATGCAAAGCACGTCGTTAATGTTCGTTACATAGGCCCGCGCCAATTCCGAGAGCAAATACGTGAAGGCGGAGGCGCTCTGTTTACGGGCTGGATCATAGGTGTTCTGAATCAGATTATCATTCAGGTAATACCTGCATGAGCCGTCGCGTTGCTCGACTACCTGGAGGCGGCCAAAGTGGGAGTTGCCTCGAAATTGTTCTATAAACGCTTCATAATGCCCGCTTAAACCCAGATGATTTTTAAATCCAAAACCCGCGCCGACAGCCATTACCAGGAGGAGAACCGGCGCGACGTTTCGACGATAGATCGTGAAGTAACCGGCGCAGACCAGCATCAAGCAGAGTGAGGTCACATACATCGTCACCGAGTTGGGAAAAAGCGGGATCAAGAAGTAGCCGATGAGCATCGTCCCAGCCAGACTCCCGAGGGTGCTAATCGACGTAAGCCGGCCCACATTTCCGCCCACGCCCGAAACCGAGGACGTAATCACGCGCACTAGAAACGGTCCGGTCATAGCCAGCAACGCCAGGGGCGCAAAAAAGAGAATGCCTGACGCGAGCAAGGATCCAAACGCCAGATTGAAGTCGAGGCACCAATACGCCACCGGTTCGCAGACCAGCACCGTTATCGCCAGATAAAGCCCCGCTCCCAGAATAGCCCAATAAAGTGGCGCCAATTGCTGCGACCTATCTGACAGCCGGCCACCGACGTAGTAGCCGCAAGCCAGCGCCACCAGCGTCACCGCAATCTGCGCCGTCCAGACAAAATGCGACAGACCGACATAGGGCGAAAGCATTTTGGCCCCCAGAATCTCGACTATCATAATCGCCGCCCCGGTAATGGCAGCGGTCAGGTATAAATACCGGCGCAGAGCTGCCGAAAGAGTCGGCTCCGGCGGCACAGGCGATGGTCGCTTTTTCACTGCCAAATGTGTACGCGACCCGATGCGCCGGAGCAACTGTGAAGCTGATTGGGCGCCGGTTTTTTTTCGGCGCCGCTCCGCCCAGCACCCGGCCAATTGCCAGATCCTGCGCAAAAGACTTGACTATTTGAGGCGTTTGCTTGATATGATTGCAGGACTCGAGTGCCGCTACACGCGGGACTCCGGTGCTTTGTTGTTCCAGTTGCGTGCCATAATTATTCCGATCTTGTTCATGAAAAACACCCCTCGCGTCGCATTGTATTGGTTGTTTACGTATCCGAAGATTCAGGGGAATTTTTGGCTCACCGCTTTCCTGTTGCAGATGTTACTGGCCGGCAGCGCGGTGGCGAACGTCTATCCAACAAATCTCCGTTTCAACGGCGCCGCAGCCAACGTCTTTGTTTCCGCGGTGACCAACATCAATATCAGCTACATTCTCAATGAGCCGGCCACGGCGGGTGTCGTCATCAACATCAAATCGGGCGAGACGATTCTCCGTACGATCTCCTTGACCAGCCCATCTGCAGGAACGCTGCGCGGGACAAATGTTGTGGTTTGGGATGGTCAGGACGGCACTGGCTCAAATGTCGGTCCCGGCGTCTTCACCATCACCATTACCGCATCTGCTACCGGTTATGACGATTGGACGCAGATCAGCGATGATAATAATTTAGGCAATTATGTGTGGGAACCGCGCGGTATTGCCGTAAACAAAAATGCGAACAGTCCTTTTTATGGCCGAGTCTTTGTTGCAAATTCCAGCGAAGGGGCCAACCCAGGGAATGCATCGGGCGACACCGTAGGCATACTCAAGCTCAACGCCGACGGGAGCCCAGCCGACGAAAGCGCCAGCTTCTGGAACAGTACTGGCGGCTGGGATTGGGCGGGGCAGAGTGTCAGCCCATGGAAGCTCGAGTCTGCTGATGATGACCGTCTGTATGTAAATGATTTGACGAACCGCATCGTGTTGAGCTTCGATCAAACGATTTCGCCGGCCTCCCGGCGCATTGTTCTCAATACGAACAACTACCCGACTCCGAACTCAATTCTAAGCGGCCCCTTTATTTCGGGCAGCGGCACAAACGCTCAGGTTTGGATGGCCGACACTACCGTAGGCGGCATGGGCATCCGGCGATGGCAGATCGGCACGAATGGCGTAGTTGCGACGAATGATCTGGGCACAACTATTGTTCAGTCGGGCTCTGCCTCCGATCTGAATTTGGCTCCTTATGATGTGGCGGTCGATCGCAGCAACGCGATTTACACTATTCAGCAGCGGCTTAGCGATAGCGATGCTGCCTACCGCGTATTCCGATTTCCACCTTATGCAGGCACGGTCGAGACGACAGCCGATTGGAAAATCGGAAATGACGATGACACCATGGAAGGCGCAAGCGGAGTGGCGGTGGATCCCACTGGACGGTACGTGGCGGTCTCATTACTCGGGAATCCGCAGGCGAACAATCTCAATGGCGCTGCTCGCGTGTTCAACGCAACCAATGGCGCGGCGGTAATCACGCTTTCTCCGCCTGCTTCGGATGATCACACCGATGTCGCGTGGGACAACGTGGGAAACCTCTACACAACGGATAATCTTGGCAGCGCCTGGCGGACTTACTCCCCACCGGGAACCAATCAGGCGACTACTGCTGCTATCGTGACGGTGCAGATTGGGACTTCTCCTGTGCTCAGCGGACCTTCTCGATTCGGTGGCCAGTTCCAATTCACCTTAAATGGCCTGGCCAACGCCAGCTACATCATCCAAACCTCAACGAATCTTCAGACCTGGGTACCGGTCGCGACCAACGTTTCGGCAAATGCTGCGCGCACAATCAGCGTCAGCGCCCCGGCAAAGCTTAGCTTTTATCGCGCGGTCATTGGGCAATAGCCAATCTAGACAAAAGAGAGAACCAGGAAATAACTCCAAAGGGACGAAAAAAGAGTGTTTTTCGTGTGTCCGGGTATTTCTGGTTTCTCAAATTTCCAGGCGAGGATTTGAGATGCCTATACGAGCTTGAAACGACGCTCTAGAAGAGCCATAGTCCTGCAATGAAGTTTGACTCCCATTTCAGCCGGCGGAGCGGTTTATCATGTCCTCGTGAAGTTCCTCAGTGGCGAGCGTTTACATTGATCGAATTGCTCGTGGTGATTGCGATTATCGCAATTTTGGCGGCGATGTTGCTACCCGCTCTGTCCAAGGCAAAAGCCAGCGCTGTTAAAATTCAATGCGCCAATAATCTCAAGCAATGGGGTGTGGCTGAGAACATGTATGCGGGAGATAACCGGGAACGGTTCCCGGATAATTCCAATGGCGCAGATTTAGCGTGGATGGACCCGGCATTGAATACAAATTTCTATCCCGTTTACCTGTACCGGAACCGCGCCGGCAACAGTACCACAGGCGCGCGCACTCCCAATGATGTCATTTATTGTCCGACGGACCAATGGCACCATTATGTTGAGACAGTGGAAAACGTGGTCAGTCTAATCGGGTATCATTATTTACCGGGCCGGCCCGTTAGCGGAACGTACGACGCCGATAAACTTGGCCAATGGTTTTACCGGAAGAAGATTGGCGGCCCGTATCGTAATGCGCCGATCATGGCCGATATGATCCAGACTAAACGCGGCTCCTGGATGGATGATCCGCTCAATGGGAAAGCCTTCCCCACCTCCTCCCATCGTGGAAGCGCGAATGTTCCTACCGGGGGGAACTTCTTATATGAAGACGGGCACGTTGACTGGCGAAAATTCACCTACGGTAATACCAATACAATCGCGGTCGGCGCAGACAACGGCACTTACAAATATTTCCTCAAGCCCGGTGACCTCAGTCCCGGCCCCTGGTGAACGCGGGCGGCAGCTTGAGTGCTGCGATTTTTTGAAGCGTGTTGTTGGCGAAAAGTGGAGCTGACCCAGGAATTGGGTCCGCCTTCATTTTTCACTCGCAAGGTTTTGGCCAATACCGATTTTTTTCAAAAACGGTTGCAGCGAGCGCGGCCGGCCGAGGAATTTTTCAATCGAAATGTTCACATCGCGCGAATTGCCCGGTTCATAGATCTCAGTCCGCAGACGATGGCCTGCGGCTTGATCGAAATAGCCGTTGGGCGCGTGTTCAAACACCGTCGCCATATCCGCCGCTATGGCATCAGCCCAGGCATACCCATAATAGCCGGCATCATAGTGCATCAAATGTCCAAAGTAGGACACGAACGTAGTGTCGGGCGCCATCGGGAAAAATACTTCGCTTAAGATTTTGTTCGAGAGCGGCACCGCTTCCTTTGCGTTTGCGTCATGGATTTGCGTGTGCAAAGTGAGATCCGTCAGGCCGAAGGAGAGTTGGCGGCGGTAACGCGTCCCCTCAACGGCAAGTTTTGCTTCTTTGAGTTTGGCCAGTATCTCAGCGGGAATTTTTTTCGAGGGATCGCGATAGTCAGCCGCAAAACTATCGAGGACCTTCTTGTCCCAGACCCAGTTCTCCAGCATCTGCGACGGCGCCTCGACGAAATCACGCGGGACACTCGTCCCCGAGAAGCGCGCGTATTTCGCGCGAGTCATGATCGAGTGCATTGCATGGCCGAACTCATGAAAAAGCGTTTCGACATCCTGGTGCGAAAGCAGCGATGGTTTATCTTTCGTCGGAGACGGAAAATTGCAAATGAGCGCGACGGTCGGGCGCTGGTATTTTCCTCCCGCCAGAAGCTTGCCTTCAATGAGGCCAAATTGGGCAAAGTGATTGTATTTGCCCTCGCGCGGGAACATATCGAGGTAAAATAATCCCAGAGGCTCATCCGTTTTGGAATCCGACACTGCATAGAGCTGAAGATCGCTGATCCATTTGTAAGGCGGTTCGATCCTCTCGAATTTCAGGCCGAAAATGTTCTGATAGATGTTGAACATGCCTTCCAACACTCGCTGATACGGGAAATAGACCCGGAGTTGCTCCGCATCCACGGTGTACTTTTCTTTCTTCAACTGATTGCTGAAGTAGCGCCAGTCCCAGATATTGATTTGAGCATTGGCATCGCCCGTTTCTTTGACTTTAAGTTTTCGAAACTCCGCAACCTCGGCGTCGAATTTCGGCTGCAACCCGGTCTTAAGCTTTTCCAAAAAATCAATCGCTGAGGCCGCATTCTTGACCATTTTAACTTCCGTCTGGTAGTCGGCCCAGGTCTTGTAGCCGAGTTTTTTTGCAATATCGTCGCGCAACGGCAGGATTTTTTCCAGTAACGGAACATTTTCCTGGCGCGCAAGATTATCGTGCTGGATAAGCAGGCGCTTCCGCGTCTCTTCTTGTTTGGCATTCTCTTCGATTGTTAGATACTGCCAGGTGACATTCGCCATCACTGTGAATTCGTCGTTGCTGCCCTTGACCTGCTCCAAAAAGCTCTCGGGCACTCCTTCGAGTTCAGCTTTTGTGAACTTCACCGCTTTTTGCGCTTTGGTGATGTTCGATTCATAATCCGTGGTCAGCCGGGAAAGCTCCTTGCGCATGCGCTCGACCTCATCCCGGGCAGGCTTGGGCAGGTCCAGGCCAGCGCGCCGGTAATCCCGCATGGTTTCCACAAGCAGTTTGCTGTCCTCACCTTTCAGATCCGGCTTTTTATCCGCATAAGCCTTGATCGCCTTGTACACGTCCTCTCGGTAATCGAGGCCGACCATCCATTCTTCGAGTTCTTTCAGCGCGTCGATAGCGACTTCCCGCAAAGCGGCGTTGGTGCTGGTTTCCTTGAGCACGGATAGGCGGCTATCGGTCAGGCCGATTTGGTAACCGAGATCATCCAGCGCGCGCACGGTGTTTTCGAAAGTGACCTGTCGGGGCTTAAGCGCGCCAATTCGGTCGAGCGCGGCATTCCCCGTGGCAATAGTCTGTCTGACCGACACGCGAACCTCGTTGGTGGTAAGCTCAAATTGCGGAAGCGTAATTATCGAATTGAACTTGGCCGCTCGGTGTTTGAATTCGTGCAGGCGATCTTTGCCATCAACGGTCTGCGCGGGCCCATTTGAAGTCATCGTGAAAACAGTCAGGAACAAAAGAATTTTCCAAATCATACGCAGCAAAAGTACTGCGCGCCGGTTCACAATCAAGAGCGAAAGGCCTTATTGGCGGTTTGGCCTCTTGGAAGAAACGTCGAACCGGCCTTAATTACCCCTTTAGTCCCAATGCGCGCCGAGCCTCGGCGCGCAAGGAGCGGCAATGCTTCAGCGCTGATTTGGCCTCTCGCAATATTGCTGTATGCCCGGGATATCGGAAGTCCACTGCATAGTCGGTCATTCGATCCACCACCTTCGCATACCCCGACCAGAGAGGCTCGACTGCGAGGCAAGCATTGAGCAATTGCAGAAGGTCGTGCGTGCGAGGAAAGGCAATGCCCGCCTCAAGCAGCCGAGCCTTCAAATATTTCTCAACGCAACTGTTGGCAGTGAAAGCAGGCAGCATCCGGCACTACATCCTTACGAGAACGAAGAATTTGGCAGGCAACCTTAAAGTCGTTTTCTGCCTTCCTAACCCATTCACGCGTCGTTGGCTTCATATAGCACTTTGCCCCTTTTGAGCACTTCGCAAATGAAAGGGTCGTGCCACCGGAGGCGCTTCGCTACATCCGCCGGTGTTCTGACCAGCAGGTCGAGTGGGAAATCTCGGGGTATAGCGTGTCTGATATGGACCGACATCCGCTCTCCGTGGTGGCGTGTCCGAGGCATTATCACCAGCAAATCCACATCCGAGTTCTCCGTGGGTTTCCCATAAGCATAGGAGCCAAACAGCACGATCTTGCGCGGACGAAATTCCCGGGCTACCGCCTCGCTAAACGCGCGTATTCGTGAACGCTTGACCATAAGGAAGAGTGGATGAAAACGAACTGGCCTGCAAGCAAGCGATTAATGTCAGCAAGCGATTAATGTCGACTATTATCGCACCCGTCCCGGCGCTCCTTCAGGAGCATTTGCTTCGTGGATCCCATTCCGTATTTGTTTTGGTCACTGCAAAGCTCGGCAACTTCATTCAATAACGGCGTCGTGCTCACTCCCGCAGATGCAGCTTTTCGACAAAGATATTGCAGATCCATCAGGGCATCGCGGCTGTCGCGCCCCTGATCTTTCATGGAAAACAGCACAAGGTGCCGGCGGAATTCTTCCTCGGTTTTTGGATCGAACGAAAGGTTTGCCGCCCAGGCAAATCCCCGGTACTGCACAAACAACCTGCGGATTGCATTCCGCACGTCATCTGTTCCAGTGCGGTAGCAACTTATAAGCTCCTCCAGTAATGATTCGGCTTCGGGCCGCACACCAGCTTGATCCAGTGGATGCGGTGATTCCATGAGGCGACCGCCCCAGCCCGGTTGGGTTATATCGACCGGCCGGTTGGCTATGGGTCGGAGCCGCTCTTCCAGGTCCATAATTCTCAGCTCGAAATCCTCGAGTAAAGCCATATTTACCCCGTTATCAGGGCGCGTCGCGTTCGGCCATCATGGTTTACTCATTTCTTAGGCTGAATCACCGTTGATGTGAACAAAAGCCCGACCCGCTTTTGATTCGTTGAAGGGGGAGCCGCAGGCAACACAAACATTCCATTCATTTCCTTCGATAGCTGGAAACGCCCCGCCAAATCAAAGTTGGTGTGGATGGAAACGGCGGTCGTAGAAGGAAATTCGCTGGTGGAAGTCGGATTCGTTACAACCTCCGAAAAAGAGAAGGCCGCAGTGAGATCGATCGTTCCACTGCTAAGGAAAGGTAACACCTCCACGAAGGAGCCAACCGGTTGTTGCGTTCCATTGATGAGCGCGGCACTACCAGAATGCATCTGGCATATTGTTTTGTCCCCCAGGGTGATTCGCCCCGAATCAAGGATGTAATCGGACTTTTCTTTGAGCCGCTGTCGCAATCGCTTCAAGTCAGCGTCTTTCAGCCTCCAAACGCGCAGGCCGTCGGCACCCGCAAAATCGGGCTTGGTTGCCAGGAGTTCAGCGGATACCCCCGAGAAGTCGATGAATCTGGTGCTGATCTCGATAGCTTTGGTTTGGCCCAAAAACGCATACCGCACGCGCCACAACCACGCCCAGGATTTACTCTGAGGCATCACTCGGTCTAGTAATCCGATTTTCGGAGCCGGGATTTTATATGGACGGCTCATTATGATTATTGGCGTGGGCGGGGGCGGTCTGTTGCGGACAGGCGTCACAAGCCCCACAATAGCGAGAAGAGCGAGGAGCAATACGACGGAGACCAACCATAAACGCCTGATTTGAGCTTTCACAGTTCGCAATAATATCCGGTGTGATTCGACTGTGGAATGCAACACCAAACTTACGGCATAGTTGCTGTTTTTGGCAGCCGAGATGGACAAAGTTCAACGAATAATTAAAGATCGAATGCGACTGAACCTATGTCACTTTACTTAAAACTTATTTCCATCACGCTTGCGAGTGTTGCCTTCACGGGCTGGACTGCAGATCACGCTTACCTTCATGCGCCTGCCGTCGAGGATTACGCGCGGCATGATCCGAGCGGAGTGACCATTCTTTCAAATGGCCGCATGCTCAAGCCAACCGGAAGGCATTTAGCGGTCGCTGCTTCGCCCTACGGTTTGGCGATGAGCCGGGATGGCAAGGTGTTATTTGTGGCAAGTGACGGGGTTGGACAGATCATCACCGACTGGCGCGAGGTGAAGCCGAAAATAACTGTGATCGACCCGCCGAAATATCAGCGGGGAAATCGAAAAAAAGAAAAACCCAGCAGCGGAGGCGGCGCGGAATTTTCGCCGGATGGCCGCGCGCTCTATTGGAGCAGCGGTGAAACAGGCGCCATTTATATCATCGACACCGAAGCACACGAGCAAATTGCCGAAATATCGTTGAACGCAGAAATCGGCGGACGGAAATACGAAGATAGCTACGCCGCAGATGTCAAAGTGAGCAGCGACGGAAGGTTTCTCTATTGCGCCGATGTCACAAACTTTCGCGTGGTGGTGATCGACACCGAGCACCGGCAGATTGTTGGCTCGATACGGGTCGGTCGTTATCCCTACGCGCTTGCGGTGATGGCAGGCAAGGTGTACGCGGCGAACATCGGATTGTTCGAGTATAGCCCCGTACCGCCGCCCAGTGGAGATCGGTTTGACAAACGCGGTCTCACGTTCCCGCCTTATGGTTACCCAAGCAAGGAGGCGCGCGATGGAGTTGAAGTTGAGGGGCGAAAAATTCCCGGCCTGGGCGATCCAAACGTGCCGGAATCTTTTTCAGTGTGGGGCCTGGACGTTTCGAATCCTCAATCGCCGAGAATCATCAGCCAACTTAAAACGGGCCTGTTGGTTGGCGCACCCTCGGAAAACGGAAAAACAGTCGGCGGCAGCGCGCCGAATTTCCTGGCGACACATGGCGACGCCCTGTTCGTGTCCAACGGCAACAATGACATGATTCAGCGAATCAATGTGAAGCGAAATGAAATTATCGCGAAGCAGCGAATCGTTCCTTCCCCATTGGTCGCTCGAGTTCGTGGCGTCAGCCCGTCGGGCATCGCCGTCTCTCCCGACGGCAAGCGGCTTTATGTTGCCGAATTGGGCATCAATGCCATCGGCGTGCTGGACGCTCAGACGCTGGCAGTGCTCGGGCATATTCCAACCGCATGGTACCCATACCGGGTTATGATTTCACCCGATGGGCAAAAGCTCGTGTGCATTTGTTTCCGAGGCTTTGGCAACGGTCCTAGCGCGGGCAAAGAAATTCCGAGGAGCGATTTCCTGGGCATGCGTGGCGTCGTCAGCGTTCTCGATGTGCCATCCGACAATGATCTAAAGACAATGACAGCAGAAGTGCTCACCTATAATGGAATAATGGATCATCGTGCTGACCTGCCGGCCATGTCCTCACCAGTAATCCCCACCGTGCCCGGCAAAGTTTCGAAGCAGATCAAGCACGTGGTCTTTATCACCAAAGAGAATCACACCTATGACACGATTTTCGATCGCATCCCTGGCGCGAAGCACGACCCGAGTTTATTACGTTGGGGGCTGCACCAAACCATTGAGCAGAAGGGTCAACCCACGCTTGAAAACGTCGGTGTGATGGTCAACCACAATGCGCTGGCGCGACAATTTACTGTCAGCGACAACTTTTACATGGAACCGGAGTTTTCGGGGGTCGGCCATCGATGGCTGGTTGGTGTTCAGCCCAATAATCTGATGCAGATGACCTATTCGGTCGGTTGGTCGTTCAAGGGGAACAGCAGCGCGCCGGGACGCCGCTACTCGATGGGATCGAATGGCTCACTCATTCCCGAGGATTATCCCGAGGCCGGATCGATGTGGGAACACCTGGCGCGGAACGGCATCCGCTTTCGCAATTATGGAGAGGGCTTCGAGTTGCCCGGTGTGAACGAGGCCGAAGACATGCATCCCACTGGCGCCCGCGAAGTGGTCAACATTCCGATGCCGAAAGTTCTTTATGACAATACCTGCCGCGAGTTTCCGATCTTTAACATGAACATCCCCGACCAGTACCGCGCCCACTGGTTCATGCAGGACGTCGAGAGATTATTCCTAAGCGGCAAAAAATCTTTTCCTCACTTCATCAATATCGCCATCTGCAGCGATCATGGGACCGAGCCAAGACCAGACAAAGGTTATCCTTATCTGGCATCGTACATGGCCGATAATGATCTGGCGCTCGGGCGAATTGTGGAGTTCCTCACGCACACACGTTATTGGAAAAATATGGCGATTTTCGTGACGCAGGACGATTCGGGCGGAGAGCCAGATCACGTGGACGCCCAGCGAAGCGTCCTGTTGCTCATCAGCCCGTGGGCAAAGCGGGCTAACGTCTCACATCGCCATACCACCATCGTCAGCATGCATCGCACGCTCTATGAGATATTCGGACTGCCTCCGCTGAACATGTTTGATGCGTTGGCCAACGATTTCTCCGATTGCTTCACAACCACACCGGATTTTCGCCCATACACCTGTGTGCCGGTGGACGCCCGCATCTTCGACCCGGAGAAAGCCAAAGATCCAAAGGACCCCGATTACGGAAAGGCCCGCAGGCAGCCGTCGGTCGCACTCGATGATCCCGATGAGATTGAAAAGGTACTGCGCCACGGGGAAAAAGAAGCGCGGCCACGTTGATTAATCGGCCTCTGTTCATCACACCGTGCCTGGTGGAGAGGCAATCAGGTGAACTCCAAAAATATCTTCATAGGCGTACACGGTGGCAGCTTTTACAATCGGCAAGGCAATAAAGATCCCGATGCCGCAAAGGAGCACGCCCGCAATAATCGCCAACATGCACACCAGCGCGAAACCAAAGAGCTGCCACCAATGCCGCGTCACGACCTTACGACTGAATTCCATCGCCTGCCAAAAGTCGAGGCGCTTGTCGATGATGATCAAAGGAGTGAAAAACATCCAGGCGACTGCAAGATAGATTCCTGGAAGCAAACAAAAGAGAACACCCAGAGCCACCAATAGTTGCGCGACGAGGCTGAAGAGCGCAAGGGGTCCAAACGCGAGGTTAAAGCCCGAGAAGGCATCGCCGACCTCTGCTTTTTGGCCACGAATAAGCTTGAGAAACATCCAGTCGAGGCCGCCGATAAACACGTAACTGAGGGCCAGTCCCGCCACCGGAATTGCCCCCACGGCTCCAGCAATAAGATGAATCAGGAAAGTAGCGCCGACGGTGAGCCAAAAATGATTTTTCACCAAATCCCAACCACGGCTGAAACAATTCCCGATATCGAGTTGGTAATCGCGCGCAAGAATCGCATTGATTTCTGGATCCACCGCTGCCGCGCTGGTGAAGGATGGCGGGACCGCGGCCGCATTTTTGGATGCCAGATCCGCGGCGAACTCGGGGAATTCCGACAGCAGTTTCCAATCGGCAGCGCCCTCTGGCCGGATCCTCGTCTGCGCATTGGTCCGTCCCTGAGCTATCCATTGCCGTAGCACCTCCGCCGAAATCGGCCCGTATTCCTTCCCGTCGGCTCCAATGATTCGATACATGGGTTTCCTTTCTTATCACTCCCTTGTCCGATTCCGAGCCAATAGTCAATGACTTTCGCCAACGAACCCGGTCCACGAGGATAAACCTGAGTGTCTTAGCCGCCGCTCATACCGCAACTTTCTTCTTCGCTTTTCTTGTGGTTTTCGTCTCTTTCGTTCTTTTCGTGGTTTTGCGAGGCGCTAAATAGAGCACTGAGCGCAGGGCTGGAACTCTGACCTCCGCCCCCGGCAATCTGTAATTCCTTGTCGTGGTGCGAGCAAAACTGGACAGGTCTGTGCGAGCAAAACTGGACTGAGTGTGCGATCAAAGTTGGGATAACGCATTTCAAAGCGTTATCTCATTGAAGTGATCTCAAGGAAGGCGATTCTTTAGCTGCTTCAGCGGAGGATAGGGCTCTGCAGGGATGCAACCTGAGCGCCGTCTGAAGGCTTGTGACTGGCAAGGTCCGGGGCAGGCAGACTGCACACCAGCCTGCCTGCCTTCTTCCCCCTACCTTGCTGGGAGCAAGCTCAAAGCGAAAAATCCCAAGGGGCTTGGGGGACAGCGTCCCCCAATTCCATTACGTTCAGCCCCCATGAAAAAAAGTCTCAATTAATGAAGCGTGTGGCCGCTCCGTTCGTAAGTCATGTGCTGGATAATTATCGGCGAGAGCTGCTTTCAGCTTCGGATGCGGCCGAGGAATTGCAGATTTCACGCAGCCGATTTTACCAGCTTTATAGCGATTACCTGCGCGCCTGCGCGCAAAGAAAGGCTCAGAGCTGGCAGCCCGGACTCTCCGGCGGCGATCACTGCCCGGCCTGGCCGCTCGAAGTCACCAATTTATTGAACAAGCTACTGACTTCCAAACCACCCAGTTCTTACAGTGCCGCTGCCAGCGAACTGCTCCGGCGCTGCCAATTCAAAACAGACCGCGCCAGTGTTCGCCGCTGGGCTATTGAAAATAAATTAGCGCCGGATACTCGTTTCAAGAAAGCTCCCAAACCGGTTAAACGCTGGCAAGCTCAGGACTGGGGAGCACTTTGGCAGTACGATGCATCCCCTCACCATTGGCTAACTCTCCAGCCTCATAAGCATGTTTTGCTGAACCTGCTGGATGACGCTACACGTTTTAACGTCAGCGCTCGGCTCTACCCGGCTGAAACTCTCCTGGCGCATTTGGACTTCCTGGAGCGCGCCTTCCGCGCCTGTGGGTTGCCCCTGGCGCTTTATGTGGACTATCATTCGTTCTTTTTCACCCACACACCGGACGCTTTTACCCAATTGGGAGCAGCCCTCCACTTTTACGGTGTGGCCTTGCGCTATGCTCCTACTCCCCAAGCCAAGGGCAAAATCGAACGCCGTCACCTCTACTATCAGGGTCGACTTCCAGCTCTCTTCGCCGCCGATAAGATCGTGGACCTGGAGCCGGCCAATCATCTGCTCGACCAACTCTTGGCTCATGCCAGTGCGAACGAGATCCACCGCGAATTGGGAATCACGCCTCAGGCAGCTCGTGATCAGGCTTTAGTGCAAAAGCGCTCGGTTTTACGACCACCGCCAGCCTGTCCTTGGTGGCCTTTCGTCTTTAGCCAGCAGACGCGCCTCCGCGTAGGTGATGACGGCAAAGTACCCATCGGCCATCTCCGAGCGGCCATCGACGCTGCTCCCCGTTCAACTGTCATCCGCTGCCTGCGCCCGGATGGCGACATTTACTTTCTTCGCTCGGCTCCAGACCCCCAAAAGCAGCCCCTCGTTTTGCTGCACCATCCCATCTTCTAAACCCCTGGTTTTCAGGGTGAAAAAATAGTCCAGTTTTGATCGCACACAAAATTCCAGTTTTGAATGCTACACGACACAATCTGTAATTCCTTTGACCGCTGGCGCAACTTTTCTTATCTTAAAGTGTTGAGAACATTAACGAAAAGTTGACTGACGATGGCTTTTATATCGCTCAAACAGTTTTTGGCCCGCATGGAGTTGGCCACTCCCGAGCAGTTCGACGAGTGGAACAAAGCGTGGCGCGTGGCCGTGGAAAGCGGGTCGCAAGAGTCGTTGCTCGGTTTTATTTGCCGTGAGCGCGGGCTTGCGGAAGACGTGTTCCTGCAGCAATTGGCGCGAGCTTTGAACTGGCCATTCCTGGATTTACCCAAGCTCAGCGTCCCGGCCGAGGCCCGCAATCGCATTTCGACCAAGGTTGCCTTCCAACACTCCGTGCTTCCTACTCAGTTAAACGACGGCATGTTGCAAGTCGCGGTGAGTAATCCTTTCGACACTGCGATGCTCAATGCGGTGCGTTTTGACGCGCACGGGCCGGTACAGTTCGCGCTGGCCACCCGACCGGAAATCGAAAAGGCGCTCAAAAAATATTACGGTGTCGGCGCCGAAACTCTCGATGAGATGGGCGAAGAAGCCCCACTGGAGCTCGAATTGGCCGCAGACAAAGAAATTACTGAAACCGACCAGGAAGCCAGCGTCATAAAATTTGTCAACCAGGTCATCTGGGAAGCTTACAAAGACCGCGCGACAGACATTCACTTCGAGCCTGCCGAAGACGAACTGCGCATCCGCTATCGCATCGACGGCATCCTGCATCAGACGCCGATGCCCCCGCAGCTCAAGCGGTACCAGGCGGCGCTGATTTCCCGCATCAAAGTCATGTCCGGGATGAATATCTCCGAGAAACGCCTGCCTCAGGACGGACGCATCAACGTCCGCATCAAAGGTGAGGAAATCGATATTCGCGTTTCGACTGTGCCCACAGTTTACGGCGAGAGCGTCTCACTGCGGCTGCTGACGCGCGGCAAAATCTTTTTAAGTCTCGATAAACTCGGCTTTTCGCCGCTGGAAGAGAATGCGATCCGCGAAATCATTATCAAGCCGCACGGAATTTTCCTCGTCACCGGCCCGACCGGCTCAGGAAAGTCCACTTCCCTTTACGCCTTTCTCAGCACGATCAATTCGGTGCACAAGCGCATCATTACGATCGAGGAACCGGTCGAATACGAACTCAAAGGAATCAATCAAATCGCCGTGAGGCCCGACATTGGGCTGACCTTTGCGATGGGCTTGCGTCATATTCTGCGCCAGGACCCAAATGTAATCATGGTCGGCGAAATCCGCGACCTTGAGACCGCCGAGATCGCCATTCGCGCGGCGCTCACCGGCCATTTGGTTTTTAGCACGCTCCATACAAACGATGCCCCGAGCGCTTTCACCCGTTTGATCGACATGGGGATCGAGCCGTTCCTTGTCGCTTCGTCAGTCGAGGCGGTCATGGCCCAACGGCTAGTGCGCACAATTTGTTCTCATTGCAAGAAGGAGCAAAAAGTCGAGCGTGACTATTTGCGCCGGATTGGATTTCCTGCTGACGAAATTGAGACCGCCAAATTTTATCAGGGAGCCGGGTGCGAAGAATGCCGGCAATTGGGTTATCAAGGCCGAATGGGAATTTACGAACTGCTCATTTTGAACGAGGGCTTGCGGCCGCTTATCCTGAATCGCGCGCCCGCAACAACGATTGCCTCAAAGGCGATCGAGTTCGGAATGCGCACCCTGCGGACCGACGGCTGGAACAAGGTTCGGAATGCGCAGACCACGATCGAGGAGGTACTGCGAGTCACGCAGATCGAGGAACATCTCGATGCGTTGGTGGACGATTCCCGAACGGAAGTGTGGGTCAAGAGCTAAGCGAAAACCCAAACTCCAAAATCCAAATCCCAATCAAGCCCAACTTGCAAATCCCAGGCTCCAGTAAGAACGCTCGCTCAAAGAGCTTCAACCCACGATCTATCCGATTGTGTTTGGGACTTGGCGTTTTGGGATTTCTGCTTGCATTTTCTCCCCGGCTTGAGGCTGCTCCCGATGCGCAGATGCCGACGCGGACCGCGCCCCGCACCAATGCAATTCCGGGCGCGCAGGGCGCGATGGGAAGGACCAACGCAGTCAAAAAGGCAGTCGGGAGCACGCAGTTAACCGGTAAAACCAATGCCGCCGCCCTTCCCCAAACAATGTGGGCTAAAGGCAAAGCTCAAACGATTAGTTGGTTCGATCGTTTGCGACACAGTCCCGCGTATTATCCGGTGGTGATCGGCGCGCCGCTTTGTCTCCTCTTCGCCTTAATTTTCCTTTTCAAATCTTTCAAAGCGAAATCCGAACGGACGCGGACTGCCGGTACTGGAACACAAGCGGCTTCGCTCGCCTCCCGGCCAGTGGCGCGACAGACCTCCAAAGTTTATTCGTGTAATGTTCTTGAGGTTGGCGCTGCGGCCAGGCACTTGTGGCATTTCGATGCTGACAACGGCAACTTTGTCCTGAACCGGCAGCAAACCAGCCTGCCTGGGGAGACGTTGCCTTCCAATTTGGCAGCAAAGAATTGGCGCACCCTCTTTCAACGGAAGCTTAATATCGCCTGGCTCCCGGCCGAGCAAGTGTTCCTTCGTGTGGCACAGTTTCCGCGCAGTGACTTCAATGAAACGCTCGCGATGGTCGAGCTGCAATTGGAGAAACTTTCACCTATTCCCGTTGCGCAAATTGTTTGGAGCATCCATGTCCTGCCGCACACTGAGGAGACCTCGCAAACGGTCATTGTGATGATCGTGGCTCGGAACGTGGTTGAAGAATTCCTTGGCCAACTCGAAGGCCAGGGTTATCTCGCTGATCGGCTCGAACTCCCGCTGCTGGATCAATTACAGGCCACTCCCATCACTGAGGATGGCGCGTGGATTTATCCACAAGCGCGAGAGGGTGAAACCACAGCGCTGGTGGCGTGGTGGTACGGCAGAGTGCTTCAAAATCTCGACCTGTTGACGCTGCCTGCGGTCCCGGACTCGAACACCCTCAAAGAACAGCTTTTGCAGATGGCCTGGGCCGGCGAGATGGACGGGTGGCTTAAAGGGCCGCCACATTGGCATTTAGTGGCCGATGCCGTTACCGTCGCGAAATGGGAACCGGCCTTGCGCGAAGCCTCGGAGCAGCCGATAGCCATTGCTCCGCCATTACCAGCGCCTGAACTGGCGGCATTAACTGCAAGACGCGCCGCGCACTCTGATCCAAGGGCCAACTTGCTGCCGATTGAATTTACCACCCGCTACCAGCAGCAATTTGTTGATCGACTTTGGATGCGTGGGCTTCTGGCGATCATCGGCCTTTATCTCCTGGGTGTCGCGGTGTATGCCGTTGCGCTCGGTTTTGCGACCTTCCGCACCCGCGCAGTGGAGAATAATGTCGCCCAAATCAGCCAGCAGTACACCAATGCTATTCAGCTCAAGTCGCGCTATCAAGTGCTCCAAGATGGGCAAGAGCTCAAGTTTGCCGCGCTGGAATGCTGGAATCTTACCGCTCGATACCTGCCGGATAGCGCCACGCTCGATACCATGAATTTTATCGATGGCAAAAAACTGTCGTTGTCAGGCAAAGCGCCCAAAGAACAATGGAAAGACATCATCGAATTCGAAGGCGAGCTGCGCAAAGCGACAGGCACGAATGGCGATTTTATGTTTGATCAGACCAAGGGGGAGCATGCTATTGCGAACATTCAGGGCGGAGACGTTCGCTGGAACTTCAGCCTCGAACTTAAACGGGTGGAGGTCGAATGAAGGGCTATTGGGAGACTTTCCAGCACATTGGGATCCTAAGCTTAGAATTCCACGTGGACAAGTTGTCGCG
>JADMIO011627923.1_pt1 | contig 61958 bp, 62 predicted proteins | sample 8958161 | NCBI WGS metagenome assembly JADMIO01 (sample SAMN16585339, study PRJNA669376) | soil metagenome | isolation source: Crop rotation soil | place: USA: Cullars Rotation, Alabama | collected 2011 | reverse complement strand
AGTGGCCCACCTGGCTTCCGATATGCCGCCCTTATGGGCTTCCCACAGCTTGACGCCGGCTTTCTCCGCCACGAAACGGGAGAACGCTTCGCGTTCGCGCAATATGGCGGCGCTGATGGGAAGTTCCAGCCGGGTGCGGGGAGCGGATGCTTCCTCAGTATCCGGTTCCTCCCCGCCCTCTTCCGCCAAAATCACGTTGGCGGGTTCGAAGGATTTTTCCCGCAAGGCGATGCCTATCAGGTTTTTGATTTCCCCGGAACCCAGCAACTCATGGCAATTCGAACATACCAGCACGTCTCCCCAAGGCTTGCCTTCCACGCGCACGGGAATGCGCGTCAGCGAAACCTGGTCTTGGCTGGTTTGGCAGATTAAGCAGGCTTTCATGCTATTCCTTTCATCCCGATTCCATCGGACTCAATTCCCGTCGCCGCGGACTTGGCGGTAGTCCTGTGCTTCCCGCCGGCGGCCGGTTTGCATTCCATGGGCGTTTCCAACCGCCCGTCATAGCCATGTTCTATCCACCGTCGTCCAAGCGCAGTACAGCAAGCAAATCCTCGTGCAGAATCCCGTTGCTGAAAAGCGCGTCCGGTCCTTGCACGTCGAACGGGCTTCCGTCCAGGCGGGTCACCTTGCCTCCCGCTTCCGTAACCAGCAGGCCGCTCACCGCCACGTCCCAGGGCTTCATGGTGACCATGCAATAGGCTTCCATGCGGCCGGCGGCCACGAAGGCGCCTTCCACCACGGCCGATCCCAGGCATTTCACCCTTTGCAGGGCCGCGGCCATGCGCATGCGCGCCAGGAAATTTTTCCGGTTCAACTCCAATTGCATTTCCTCGCTGGGCCCCACGTTGAAGTCGCCGTGGGAGATAATCGCGCCGCGCAATTCGGACACCGCGCTGGCCTTGATGGGATTGCCGTTCAGGAAGGCTCCGCCGCCCTTCACGGCGGTGTACAACTCGTTGAGGGCCGGCAGATAAATGGCTCCCGCCGCCATCTCCCCGCCGTCGCGCAAACCCACGGAAACGCCCCATAGCGGAAATCCGCGGGAATAATTGACGGTTCCGTCGATGGGATCCACGAACCAGGTGAAGGGACTGCCATGCTCAAGGTCCGCGGCTTCCTCCGTCACCAGGTTGTGTCCGGGGTAGGCGCCCGTAAGGATATGCCGAATCGCCTGGTCGCAGGCCAAATCGGCTTCGGTCACCAAATCCTTTTCGCCTTTGTAACGGATCTGCTTGAGGCCGTTTTGCATGGACAGGGCCATGAGTCCGGCTTCCTGCACGGCTTGCACGGCGGTGGCCAGAAAGGTTTGGTATTGGATGGGCATTCGTTTAAGTTAACAAACCATCCCGACCGGCGTCCCGATTCGCAATCCCAGTTTTTTGGCGGCGTGGCCGCCGTTCACCGAAACCTCCAGCAAGCCGCAGGACCCGATCAAGGCCAAGGCTTGGCCGGCCGGGGCTTGGGCGTAGAAGTCCTTCACCGGAACGCGTTTCCCGCCTGCTTTTACGGACCACTTGCCGGGAAACTGCCCCAGCATGGCGGCGGGGATATTGGTGATGGCGTTTCCGAAATGATCGATATGCATGATTTCACCGGCTATTTTTTTTCCGTCATGACGGGGCTTGGGCCAGGGCCATTCCAAAAGGGATTTTCGGATCGGCCCGAACGAGGCCGGCGGAACGCCCAGACTGAGATGGGCCGCCGCGGGAGAGAAAACGTCGCGTCCATGAAAGGTGCGGCTGATTTCCGGCAATCGCAAGGCGGGATTTTCCAGGACGCGGATGCGCCGCTTTTTGCCGGCCAGGGCGAACGAGAGCAGCTTGTTGTCCGGCGCCAGATAATAGCGCCCTTCCGCCTCCACCAACAGCGCCTCGCGCGGGCCGCCCACGCCGGGATCCACCACGGCCACGAAAATGGTTTTCTCCGGAAAAGACGTTTGCGCCGCCATCAAGTTGAACGCCGCGGCGCGTATGTCCCCGGCGGGGATGGCATGGGTGATGTCGACGATGGAGGCGGCGGGATGGACGGAAAGAATGACGCCCTTCATGGCGCCCACGAACCAGTCTTCCGTTCCGAAGTCCGTGAGCAAGGCTATCATGCCGGAACCCTCAAAGCCGCTTCGCGGGACATTCTACAGGGAGTCGGTTTCCTCGTTTTCGTAAATCAGCTGGACTTGCCGGTGGCCGCCATCCTTGTCGAAGCGCACGTGCACGCCGTATCCGTCCACGGCCCCTCCATCGCGGCTGCCCCAATACCATTGATTGCCTTCCGCCCTGGCTTCAAAATCATCGGCGCGGAAAGGCTGGGCGCCGAATTTTTGCGAGCAGGTTTCATTGGCCAATTGGGCCGCCAAGTTTCCCGCCGAAACCTGGGTCAGGGGTGTTTGCCCGCCGCAAGCCGCGAAAAAAAACGCGGCGGCCAAAGCCAGGGAAGAAAAACCGCGGGCGAAGATCCGGTGTTTTCCCTTTGGCGCTCCATCGCCGTCGGCGGATGCAGGGCGTACCGGCGGGAAGGCATGCCGATTCATGGCCCGCATGGCTGGTGTCGATTTGTTGTACATTTGTGCCAAAGTCCAAAAAATAATCAAAGCAGGCCACTATATGCCGCAAATAAATGCCGCCGCAAGGTCCGGACAGTCCGCGTGAAAACAGGCCGATCCTTGCGTTGGGGCCTACTGGCGGCGGGAAACATCGCCGGCAAATTCGCCATGGATTTGCTGGGCCAAGGCCTTAAAGTGGAAGCCGTGGCCGCCCGCGATGGGGAAAAAGCCAGGGCCTTCGCCCAACGGTTCGGTCTGCCGAAGGCTTATGCGGGATACCAGACCCTGCTGGACGATCCCGCCGTGGATGCCGTGTACATTTCCCTGCCCAACCATGTGCACGCCGAATGGAGCATGCGCGCGGCGCGCGCGGGCAAGCACGTGTTATGCGAAAAACCAGCCGCCCTGAGCGAGGCGGAATGCCGGGCGGTGCTGGAGGAGGCGCGGCGCGCGGGCGTGTTTTTCATGGAAGGATTCATGTACCGCTGCCATCCGTTGTGGGAGGCGTTGAAAAGCCTGCTTGCGGAAGGCCGGCTGGGCGAAATCCGCATGCTGCATTCCAGCTTTTGCTTCGACATGGGATTCAACTCCGCCGGCATCCGCCAGATGAAGGCCACCGGGGGCGGCGCCTTGCTCGACGTGGGCTGTTATTGCCTGTCCTGGAGCCGCATGATAACCGGCGAGGAGCCGGTCGCCCATAAGGCCGTAAGCCGCATCGGAGACGATACGGGCGTCGACGAATGGACGTCGGCCAGCCTTGGGTTTCCCTCCGGAGTCTCGGCCACCTTCCAATGCGCGATTCGCACCCCGCAACCCCAGATGGCCGTGATTTACGGCGAGAGAAGCCGCCTGGAAATTCCGTCGCCCTGGCATTTGCATCGCGAGCGCGCCGAAATGCGCCTGGTGTCGCCGCGCGGGGAGGAAGTCCTCACCTTGGGCGACGGCCTTCCCGTCTTCGCCCGCGAAGCCCTGCGCGTGGAGGAGTTTTTGGACGAAGGCCAATGCCCCGACATGAGCTGGGAGGACAGCCTGGGTCAAGCCCGGGCGTTGGAGGCTTTGCGGCGGGACGCGGGGTTGATTTAGGCAATTCGCCCCGGGGAATGGAACGCCGGGATTCGAACCTGGAATCGCCGGCTTAAAAATCCAGCAACCCGCCAATGGACACGCGGGTGTTCTTGGGAACCACGGCGGCGGAGGCCCAACGCTTGGCCGTGAAAATATCCCGGATGCAGGCGCTTACGTCCGCGCGGGTCACGGCGTCCAGTTTTTTAAGGATGGTGTCCACGGTTTCGCCGGGCTGTCCGTACATCAATTGCCGCGACAGGTTGGCCAGGCGGGTGTTGGTGGATTCCAGCCCCAGCAGGAGTCCGCCGCGGATGTTCTTCTTGGCGAAGTCCAAATCGCTTTCCTTGATGCCCTCGCTTTTGAAGGCGCGGATCTCCCTGCAGATTTCGTCGACGGCCTTGCGCAAATCCTTCGATTCGGTGGCGAAGCCTATGGAAAAGACGCCCGCGTTGATGAGGAATTCCGGATTGGAGTAAATGCTGTATACCAAGCCATGGTCCTCGCGCAGGCGTTGGAAGAGCCGGGAACTCATGCCGTCGCCCAGCACGCAATTGAGCAGCAGCAGGGCGTAGCGATTGGGATGATCCCAGGCATAGCCCGGTCCGCCCAGCAAGGCCGTGGCCTGCTGCACCGGCCTTTTATCCATCACGTGTTTCGGCTTCCAGGCCGCGACCGGACGCGCCGGAGCCGGCCGCGGCCTTCCCGTCTTCGCGCCGCGCTTGCCCGATCCCGTCCGCAGGCCGAAGGCTTTCCGGGTAAGATCTTCCACTTCCCGGTGCGAAACCCGGCCGGCGGCCAGCACGTACAGCGGCAGGGATTGCGTGGTTTGCTTTTGATGCCGCAACAAGTCGCGGCGCGTCAGGTTTTTCACCGTCTTGGCGGTGCCGGCGATGGGAAATCCCAGGCTTTGCCCGTTGAAGCAGGCCTTGGAAAAAAGATCGTAGACGTAATCGTCCGGGTTGTCGGTGACGCCCTTGATCTCCTCGATGATGACTTCCTTTTCCTTGTCCAGTTCCTTCTGGTCGAAGGTGGAGTCCAGGGCCATTTCCAGCAGCATGGAAAGGCCCGGGGAAACGCCGGTGTCGACCACCTTGGCGTACAGGCAAGTCTGTTCCTTGGAGGTGTAGGCGTTCACGTGCCCGCCGGTGGCCTCGAAGCTTTTCACGATGTCCAGCGGGCCGTGCGTCGAGGTGCCCTTGAACACCATGTGTTCGAAGAGATGGGCCAGGCCGTTGGTGGCGGGGATTTCGTCGCGGGAACCGATGTCCAGATAGACGCCCAGGCTGGCCGAACGCAGCGCGGGAACGGTTTCCGTGGCCACCACCACGCCGTTTTCCAGGCGGGTGACGCGGATGGAGGAGGGATCCGAAGGGAGGGACATTTCCCCTCGCGCGATCACGCCAGCAGCAAGGCTTTGCGGCTGAGCTTGATCTTGCCCTGGGGATCGACGCCGATGCATTTCACTTCCACCTCGTCGCCCATGGACAGGATGTCCTCCACCTTGTCCACCTTCTGGGGGGCGAGCTCGGAGATATGCACCAGGCCTTCCTTGCCGGGCAGGATTTCCACGAAGGCGCCGAAGGCCGCAATGCCCTTCACCTTGCCCTTGTAAACCTTGCCCACTTCGGCTTCGGCGAACAATTCGTTCACCATTTTCATGGCCATCAGGGCGTTGCCCCGGTATTGCGCCGAAATGGTGAGGTTGCCGCTGTCGTCCACGTTGAGCTGGGCGCCGGAGCTTTCCTGAATGCCGCGAATCACCTTGCCCCCCGGGCCGATCAATTCCTTGATCTTGTCGGCGGGGATTTTCCGCTGCAGGATGGAAGGCGCGTACTTGGACAGCTCGCGCGGCTGGGCCAGCGCCTCGCGCATCTTGCCAAGGATGTGCATGCGGCCTTCCTTGGCCTGCTGCAGCGCCTGTTGCATGATTTCGGAGGTGAGTCCGCGCAGCTTGATGTCCATTTGGAAGGACGTGATGCCGGCTTCGGTGCCGCAAATCTTGAAATCCATGTCGCCGAGATGATCCTCGGTGCCGTTGATGTCGGACAGGGTTTCGAAGCGCTGCCCGTCCGAAACCAGGCCCATGGCGATGCCGGCCACCGGCGCCTTGATTTTCACGCCGGCGTCGAGCAGGGCCAAAGTGCCGCCGCAAACGGAGGCCATGGAGGAAGAGCCGTGCGATTCCAGGATGTCGGAAACGAGGCGGATGGTATAGGGGAAGCTCTCCGAGGTCGGCAGCACGGGAGCCAGGGCTTTTTCGGCCAGAAAGCCGTGCCCGACCTCGCGGCGCCCGACTGAGTTCATGCGCTTGGCCTCGCCCACGCTGAAGCCGGGGAAGTTGTAATGCAGCATGTAGTTCTTGAACGTCTCGCCGCGCAGGGAATCCACGCGCTGCTCGTCCATTTTGGTGCCAAGGGTGCAAACCACCAGGGCCTGGGTTTCGCCGCGCTGGAAAACCGCCGAGCCGTGGGCGCGGGGCAATACCGAGGTTTCGATTTCGATGTTGCGGATGTCAGACGGACCGCGTCCGTCGATGCGCAGCTTCTCGGACAGCACCATTTCGCGCATGTCGCGCCATTCGATTTGCTCCAGATAGCCGGCGATTTCGCCTTCCTGCCCGGGGAACGCGTCCTTCAGGGAAGCCAGAACCTGGGCCTTGATGTCGGCCATGGTCTTGTAATGCTCTTTCTTGAGCATGGGTTTGTGGAAGGCGGTGTGCAAAAGCGGCTTGGCGGTTTCCTCCACCTTGGCGAACAAGTCCTGGCTGACGGGCGCGGGCGCGAACACGTCCTTCTTCACCTCGAAGCGGGAGATAAGTTCTTGCTGGCCCTTGACGATGACCTTGATGGCTTCATGCCCGGCGAGCAGGGCCTTGACCATGAGGTCTTCGGACACTTCGTAGGCGGAGCCTTCCACCATGGCGATGGAGCTGGCCGTGCCCGCGATGATCAATTCGATGTCCGCCTCTTCCAATTGCTCGTAGGTGGGGTTGACCGTGATGGTTCCGTCTTTTTTGCCCATCACCTTGACGGCCGCCACCTGATCCTCGAAGGGCAAAGTCGAAAGGCCGATGGCCGCCGAGGACGCCACCACCGAGATGGTGTCGGAATCGTACTTCTCGTCGGCGGAAAGCACGGTGCAGACGATTTGCACCTCGCGCTTGTAGCCGTCGGGGAACATGGGGCGCAGGGGCCGGTCGATGATGCGGGACGTCAGCACTTCCTTGTCGCTGGGTTTCGCCTCGCGCTTGACGTATCCGCCGGGAATCTTGCCCGCGGCGTAATACTTCTCGCGGTATTCGACGGTCAGCGGAAAGAAATCCCCCTGGGCTTCGGGGCCGGCGCATACCGTGCAAAGCACCATGGTGTCGCCGAGGCGGGCCACCACCGCGCCGCCGGCCTGTTTGGCCAGGCCGCCGGATTCCAGGGTGATGATTTTGCCGTCCGGCAGGGTAATGGATACGGATTGTTTTGCCATGGAATGTCTTTCTCCCGTGCGGCGCGGCAGGACGCCGCGCCAAGAAGGTTTATGCTTTGGTTAAGGACGGATTTTCTACCGGCGCAGATCGAGCTGCTTGATCAGGGCGCGGTACCCTTCCAGGTCCGTCTTCATGAGATAGTTCAGGAGGCGCCGGCGATAGGCGACCATGGTGGTCAATCCCCGGCGGGTATGCTTGTCCTTCTTGTGGACCTTCAAATGCCCCGTGATTTCGGCTATGCGATGGGTCAATAAGGCCACCTGCACCTTGGGGTTGCCGGTGTCCTTGGGATTCTTGCCGTATTCGCCGACCAGTTTCGCGGCGATTTCCTTTGTCATGGTTGCCATAATCTTAACGTCCCGTTTTATGCTTTTCTGGAAGCCGTTCGTTTCAGGTATTCGTCCTTAATAGGAGGGGGAATAATACTTAATCGACGGCGTTTTGGCCAGTTCATGGGGATCAGGCGGCATGGCGGATAACCTGTTTTTTCAAAAAAAGAGAGCCAATCCCCTGGACTCGGGCGATCCCCGGCAAGGGAAAAGAGAGGCAAACCGGCATGGCCCGAAGAATGTCTTCAAGCCCCGGACACATGGGATGGCTTTAAAAAGCCCAGCGGCCCCCGGTGTGCATGAAAAGTCCGGAGATCACCAATACGGCCACCGCCACCAGGCCTATCACAACCAGCGGGCCGATAAAGCTTTTTTCATCATCTTCCAGGTTGTTGTCCATATTTTTTTCCTTTGCCAGAAGTTGCACGCTCAAAGCGGAAAACATCCGCTTTGCATAAAAAAATAAGGCTTGAAAACAACCGGAAAGGAGGATTTATTAAAATCGATTACAAAAAAGAGGTCTTGACCGTTCCAAATATAAGGCTATAAAAATGGCGACCGGACCGGATTACCCTCTTAATTCATTAAAAATCAGACGATTATAAAGACTAGAACGCCCAATTGCTGGGACCAGGCATGAATAGGCTGGATAGCAATAAAACCACCACGGTCAGCACACTTGCTAACAGAAGGGGGGTGATAATGTTCTTTTCTTCATCCTCGTCGTCGAGATTGTTGTCCATTTTTTCCTCTGGATGAGCAGGTCTTTGGCCTGCAGGCGCATAAAATAGTTCGCCTACACAAAAAAATACCACTCAAAAACAAAAAAATCCAATCAAATAAAGGGCAAAATGAGTACAAAAATGGGGTTTTAGCGAGTTTCCCGCGCCAAGCTTATATCCCCGGCAATTTGTTCCCGTAGCGCATCGACGGAATCGAATTTTTTTTCCGGCCGGAGGAAGGCTTGAAGCCGGAACTCCAACTCCCTTCCGTAAATGTCAGACTCGAAATCCAATAGATGAACCTCCACCTTCAAGCGGTTTTCCCCAAAGGTGGGGGTGGTCCCGATATTGGCGACGGCGGGATGCCGGTTTCCGTCCAACCAAGCTTCGCCCGCATACACCCCATGGGCGGCGACGGCTTTGAATGGAAAGTCGAGGCCGATATTGGCGGTGGGGAATCCCAATGCATGGCCGCGTCCGTCTCCGCGCACGACGGGGCCCGAATAACTGAAAGACCTTCCCAGCATGCGATTGGCCCCGGTCAAGCGCGACGCCTCCAACAGGGTCCGGATGGCCGAGGAACTGACGATTTCTCCGTCCATGCGCAGGGGTTCGGACACCAGCACGGCATCGGCGCCGGGCGCCATCGCCTGCAACAGCTTGGCGTCGCCGCGCGCGCGCCTTCCGAAGCGGTGGTTTCCGCCCAGCAAAAACCGGCGGCCCAGCAGGCGTTCCTTGAGAAAGTCCTGGATGAACTCCTCGGGTTCAAGTTCCGCCAGGCTTTTGCCGAAGGTGAGCGGAATGACTTCCACCGGCCATTGTCGCAGCAAGTCCAGTTTCTCTTTCGGCGTGCTGAGCAACGAGGGTTTTTCCCAGGGCTTGAAATAATAACGCGGGTGCGGTTCGAAGGTAATCACGACGGGCGTCAGTCCGCTCTTCGCGCTTTCGCTTACCAATTGATCCAGGATTTTCCTATGGCCGAGATGCACGCCGTCGAAATTGCCCAGGGCGACGATGGACGGCGCGGCCCTTCGCACCTCGCTCCAGGCCAGGGGCTTCACGGGCGCGCCAACACCTTCCGGGGACAAAGCTGTTTTTCCCCGTCAAGGACGGCAATGGCCAAGAGCCTTCCCCGTCCGTCCACGGCGCGGCAGGCCCGCCAGTCGCCGGACGGCGTGGGCCGATCGGCAGACGGGGCATTTGCCGCCGCGCGAATCCCGTCCACCGCGAGGGATGCGGGCAAATCGTCCGAAGGATGCGGAGGAGCGCCTGACCAAGCATAGGCGTCGGGAGGCAATAGCCGGCCCCGCAGCAATTCGGCCACGCGGTTTTCGCGGACGACGGCCAAGGGCAGGTGTTGCAGGGCCGCGTCCAAGGGAAGCAAGGCGTCTCCATTCCCCAAGGCTTCGGGCGCAACGGCGTTTTCGACGCGGAAGGATCCCACCGCCAAACGCCGGATATCATCCGCGGCGCCGCCGCAGCCCAGGGCTTGTCCCAAATCATGGGCCAGCGAGCGCACGTAGGTGCCCTTGGAACAAACCGTCTCGAGGATGGCATGGACGCCGCGCGCGGCGGCTCCCTCTCCATCGTCCGGGAAAAATTTCTTCAACTCCAGGGAATGCACGAATGCGTCGCGCGCCGCCAGTGCCACGGTTTCTCCGGCGCGCGCCAGGGCATAAGCGCGTTCGCCGCCGACCTTCACGGCCGAATAGGCCGGGGGAACCTGCCGGATGGCGCCGCGAAAGGCCGCCAGCGCGGCCTCCACTTTGTCCGGGGTAACGGCCGTCGCGTCGCCGGTGGCGACAATCCGGCCTTCCATGTCATAGCTGTCGGTGGCAACGCCGAGGCGCAGGACAAAGGCATAGGTCTTGGGCAGCCCTTCCATGTATTCCAGCAGCCTGGTGGCCGAACCCACGCCCACCACAAGCAATCCGGAGGCGGCGGGGTCCAGGGTCCCGGCATGGCCCACCTTGCATCCCCGGTATAGTTTCTTGACGGGACGCAGGGCTTGGAAGGAACTGACGCCCTTGGGCTTGTCCAGCAGGAGGAAGCCGCCGGCGGGTTCAGTCATCGTCTTCCGGCGGCTCCGGTTCGGCGGCCGGGCCGGACTCCCTTTCGCCGGCCTTCAAGTCGTTGAGGATTTGATTGACGCGCGCGCCGTGATCCAGGTTTTTGTCTTCCACGAATTGCAGCCTCGGCACGGTGCGCGTGTGCAGGATTTTGGAGAGATGGGTGCGCAGGAAGGAGGAACTGTGGCTGAGGCCGGCCAGGGAATCGCGCTTGTCCTTCTCGCCGCCGAGCACGGACACGAACACCTTGGCATAGGCCAAATCGGTGGTGACGTCCACCCGCGAGATGGTGACGAAGCCCACGCGGGAATCCGCCAGCTGCGAGCGGATGACTTCGCCCAATTCCCGCTGGATGAGGTGGCCGATGCGATCGGTTCGTCTGGTCATGCTTCCGTCCGGGAATGGCGGGGATCAGGCGGGCACGGGAGTCAGCTTGCGGGCGACCTCCACTTTCTTGAAGAAGGCGATGACGTCGCCCTCCTGAAGATCCTTCACGCCCTCCAGCCCGATGCCGCATTCGAAGCCCGATTTCACGGAACGGGCGTCGTCCTTCTCGCGCTTGAGGGAGACCACCTTGGTTTCGCCCACCTCGATGCCGTTGCGGTAGACGCGCGCCTTGAGCTCGCGCTCCACCACGCCGCTTTGCACGTAGCAACCCGCCACGATGCCCACCTTGGGAACGCGGAAAATCTTGCGGATCTCCGCCTCGCCCGCCACCTCTTCCTTGATTTCGGGCGAGAGCATGCCCTCCATGGCGGCCTTGATTTCGTCCACCACCTCGTAGATGATGCGGTAGTTGTTGATGGTGACGCCCTCGCGTTCCGCCAGGTCGCGCACCGCCTCGGAGGGGAGCACGTGGAAGGCGATGATGAGCGCCTCGGAGGCCGCCGCCAGCGCGATGTCGGCGTCCTTGACGGCGCCGACGCTCTTGCTGATCACGTTCACGCGCACTTCGCGCGTGGACAGCTTTTCCAGGGCGGCCGCGATGGCCTCCATCGATCCGTCCACGTCGGCCTTGATGATGACCTTGAGTTCGTGGAATTCGCCGGACTTGATTTGATCGTACAGCTGATCCAGGGTGATATGGCGCTTCTGCCTGAGTTCGCGGTCCTTGGCGGCCAGGCGGCGGCGGTTGGCGATGTCCCTGGCCTCGCGCTCGTCCTCGACCACCGTGAAGGAGTCGCCGGATTGGGGCGTGCCCTCGAGGCCCAGCACCTGCACGGGGGTGGACGGGCCGGCCTCGTCGCGGGCGTTGCCGCGCTCGTCGAGCAGGGCGCGCACCTTGCCGGCGTACACGCCGGTCACGAACACGTCGCCCACGCGCAGGACGCCGTTCTGCACCAGCACGGTGGCGACCGCGCCCTTGCCCTTGTCCAGCCGCGATTCGATCACGGTGGCCACGGCGGGCCGGTCGGGATTGGCCTTGAGATCGAGAATCTCGGATTCCAGGGCCAGGGTTTCCAAAAGCTTGTCCATGCCCAGGCCGGACTTGGCCGACACTTCGACGCACGGGTACTTGCCGCCCCATTGCTCCACTTCCACCCCGGCTTCGGCCAGTTGGGCGCGGATCTTGTCGGCGTTCGAGGTGGGCAGATCGATTTTGTTGATGGCCACCACGATTTGGCAGTTGGCGTTCTTGGCCAGTTGGATGGCTTCCTTGGTTTGCGGCATGACCATGCTGTCGGCCGCGACCACCAGGAGCACCACGTCTGTGATGTCGGCGCCGCGCGCGCGCATGGCCGAAAAGGCCTCGTGGCCCGGCGTGTCCAAAAAGCACACCGGCCCGAAATTGGTGTCCACCTGATAGGCGCCGATATGCTGGGTGATGCCGCCCGATTCGCCCGCGATGACGTTGGTCTTGCGGATATAGTCCAGGATGGAGGTCTTGCCGTGATCGACATGCCCCATGACGGTGATGATGGGGGCGCGATGCTGCAGGTTTTCGGCGTCGTCCGCTTCCTCGGTGACCAAGGCGTCCTGGGCGTATTCGTCCATCAAATGCGCTTCGTAGCCGAAGTCGTCCGCGATGACGGCGATGGTTTCATGGTCGAGGCGCTGGTTGATGGTCACCATCATGCCCATTTCCATGCACTTGGCGATGACCTGCGCCGGCATGACGCTCATCAGTCCGGCCAGTTCCCCGATGGTGACGAATTCGCCGACGTTGAGCCGCCTCTTTTCCGAGGTTTCGGTTTCGTCCTCCTCCTGGCGGGATTTGAGCTTGGGCTTGCCGCCCTTAGAAAGGCTGGCCATGACCTTGCTGACGTTGTTGCGCGCCTCGAGCAATTCCTGTTCGATCTGTTCCTTGGTCTTGCGCTTGTGGCCGCCTCCGCGGGAGCGCACCGCGGTAAAAGCGCGGTTGTCCTTTTCCCGGTCTTTTTCCTTTTCCTTCTCCTTGTCCAGTCCGCGCCGGCCGTCCTTGCCGGCCAGTCCCGAAAAGGCGTTGATGATGCCGGCTTCCTGCGCGCGCTGCGCGTACACGTCCCGGGGCGCGTCGAAGCCTCCTCCGGCCGGACGCGGCCTGGGGCTTCCGTATCCGGGCCCCGATCCGGGGGAACGCTGGGGGTAACCTCCTTGTTGCGGTCCGCGCGGGGGATATCCGCCCGGCCCGCGGGGTCCGCCCGGACCCGTGGAACCGGGGCCGCGATAACCGCCGCCGCCCGGGGTATAGCCGGGAGAGCCGGGAGCGCGGCTGGGATACGGTCCGCCGGAGCCCGCCTGCCGGTTCAAACTGCCGGAATATCCTGTCTCTGTTCGTCGCGTCCGCGGTTGCGGGCGGAACTTTCCGCCCTCGATTTGGCGATGCGCGCCAAGAGGTTGGCATCGGGCTTTTCCACCGACACCTTCAACTCCGCGTGCAGGCTTCTGGCCTTGCTCTCCGCGTCCGCGGGCGAGGAGATGGGCGGGGGCGGCGGGGATTTCCTGGGAGCGGGTTCGGCGGGGGGCGCTTCCTCGGCTTCCGCCGGGGGTTCGGGCCGCGCCGGAGCGATTTCGACCGGGGAAAGGTCCATCGCCGCGGGCTTTAAAACCTCGGGCGCCGGTTCGGGAACTTCCGGGGCCGGTTCGGGAACGACCGGTTTGGGCGCGGGGGGCGGGGGCGGCGGGGCTTTTTTCAAAACCGCCTTCATGGGGATTTTCTTCCCCGATTTGATCAACGCCTCCCGTTCCTGCCTTTCCTTTTCCGCGGCGAGCAGGGGCTTGACCTTGGTGAAACCCTCCTGGTCTATCATGCTGGACGAGGACTTGACGTCCACGCCGGCGTCCTTGAGCAGTTTCAACAGCAAATCGCTGGAAATCTCATGGGTCTTGGCGAGCGAGGAGACTCTCTTTTTGGTGTCGGTCATAAATCTCTTTCAATCTGAAGCCGGCAGGGCCGCTCCGTTTTATTCCCCTTCCGGCTTCTTCTTGCTGAAGAGGGATTCCAATTCCGAGAACTTACTGGGAGCGGGCGCCGCCGGAACCGCGTCGGGCGCGCCGGGAGCCTTGACCCCCTCGCGCGGCTTGAGCAAGGCTTCCTTTTCCTCGGCCGCCATGGCGTTGAATTCCGTCTGTCCGTAGATGTCCAGTTCCTTGCCGATCAGCTTGGAGGCGAGCCGCACGTTCTGGCCGCCACGGCCGATGGCCTGGGACAAATCCTCGTCGCCCACGATGACCACCACGCGGCCGTCGCCGATGTCGGTGATTTGCTTGATGTTGGCCGGGCTCAGGGCGCGGCGGATGTAGGCCCCGAGATCGTCGCTCCAATGGATGATGTCGATGCGCTCGTTGGACAGCTCGCGCACGATGGCCTGCACGCGGTTGCCCTTCATGCCCACGCAGGCTCCCACCGGATCGATGCGATCGTCCTTGGTGGACACGGCGATCTTGGCGCGGTAGCCGGGATCGCGGGACACGCCCTTGATCTGCACCACGCCGTCGTAAATCTCCGGCACTTCCAGCTCGAACAGCCTCGCGAGGAACTCGGGATGCGTGCGGGAAAGCACGACCTGCGGCCCCTTGGTGTTGGTGCTGACGCTGGCGATGTAGGCGCGGATGGTGTCGCCCTGGCGGTAGCGCTCCTTGCGGATCTGCTCCTTGAGCGGAATGATGCCTTCCGTCTTGCCGAGGTTGACGAGGATGTTTCCGCGGTCCACCTGCTGCACGGCGCCCGAGACCAAGGTCCCGATGCGGTGCTGGTAGTCCTCGAATATCTTGTCGCGCTCGGCGTCGCGCACCTTTTGCAGGAGGATTTGCTTGGCGGACTGGATGGCGGCCCGCCCGAAGTTCTCGATGGGGATTTCCATTTCCAGGTAGTCGCCGGGAACGGCGTCGGCGTTGTATTCCCTGGCCTCGTCCACCAGCATGTAATGCTCGTCCAGGGCGGCGACCTCCTCGGGGGTCAGCGCCGGATCGACGTCGGGATAATCCTCCACCACCGATACGCGCAGGTAGACGTGTATGTCGCCGGTTTCCTTGCCGATTTCGGCCTCGATGTTCTTCTGCAGGTTCAGGTATTTCTTGGCCGCGTTGATGAGGCTTTGCTGCAGGGTGTTCACCACCACGTCGGGGCCAAGATTCTTGGTCTTGGCGATCATGTTCAAGCTTTCAAAAATTTCCGATGCCATTTCGACTCCTAGGCGATTCTGATATCCACTTTGGCCTGCGCGACCAGTTCCCGCGGGATGGACAGGGTTTTCCCTTCGGCATCCTCCACGACCACGGTTTGGTCGGAGGCGTCCTCCAGTTTGCCCACCACCGAGCGCCGGCCTTCCACCGGTTCCGAGCAGGTGATCCGCACGAAGCGGCCGATGTTGCGGCGGTAATCCGCCAGCGTCTTGAAGGGCCGGTCCAGGCCCGGCGACGACACTTCCAGCACGTAGGAATCGTCGCCCATCAGGTTTTCGGCGTCCAGGAGAACGCCCAGTTCGCGGCTGACGGAGGCGCAGTCTTCCACGCTCACCCCTTCCCGCTTCCCGATGAACACCCTTACCATCCTGCGCCTTCCGGCCCGGAACGTCTCGACGTCCACCAACTCCAAACCGTTGGCCGCCGCGACTTTTCCCGCCAATCCCGCAATGTTTTCCTCTAAATCCAAAAAAACTCCGCGACCAAGTTAGCTAAAAGAAAAAAGCGGAAACCGTTCCATCGGTTCCTGCCGCCTTCTTCCGGGTGGCTTCCCACCCTCTTTTTTCGGAAATCTTAATCGATGGGAGGATGTGGGCACCCGCTCACGGGGGTGAAAATAAGTAATTTTCGGGTCGATCGGCAAGTGCCGGGAGGCGGATTTGGCCGATCAAGCGGCTTCCGGAAGGGATGAAATGAAAATAGCCTTGATTCTTCTGGTGGGATTGGCCGGGCTATGGTTCACCGCCAAGCAACTCCGCAAAAACGTGCTCGAAATCAAGGCCAAGCCCAGGGGATCGCACCGGCTGGAAGACAAGGTCTTCAATTACCCCCTGATGGTGGCTTGGTTCGGATATTTGCTGGTGTTTTTCGGCGGCCTAATCGTCAACAACCTTATTATTCGCTGAGGCGATGTTGGGAAAGGGGATAGGGGTTCTTCGCGGTCCATTTTGAAGGGGGCAGGGGACAGGGTAAGAACAAACGGACAAAGGGAAAGGAAATAAAGAACGGAACGAACTTATTCTTCCGTCTTGTTTTCCCTGATCCCTTCCCCCTGTCCCCTGTCCCCTTTCTCCTTCTCTTCGGCCTTGTTCCGTTCCCAATACCCATCCCACTCCTCGAGTGAAAGCCTCTTGGTTTCCCGTCCTTCGGTTCGCGCGAGTTTTTCCATATTTTCATAACGCAGCTTGAATTTTTGGTTGGCGCGCGCCAGGGATTTTTCCGGATCCAAGTGGAAAAACCGGCCCAAATTGACGACGGCGAACAGCAAATCGCCGAATTCCTCTTCCAGCCTGAGCCCATCGCCGCCTTCGGCCTCCGCCATGAGCTCGGCCAATTCCTCGCGGATCTTTTCCTTGGGTCCGTGATAATCCGGCCAGTCGAAACCCGTGCGTGCCGCCCGCTTTTGCAGTTTCTCGGCCTTGAGCAGGGCGGGCAAATGCCTGGGGATGATTCCCAGTCCGCTTTCGGGATCCTCTCCGCCGTCTTTTTCCTTCGCTTCCTTTTCAAGGCTTTTCAAGTCGTCCCATTGCTTTTGCACCGCTTCGGCGCTGTCCACGCGGACCTCCCCGAACACATGGGGATGGCGCCGGATGAGTTTTTCGGACAAAGTCTGGACGACGTCCTCGAAGGTGAAGTCGCCTTTTTCCCGCGCCATCTGGGCGTGAAAAACCACCTGCAGCAAAAGGTCGCCCAGTTCCTCGCGCATATTGGGGACGTCGCGGTTTTCCACGGCGTCCACGAATTCATAGGTCTCCTCGATCAGGCAGCTGAGGATGCTTTCATGGGTTTGCTTTATATCCCAGGGGCATCCGCCCGGCGCCCGCAAACGGGCCATGATGTCCAACAAATCGGCGAGGGTATGACGGGATGGATTGGAGGCTGGCATGGGGTGCCAAGATAAAAATCGGTCCAGGACCGCTTGATTGGAATAAACTCTTGATACCTACACATTTGTGCAGTATATTTGCGGATATGACTTCAGAAAATGAAAATCTCAGCCCTTCCGAATTAAAGCTGCTAATAGCCTTGCTTTTAATCCCCGGGATGGGTCCGGCCGGCTGCCTGCGGCTTATACGGGCTTTTGGGAGCCTGGAAGGGATTTTTGGCGCCGGCGAGCGGGAATTGAAGGCCGTTTGCCCGGATTTAAAAGCCCCGCTCGTGGCCTGCATTTTGCGCGGACCCGATCCGGAGGCCGTCCAGGCGCAATTGGAAGCCTGCCATCGCCATGGGGTGCGGACGGTTTCCTATCGCTCCAAAGAGTACCCCGCGCCGCTTTTGACCTTGCCGTGTTTTCCGCCCGTTCTCTTCATGAAGGGAGAGTGGCTTCCGAACGATGAGATGAGCGTATCGGTGGTGGGCACCCGGCACCCGACCCCTTATGGCGTCAAGGCCGGAAGGGAATTATGCCTGGGGCTCGCGGAGTCGGGCTGGACCCTTGTTTCGGGGTTGGCGCGCGGCATCGACACCCTGGCGCATGAATCGGCCCTGCAGGCCGGCGGTCGCACCGTGGCCGTGATCGGATCCGGCCTCGATCGCCTGTACCCTCCCGAGAACGCCGCGCTGTCCCGGCGCATCGAAGCGCGGGGTTGCCTCATGTCGGAATTTCCCATGGGCATGCCTCCGCATGCCAATCATTTTCCCCGCCGCAACCGTTTGATTGCCGCCTTGGGGCGGGGCATAGTGATACCCGAAGCCGGCACCGACAGCGGAGCCTTGATCACGGCCGACTATGCCTTGCAACAGGGAAAGGATATTTTCGCCATGCCGGGCTCCGTCCACAGCCCGGCCTCGCGCGGCACGCATCAATTGATACAGGAAGGCGCGCATCTGGTCGCCAGCCATTTCGACGTCCTGGCCTTGCTGCAAGGCGCCGGCCAGGCGATTCCCGCCCGGCGTCTGCCGCGGAAAAAAAAGGAAGAGGCGTCAACCTTGCATGCGTTTGCATCCGGGCCGTCGGCCGCAAAGAGGGCGGCCGTGCCGGAGACGAGGCCGGGATTTTTTCAATCCGATCCGGAACATGCCCTGGACGAAAACCAGGCGGCCCTGCTCGATTTGTTCGAAGGCGCAAGCCTGTCGCTCGAAGACCTGGCGGAAAAAGCGAAGCGGCGTCCGGCCTTCCGCGGTTTTTCCTCCCATCAATTTTTGCCCGGCTTGCTGGAGTTGGAATTGAAACAAAAATTGAAGCGCCGGCCCGGCTCCATATTCGAGCCCGTTTGATCCCCTGGCGAAGGTTCGGTTGCTTGAGTAGCCGGAATTTTTTTCCGGACCTGGGCGCGGCGGCGTTTACTAAATTCCGTTTTCATCGGGACCTTCTTCCATCCGCGCGCCGGCTTACGGCCGCGCAAGCGTTTCGGGAAACCGCCAAATGAAAAAAACATCCGGCAAAAGAAAAAAGACCAAGTGGGCGCGCTATGCCGTATTGGCCTTGGTGCTTCTCGGCGCCTACCATCTTTTCACCGGGCCCACGGGCATTTTCAACCTGGCGAAGTTGCGGCATGCCAACCGGCAGCGGTTGAACGAAATGGGGGCCTTGCAGGCGCGCAAGGAGGGGTTGGAAACCGAAAAAAAACGCCTGCGCGGCGACAGCGATTATCTGGAGCTGATGGCGCGCAAGGAGCTCAACATGGCCAGGCCGGATGAAAAAGTGTTCCGCTTCATGAAAACGGATTCCGCGGAAGCGCAAAACAAGGGGAAAGAAAAAGACGGAGACGGAAAGTAGGGCGGCGGGGGCCTTTATTTTTTGATTTTTTCCCTGCAGGCCATCACGTACCCGGCCAGCATTCCGTTCATGAAAAACCGCGAAACGGTGATGGAGCCGGTGAGTTGCTTGCCGTAGCGCGTATCCTGCATGGCGTCGAACTCCAGCGATTTGTCCTGCCAGGGCGCGCGCACCAGGGAATCCACCGGGGCGTCCGAGGACAAAACCTTGGACACGATTTTGGCGAAGGGTTTTCCCAGCATTTCAACCTGGGTATGGCCGTACAAGGTGCGGGCCGATTCGTTCCAGGCGACCACGCGCAACTCCGGATCCGTGACAACGACGGCCGGGCCGTCGGCGTTCCGGTAGGCGGCCGCGGCCTTGGTGGCCCGGGAGAAAATCTCCTCGTCCAGCGCTTCGGGAGAAATGCCGATTTCCTCCACGTAACGCATCACCGATTCCTCGGTCAACCGGCGCGGCCCGCGCCCAATGCGCTCGAAAGGCATCCGGCCCTGATCGAGCCAATTGATGACCGTTTGCGCGGAAACATGGAACAATTTGGCTACTTCACCCGTCGTTAACATATCCTACTCCTCGACTTTTTATACCCTTCCGTCCGAAACGAGACAGGGGTAACACCTGTTCATTATTCCGCCCGGTCGCAAAGGTTGCAAGGAGATTTTTCAGGAATCCGGGTTTTTTGCATTGGAGGGAGCATTTGCGTTTGTCTCCGATTTTGAGGCCGGATGGATCCCACTCGATTAAACTATGATTTTCCATATCATGCGGACCGCGCCCTTTCGATTTATCCACAGTTAATTCACACTGTTGATAACCGTGCTTTTCCGCGAAAAATCTCAAATTTTGAGGGAATCGGACTAAAAAAACAGGCAAGGCGATGTTGAAAAGTAAGCCCTTATCCGGCAAACCCGGCAATCGGCGGCAATCCTCCCTGAAAAGGATGCAGGCTTGGTTCGGGAAAGCCATTTCCACGCCCTTGCCTCCCGAGTATGGGGGCAACCCACTGGCGATATCGGCGCCGCGCCTTCGCCCGAAGGCGGAGGCGTTCCTGAACGCCAAGCACGGGTTGAGCGGATTCGATCGGCTGGGCATTTATAACCAGCAATACTGGTTTCGCCTTCTCACCATTATGCAGGACGAACATCCCTGCGCGGTCCATGTGCTCGGGTTGCATCCGTACAACGACTGGGCCGCGCGCTATCTATCGGCGCATCCTCCATCCTCGCCTTATTTGTCCTTGCTCGACGCGGAGTTTTTCCGGTTCATGGACAAGAACTACCGCGGCCGCAACCGCAAGGCCGTGTTGGAGGCCATAGCGCATGACATGGCTTTTTCGCGCGCCGTCGACGCTCCCGCGGGAAAAACGCCGGCGCCCGGGGATTTCGCCTCCGGGCGATTGGACGCGGTGAAAATGCGTTTGGCGCCCCACGTCACGCCCTTGCGGCTGTCCTTCGACTTAGCCGCCTTCCGCGCCGCATGCATCCGGGATGAAAGCCTGGAAAAGCGCATCGCATTGAAACGGATGGCGTCTTGCGCCGTGGTTTACCGTCATGCCTTTTTACCAAGGTGGAAACCAATTTCCCGGGCGGCATACAAGCTGTTGACGGAATTGCGGACGCCCGGAACGCTCCGAAACATCTTCTCCCGCCTGGAAGGCCGCCTTTCCGCGCGGGAACGCAAGGAACTCGAAGCGCATCTCCAGGAATGGTTCCGCGAATGGACTGCGCTGGGGTGGCTGAGCCGGGAAGAGGAGAGTCCCAAGCGGGCGGGCCGAAAGCGCGGCCAAGCCCATCGCCGTCCGGCATGGCCTTCCTCCGATCGCCGCGGTTAATGGCGGGCCGCATGGCCGCGGTTGACGGGCGCGGCCCATACGGTACGCCGCCGCAAAGATCGCGGTCAGCGCGCGGAGCCGTTCCCGATTCCGTTCAAAATGGTTTCGAAGAACCTTTCGCCGGCTTCTCCGTCCGACGAAGCGCGCAACGGGAGGGGTTCGCCGTCCTTCCACATGGCGAGGATTTCGACGTCCAGGTTGGACAGGGTGGATAGCATCAGGTTGGCGGCAGCCGCGCGCATGTCGCCTCCGCCCAGTTCCGCCAGCTTCACCCTTTCCACCCCGGCGGGGAATTGCCGCAGGGCGGCGTCCACGCCTAACCATTCGCCCAGCCAGGCTTCGGTCCAGGCATGGCCGATGAAGGCGCCTTGACCCGTGCCCGCGAAACCCAGGGCCACGCGGGCGGGAATGCCTTCCGCGCGCAACAGGGCGGCGGCGAGAACCGCGGCTTCGGAGCAGTCGCCCGTCCTGTTCCGCAGGATTTCACGGCTGTTGCCGAACAACACCGCGCCGACCTGGAAATGGAAATTGGCCGCGACCCACCGGTATACGCGGCGAGTCACCTCGAGGGGATCTTTTTCGCCGCCCGCGAGCCGGCGCGCCGTCCGTAGCAACAAGGAATCGGACAAATCCAAATAGGGATTCGATTCCAAATAGGATTGCAAGGTATCGCCGGGGGAGTTTGCGGCGGTCCGGGAGCCGCCTTCCCGCGCTTGCCGGAACCGAGCTGTTCGCGAAGAAGCATTCCCCGTCGTCTGAGGATCAAGGGCCGACGCGGGACGACGGGACAGGCCCTTGGGAAAGCCGCGCTTGCTCCAAAGCCCGATTTCCCGGGCGGAAGGCTTGCGGTTGACGAGTACCCAGGCCGAGGAGGATTTTTCCTCCGCCTTGCGCTGCAGGGTTCCGGTGGGACAAAAACCCGCCAGCGCTTTTCCGTTTCTAAAGCGGAGAACATAACGCATGCTGTCGGCATCCGCGTCGCGGCCGGGCGACAGGGAAGAAAAGGGGAAGAGGTTGGTTTTGCCGGAATCGGAAAGCGGCGAGGCGGCCGGCGAGCCGGATCTCATGCGCACGGGAGCCTGGGCGTTCTCCAATTCCTCGAATCCCGCGATCCTCCAGCCTTGCGGCCCGCGGTAAAAATGGACGGCTTCAAAGGAGGTCATTTCCGATTGGCCCAATACCGGTTTTTTGAACGCCACGTATCCGGCCGCCTTGACATAGGCCCAAGAGCCCGCCGAGTCCGCCGCCAAAAAATCGTCGCGTGAGCGCGCCGTGTCGATTAGGGGCGTGATTTTGGCCTGTGCCAGGGCCATGACGTCGAACAATTGCAGGGCTTGATCCATGCAAAGAGACTTGGCTTGCGCGAAAGCGCCCGCATCCATCAGGGAATCGAAGCGCTGCAGTACGCGGCCCGGTCCGGAAGGCGACCATGGCCGGGACGACGCGGCCGCCGCATGGCAGCCGGCCGCCACGACAGCGAGGAAAAGCGGCAGGCCGGGGAAATTTTTGCCTGGAAATCCGCGGCGGGCCATTGGCGATAAGTTACTTTTTATCGGCCGTTTCCAGGCTCCCGAACGGGGAGCGGACGCCCGGCAAGCCATGAAACTGGAAGTAGCCGTCTCCCCCCAGCCCGACGACGAAAGTTGCGGCATCACCTGCCTGCAGGCCATTTATAACTATTACGGCCACCACACCGAGTTGGAGCGGCTGAAGGAAGAAGTCGCGCATTGGCAGACGGGCGGGACGGTGAGCGTGAACCTAGCCCGGCACGCCCTGGCCGCGGGGTTTTCCGCGGAAATCTACACCTATAACATCCGGATTTTCGATCCCACCTGGAAAAACCTGGCCGCCCAGGATCTGGAGCGCAAGCTGAAAATGCGCCAGCGCAAGATCCGCAGCAAGCGCCAGAAGAAGGTGATAGGCTTTTACCTGGACTTCCTGCGGAGGGGCGGCGTGCTGCGCTTCGACGACCTGGACGAGGACTTGCTGGACAAGTTCTTCGCGGAGGGCAAGCCGGTGATTTGCGGGTTGAGCGCCACCTACCTGTACCAGAATCCGCGGGAGTCCGCGGCCAACGAGGAGAACGACATCACGGGGCAGCCGGTGGGCCATTTCGTGGTGGTGTCGGGCTGGGACCGCAAGGCGCGCAGCGTGGCCGTCGCCGATCCCCTGCGCAAGAATCCCTTTTCGGACACGGGCGCCTATCTGCTTCCGTTCGTGAAGTTCAGCAACGCCGTGATGCTCGGCATTCTCACCTACGACGAAAACCTCCTGGTGATCGCCAAAAAATGATTCCCGTCTGCGTGGTGGAAAGCGTCCGCCAATGGAAAAAGCGCGCCCCGCGCATGGAGTTCATCAGTTCCAACGACTACCTGTTCGGCAAGGGCCATCAGGATTCCCGGCAGCTGAAAATCATCAACCTCGCCAGGAATTACGGCTACCTGGGCGCCGGCTATTACGTCTCCCTGGTGGCGGAGGCGCGCGGCCACAAGGTGATCCCCAACATCTCGACCATGCAGGCACTGAGCAAGAAGGAATTCTACCTGATCGAGACGGACGATCTGAACGCCCAGATCCAGAAGGATTTGGCCAACATCAGCGACGACAAGTTCGAACTCAGCGTCTATTTCGGCCGCAACGTCTCCAAGAAATATGAAAAGCTGGCGCGCATGTTCTTCAACCTCTTTCCCAGCCCGTGCTTCCGCGTCTATTTCGTGAAACAGGAGCAATGGATACTGAATTCCATCAAGTCGATCTCCATGGACAAGATCCCGGAATCGCACGTGGAGGCGTTCCTGGAGTCCCTGACGGACTTCAGCATACGCCGCTGGGGCGTGCGCGCGCGCGCGGATTCGGCGCGCTACGATCTTGCCATTCTGCACAATCCGCAGGAGAAATTCGCGCCGTCCAACGACGCGGCCATCCAGAAGTTCGTGCGCGCCGGCAAGAACGCCGGCCTGGACGTGGAGGTGATAGAGAAAAGGGACTTCGCCCTGTTGCCGCAATTCGACGGCCTGTTCATACGCGAAACTACCTCCATCGACCACCATACCTACCGTTTCGCCAAGAAGGCCGAAAAGGAGAAGCTTGCGGTGATCGACGATCCGAAGTCCATCCTGTATTGCACCAACAAGATTTTCCTCAACGAATTGTTCAAACGGGAGGGCGTGCCGCGCCCGCAGACCTATATCCTGAGCGAGGACAACATCTCGGCCATCCCGCAATTCCTGAACTTTCCCATCATCATCAAGATACCGGACGGATCGTTTTCGCGGGGCGTGGTCAAGGTGGGGGACGAGGGGGAGCTGGAGCGCGTGTGCAAGGAGTACTTCCGCCGCTCGGACTACATCCTGGCCCAGGAGTTCATGCCCACGGAATTCGACTGGCGCATCGGCGTCTTCGACGGCAAGCCGCTGTTCGCCTGCAAATACTTCATGTCGCGCAACCATTGGCAAATCATCAACCACGACACGCATGGCCACGGCCCCCACAAGACCCTGGCGGTGGAAAACGTCGACCCGCTCGTGCTTTCCACCGCCCTCAAGGCCGCGGCGCTCATAGGCGACGGGCTGTACGGCGTGGACATCAAAACCATCGCCGGCCGGCCCTATGTGGTCGAGGTGAACGACAACCCCAACATCGACGCGGGCGTGGAGGACATGGTCCTCAAGGACAGGCTGTACGCGGCCATCATGGAGGAGTTCGCCAACCGCATCGACCGCCTCAAGATGCGCAAGGAAGGTCCCTCCGTCGAGCCGGCGAAGCCGGCGGCCAGGGGATAGCCGCTTGGCCTACCGCCTTTTCGAAGTCGCGGGCGTCGAAATCGAATACGCCCTGGTCCGGCGCGGTTCCCTGGAAGTATTTCCTGGCGCGGACAGGTTGCTGGCGGCCATGGGGGGTAGCCCCGACACGCACCCGGCCCTCGGCAACGTGGAGGCCGACAACGAACTGGCCGCCCATGTGCTGGAATTGAAATGCCGCGAGCCCACCCGCGATCTGGCCGCGCAGGCAGGCGATTTCCAGGCCTATGTGGCCGCCGCCAACAAGGCCCTGGAGCCGTTCGGCGCCATGCTGTTTCCCACCGGCACGCATCCCTTCATGGACCCGGCGCGGGAATCGAAGCTTTGGGAGCATGAGGACAGGGAAATCTATGAGGCCTATGACCGCGCCTTCGATTGCCGCGGGCACGGCTGGTTCAACCTGCAAAGCGTGCATCTCAACCTGCCGTTTTCCGGCGACGTGGAATTTTCACGGCTGCACAACGCGATCAGCCTGCTGCTGCCCGTGCTTCCGGCGCTGGCGGCGTCCAGTCCCATCTTCGACGGCGAACACCAGGGCTGGCTGGACAGCCGCCTTATGCATTACATGGGCAATCAAAGGCGCCTGCCCGCCATTCTCGGCAATGTCGTGCCGGAGCCGGTGGAAAGCGAACAAGAGTACCGGGACAAGATTCTCGCGCCCATGTACCGGCAAATCGCGCCCTTTGATCCGGACGGCTTGCTGCGGGACGAATGGCTGAATTCACGGGCCGCCATCGCCCGCTTCGACCGCAACGCCATCGAAATCCGCTGCCTGGACACCCAGGAAAACCCCCGCGCCGATCTCGCGTTATGCCATTGGGTAACCTTGGCGTTGCGTCACATGCTGGATACGGGAGAGGATATGTACGCCTTGCACCGATCGGCGCCCGCCGCCCTGCTCAAGTCCCTGTTCACGGAAACGGCGCGCCTGGGCGGAAGCGCGGGCATTCCCGGCCATTTTCCCTTCGCGGCCTTCGGACTGGAACCGCAGGCCACGGTCAGCGCTTTTCTCAAGGCTTTGACGGCGCGCATCCTGCCGGGGTATGACGGGCCCTTCGGTCCTTGCATCGATTTGATCCTGCGCGAAGGCAATCTGGCGGAGCGCATTCTCAAAGCGGCGCCCGCACCGGCTGGATACGGCGCGGTTTACGCCGAGCTATGCGAATGTTTGGGGCAGGGGAAGCCCTTCACTGCCATAGCGCCTGTCCGAACCCGTTGACCCATGCCCCGTACTTCATGTGTGGCTAGTAATTTCTTTCGGCATAATTGGTTTTCTCCCCAATCGCTTCAGCGAAGAAATTGACCGCGCTGGGCGATTGGGCCCATTCTCTCATACCCTCGACCGTACTCTCGGTAGTGTCTTTCGGAATAAGGAGCAATGAGACGAGGGAGAAGACGGGGGACTTTCCGCAGGCGGAACGGAGGCGTGGCCTCAGTCTTAAGGCGCGCATAAGCGCCGGAGACTCCTAGGTTCGACGCGAGGGGTCCATCGATTCCCGGAGTCGATAAGCATTAGTGAAGCCGAGGAAATGGCCCACGCTTCACCCGGCCATGGTCCTCTATCCTGGAAGCGCCAAGGACGGGCTCAGGAGAGGATTCAGGCGCCCCGAGACGGAAATTCAGAGCAATTCCAGAATCCAATTTTCCATGTCTTGCGCGGAATGCGCGCCCACTTCGACGCGTTGGATGACGCCTTTGCGGTCGATGAGGACCATGGTGGGATAGGCGAAAGCTTGGTAGCGGCGGGTGGTAAGCTGGGCCACGTCGTTGAACAGGTAATAGCTGTGTTTGCCGGCCGCTTGGAAAGCTTGCAGTTCCTCAAGGCTTTCCGAACTGACGCCGATGATCCGCAATCCCTTGCCCTGGTATTTGCGGTGCAGCGCGTCCAGGGACGGAAGGACGGAGCGGCAGGGGCCGCACCAGGTGGCCCAGAAATCCAGCACCACCACCTTGCCGAGATTGGCGGAAAGCTTGCCGGCGTCGCCTCCGTAATAGCCGCCCTCGAGTTCCGGGGCTTTGCTTCCCACCAGCATTTTGGTGAGGGATCGCATGTCTTCGGGTTTGGGAGACAAGGCCATCTTTTGCGTGAAGGCTTTGCCCTCCCGTCCCAACCGCAAGGTCACCACGTCGCCCACGCCTTTGGACCGGATGGTGTCGAGCAGGGTTTTGCGGCCTTCGAGGGCTTTGCCGTTGATGGAAAGGATGTAATCGTCGGCGCGCAGCCCGGCCTGATCCGCGGACGTTCCCTTGAACACCTGCTGCACGCGCACGGCTCCCAGGGGAGACGGATGCGCGTATTGCGGGGGAATATCCGAGACGGGAACGTCGAGGAAGGAAATGCCCAGCCAGGCGGCCGGGCGGGACGACGCCTTGTTATCCGGAGCGGCGAAGGGGGGAATGGATAGAAGGCCGGCCACCCAGCACAAAGCCAAGGCGGCGGACCTCCGGACCGATAAGAGCCGGAGGAGCCGAATTCCCTGAGTCAGCGCCGGTTTCAATTGAGGAGGCGGATCTCCATGGGTTTTTCCTGGTTGAAATCCTTTTCCGTGCCCTTGAAGGCGTCGAAATTGGTTTCGTTGTATTCCAGCTCCTTGAGCTGGGCGGCGCCCACTCCTTTGCCCACGAGATAGGTGACGATGGCCTTGGAGCGATCCGCCAGCAATTGGAGATAATCGTCGCGTTTTTCCACGGCCTTCTTGTCGTTGGTCTTGGCGCCCTTGTACCAGGTAAACACGTGGATTTCCACCTGCTTCTCCGGATATTCCTTGAGCTGCTTGGCCAGCAAATCCAGGGGTTGTTCCGCTTCCACCGTGAGTTCGGCGGTAGAGGAGCGGAAACGCACCAGGGGATAGCTTTGCACGGGCTGGAGGGCGGGCATGGCCTTGTCCGGGCAGCCGTCGTCGTCCATGACCATGTTGACGGTTTCCGGTTCATTGGGGCATTTGTCCACTTCGTCCTTCATGCCGTCCTTGTCGTTGTCGGCTTCGGGGCAGCCGTCCTCATCCTCGAAATTGTCCTTGTCTTCCAAAGCCTCGGGGCATTTGTCCGCGCCCTTGCAGGCATCCGCGTATTTGGCCGACAGGCCCTTTTCCGCCACCCAGGCGTCGCAAACGCCGTCCTTGTCGTTGTCGGGATCAGGACAGCCGTCATTGTCCTCCATGCCGTCCATGTCCTCGGCGTCCCCGGGGCATTTGTCCTTGACGTCGGGAATGCCGTCCTTGTCGTTGTCGGGATCGGGGCAGCCGTCCTCATCCTCGAAGCCGTCCCTGTCCTCGGCCACTTCCACGCATTTGTCCGAGCCCTTGCAAACGGAGGCGAACTTGGCGCCCTGGTTTTTCTCGGCCACCCAGGGATCGCACACCTTGTCGGAATCGTTGTCGGGATCGGGGCAACCGTCGTTGTCCTTGAATCCGTCCATGTCCTCGGGGTCGTTCTTGCATTCGTCGAATTTGTTGGGAACGCCGTCGTCGTCGGAATCTCCGGCGTACACGGGAGCGAAATGCGCCAATGCCATGATCACGAACAGCAACGCGGATACCTTCATTCGACAGCCTCCGTAGGGGAATTTTGTGGTAAGGGAAATATAAATAAGAAGCATAATCCCATGGCCGCGGCCAGCGCCGCCACGCCTCCCGCGAGCAGATAGACGGCCCGCAGGGAAATCCAATGCCACGCGGCTCCGGCGGCCAGCCCCGCCAAGGCCGAGGGAAGGCCCAGCAGAAACACCGAGGACAGCGCCTGCAAGGCCGGCCTGTCCTCCCTGCGGTGGCGGCCGTCCAGGTAGATGCCGAAGCCGGTCAGGGCCCCGGAAAAGAAAAACCCGTGCATGGTCAGGGCCAGAAAATATTGCCAAGGGGCGGCCGCCCAAGCCTGTCCCAGCACTTTGACGGCCGTGCCCGCCAGTCCCAACCCCAGCACGGGACCCAGGCCCTTGCGGCGCAAGAGCAGGCCGCAAAGCAGCATGAGCGGCGCCTCGACGGCGGTGGAGACCACCCACGCGGCGCTGATGGAACGCTGTCCCCCCTGCCATCGTTCCACCAGGTAATTGGCCTGCACGCAAGTCGCCATGGAATTGGCGAAGCTCATGACGCCTATCACAAGCAGCAACCGGCGCGTCCGCGGCTCGGCCAGCAAAGCCAGGGCCCGGCCGAAGGAAGGGGCGGCCTTGGGATGCGGGTTGACCAGGATGTCCTCGGGAGCCTGCTCCGGCGCGGTATGGCTGTAAAATCCGGCCGCCAGCGCCAGCGCCAGCAGCAAGGCGGCCCCGAAGCCGGCATACAGCGCCGGCAGGTCGGCCGCATGGGAGAAGCGGAGGCTGACGACGCAGCCTAGCAAAAATCCGATCGTCCCCAGGCTGCGGATCCAGAAGAAAAGGCTCCGGCCCCGATCGCGCGTGATTTCCAAGGTGCAGGCCGTGTTCAACGGAGTGATTGCGGCCGCGGCGAAGCAGAACAGGAAGAAAAGAGCCATCAATCCGTAATAGTTGCGGGCATGGGGAAGCCAAAGCAAAGCCAGGCCGGCCAGCGCCAAGGCAGCCATCAGCGGCAGCCGGGGTCCGCGGAAAACGCGGATGAAGGCCACCTGCAGCAGCGGCGAAAGAATGGCCGCCCCGTAGCCGGCCGCCAGCAAAATCCCGATTTCCAGATCGCGGAAGCCGTGATCGGCGAATAAATAGGAATGGAATTGCGTGGAGGAAAATCCCACGAAGGTGAGAAACATGACGGAATTCACGCCGATCAGGGAGGGAAAGGAACCGGAGGATTTGCTCATGCGGAGAGGCCTGTCGGCAGCCTGAGGGAGCGGGTTTGCGACGAGTTAACCGGAAAAGATTTCAAATGATGCAAACGCGCGGACGCGAACGGATTCCGGCGGACGGCATGGACGAAGGACGGGAAGGGATTGGCTATCTGGCAAGCCGGACTTGGCAACGCCGGTTCAACGCGACAGCACCGGACCGGAGTACAGGTAGGCGGGACGGACGATGGGCGTGCCCTTGCCGCCGCGCGCTTCCTTGCGCTCATAGACGATTTGCGCCGCTATGCCCACGCAGCGCGCCAGACCGAACAACACGGTATAATAGCTTTCGTCCGTGAGGCCGCAGGCGTTCAGCAGGCAGCCCGACACCGCGTCCACATTGGCATAGGGATCCTGCACCTTGGGATTTTTCTTCAGGATTTCGCTGCCCACCTTGCGCAAGGTCGCCGCGAGCCGGAAAAGCGGATCCTTGGACGCGATGGACTCGCCCAATTTGTATTGCACCGCCGCCCGCGGATCTTCCACGCGCAGCACGGCATGGCCGAAACCGTACAGCATTTCGCCCCTGGCGAGCAAATCCTCGACGTATCGGCGCACGGCGGCCTCGTCGGAGGGATCGGCGATATCCTTGGCCATGGATTTGAGGAAGCGCAGGCACTCCTGATTGGCCATGCCGTGCAAGGGTCCGGCCAGGGCGGCCATGGCGCCCACCAGCGACCCGTACATGTCCTCATGCCCCGAAGCGATGGCCTTGCCCACGAAGGTGGACAAATTGCCGCCGCCGTGATCGAAATGCAAAATGGCGAACACGCGCAACAGGCGTTCCAGGTTCGGGGAGGCGTTGGGCGCGCCCAGCATGTGCACGAAATTTTTGACATAGCCCAGTTCCGGGCGCGAGGGAACGGGATCGCCCCAGCCGGAATGGATGCGGAACAGGGCCGCCACCGCCTCGGGCAATTGCGCGACCACGTCGAGGCAGTCCCGGCGGTAATCCCCGCCCGAATACATGCCCATGACGTTCAGGGCGCTCATCAGCCATTTCATGGGATGGCCCTGTCTGGGCAAAGTTTTCAAATGCTCGAGCACGCCGGGATGCAATTTGGAATGCTCCGCCAATTCCTGCTTGAAGGCCGCCAGCTTTTCCGTGCCGGGCAATGTGCGCTTTAGGAGAAGATGGATGACGGCTTCGGGTTCCTCGCCGGCCAGTTCGGCTATGGGATAGCCGCCGTAGAAAAGGCCTTCCATGGGATCGACGTGGCTGTTGGGGCAGGTTCCCACGGGAAAGCCGCGCAGGCCCGTGTCGAGATGCTCGCGGGTGATCTTGAACAGTACTTCGCCTTCCGACATCACTTCCTCCCGGGCCGCCGGCCGCGCCTTTCCGTGCGCGGCCGCTCAAACGGCTTCGGCTATGCGTTTTCCGAATTCAGAACATTTCACTTCCGTGGCTCCCTCCATTTGCCTGGCCAGGTCGTAGGTCACGGTCCCGCCGGAGATGGTTTTGCCCAGGGCGTCGACGATGCGGTCGGCGGCTTCGTCCCATCCCAGGTGCTGGAACATCATCACCCCGGAGAGAATGACCGATCCCGGGTTGATTTTGTCCAAGCCGGCGTATTTGGGAGCCGTGCCGTGGGTGGCTTCAAACACCGCGGCGCGGTCCCCGATATTGGCGCCGGGCGCCAGGCCCAGGCCGCCCACCTGCGCCGCGCAGGCGTCGGACAGGTAATCGCCGTTCAGGTTCAGGGTGGCGATCACCGAGTATTCGTCGGGGCGCAGCAGCAATTGCTGGAACATGGCATCGGCGATGCGATCCTGCACCAACACCTTGCCCTCCGGCTTTTTGCCGCCGTATTTTTCCGCCAATTCGGATTCCAGCACCACTTGATCGCCGAATTCCTTCTTGGCTATTTCATAGCCCCATTTCATGAAGCCGCCCTCGGTGAACTTCATGATATTGCCCTTGTGCACCAAGGTCACCACGGGCAGTTTCTTTTCGATGGCGAAACGGATCGCCCGCGCCACCAGACGCTGGGATCCGAAGGCCGACACCGGCTTCACGCCCACGGCGCTGTCGGCGCGCACGGTTTTCTTGGGCAGCTTGGACTTGACCCAGGCGATCAGCTCCGCGGCCTCGGGAGTATTGGCGTCGAATTCGATGCCGGAATACACGTCCTCGGTATTTTCCCGGAAAATCGTGACGTTCAACTTTTGCGGTTCTTTCACGGGCGCTGGAACGCCTGGAAACCAGCGCACCGGCCGCACGCAGGCGTATAGATCCAACTCCTGCCGCAAGGCCACGTTGATGCTGCGTATGCCGCCGCCCACGGGCGTGGTCAACGGACCCTTGATGGCCACCTTGAATTCCTTGATGGCCTCCAACGTTTCCGCGGGCAGCCATTGGTCCTTGCCGTACACCGACAGGGATTTTTCCCCGGCGTAAATTTCCATCCAGGCGATTTTGCGCTTGCCGCCATAGACCTTGCGGACGGTTTCGTCGAAGACATGGCGGGAGGCCTTCCAGATATCCGGCCCGGTACCGTCGCCCTCGATGAAGGGTATGATGGGATGATCGGGAACCTTGAGTTCGCCGTTATCGCCGATGGCGATGCGCTCGCCCTCGTTGGGCGGCATTATATGCTTATAGTCAGACATGAATTCTCCGCAACCCGGCGGGAAGCCGGGGCGGGGGAGGGGTTCCGTGCCGGACACCCCCGAAATCCCACCCGTAACTCCTTGAAATAAAGCCGCTTGGTATCGGAAATATAATTCCGCGCGGCCTTTCTTCAAAAGGCGGGAAAGCCCTTTGGCGGGCTTCTATTTACCGGCCGTCTTGGCGGCGTCGATTTGCGCCATGAGCTTGTCCGGATAGGGTCCAGTGCCCGCCGAATTGAAATCGGTCCAATCGCGGCCCGCGCCTCCAGTCCCGCAAGTAAAAGTGCCCCAAGGACAAAAGCAAGCTACTTTAGAGTAAAGACGGGAGAGCAGGGAGACAAGGTATGCATAATATGCGCGTGAAAATACCCGCCCTTTTCCTGTTAGCCATCCTTCCAGCGGCCTGCCTGCGATCCGAAAAGGAAGACGTGGATATCCAGGTTTTCGTGGAGCAGCATTATCCCGGATGTTCGGAGGCCCTTCTTTGCAAGGACCTGGCCTACGTGGATTGCAACAGCGCCGCCGACGGACCGTCCTATTACCTGGAGCGCGCCACGGGGAACCGCATCAGCACCTGCGGAGGGGCCTGCTGGTTTCCGCGGGACTCGACGCAGGCCGAGGCCTGCCGCACCCTGTGCCCGCCGGAGGAGTGGACCTGTCCCCGCTGATCGTCCGTGGGAGGCGACGTCTTACATGAAATCGGTTTGATTGTCGCGAATATATCCCATCAAATGGTAGATGCTGCTCGCGACGGCGTTTTCCAGGGCCGTCTTGAAAGCGAATAAAAAGACCGAAGCGACGCCCTTGGTGTTGAAGGTATGCCGCCGGGTGGCCGTAGCCGCGTCCCATATTTCAACGTCATAGGAAAAATAACAGTAGGTTTGCGAGCCGCCCCCGGTCATCATCATGCCGCCTCCCGGCGCCGGCACCATCATCCCCGGCGTAAACCGGAACGAATTGTTGATCAAGATGTTCTTGACGAACACCAGATATTTCGCGTCCGCGACGGGAGGAAACGTCCCGGGAGCGGAATGCGCGGTGCTGTCCAGCCAAACGATATTGGCCGGGCTTGGGAAGTCTTCCGAAGGATCGCCGCCGCCGCGGTTTGGCGCGATGGAATTCTTATCCGGGGAAACGGTATCGATCCTGCCCGCAACCTCTTCCGAAGCGATGACGATGCCTCCCCCGGAAATGACATGGCCGAGAGAGTCTTGAATGGTCTTCGCCAAATATTTCGAAAGCGAATCCGAATTGCTGTAAGCCCTTTCGAAGGAAACCTTGAACGCGTTGACCGTCGCATGCCTGGAAACGACCAGCAGGGATTTGCTTTTTTTGAAATCCTCCTTGGAAAAATCAGGGCTGGAATAGCCGGGCTTCACGTAGGTGGTGGAGCATGCCATGAGCAAAAAGGCGGGAACCGCGCAAATCCAGGCGCGAAGGGCTTTGTTACGGATATCCAATTTCAATTTTCCCCCAAACACATTTCCCAAGACCCGCGGGCCCGAATTCAACGGCGACGCCAAAGATATTTAAAACGTCTCGGAATTTACAAATCCAGGCGCACCCGGGACGCGGGGATGCGCAATGTCCGTTCCGTCGTGTCGAGGGTAAACCCTTTTCACGGCCAAGGGAGAGTCGTTATTTTAAACGTAACCGATATCCTTTTTCCGGGGCATACATTTCCGGAAGGGACATCCTTGATGCATTGGGAGGAATAGGCAGGGCGCGTCGCAAGTTTCCATCCACGGTAAAGACTTCCAAAGTGCGCATCCGGTCGCTGGCCTCCAGCAGCAGGACCAACTCGCCGTTCAGGTTGGAAAAACGGAAGGAAGCCCTATCCGAGAAATTTCCCGCGCCCAGGATTCCCGTATTGGCGGAGGGAAAGTTCATGTTCACCAGCAAGGTTTCCCCAATGGCCACGGTACGGACGCTATTCATGCCAACCGTCCGTCCGTTCGAATAAAAATCGAAACGGTACGTTCCCGCCAGCATATTCGTGAATGCATAGACGCCGGCCGTGTCCGTAAACGCGGAATCAGCGCGACCGGCAGGCCCGATCACCCGGATGCGGGCGCCCGGTAGGGGAGTCGGCGCATAAGGCGGGGGATTCGTTTGCTGAACGGCTCCGCCAATCCTGCATGTGGCAGGCGTCAAGTTCACATCCAAGGTGGTGACGCTGTCCTGCGCAATTTTCGCGGTAAGGTATTTGACCGGATTTCCCGCGCTATCCTTGAATCCGGCCGCGCTTACCAGGACGCCATAATCGCCGGTAAAAAGCACCCATTCATATTTTCCGGAGGCATCCGTCCGGACGGAATCGATGCAACAACTCCTGGGCCCTGGAAATCGCAATAAAGCGTTGGGAATACCCGGATTTCCCGGACCCGTGCTGCGAACCGTTCCCTTAATGGTGCCCGAGGGGGTCGCCCACAGGGAAGCAGACAGCAACAATATCACGGGAAACAGGCGTCGGACCATGCCTTTAATATAGCGGAAAAGTTCCGTTCGGGAGGAAATAAATACAGCTTATTTGGGCTTTAAAATCCAGGCATTTTCGCCTGCCGGAATCTGGCCTCTCAAACCGCCGGGAACCATCCTGGTTTCGACCAAAATCGGCTCATGGGTTCCGCCATAATGCTTTCGCACTTCGTCGGCGCTAATCGAAAACGGGGGTCCGTCCATCAGGGCCTGGTCGTACGCATAACAAATCAACAATTGCGGCGCATTGCCGGTAATGTCCAGGATATGTCGGGAATATTCAACACGCATGGCTTCCGGCAAAGCGACAAGCGCCGCCCTGTCATAGACGGCTTGGACAGGTCCCAAATCACTCCCGGTCAAATCGAAAATATTCCCTTGGAAAATATCGATGTTCCCGGCGCTGTGACGAACCAAGGCGCCGGCCGGGGACTTCTTGGGCTTGACTCCAAGCTCTTCGAACAACTGATCCACGGCCAGCCCGCTCAATTCCGCGCCGGCCACGCGAAAGCCGTTCCTTAGGAACCAGGAAATGTCCCGGGTTTTTCCGCACAAAGGGATAAAAACCCGGCTTCCTTTATTCAGGGATAGCTTATCGAAATGTTTGAGCAACAGGGAGTTGAATTCGCTGTCGTGGAAAGCGATCTCGTTCCTCTCCCATTTTTGTCGCCAGAATTCAGGGTGCAAGATCGGGCTCCTTATTTATTCGTACACTTGCCTTAAAAATAGTCTTCCGGGGCAAGGTTAAAGTAAATCGGCGATCCTAACAGGAACTTCTTAAAAACACGGGTTGGATAAACCAATGTATGTACGTATATTAAAAATGTACATACAAAAAGGATCGGCTAATGGCAACGTTAACGGGAAGAAAAAAAATCACACGTCGCGTTTCGGGAAAGGTTTCCAAGACCTATCGGCTTACGCCGGCAAAACTGGCGGCGGCCCAGCGGATTCTAGGCGCCGCCACCGCCACGGAAACCATTGAAACCGCCTTGGACATGGTGGTGTTCCGCCAGGAACTTTTAAACGGCACGCGCGCGCTACTCGGAGTCCATATTGAATCCTCCGAAGCTTAATCATTCACATGAGTTCCCATGAGCGGAAATATGTTCTGGACGCCAATTTGTTCATCCGGGGTTTCCGGGACGCCTCCGCCAATTTGGAACTGCAAAGATTTCATTCGCTCTTCGCCCCATTCGAATACATGAGCGTCATCGTGGCCCAAGAACTAAGGGCCGGAGTCCGTTCTTCGCTGGATCGCAAATTGTTGGAGAAAATGCTTCTGTCGCCCTTTTCAAGACGCAACCGGATGATAACTCCCTCCGCCCGCGCATGGGAGGATTCAGGCGACATATTGGCGGATTTGGCTCGTGAGGAAAAATTGGATCTTAAAAGAGTGTCCAAGGCCTTTTCGAACGACGTGTTATTGGCTTTATCCTGCAAAGAATCCGGCATGGTGTTAGTGACGGAAAATATTCGAGACTTTACCCGAATCTCCCGCATAGCCCCATTCCAATTTACTGCGCCGTGGCCCAGTCCGAGGGGATAGGCAAGCAGAGAAGTCATATTAGGCTATGTCGCCCCAACAGGGAGCCAAAAGCTGAAGGAAGGAGAGGTCTTGGAAACCAGCTACATCTCGGGAAAGGTCCGTGTCAGGTGAATACTAGATCTGTACAGTCTGCACCAGTCATCCCTCAATCACAGTCGTACGTGTTGGATATTTTTCGATTTGAGTACGCAGAAAAACTAACTGCTTTCCCACTATCGTTGATTGCAATGAAACAGATTCGTTCGCCTTTTTCGAAATTAGCTTGATACGATATTGAGCTACTATCAATTGCGCGAATTACCCCGAATGGAGTCTTGAGTCCCGGACCTATTTCATTGACCTTCATCAATTTATTGATCCGGAAATTGCTGATTGGAATTGAAATCAAAGTCGTCGCCAACATGCATCCAAAGATTATCCCGAATACTTTGATGAATTTAAAGGTGATATCTTGCCTCATCGCTCTACTTTCATTTCCGGATTGTACCCTCGTCCGCAGAACGCGCCGCTGAGCCGCAAGGCTTTGAGCGGGGTGGAAACCCCGCGCTCGGCGCGCTGTTTACGTTGACCCGGAACCATAGACCGCGAAGAGTAGCAAACGGCGTGACGACAACGCCGCAGCCGGTTCGAGCGGCTTGTTCTACGGCTGTTTTTATGATATCCATGCCAACCTTTTCCTCAATATTTTCCATTTTCCATTTTCTTTAATTAAATAAAAATATTGTCCTGAACCGCCCAAATTCCCGATCCGATTACCAGCATAAACAAAGGCATGTGATCTATCGATACTATAGAGAACATCTGAAACGTTTAACGTCCCTAAAGAATTTGGATAAATATTTCGTAACCTTTTCCAACCGTCATAATTTTTAAATATTTCCATTATTTCGCATTTTTTTATAATTCGATATTTACTCTTATCTAATTTTTCAGAATCTAAGACGCATTCCTTAGGATTATTAATTCTATTCACAATATTTTCTTCTAATTCTGGGAAATTTTCTTTTAGATAATCAATATATTCAGTTGGTTTAGATTTTGAGAATGATGTTTCCCAACTGGTGTTCAAAGTAGTTATAAAATATTTTGAATTTCTAGCGGTCACAAATGTTTCTGATATTTCGCCATAAATTTGATAACTATCGGTGTCATTAATAATATTTTTCCCTGAAATATCATCCTGACAATTTATTCCTGGATAAATTCCAAAAACGGAACAGCTTTCCAAAATCAGACCTAGGAGAAATATTAGGCGATTATCTGCTGTTTGACAGGGAGCGGATTTTTTCGCGGTTTTTGTTTTTTTCAATTCCTCTACATCGGCTCTACAATAGGAAAAATGCTAATACTTCGGCCCCAAATAAAACTAAGCGCAGCATTAAGTCTTTTTTTCTTTTCGAACCAAAAATCTGCTTGATTGTATGTTTCATTTCCCTTTTCGCAAACCAAAACGCCTTTGGCTCCTTTAAACTCGATAGCCCCACCAGCAGCGATCACAATATCCTCATTCATGATAGCGAATCTGTATTTAGTGTCTATACGCCTCCCCAACGTGATATATTTAATCATTCCTTCCAAAAACAAATAATTATCCCCATTCCCCAAAGCCGCTTTTCTCATTCCTTTGAGAGGCGCAGAAAGAATAGGAATGGTAATTCTCTGGCCAGGGGGGATAGGCGATTCGCTATTGAAACTAACGATTTCCTTACTGCGCCACCACTTGGATTTTTTGACGTTTTGAGTGTAACTGGGCTTATGCGGGAATATCATCCCCAAATGCCGGAATTTAAAGGCTGGGGTTTGTCCAGTGTTTTTGAATGTTATAAGAGCCTCGGCATTCTCCCCAGCCACTTCAATTCCAAAAGAATCCCCATCGGTCAATCTAAATGTATAGTCAGTTCTAATTCCCCTAGTTTCAATCTTATGGGGGAAAACGTATGCCATGGATTCTTGTCGGGATTGCCTATGGGAGGCTCGCCATTGGAAATAACTGGAAAGAAAAACAAATCCACTAATAAACAAAGAGCAAAGACCAATAATAATACTCCATATGAGTTGTTTTTCGGTAGCATCAGCCATTCTGGATTGTACAATAATATCTGGTTCGCCTTTTTTATTTGTGTCGCATGGTGCTGCGCAGTATTCGGAACTATTTTTGCTAGTCGCATAAGTATTATTTTGGCTGTATTCGTTTTTTTGACGTTTATGGCTGTTGCTGGGGCCATTTTTGTAAAGGCGATTTATGTCTAACGTGATAATTGCCGTTGTTAGAAAGCATAAAAGAGATGCGAATAAGACTAGGTTTTGCGCTGAAAGGAATTTCCGCATTTTCTTTTCTTCCCTTTCAGCATCGTGCTATTGCGGCCCCGAAAATATCCTCATTTTTCCGGTTGTTATACCGGAATTGGAACTCTTGGATATAAAGGGGGAGATACTTCGCGGAAACCTTATGGTACGTTCCCATCACTCCCCTTTTCAGCAAGGACCAAAAGCCGTCTATCGTGGACGTATGGACGTTCCCGCGTACATATTCGCCCTCGTTATGGTTGACGGTCTCATGGTTGTACCCGTCATGCTTCAAGGCGTTATAGCCCTTCCATTCGTCCGAGGCGATAAGGGAAACCTTAGTCGAAACCATTTCCGAGACAAAGGCGTGGAGGGTTTCCATCGAATTGTTAGCGATTACGCGAGCCACAACGCGGCCGCCGCGCTTCACGGCTCCGACTACTCCGATCTTGCCAGTAGGCCCACGGCGACCCCCGCGCTTGCCGACATGCTTGTTTTTGTCCTTCCCTCCTACGTAGGTCTCGTCCACTTCGACAATGCCCGTGAGCTTGCGGAAAGAGGCATCGGAAAGCCCGGCTCGAATCCGGTGGCACATGTGCCAAGCGGTCTCATAGCTCCCCGAGCCGATCATTCGGTGGATTTGGAGAGCCGACATACCCTTTTTGGACGTGAGCATGTAGTACAGGACTTTAAACCACACGGTAAGCGGGTAATTCGTGTTTTCAAACACGGTCCCAACCAAAAGGGAGAAATGATACCCTTTGGGGTTGCATTGATAGCAGTTCCAATGCCAGTCTTTTTTCTTCAAAACGCTGACCTTGTCCGTGTTGCATTTGGGGCAGCGGACCACGTCCGGCCAGCGGTGGTCGAACAAATAGGCCCGGCAATCGTCCTCGGTCTTAAAAGTAGCCTCAAACTCCGGGAGGGTCATTTGGTTAACTGGCTTAATTTTGGTCTTTTTCATACAATTTCCCCGTTTCGGAAGGTTATGTATGAAATGGCTTTGCCCCACTAATCCCCGCCAAAATCCCTCGAAATTCTCTGAAACCTTAATCCCTTTGGTGCCTTTCAATTCAAAACAGGTTTTGAAATTTGGATTTTTAAAGGGAATTTCTTGAAGGGATTTATGGTGATGAACTCGTAACCATAAAGAGCGGCTTAAAGAAAACCGAGAACCCCATTTAAAGTGACATTTCCTGGAAGGAAAATAATGTTCCCGCCCTCCGAGAACATTATCTCAGGTCCGGCCTATCCGTGATGGCATTCTTTGGAACAATAAAAACAGCCATCAGCCGAAGAATAGATTTTTCTTGCAGCGGCTACTGCTCCAGCGCAGCTAGAGAAGTCTCCCAAATAGGTTTTGTTCTGAACGTATGTTAGCCAAGTACATCCGCTCTTATGGACTTCGTGATCGCCATTCGGTTGGGCATTGTCGTTAACGTAATAGAGAGCCATAATATGGTATCCTTTGAAATAGGCGGCAAAATCGCAACCTATGATACAAAAATTAATCATTTTAGTGCATTTTAGGGCAGTGCTTTTTCGAGCCTAGAAATGCTTCGATTCAACTAAAAACGGGGGTTTTTGGTGAAAAACGCTCAAAATTGGGCGAAAATGGCCGGGAGCCTAAATTCAGCGATTTTTTGAGAATTTATCCCCAATCTCGGCAATTTGAAAATATTTTTTATTCCGTTACGTCTGAACAGGAGGGGATTCTATGAAGTTTTTTAAAATCGCTTTTCCCTTCTTGCTCCTGTCGATCTTCGTAACCGAATCTTTTGCAGTCAGAGTTCGAGGATACCGGAAAAAGAACGGTACCTATGTTTCGTCTTATCATCGTTCCAAGCCGCATCATCATAACCACAAACACAGGAAACATTAGGAAGGAGATCTCCGATGCGTAAAACTCTACCACTCGTTCTGCTAGGCTTTTTCATTTCCCTGGTATTTTCCCAGGATACATTGATCGTGGCCTACAATAAGAAAAGCCATAAGTACCATTATCTAAGTTGCGTTTGGGCTGAGAGATGCACTAGGAATTGCATTGACATCCCGTTGGGAGAAGCGATTGACAGAGGCGGAATTCCTTGCAAGGTGTGCAGGCCGCCGCATTAAGGCTATTAGGCGATCTTTAGGGGCTTTTTTTTGCTTTGGACTAATTGATGTTTAATGTCAAAAACCAGCGGATAAAATAATCCCCTATTCCCTAGAAAAAAATGAATGCGAGGGGATGTTTCAGGAATGTTTGGATAAATGCAAAAATGGTATACCAAGGGATATTTTTCGTCAGTATTTCTGTTGTTTTTAATAGCTGGAATTCTATCTAAAATGTCCCTTAGAACATATTTTGGTTTCCCATTTATATCCTTAATAAATTGATTATTCGGAGTTTGAGAAAAATGGAACTCTTTATGAGGGGCATCCAATAAAGACTTAATCGTCCTTTGAGCCAAAATTTTAGCCGTTCGGAAATAAGCAATGAAATCGGCAATTTTAATTTCAGTTCCATCAAAGCAAAATTCGCTAGTGGTTAAAGAAATGTAGTCATAAGCAAAAGCCGGAGTTAAATGTTCGAAAGCAAGAACACTACTAAATTTTTCTCCGTCAATTAATTTTACAATTTCATCCCTTGGCGGAGGGATATGATAGGAATTCATTTAAACCCTCTATCTTTTAAACCCTCTATCTTTTCGAATCGATCTTCTGCTTCGTTTTCTTTAACTTCGCTCCATAATATTCTTTCATGGAATCCCATGATATTAGCTTTGTACTAGATTCCACGGGACTTAATCCTTCACGCGCTTCAAGCCAAGGCTTCTCCGAATGTGTAAGATACACTAATTCAAAAGGGGACATTTTCCCATATGCTAAGATTACTGATCGTATTAGATCGACGTCATTATTATTTAGCTGGATTTCATCTTTAATTTTTTCGGATTCTATTTCAAATTTACTGAACCCGATTTCTCTAAATTCAATATTGTCGGAGCCAAAACTTTTGAATTTTCTATAAATAGATGGGTACGCTGGTCCGTTTATCCACGCTTGAGGCTGTTCCATAAATAAAGGGTTACCATCAAAGTAAACCAATCGCCATGCTTGAATATAATACATGATTTTTTGGAGCGTTAAATTTGTAATATTCGAACCACTTTTTAGAAAAAAAAGAACCACATACTTGGACAAGTCTAGGATTTCGGATTTATCGGTCAACAAGGTAATTGGAGATTGACTTGGCATTATTTTATCCTTTTCTTCGAAATATACATTATTATTCTTGCTTTTACCAATAGTTTATAAACAGCCACAAAAAATACTACGCAACTCCATTTACCATATCAAGGTATTCATTCCTGGCTGATCGTCGTTTTATTCCAAGTGATGCAAGTTGGGAGGATAGAATAGTCAATTTTATTTCTGGCATACATGTTTTCATAAATGTGAACCGTCGCTCCATCTCTTGTTTGAGCCAATAAACCTACCGCGCTGAAGGACGTATTTGTTGTTTTGCTAAAGGCTTTATTTTTTCCCTGAAACGTTCTTGCTTTCCTGTCCCTGTCAATATTTAGACTTACGGTTAATTGCCCGTACATTCCAGAAATGAAATCATGCAATTCGGTTCCAAACATTTGCATTCCATCAAGATTATTATACACCAACAAAATCGCTGGGTACCCTTCCTTTGCAGCCGCTTGAATTTGCTTTCTTGCTAATTCAATTTTTTTCCTGATATGTTGGCCAGGGATTCTCTTTCCTTCAAATGTACCGTCTTCGTGTTCGACCCATTCCTCATCCGCATCGATTTGCTTTAATTCCACAAATACAGGTCGATTATTCAAAGTTATCCTATAATCCGGGGTTGGCGTTGTCGTTTCTTCTATCTTATGGCAGTCAATTCCATTTTGGGAACAGAATTGTTCAAACAACGTTTCCGAGACCGTTTTTGCCTTTACCATTTTCACATTTATTTGATTTCTATGGGATTTTTGGAAATCAGTTCTTCAATCTCCTTGCGATTATTTTCGAGAGGAACATAGTAATAAACGGAATTCGTATCTCTTGCAAACGATTCGGAAAAATTCAAGAGATTATCCGTTTCCTGCACATCTTGGAAATTCTTGGCTAGGTCATATTTCAAAACAATCCCCGCCACCTTTTTGATTGCCTCTGGGGAATAGTTGGGGGCATTCAAGATCTTCTGAATTTTCTGGTACTCCAGATTCACCCAAGTTTTCGGTTTGAGGCAAAGGAGGCTTATAAAAACGGCAAGGAACGAAATTATCAAAATTAAATAGAAAATCCTGATTTTATGCTTTGAGCGGATTTCTAATCCAAAAAAAGAGAGCGGGCTATTGTCCCTAATACCGACGGCCAGATCCACGCTTGGGTATATGGTTTTTAAATCTTTCTCGATCTCCGCTGCCTTATTCACCGAGCCAACTAAAAGTCGATGGTACCATAATTCATCCATGAAATAGAAAGCAAACATTCCGACGCATCCGAAAAAACTTATCAACATGCCTAGATGAAACACATAATGTTGATATTCCACATAGGAGTTTTCTTTTACGGCAAATCCGATTGCAGTAAATAAGAACGTAAATAAGGTCATAGCCAGACCTCTAATCCGCATCTCAATGTCGTTGAAGTGCTTATTAACTTCCGTGGTGGTTTTCCAGATTTCCACAAGGTTGGATTTATCTGAGTCCGAATACTTGTCGAATTTTATGAAATTAAAATGATTTAGAAGGTCCGAGAAATTAGCAATGGAAAAATCCTCTTTCTGTAAACATTCAACCATTGCGGACTTAGGTTCTTTTTCTTTATTTACATCCTCTTCGGTCCAGTGAGTCACTTCCCTTAAAAGATCGTAATTTTCAGTATTTGTTTTCCCACCATATGTGACTAGCACACTGGTTACCTTCGCTTGATTTGCCATGAGGATATCTTTAGAAGGCTTGTCGCCAATGTAAATCGTTTTGAAATGGTCGGCTTTTTGGTCCCGAATAATTTTTAATAAGATATCGGGATTAGGCTTTTTTGTACCGCGAGGAAGAGCATAAAAAGCAACGCTTTCCGGTTCCCAGTATTCCGCAGGGTAATACCGCTCTACCGACGGAGGCAGTCCATGATCTTCTGGGGAATAGATACGGTCAAACAGCTTATCAAGATGTAAATGTTTTAACCTCTGTTTGGTATAGAAAACATTGGATTCAGTAAACCCAATAATTCTTGTTCCTTTCAATTTTAAATTTTTCAGAGTGACGAACACACCGTCGAATAATTTTAAAGCCGTCTTCCGATTCCTGTAGTATTCGTGTATTATGCTTATGGCTTCGGGAGTTCCTTTTTCAAATTTAGCTTGGTGCTGTTTTTCAATCGATGCCAGTTCCCTATAAGCATACGAAACTTCCGATGAACCATATTTTTCATGAAGCTTTTTAAAATCTGCCTTCAACGTCGGAAGCGGTATCCCAAACGTCTGGCTGATCCTATTCAAATAAGGAATGAACGAGGCTTCCCACATCGCTTGCCATGTCCATATCGTGTCGTCTAGGTCGGTTATGATCAACTCGATGTCGCGCATTTTTCCCCTGAAATCGTAATTTTTGCCTGAAAATCTACTTTCTTAGCCATCCTATCGCATTCATCAGAAGTGCCTATTTTACCAAAATTGACCAATTTAGCTCGATTCCCCCGGCGTTAGTTGCGCATTTTAATGTACTGCCCATTAGAGCACTTATCAAGTGGAAAAATCGCTCATTTTAGCCAATTTTAGCGCAAATGGTAAAATCGTGGATATTAACCAAAAAATGACCCAAATACGAAGAGGGTGTGCGCCAACTCATCCAATTCGGAAAGTTCCTGGAATTCACCCGGATGCCATCGAACTTGGATTTCTTCCGAGTCTTCTTTAACGGAAATGGAATAAATGACTCCACCGTTTGGATGATGGCTTTCGGGAATCATCAGAGGAACTCTTTCCAAAATTTGAGAAATAATTTTCACAGACTTCTGCGGTAAGAATTTTTCTGAAACTGTTTCGTTAAATTTTAATGAAAATTTGTGCGGGGAATTTTCTGGAATATTTTGATTGAAGTCCAGAAAATATTCCCAAACATTTTCTCCTTCATACCGGCACAAAGTCAATTTCATGTTGGATCATTCTTCGCTTTCACTTGTTTGAAGGGTATTTGGAATTCTTCCATTTGGAAAATCACCGATTGCAATTACGTTGTCAGCGGTTAGATGACACATATAAAAATTATTTCCTAAGTTGATCTTTAACGAGATTAAAAAACTCTTCTAGATCTGTCCCCTTAATATCAGATATGCTCATTGCCTTGGCTATTTTTTGATTATTGGTTTTAACATCTATTTTTATCTGATTCTCAAGTTTAACGTTTTCATCTATTTTTAAATTCTCGTCGATATTTGGAAAAACCTTTCTAAGAGCCGGAACGGAAAAATAATTTTCAATGGCGTAGCGTTTTAACCGAAAACAAGATATTTTCAACTCCTCGCATTTTTTTAAAAATTTTTGCCGTATAGCAGAACTTCCGGGGTCTAAATCGATTAGGGCCAGTATTTTATGCGTTTGAGAAAAAACGGTCAAGTCAGTCTTAAGCATGATATCACCCCCTAGGGGCCAAAATTTGATATTGTGCTTTCCCAACACGTCGTATTTTAAAAGGAATTCTTCCAAAACAGGTATATCGGATGGCCCTTCCGTCAATATAATCAAGTCTGAAACCAAATTATCTGTTACGGCGTAACCTAAGTTTTCAAGGACAATTGCCTTGCTGGTAATCTCATTCAGGGATATTTCCTCATTATTTTGAGCGAAATAAATTTTATCGACGTAGGTGGCATTTAAAAAAACATTGGAGTGCGTTGCAATAAAATATCGCTTGTCGGATTCCTTGTAAATAAAATCCAATAGTCTACGTTGCCAGTCCGGGTGGATATGGTTTTCAGGCTCATCGATTAGCAGGACATTTGAATCATCCGAAACTATGAAGAAAAGCATTATAAGTATGTCTTGCAAACCCATTCCACAATTTTCGGCACCTAGGGGTTCGCCATTTGCTTTTATAAAACTAAGGCCGTAGCTATGCGATTCAGACATGAAAACGTCGAAAGAGTACCCGTTGGTGATGCTTTCGAATGCCGTCTTTAATTTTTGGAATTTTTTGTTTTTTCCATTGGACGGTGATAGATTTTTCCAAATAAGTAGATTCGCTAGTATTCCGCCTCCTGTGGGAGTTATTGAGATAATATTTCCTAAATTGGCATGGTTGTGTAAAGTTCCGCTGACTTCGAAATTTCTTTTAGCCGGGATTAAGGTTGTATCAGATTCTTGGGGAATAAGAATATCAAATTCTTTTTTTAGCGTTTCCCTTGCATCCGAGGCCAAGCTGACCCGATTTGTTCTTTGAACATGCTTCTCGTATAGTGATTCAAGGTATCCATAATCGTTTGGGAACCAATTTTTCTTATCTACTATGTCCTTTGATATAGCTTGTGATAAATAATTTTTGAATTCGCCACCCAAGCTGCCAAAACCTGGGAATTGGTTTCTAATATCCTCATCTTCGTAAATAACGATTTTATAAACTGTATCCCTAGCAAATTTTGTTGCTTGCTCTTCTGTAAGCGCTTTACCTAAACTCCTGTGATCTTTAGAAGCCATTGCCTCAAGAATTGCGGTTTTCCCGCTGTTATTTATTCCACAAATAACGTTAATTTTTCCAGCGTCTTGGATGGTTAATTCCTTGATCCCCTTGTGGTTTCGAATTTGAACATTTTCAAAAGACCAGTGCATTTTTATCTCCGATGAATTCAAATCGCTAGGATTAATATCTCTCACCCATAAATTGGACAATTCGGAACAAATTGTATAGGGGGGGAATTTAAAGAGGTGAAAAGCCCCTTAAGAAATTTTGAATAAAATTTCTGAAAAAATCGATTAGATACCCTGTACGAAGCCGAAAAAGTAATGGCTTCCGCGCTGGCCGGTTGGGGAGATACGAGCTTCCCCAACGTAAGAGCCAGCCTTTTTATTCTCGGCGGGTAGACCTGATTTGGTAAATACCCAACCCTTGGAGTGGAGAACGCGCTGGTCCCGCCGTTCCTACCCTTCCTATCGTGTCATTATCGCAAAAAGGGCAATCGTCACCGTCCATGCAGTCGGTGCAATAGAGGTGGCCGAACCGACACATATAAATGGAATACCCACTCATGTCGCCGCAATTTGGGCAGCATCTGAATTCCTTCATCTTTTCTTCCTTTTAGATTTTTCCGCCGTTATACAGATAGACGGCTAGAACTGGGATGATGAAGAAATAGATGAGAAGGACTACCAGGAACGCGCCGAACTTATTTTTCGCTTGATCCACCGCATTCATTCCATGCGTTTCCCAAACCTTGTCTATGTTGCTTCTCCCAAATTTCCTGACAAGCTTGTAAGTTTTTGGGGTCAATACCAAAGCGACGATTATGTATCCAATAATTAATGCGGTCATGCGTTTTCCTTTTCTGGGTGTATGGTGGTTTAAGAATTGTTGTAGCAAAGGCACTCGCGGCGTTCGTGCCGCGCCCACCTGTTGTTCGCTTTATTTTTGGAAGCGGCAATAAGTTTTTCGTGTCGTTCCTGGTGCCCTCCTTCATTTTCTAGCCCTTGCCATTTTTCTTCCATCAATTGCCGCCAAAGACTCATATGAGGTTTTCTTAATTTCATGTCGGCTTGAACGTGGTTGCAAAACCGATTGGATTCTTCGACAACCGTTTTTCGATCCTGCTCTTGAAATGGAATTTCAATTCGATTTTTAATTAGGTGTTCAAGTTGTTTTTCAACCGCCTCTTTATTTCCTTTAAATCCAAATTCTATTGCCGCGCCTTCGCTGACTTCATCGCATAACCTGAATTCTTCCTTCATGTCGCGGAGAATGTCTTGCATCCGCTTAACGATAGGCGGCTGAATTTTTTCCAATGGGTCCGAAGCTAGATCCAATTCATCGAGGGCGTTTAATCCCTCCAGGTCGGAAAAGTCTTCGAATTCTTGAAATTCCATGAAAATCTTCCAGAAAATATCCTATAAGGAGATATTCGAAATATATACCCTATAAAGATACTCGTAAAGTGGCGTTGTTCCCTAATTTTTGGCAAATAGGGAGTTACATGCCAAACGAAATTGAGGCCGTTTTTATCGCGAATTTAAGGAGCTTTATCGAGGTCAGAGGCTATAAATCGGTCGAAAAGTTTGCTTGGGAACACGGTTTAAGCAAGGGCGGCATTGGCAAAATTTTACAAGGAAAAAGAATCCCTAGATTTGATACTGCTGTGAGGCTGGCCCAAGCCTTGGATATCACTCTGAACGATCTCTACCCCTTAGATGGGAAGTCTTATCCAGTCAGCCAGATCAAGAAGTATAAGCTGGATAAGGTCAAAGCTGCCCAGAAGCTGCTACTTGAGGTTTTAGAGGTTGGAGTCCCTCAAAAACGGAAAAAATGACCACTTTTTTTAAAAATCGTTTAAAAATTGATTAGATAGCGGGGTGAAAACGACCCCAAAGCTGCCCACCACCTTTCAAAATAACGCGATTTTACCATTCCTGGAGTGTTTCCAAGAGGGGCTTTTGCGTTTGGGCGCGTCCTGGGATTCCCCGTTCTCACGAAGGAGGAACCATGAATAAACAGGAAAAACTCGGCCTGGAAGAACGGAAGCAAAGGGGCTTAGAAATCGCGGCCACGACCAAGCTCAAGCACCGAAAAGAAATTTGGTGGGTCCGCTCCCAGTCCAAAAGTCTCATCTACGAAGTCAATTTCAAAAGCCAGACATGTACCTGTCCGTATTTTGAAACCGAAAGCAAAAAATGCAAACACATCTTCGCTGTGGAATTTACAATTGATAGGGAGTTCGACTTTGATCCCGAAAAGACGAAAAGATCGCGAATATCCTATCCCCAAAATTGGAGCGCGTACAACGCCGCTCAGACCCATGAAAAAGAAAGAGCCGCCGAACTATTGAAAGCCTTGTGCGATGGAATCGTTCAACCCTCTCAAATCAAGAAAAGAGGTCGTCCGTTTCTACCGCTAAAAGAGATTGTCTTCAGCGCGACCATGAAGATATACGGAACTCATTCCGGTCGAAGAAGCGCATGTGATTTAAGGGATTTCAAGGCAAAAAACCTTTTAACCAATGCCCCCCACTACAACACGATATTCAGGTACCTTGGGGATAAAAACCTGACCCCAATTCTGAAATCCCTGATTGAAGAAAGCGCGTTGCCGCTCAAAGCCTTCGAAACCAGCTTCGCCGCCGATTGTTCGGGGTTTTCTACCAACAAGTACTCTCGCTGGATTGATGAAAAGTATGGAAAACACGGAAAAAAGGTCGGAGAAAAAGATTGGTTCAAAGCGCACATCATGACCGGAGTGAAAACCAATATTATAACCAGCGTGGAATTCACCAAGGGTCGCCATAAACACGACACGGAACACTTCACGGATCTTCTCGATTCGACCGCGAATCGATTCACCATGAAAGAATTTATGGCGGACAAAGCATATCTAAGTCGGAATATTTTTGAAGCCGTGGTTGCCAAAGGCGCAACTCCCTACATCCCCTTCAAAAGCAATACGACCGGCGAGGGGTCCGAATTGTGGCAAAAGCTATTCCATTATTTCCAGTACAAGCGGGAAGAGTTTCTGGCGCACTACCATAAGCGTAGCAATGCGGAAACTACCTTCAGCATGATCAAAGCCAAGTTCGGGCAAAACATTCGGTCAAAGTCTTTGACTGCTCAGGTGAATGAACTCCTTTGCAAAATGCTTTGCCACAATTTGGCTGTCTTAGTTTCGGCGATTTATGAATTGGGGATTGAGCCGGAATTTTGGAAAAAAGCCGCTTAAAGCTCTCCGAATTTGTATCGAAAAGAATATCACGTTTCTTAAAAAAGCTATGTTTTGAATCTTAGAAAAGGAGATAGGGACATGTACGAGGAAAAATTTTTGATTTTAACTGGTAAAGCTTTAGCGACTCCATTTACTCTGGATTTTACGAAAACTAAGCGACCTGAATTTGAGTTCAAAGAAGACTTTTTTGGTTTAAGTTCGTCTCCATGTATTCCTGTCAACTATGAACTACAAGACTTTGCTAAAAGGCGGCTATTTGAAAACAGTACGGAAAGCTCGATAATTACATCGCTTGGCGAAGAAACTAGGTTCGCAGCGTCTCCAATCAAGTGGCTTTCTGGAATAGATGAAAAACACGGAATTGGTAGGTATATAATTTCGAGCATTTACCCGAAAGCGGAGAATATGCATGAGGGTAAAAACATATTCGAACTAATCTATACAAAAGAAGATCCGCATTCCGTAGAACTCTTTTCGGAATTTCCTATGATCAAACACGATATTTATGTAACTAGCAAGCAGCTTTGGATTAAAGGTTATTTCGATTTTGAACTTCTGTCCAAAATGTAGCTTTTGGAATATTCATCCCAAATGTAGGGTTTGGCATATTCCCGCCTCAAGTTTATTCGGCATCCTAACTCATTGGGATTCCAAATAGATCCTATGCGTTTTACCTCTCCTGCTTTTCCTTCTTGAATAGCTTTTAGTATTTCTGCTTTAGTTCCGGGTAGTCCTTCAATTTGTTCCCCTGAGAATGCTATGTTATTTTCCTCGTCTATTATTATTCCGTTAAATATCTGGCGTATCATATAAAACACTGTTTATATGGCTAGTCAATGATTTTGACGAAAAAATCCTTATTTCAAATTATTTTTCTCAGACTTCGAGAGGCTCTAAGTTTACAAGCGGATACTTTTGCTGGGTGTTGAAATAAGCCATTTCCTTAAAATACCTTTCGTCTTGTGCCGTAATTGCTCCTGGAACACACTTCAGCAACTTGCCCACTATGTCTTCCAATACGCAAATTCTGAAATCGGATTCGGCGGCTGATTTCGCAATGGTGAACCAATCTTCTTCGGTTATGATCATGAGAACTCCGTTCGTATACTGAATTAAGCCCACCAGCATAAAGTGGTGGGAGGTTTAAATTCAGTATTGCGCTTGGGCCTTCAATAAACCATGAGGTAAACACCCCATAGCTGAAATTGCTAAAAATCGCGTTTTAAGGAATTAAAGTGACAAAACCCATTTTGGGAACCATAAATCAGGGGAGCGGTTAAAGAAAAGTTAGACGGGTGAATTGTAGGGCAAAGCCGTATGAAATATAATGCTAAAAATTCCTCCTGTCAAGAGGCAGATAATCGCCAAATATTAATACGGGCTTCGTTAATTGCATTTTTTTAGTCCGTAGAACGCCGCGCTGAGAAGTTGATTTTGAGCGGGTGGAAACCCGCGATCCTGGCGCGGCGCTTGCGTTAGACCCCAACGTGTTGGGCACGAAGGATAGCAAGTGCCTTGACAGGCACAAATCAATCTTTTCGAGCGCGTTGTTAGACGGCGTTTTCATATATTTATGCACGCTATTTTTACGCATCTATATCTGAGCCCAAATCAATTAATTCGTATTTAACTTCTTGGATTTGAATATGTTTTGAGTTGATAAATTTGACGTTTTCTTCTTCGAAAATCGCTATGTTTGATCCAGTTTTAGATAACGAGCTCCAATATTTAATTCCGTCATATCCATTAATTTTAAAATATTCACCTAGATATTGAGAAGGTAAATAGCCAACAAGATTTTCAGGAGCAAATCGCGCACTAAAAAAACTGTTAACGGATATTTCAAAAAACTGTTGATTTTGCGATTCATATTGTTGATTCACGGATCCTAATTGAAAGTTAAAATCAACAATTTTTAAGTCTTTTTGTACTTCACCTTTCGCAACAGTAACTTTACGCCCTGCCCATGGTCGAATTTCCGAGACTGCTGTTAATTCATCGGTTGCACAATAGAGACAGGCTATACCCTCTGGATTTAATCTCCCGCTTCTTCTTTTCCCAGGAGGGGGTGCCGACATTTGTTCGACAGGAATTGGCCTATGTGAAAATTCGCTATCGTATCGAGCCCTAAAGAGCGAAGCTCCTTTTGAAAGAATGATGGTTCCGTTAGTTTTAAAATATTCAAACACTTCCCTAACAACATGAGCAGATTTTAAATGGAATCGATTTTCCTCTCTAATTTCATTTTGGAATTCAACGAGTTCTTTCAACAGGTTTAAATAAAATTCTGGTGGCTGAGCCATATTTATTCCCAATAATATTTATTTTTTTTTTAATCGTCCGTCTAACGCGCCGCTGAGCCGCAAGCCATTGAGCGGGGTGGAAACCCCGCGTTCGGCGTGACGCTTGCATAAGCAAGCGGCATGACGACAATGGTGTAGCCGGTTCGAACGGCATGTTATGCGGCGATTTTATTTTGGTTTGTCAAAACCTCGTTTAGCTTGGCGTAAAATTCTGTTCCATTTCCATAAACTTTGCTTATCTTGATTTTATTTCGGCCGCTTTTCAAAATGTACGTCCCATTTTCGTAACTCACATTCTCCAATTCATTCCAGTTCAGTTTCCTTGGCCGACCGCGTATATCTACCCCCTCAATTTTCTCGTCATCGTAAATCAAATAATTTGGTCGGAAATATTTCAAATAAATGGCTACAGCAAAGACGCTTATCCAAAGAAGTGCTGGAGCGAAAATTAATATATACTGTTCATTTTGAAATTTCCGAATTTCATAAAAAAGAAAGATCGACCATACTAACGCGGTTGTCCCGATAGCGGCGCACCCAAAGATAAGCAGGTAACTTCGCCTCACGTCGTACTTTATTTTCTTTTCCAATTTAAATTTCCGTTTTTCCGCCCGTTATAACGCGCAGCCGGTTCAAACGGCATGTTATGCGGTACGATATCTCTTTAGAAGGGCTGTTCACAGTATTCAGAGCAACTAGTTCGTGTTGCAGATTGCATTGAGGATAACTCTTTGGGCCGAAAACTTACGCTTCATCTTTATAGTGTGAAAAACGCCACTGTAAGTGTTTACACAGCCCGTCTAAATCAGGGAACATGGTGTGGTAATTAATTCCCATCATGTGTAGACTTTCACGAAGTTTGTGAAGGTAAGCATCCCATCTAAATTACGCTAATTTAGACCTTAAATTTGTCCAAATTCCCTTTGTCAAACCGTGCATAGTCGCCTTAGAAATCTAAACATGTGTGAAAGACCTTTCGTGTATCGGCTTTAATGTATTTATTTCGCCTGTAGAACAACCTTCTTATACCGTTCCTATTAATCACGGATTGGTTCGGATTATTTAGCAGAACCCTGTCAAAATGTAATTCATGGTCCCGCTTTCACTTACGATAAATGCTCTGTCGAAAAGCGTAATTCTAGGCACATTTTCCGGAATAAAGCCGTTCCACATATCCACAAAATTCCATTGAAATTCGTGAGATCCCGCGGAATTGGCGCGGAAAGACGGAAGTACTTAAACAGGCGCCATCATTAATTTGGGGGTGGAATTTTCCCTTCTTCCCCGCCCGCAATCACTCCTAGGGTCCACCCGGAAAATTCAACGGCACCGACGGTCCGACCTACGGCGCTTCTTGGCGGCTTGCGCCCGCGCCGCCACGAGAGGGACAACCTAACCAGGGCACAGGACGAGGGGGAAGACGGGGGACTTTCCGCAGGCGGAACGGAGGCGTGGCCCCGGTCTTAAGGCGCGTAGAAGCGCCGGAGACGCCGGGTCGCGACGGGAGAGGGCCATGGACGCACGGAGTCGATCAGCATTAGTGCAGCCGAGGAATAGGCCCACGCTTCTCCCGTCCCCAGTCTTGTTCCCCCCACGTCGGAGAAGCGCAACCGACAAGCCCCGCGAGGGACCGATGCGCCCAAATTTTCCGGGAGAGCCCTACCCAAAATGCGTCATGAAACCCGAATCCCCCCTGTCCGGACTCCACGAATTGATGTGCATGTACTGCGGAAACACCCGCGGCTTGTAAACGGACTTGTTCATCAGCAGGCGCAGGCATTCCTGTATGCCCTCGGTGATGGAGGGATGGGGGTGGATGGACTTCATGATCTCGCGCAGGCCCTTGTCCTGATCCATGAGATGGGCGATGACCATGATGGTGTTGGAGGCTTGCGGGCCGGCGGCGCGCATGCCCAGGATGCGGTCGTGGCCGTCGTCGCTAATCATGATTTTCACGAAGCCGTCGGTGCGGCGCATGGCGATGGCGCGGTTCACCAGGGCGTTGGAATAATAGGCCACGCGGTAGGCGATTTTCTGCTCGCGGCAGCTTTGCTCGTTGAGGCCCACCGCGGCCACCTCGGGATTGAAAAACATGATGGTGGACATGTTGTTGTAGCGCAGGGGATAGGGATTGCAGCCGTACATGGCCTTCACGGCGTAGCGCCCCTCCATCTCGGCCACGTTGTACAATGCGGAATGCTGGGTCACGTCGCCCACGGCGTAAATGTTGTCCTTGACGCGGCAATCGGCGTCGGTGTCCAGCGCCCCGCGCGCATTGGGCTTGACGCCGAGCTTTTCCAGCCCCAGCCCCTCCAGATTGGGCACGCGGCCCACGGAGATCAAGGCGACGTCCACCTCGAGGACCATGGAATGCCCGTCCTCGTAGTCCACCACCACTTCCAGGTGCTCCGGATGCTTTTCGATTTTGCGGAGGATGGCGTTGTGATGGATTTCCACGCCGCGGCCGATGAGGTTGGCGCTGACGAATTCGCTGATGTCGGGATCTTCGCCGGGCAGGATGCGCTCCTGGCGGTCCAGCAAATGCACCTTGGTTTGATGATAGTTCGAAAAGATGGTGGCGTATTCGCAGCCCAGCACGCCGGCGCCGATGATGAGGAAACGCTTGGGGAATTTCTTGAGGCTTAGGATGTCGTCCGAATTGAGTACGCGCTCATGGTCCAAGGTGATGCCGGGAAATTCCCTGGGCTTGGATCCCGTGGCGATCACGAAAAAATCGGCGCGGACGATTTCCTTGAAGCCTTCCTGCGAGGTCACTTCCACCCCCTGTTCGTTCAGGAAGGCGGCGCGGCCCCGTTTCAGCAAAATGGAACCCGGCCCATGCGACCGGGAGGGGGAAAAGGTCTCCAATTGGGAGAGGATCTGGTATTGCTTTTCCTTGGCGGCCTGGAGGACGGTGTTGCGCACCGCCTCATAGTCGACCACGAGGCCGGCCGCGCGGTAGCCGCGATCCACCGCCGCGGCGCCGGCATAGTCCTTGGACAATTCCCATAGGGTTTTGGAGGTCATGGCGCCGTGCATGATGCCCACCCCGCCGATGTTGCCGCCCTCGATCAAGCAGACTTTTTTGCCCAGGTCGAAAGCGCGCATGGCGGCCCCGAAGCCGCCGGGACCCGACCCGATGATGCAAACGTCGAATTTTCCCGCGTCCATATTGGCCATCCTAACTGGTTCTCCAGCGCCGCGCTTGCGCCTCCTAAAAATACATTCGCGGCCCGTTTAGGGCATTTCGTGAAGCGTGGAACGGGAAGGGACGGGAAGGAGGGCGGCCGGGTGTTTCGGAGCAACCGGTCGCCGCCGCTTCACCGATCCGTGTTTTCCGCCCGTGCAAGCAGCGGATCCTCGATGCCCGCCTCGTCGAAGCCTTTTTGCCGCAGCAGGCAGGCGGGACATTTACCGCAAGGCGGGAAAACGCCTTCATAACAGGTATGGCTTAGCCCCAGCGAGTCCAATGCGCCGAGGTCGCGCGCCCAAAGCACCGACTGCGCCTTGGACTTGAACATCAGCGGGGTGTGGATGGTGAATCCGTTTTCCGGGCCCGTCCAATCCAAGCCCAAGGCCAGGGCTTGTTCCAGGGCGCGGATGGTTTCCTCGCGGCAATCGGGATAACCGCTGTAATCGGTTTGGCAAACCCCGGTGGCCAAATCATTGATGCCCTTGGTATAGGCATAGGCCGCGGCATGGGTGAGGAAAATCAGGTTGCGGCCCGGCACGAAGGTGTTGGGAAGCCGTTCCGCCGGAGTCGTCCCGGCTCCTGTCCCGGGTTCGATGGGCAGACTGGCGCCCAGCAGGGCATTGCCGCCCAAGTCGCGGAAAAAATCCAGCCGGAAAATTTTCAGCGGCACGCCGAGCTTTTTCGCGATGGCGACGGCCGAATCCTTTTCGGCGGCATGCCTTTGCCCGTAGTCGAAGAAAACCGCCTCGGTATGTTTGAAGGTGAGCAAGGCCCAATGCAGGCAGGTGGTGGAATCCTGGCCGCCGGAAAAAACCACCAGGCAGGGACGGTCCTCGGTTCCGGCGCGCGTCGTCACCGCAGGCCCAATTCCTTGTGCAATTGCAGGGACAGTTTCCAGCGGGGATTGGCCAATACGGCCTGGGCGGTTTTTTCCCATTCCCGGCGGGTGGCTTCCCGGTCGCGTTCTCCGCCGCCCCAGGGAGCCGTGCGGATTTCCTTGGGCTGTAGGGAATAATGCGCGAAGTCGGAATCCTCGTAAAAGGAAAGATCCTGCGATTCGTACACCAGCTTCAACTCGTCGCCGCGCTTCAAAACCCATTTGCCTTTTTGCGACAGCTTGGGGCTCACCGTGACCCAGTCGGCTCCCAAGGTGTCGAGGGAAGAGCCGTTGGTTTCCAGGGTTACGTAATAACCATGCGCATGCAGCAACTCCACCAGGATCCGGAAGCCGGATTGCAGGGTGGGTTCGCCTCCCGTCAAAACCGCGAAGCGGCAGGGGTAGGCGGAGATTGCGTCCAGGATTCCCTCCGGCGTCCATTTTTCCCGCCGGGAAAAATCCGTGTCGCAAAAATCACAAGCCAGGTTGCAGCCCGCGCCGCGAATGAACACCGCCGGGGTTCCCGCATGACGGCCTTCCCCCTGCAGGGAGTAGAAGATTTCGCTGATGTTCAGGGTCGCCGTCGGTCTGCCGGTTCCGACCGCGATGGAGCCGACGGGTTCACCGGCTGACGTCGAATGAGCCGGATTGTCCACACTCGACATGCCGGCGGGTTTGTTCGCGGATACCGGTTTCGGTGCCTTAGCCGGTGCGGGTGCGGCGGGAATCGACGTTCCGTTCACCATTGGGCATGCACTCCGGCGCGAATGTATTTGTCATACACCGCGCGCACGCCCTGCATTTGCGCGTCCGTGAGGGGCGGCAAAGCGGAGGCGCGCACATTGTCTTCCGCCTGTTCCGGACGGCTGGCGCCGGGAATGGCGCAGCTTACCGCCTCATGCATCAATATCCAGCGCAAGGCCTGGCCGGCCAGGGGTTGGCCGGGGAACAGGGCCTTGAGTTCCTCCGCTGCCCGCAATCCCCCGGCATAATCCACGCCGGAAAAGGTTTCGCCCTTGTCGAAGCGCTGGCCCTCGCGGTTGTAATGGCGGTGATCGTCGGAAGCGAAGACGGTGTCGGACCGCATTTTTCCCGACAACAGGCCGCTGGCCAGGGGAACCCTGGCGAGTATGCCCACGTTTTTTTTCAGGGCGGTGGGAAACACCTCGTCGGCCGGGCGGACACGGAACATGTTGAAGATGATTTGCAAAGTGGATACGCCAGGGTATTCCATGGCGGCCAAGGCTTCGCTTACCGTCTCCACGCTGACGCCGTAATACCGGATCTTTCCCGCGCGTTGGAGATCGTCCAGAGCGCCGAAAACCTCCGGATGCCCGTAAATATCCGGCGGAGGGCAATGCAATTGCAGCAAATCCAAGGTGTCCAACCCCATGCGGCGCAGGCTGTCCTCGGCGAAGCGGAAAATATTTTGCCGGGAATAGCCGGCCACGGTTTGCGCCGGCAGGCGCCGGCCGCATTTGGTGGCCACGAAAACGCGGTCTTTCCGGGCGCGCACGGCCTTGCCCACGGCTATTTCGCTTTGGCCGTCTCCGTACACGTCCGCCGTGTCGATGAAGTTCACGCCCGCGTCCATGGCGCGGTTCAGGATGCGCGAAGCCGCCTCGGGGTCGAAATGATCGTTCCAGCCGCCCCCGACCTGCCAAGCCCCCAGGGAAATCTCCGAAACGCGAAAACCGGTTTTGCCTAAAATTCGGTATTGCATGGGAATCAAGTTTAGAAAATTCGCGGAAAAACCTTTCGATGCGTTTGGCAGCCAATAATTACCTTAGGTAACGAAGGTGTTCGGTATGGAAAAGAAAAAAAATCGTGGCGGAGGCGGAACGCGCTGGAAATCCGACTTCCCATTCTTGACAGGGAAAAAGCCTGGCCCGGAGCCCATGGTGATTCCGCGCCTGAGCGAAGCGGAAATCCTGGCCATGGCGCGCCCCGCCATCCAAAGTTTGAAGCCGTACGTGCCGGGCCGTTCCATAGAGGATGTGAAGGCCAAATACGGGCTATCCGAAATCACCAAGCTGGGTTCCAACGAAAGCGCCTTGGGCGCCAATCCCAAGGTGATGGCCGCCTTGCAAGCCGCGTTGCCGAAGATGTATTTGTATCCCGACGGCGCCAGCCGCAACCTGCGGCAGGCCTTGGCGGACGCGAACGGGTTGTCTCCGGATCAAGTCATGGCGGGAAACGGCTCCGACGAAGTGATGCTCATACTGGCGGCGGCTTTCCTCAATCCCGGCGAAACCGTGCTGGTTTCCGAGAACACCTTTTCCGAATACGAGTTCTGCGCCAGGGTGTTCGACGGCAAGGTGGTCAAAATCCCCCTGCGCGATTTCCGCTACGACATCGACGCCTTCCGCAAGCAATTGCGGCTGAAACCCAAGCTGGTGTTCCTGTGCAATCCCAACAATCCCACGGGTTCGTATTTCAGCCACGCGGAATTGGAAAGCCTGTTGCGCGCCGCGCCGCCGCGGACCATGGTCGTCGTGGACGAGGCCTATGGCGAATACGCCACCGCTCCGGATTTTCCCCGCTGCCTGGAATTGATGCAAGACTATCCCAACCTGGCCGTTTGCCGTACCTTCAGCAAAATCCACGGCATGGCCGGATTGCGGCTGGGTTACGGGTTCGCGCACCCGCTGGTGATACGCGAGGCGGCAAGGGTCAAAACCCCTTTTAATGTGAACCTGCCGGCCCAAATCGCGGCTCTGGCCGCGCTTAAGGATAAGGCCTTCCTGCGCCGATCCCTGCGCGTCAACGACAGAGGCAGGGACTACCTGGAAAAGCAATTCCGGAAACTGGGCGTCGAATTCATTCCCACCCAGGCGAATTTCATCTGTTTCCGTTCCGCGCTTCCGGCGGCGGACCTTTGCGAAATCTTGGCCGGCCGGGGCATGATCATCCGGCCCTTGCGCAGCTTCGGTCTGGATTATTGGAACCGCGTCACCATCGGCACGCCGGAGCAGAACCGAAGGTTCATCGGCGAGTTGGGCAAGGTCGATTCGGTGTAGTCTTTGCTTCGCTAGTTGTTAGTAGTCAGTTGTCAGTAGTCAGTACCAAAGCCAATTGTCGGTATGGGCCGGAGTATGAGGGATCCGACTTTGAGCCCATGCGGTATTTTCAACTGACTACTGACAACTGACAACTGACTACTACATAGACCACAGCGAGGTCGATTCACCGAATCACTGCCTTGTCACTTCCATCGCCAGCATGGTGAGGTCGTCCTGATAGGGATGATCGTGGGTGAAGGCGCGCACTTCGGCCAGGATGCGCTGCAGGGTGGCTTCCGGGCCGCGCTTGCGGTCCTCGGCGAGGATGTCCATCAAACGCTGGGTGCCGAACAGCTTGCGGTCCGGGTTCATGGCTTCCATGACGCCGTCGGTGAAGATGAGGAAGCGGTCGCCGGGATTCAGGTTGAGCGCCACCTCGCCCAGGCGGGAGGCGAAATGCTCCCCCTTTACGATGCCGAGGGCGGTGCCCGGGGAATTCACCGAAACCGGCTTGTCGCCCTCGCGGCCCGATTGGAACAGCAGCGGGGGGTGGCCCGCGCGCGCGTAGGTCATGGAGCGGCCCTCCTTGTCGAGGATGAGGCAAAGCGCCGTGACGAAGCTGCGGTCGTCGAGGTCCCCTGTCATGAGATCGTTGACGGCGCACAGCAGCTTGCGCGCGGAGTTTTCGTACCTCGCCTCGGCGCGGAAGGTGCTCCGCAGCATGGTCATGACCAGGGCGGCGGGGATTCCCTTGCCGCTCACGTCGGCGATGACGATGACCCAGTTGCCCGAATCGGTTTGGAAATAATCCAGGTAGTCGCCGCCCACTTGATAGGCGGGATGATAGACGCCCTTGAGATCGATTCCGGGGATGGAGGGCTTGTGGCGGGGGATGAAGCGCTTCTGGATGGACTGCGCCACCTCCAGTTCGCTTTCCACCCTGGCCCTGGATTCCAATTCCTGGAAATTGTTGGAGTTGCTGAGGCTCACCGCGGCCTGGGCCGCCAGGGTATTGAGCACCACCCTTTCGCTTTGCTGCCAGGCGAGGAAGGTTTCCGGCGCGAACAATTGCAGCACGGCCAGGCAGCGATCCTCCACCTGCAGCGGCAGGGCGGCATAAACGGGGCGGTTTTCCAGCAGGGATTGGTCGATGCGGCCGAGATTGGCGTCCTGGCGCCAGTCGGAGAGGATTTCCAGTCCGTTCAGGGGGGCGGATCCGCGCGCGTTCAAGGCCTTTTGGCAGGCCTCCCGCAATTCACGCCGATCGAGGCGGGGAGTCGCCGCCACCGTGACGTATCCGTTTTCCCCCATTTCGTTCAGGCAGGCTTCGAGCCCCGGAAAGCTTTGTGTGAACACTTCGAGAATCGCCGGCAGGAGATCGCGGCGGTGGGAATAATGCGCCAGGCGGTGCGCGGCGGAGTTCAGGAATTGCAGCTGGCTGGCCTTGATCTGATGTTCCTTGATTTCCTGCACCAGTTCGGCCGTGCGCTCCTGCACGCGTATTTCCAATTCGTCCTTGGCTTTGCGCACGGCTTCCTCGGCGTGCATGCGCTCCGTCACGTCGCGGGAGATGCCCACCAGCCCGGTGACCTTGCCCGCCTTGTCGTACACGGGAACCTTGGAGGTGGAGACCCAGGCGTCCGGGCGGTGCGCGAAGGTTTCCTTTTCCACCTTGTCGATGATGGGGATGCCGGTGCGGATGATTTCCCGCTCGTCGGCCAGGGCCTGCTGCGCGTGCTCGGGAGTGAAGAAATCGGAGTCGGTTTTGCCGACGGCCTCCTCGACGTTCTTCAGGCCTTCCAGGTGGATGCCCTTGCTGACGCGCAGGAACCGGCTTTGCAAATCCTTGAAGTAAATGGCGTCGGGAACGTTCTGCATCAAGGTGTCGAGCAGATTGCTCTCCATGGCCAGGGCCTGCTCCGCCACGATTTGGGTGGTCACGTCCTTGGCGATGCCGCACAGGCCGGTGATGGAGCCGTCCGGCCCGCGCAGCGGGATTTTGGTCGTGAGGGTCCACATGGGTTTGCCGTCCGCATAGGAGCCCGGCTCGAGTTTGTTGACCAGGCTTTCTCCGCGCAGGACGCGCTGATCGTCCTCGTCGAATCCGCGGGCGCGCTCCGGGGGATTGATGTCGAAGACGGTTTTGCCCACGATGGACGCCACGTCCTTGAGGCCGTGCGCCTTCAGCAGGTTGGCGTTGGCCCAAAGATAGCGGCCTTCGGCGTCCTTGAAAAAGACGTGGTCGGGAATATTATCGGCCAGGGTTTTGAACCGTTCCAAATCGGCGGCCGCGTCCCGGCCGCGGGGCGCGGGCTTCGCGTCGGTCGCTGCGCGCGCCGTCGCGGCGCGATCCGGATTCTTTCCGTCCCGGGAATCCCCGGCCGTTCTTTCCTGTTCCGTTTGCCGCGGCATGGTCGCTTCTTTGTTCAAGCCCTGGGATGGGCCAGGGCGTAGGTATCCTTGAGTTTTTTCACGGATACATGGGTGTATTTCTGGGTGGTGGACAGGGAGGAGTGTCCCAGCATTTCCTTGACGGCCATGAGGTCGGCGCCGTTGTCGAGCAAATGCGTGGCGAAGGAATGGCGCAGCACGTGGGGCGAGGATTTTCCGCGCCGTCCCATGGCGTGCAGGCTGGCCGTCACGGTTTTTTGGACGATGCGGTTGCCCACAGGCCGCCCCCGCGCGGAAATCAGCACCGGCCCGGCGAGGGTGGATACGCCCCTGGCGCGGCATTCCCCGCGGTACTCGCGCAGCACGGCCTTGGCCGCCTCGGTGAACGGCACCTTGCGGTAGCGGTTGCCCTTGCCCAGCACGTTGGCCCAGGCGTCGTCGGAACTGATATGGGTCCATTTAAGGCCGGTCAGTTCGCTCAGGCGCAAACCCGATCCGTAGAATATCTCCAGGCAGAGGCGCGTGCGCTTCTCCTGGAAGGAGTCCATCGAAACGTCCAGAACCTCGCGCAAAAATTCCTCTCCCGCGACGGAAAACAGCTTGCTTCCCCGTTTGGGAAATCCGATGCGCTGAGCAGGGTTGGAAGGCAGGTTGTAATGCGACACCAGGAATTTGCCGAAGCCCTTCAGGCAGGCCAGCAACCGGCTTTGGCTTGCCGGCGACAAGACGCGCGCCTGCGAGGCCAGGAACAATTGCAGGGTTTTTTTATCCAGGGAGCAAATGCCGGCCGCGGTTTTTTCGGCCGGCGCGGACGCGGGATCGGAAATCCAGGCGATCAGCTTGCCCAGGTCGCGCGCATAGGCCGCGCCGGTATGCGGGGAATGCCCGCGGACATCCCGGATAAAATCGAGGTAAACCCCCACGGCGGTTTCGATCGAGACATCGACCGCTTCCGTGTTTTTGAAAATTGGCACATAAAAAAAATAGCAAAATCGAATTGTCTTCCTTCCCATGGAAAGCGGACGGGGGCGCGGCGGGATGCAAATACGGTCAAGTTATCGCAAAATAGGACAGGAAGTTATTATTGAGGTATGAAAATAATCCGCTTTCTTTCCGGAGGAATAGTCCGCCTCGGGAAACCCAATGGAGATGGAACGGCCACGCCCTGCCTTCCCGGATCCGCGGGAATTCGCGAAGCCGCGGCGGACGGATTCCTGCCGGATTGGAGCCGGCCGGTTTTCGCGGACGAAAAACTCCCCGTGGAAAAAATCCTGGCTCCCCTGATCCCGGCCGACATCCTTTGCATCGGACTCAATTATCGCGAGCATGCGGCGGAAGGATCCGCCGCCTTTCCAGCACAGTGGGATCCGAAGCTTGGAATTCACGTGACTTGAAGTCGC
>JADMIO011280017.1_pt1 | contig 61958 bp, 54 predicted proteins | sample 8958161 | NCBI WGS metagenome assembly JADMIO01 (sample SAMN16585339, study PRJNA669376) | soil metagenome | isolation source: Crop rotation soil | place: USA: Cullars Rotation, Alabama | collected 2011 | reverse complement strand
GACAACTTGTCCACGTGGAATTCTAAGCTTAGGATCCCAATGTGCTGGAAAGGCGACGCTCGAGCAGGCAGAGTGGGCGACCCGTGAGTATCTGACGATGATCGACGCGATTGCGGACTCGGGGATCGGGCGCGGCATCTCGCTCAAGCTGACGCAACTCGGTCTCGATGTCGATAAGGCGACCGCGGTCGACAATCTGCGCAAGATTCTGCAGCGCGCCGAGCCGGCCGGATTTTTCATCCGCATCGACATGGAGAATTCGCCCTACACCGACGTGACGTTGGAGATTTTTGAAACGTTGTGGGACCAGGGTCACCGTCAAATCGGGGTGGTGCTGCAGTCGGCGCTCTATCGCAGCGAAAAAGATCTCGAACATGTCAACGCGCTTGGCGCGAGCGTGCGGCTGGTGAAGGGCGCGTATAAAGAACCGAAGACAGTCGCGTACCAGCGCAAAGCGGACGTCGACGCCGCTTACGTCCGCATGATGAAAGTACTTCTGAAAGACGGCCACCGGCCGGCGATCGCGACGCATGATCCGGCGATGATCGACGCAGCCAAACAGTACGCGCGCGAACTGCGCCTCGGGCCGGAGCGGCTCGAATTTCAAATGTTGTACGGCATTCGCCGCGACCTGCAGGCGCAGCTCGTTCGCGAGCAGTATCGGATGCGCGTTTACATCCCATTCGGCCGCGAGTGGTTCCCGTATTTCATGCGCCGGCTGGGCGAACGTCCTGCGAACGTGGGGTTTGTACTGAAAGGAATCTTCAGGGAAACTGGGTAGGATGTTTCCCTCTCCAACACCTTCCACCTGAGCCATCACAGGCAGACTTTTCAGCAAATCCCGACAAATCCGCGAGTTACGCGAAAAAAGCTCAGCCCGGCACGCCTCTTGATATCACCTGAACCGCAACGAAGGCGTTCGGCATCCTAAATACAGGGGTCGACGGCCGGGAGGAGCAAGGGATCATGGTGGATCGAGTGAAGCAGATGTGGTGCGGGCTGCACGGGCACGACTCGCTGCTGCAATTTGAGCACGACCGTATGTTCTTGCGCTGCGTATCTTGCGGCCACGAAACGCCGGGCTGGAATCTGCACGAAGAAGCGCCGGCTGAGGCGCTGCCGTCCGAAGCGCCAGCGGCGCTGGTTCAGCCCCAGCTGATGGGCGTCCGTCGCGTCGCGTAGGAATTCCAAACATCCGCCGTTCGAGCATAAACGCGCCGGGTCCGGGGGTGATGAGGGAAACGACGGTTTCCCGATACCCGGAACCCGGGCGCGGAATACGGGGTTCAAGGGGTTCAAAGGGTTCAAGGGGTTCAAAGGGTTCAAGGGGTTCAAAGGGTTCGGGGTTCTCCGCACCAACGTTCGGCTAGCCGGACTAAGGCCGCTCGGCACGACAGCACGTCATCTACCTTCACGTATTCCTCAATCGAATGCAGCCCGGCGCCGCCTGGTCCAAACAGGATCGACGGAATGCCGGCGTGACCGAGTACGGCCGCATCGGTCCAGAAGCTCGCACCTGTGATCGATGGTTTCTTACCGATCTGGATGACAGCTTCGGACAAGGCGTTCGGCAGCGGATGTTCACGCGCTACTGCGTAGGCGGGCCTGCTGAACATGTGGGTGGCGCGGGCGCGGAAGGTTGAATCGGCTTGCCCGATCGCGTCGAGGATGGATTGCACTTCCGTCAACGCGGTCGATTCGGGTTCCCCGGGCAGGGTCCGGCGTTCCATCTGCAGCGTCGCGCGATCTGGGTAGCTGCTCAGTTCGTGGCCGCCGCTGACAAACGACGCGTGCAGCGAGCCGGTGCCGACCAGCGCGTGCGGCGGGCGCAACTGCAGTTGACGATCGAGCAACTCCAGTTGCGCGAGCACCCGGCCCATCCGCAGAATCGCATCTTCCCCATCTTTCGGGCGGCTGCCATGGGCGGCCTTACCGGTGACTTCCACTTCAACCCAGGCGAATCCCTTGTGGCCGATCGCAATCTCGAGATCGGTCGGTTCGGTGACGATCGCGGCGTCGGCAGACCAGTTCTTGACCAGCGCGTCGGCGCCGATGCTGGAATGTTCCTCGTCCACGACCGCCGCGACGATCAGACGGCCGGCTGGCAGCCCGCGCGCGGCGAGTTCGCCGGCGGCAGCGATCATCGCGGCGACGCCGCCTTTCATGTCCTGCGCGCCGCGTCCATAGAGGCGGCCATCGCGCTCGACCGGAGAAAACGGATCGGTCATTCCGGCCACGCCGACGGTGTCGGTATGCCCGCAGAACATCAGTGAGCGACCAGGAGATCGTCCTTCGAGAACAGCGATGACGTTGGGACGGCCAGGGATCACTTCTTCGACCGAGACGTCGAGCCCGAGCCGGCGCAACTCGATGGCGATCGCTTCGGCGATCGCCTGTTCCCCGGGCGCGCCTGGAACCAGCGTCGGGTTTACCGAGTTGATCGCGACCAGGTCGCGGAGCAGCCGAATCGCGGGATCCATGACGGTAGCTTACTTCGACGGTCAGCCTGAAAGTTGAAGTCAGAAGTGTGCCTCGTTCGCACTTCGGACTTCAGACTGCCGACTTGTAAGATACAGCCATGCGTGTTGTGGCGATTACCGGCGCATCCGCCGGCATCGGCCGTGCCACTGCGGTTCGGCTGGCGCGGAGCGGCGACGCGCTGGTGATCTGCGCGCGGCGCGCAGGCAAACTGAATGCGGTGGCCGACGAGATTCGCTCGGCAGGCGGACACGCGCTGCCGATCGTCGCGGACGTCGCAAAAGTCGACGACATGGATCGATTCGTCGCCGCCGCGGTCGATCGGTTCGGTCGCCTCGACGTGATGCTGTGCAATGCCGGCTTCGGAATCGCCGGCGCGATCGACGACACCACGCCCGAGCAGATGCGCGAACTGCTCGACGTCAATTACCTGGGAACGTTTTACGCGGCGCGCGCGGCGATGCGCGTTTTCCGACGGCAGAACGCCGGCCACGTGATCATCGTGTCGTCAATCGTCGGCAAGCGCGGCGTGCCGTACATGGGAGGATATTCAGCCACGAAATTCGCGCAGGTTGGCCTGGCGGAATCGCTGCGCGCCGAAGTCAGCGGCTCGAACATTCATGTCAGCGTCGTGTATCCGGTGTCGACGGAAACCGAATTTTTCGACGTGATGTCGCGCGAAACCGGCGCGGTCGTCACCCCGGCTTCGGGGCCGCGGCAGGACGCGAGTGTGGTCGCCGATGCGATCGCGCGCACGATCGCGCATCCTGCTCCAGAGGTCTTTCCACATTTCAAATCGCGGGCGCTGGTCTGGGCGAATACCTTCGCGCCCGGATTCACCGACCGCCTCGTCAAGCGCTTTGGCCGCAAACCCTCTCGCTAACCCCGAAGCGCCGGAGCCCGAGCGCCAGGCGGCGCAGATTGCCGCCGCGGTGCGCGACGCCGGCGGCCGCGCCTTTGTGGTTGGCGGCTGGCCGCGCGACCGGCTGATGGGACGCGTCCCGAAAGACATCGATCTCGAAGTGTTCGGCATTCCTGCCGATCGGCTGCGCCCGCTTTTGGAAAGCTTCGGCCGCGTCGAAGCGGTCGGTGAAAGCTTTCAGGTCTACAAGGTGGCAGGTCTCGACGTGTCGCTGCCGCGCCGCGAATCGAAGTCGGGACGCGGCCATAAGGGCTTCGACATCACCGGCGATCCGGCGATGACACCGGCCGAAGCAGCGCGGCGCCGCGATTTCCGGATCAACGCCATTTCGTGGGATCCGCTCAGCGGCGAATACCTCGACCCGTTCGACGGCCGCGGCGACATCGCGCGCCGGCTGCTGCGCGCCGTCGATCCGCGGACCTTCCCTGAAGACAGCCTTCGTGTCCTCAGGGCGATTCAATTTGCCGCGCGTTTCGAGTTCGCGCTCGATCCAGAGACGCGCGCGCTGTGTGCGTCCATCGCGCTCGACGACCTGCCCGCCGAGCGGATCTGGGGCGAGTTCGAGAAGTTGCTGTTCGCGCCGCGGCCATCGATCGGCTTCCGCCTGATGATGGAGCTCGGCGTCGTCGACAAGCTGTTTCCGGAACTGAAAGCGCTGGACGGCTGCGTTCAGGAGCCAGAGTGGCACCCGGAAGGCGACGTCTGGGTCCATACACTGCAGGTGATCGACCAGGCGCGGACGCGGATTGACGACCTCGAGCGTCCGCAGCAGCTGGCCGTGATGCTCGGCGCCGTCTGTCACGACTTCGGCAAGCCGGCGACCACCGCGTTTCTCGATGGTCGCATTCGATCGATCGATCACGAAGAGCAAGGCGTCGCGCCGGCAACCGCCTTCCTCAATCGCCTGAACGTGCACACGATCGACGGCTACGACGTGCGGCGCGAAGTTCTCGGCATGACGGCGCAGCATTTGAAACCCGGCATGTGGTTCAAGGTCCGAGACGAGGTCGGCGACGGCGCGTTTCGTCGGCTGTCGCAGAAGGTGGACCTCGAACTGCTGGCGCGGCTCGCCAAATCCGACTGCATGGGCCGGCAGCCGGGCACGTTCGACTGCACCGCGATGGACTGGTTCGTCGAGCGCGCCCGCGCCATCGGCGCGGACAAGGGTCCGCCGGCGCCGATTCTGCTTGGCCGCCATGTGCTCGCGCTCGGGGTAAAGCCCGGACCGCGCGTCGGGGAAATTCTCAAAGCGGTTTACGACCAGCAACTCGACGGCGCAATCACATCGCTCGACGCCGCCATCGCGCGTGCCCGCGAGCTAGTCGGCTAACGTGTCGTGAAGGAATCCGCGGCAAGCAGCAAGGATCCGCTCGCTTTCGTCTGGAGCGGCGGCTCGCGCCAGCATCAATCCGCCAACCATACAGGCAAACGCTGCGATCGCGCGCTGTTCACGCTCGTGGCGTGACAGGCGTTTCGGCAGCAGGTCGCGCAGCCGTGCGACCCGCGCCCGGATCGCATCGGCAAGACGACGACGCGCTTTGGGGTTGCTGCGGGCGATTTCCGATGCCAGCGACGGGATCGCGCAGCCGCGTTCGGGGTGGCGGGCGTGCGCGGCGCTGAGATACGACTCCACCACCGCGTCGACGCTGTCGAAACTCTCGAAACGCTCGTTGGTCTGCCGCCGCCCATGGCGCAACGCCTCGGCCAGCAGGTCGTCTTTCGACGTGAAATGCGCGTAGAAGCCGCCGTGCGTCAGGCCGGCATCGTTCATCACGTCGGCGACGCTCGTGCCGGCGATGCCGTGGCCGCGGAAGGCGGCCGATGCGGCGTCGAGAATCCGTTGACGGGTGACCGCGGCGTGTTCGGGTGACCAGGGCATAGAACGAGCGGCGCCGGACAGAACTCCCGGCGCCAGGCTCCACAATATGATATATATCATATTTCAAACCAATGCTGATCGTCCTCGCCGCTGCCCTGGCGATGCAGTCGCCCGCCGAACCGGTCTATTCCAAAGACGATAGCGGCCGGGTGGTGGTGCACGCGACGCGGATCGCAACGCCGCTCACAATCGATGGCCGGCTCGACGAAGAAATCTATGGACAGGTGCCGGCATTGACGGCGTTCGTCCAGGCCGAACCCGACGAGGGCGCCGCGGTGTCGGAGCGCACCGAAGCCTGGGTGATGTTCGACGACAAGAATCTCTACGTCGCCTGCCGCTGCTGGGACCGCAATCCCGCTCGCATCGTCGCCAACGACATGCGGCGCGACAGTCCCAACCTTCGCAACAACGATAATTTTGCGGTCGAACTCGATACGTTTCACGATCGCCGCAACGGCTTTCTGTTTTACGTCACCCCGCTGGGGGCGCTGTTCGACGGGCTGACCACCGACGAGCGCCAGAACAATTCGGACTGGAACACGGTGTGGGAAGGCAAAGCGGGGCGCTTCGACGGCGGCTGGATCGCAGAGATCGCGATCCCGTTCAAATCGCTGCGCTACGCGCCGGGCCGGGAGCAGACCTGGGGCATCAATTTGCGGCGCAACATCCGCGCCCGCAACGAATGGACCTACATCGCTCCTCTGAAAGCGGCATGGGGTCAGACGGCGATCTTCCGAGTGTCGTCGGCGGCGACATTGCATGGATTGGAGGCGCCGCCGGCCGGAAAGAATCTCGAGATCAAGCCGTACGCGATCTCGCGCCGCTCGACCGATCTCGTGTCGCGGCCGACCGTCAACGGCAAAGTCGAACCCGACGCCGGGGTTGATGTGAAATACGGCATCACCAAAAGCATGACCGCCGACGTCACCATCAACACCGATTTCGCGCAGGTCGAAGAAGACGAGGCGCAGGTCAACCTGACGCGGTTCAATCTCGTGTTTCCGGAAAAGCGCGAGTTCTTCCTGGAAGGCGTCGGCAACTTCACGTTTGGCGGCGCCAATGGCGGGTTGGGCGGCAGTGCTCCGCCGCCGCCGGGCGCAACCCAGTCGCCGATCAGCGGCGACGCTCCGGCGCTGTTTTACAGCCGCCGGATCGGCATCAGCGGCGCCCGCACGGTGCCGATACTCGGCGGCGGCCGTCTGACTGGCAAGACCGGACCGTGGAACATCGGCGCCTTGAACATCGAGTCGGACGATGACGATGCCTCCGGGGCGCGGCAGACGAACTTCACGGTGCTGCGCTTGCGCCGCGACGTGTTGCGGCGCAGCACGATCGGCGGGATGGTGACGTCGCGCTCGCGCGCCGTCAGCGGGATCGGCTCGAACCAGGTGTGGGGACTCGACGCAAATTTCGCGTTCTGGCAGAACGTCTATGCGAGCGGATTTGTCGCGCAGTCAAAAACCGATGGTCGCTCGGGCGAAGACTTCAGCTACCGCGGTCAGTTCAATTACGCGGCAGATCGTTACGGGCTGACCTTCGACCGCATCGAGGTGCAGCCCAACTTCAATCCGGAGATTGGTTTCTTGCGCCGCGAAGCGTTCCGCGAAACGGTGGTAGGCGGACGTTTCAGTCCACGACCGGCGGCCAGCCGGCTCGTGCGCAAATACTATTACGACGGAACCTACACCTACATCACCGACACCCACAACGTGCTGCAGTCGAGCGCCGGCGTCGCGAATTATCGGGTCGAACTGCAGAACAGCGATCTGCTGCAGATCACTTTCAATCGAAACCACGAGACACTCGCGTCGCCGTTTCTGATTTCGGAAGGCGTCCGCATTCCGGTCGGCTCGTACGATTTTCAAAGCGTGATGGGCGCCTACAATCCGGGACAGCAGCACCACGTCTCGGGTGCGGCCTCGCTCGAGGTGGGATCGTTTTATGACGGCAGCAAGACGACCGCGGCGTTTCGCGGCCGCGTCAGCGTCTCGCCGCGGCTCGCGGTCGAACCGAATATTTCGCTGAACTGGATCGACTTGCCGATCAAGACCTTCACCAACGCCGTCATAGGCCAGCGCACCCTCTATTCGATGACACCGCGGATGTTTTTGACCGCGCTGGTGCAATACAGCTCGAGCACGACATCGTTCTCTGCCAACGTCCGCTTTCGCTGGGAATACATGCCGGGCAGCGAGCTATTCGTCGTCTATACCGAAGGGCGCGACACCGCACTCGTCGGCCGGATGCCGCTCGAGAACCGCGGTTTCGTCGTCAAAATCAACAAGCTCCTCAGGTTCTGATCACGAACCACGAAACGACGAAACCCACCAAACCGAGCGAGTACACTGTGTGAATGGCTCGCTATACGCTGGTTTATGGTGTCCGCCTCATCCCTGAAGGCTCGCTGAAAAGCGTCGACGAGGCGACCTTGAAGCTCGCCGACGGCTCGTCGGCGGGACTCACCCTCCACACCTTCGACGGCACGATTCCGCAGCTGCGCCGCTCGCTCGATCGCAGCCTTGACGCCTTTTTCGATCTGCTGCCGGGCGCCGCAGACGAGGACGTCAAGACCTTCGGCGACTGATGCGCGCGGTGCTCGCGTCGCCGATCAACGTGCTGTTGATCGCGGCGCCGATTTCGTGGGTGGTGCACGCGATGCGCCCCGAATCGCCGTGGACGTTCGTTTCGGCCGCGATCTCGCTGGTTCCGCTCGCTGGATTGATTGGCGCCGGCACCGAACAGCTGGCGGCGCGCTCTGGACCGGCGATCGGTGGCTTCCTGAACGCGACGTTCGGCAATGCCGCGGAATTGATCATCGCGATCGTCGCGCTCGGCAATGGACACGTTGCGCTGGTCAAGGCCTCGATCAGCGGCAGCATCGTCGGCAACCTGCTGCTGGTGCTCGGCGCGTCGTTCTTCGTCGGCGGCCTCGGACGCAAGACCCAGAAGTTTCATCGCACCGCCGCCACGAATTTGTCGGCCCTGCTGTTTCTGGCGGTTGTTGCTTTGGTGATGCCGGCGGTGTTCGACCTCTCGCTATACGGAACGCTGCGGGCGCATCCGCGAGAGCTCGATCGACTTAGTCTCTGGAGCGCAATCGTGCTGATCGGCGCCTACGCCGGCAGCCTGATTTACGCGTTCACCGCGCACCGTGATCTATTCCGATCCGAAACGTCGGCGCACGAAACGGCGCAGTTGTCGCCGGCGGCGGCCGTCGGGCTGCTCGCAGCCGGCACCATTCTGACGACAATCCAAGCCGAGCTCCTGGTGGCGAGCCTGGAGCCATCGTTGGCCAGTTTCGGTTTCACAGAGTTGTTTGTCGGCGTCATCGTGGTGGCGTTGATTGGCAACGCGGCCGAGCATTATTCGGCGATCGCCGCGGCACGCCGCGACCAGATGACGCTGGCGGTCGAGATCGCGGTCGGCAGCAGCGCGCAAATTGCGCTGCTGGTGGCGCCGGCCGTGGTGATCTACTCATTCATCATTGGCCGGCCGATGTCGCTGCTCTTTCACCCGTTCGAAATCACTGCGATCGCCCTGTCGGTGATCGCCACCGTAATCGTGACGATGGACGGGGAAAGCAACTGGGTGGAAGGCCTCCAACTGATGGCGGTTTACCTCATCCTGGCGCTGGCTTTTTATTTCGTGCCGCAAAGCTGAGCCAGAAACCAATGCGATAATGCACGTCGATGGGCGAACTGAGCGATCGCATGATCGCCGAGCTCGTTGACGCCGTCCGCGCGCAGCTGCGCAAGGAGGCGAACGACCGGCTGCGTGACATCTATCTGATTGGGGATATCGAGAAAGACACCGCGCGCCAATGCATCGAGCGCTTGCGCGAGCTCGCCAGCGACAATCAGCGTCCGATTACGGTCTACATCAACAGCGCAGGCGGAAACGTCACTGATGGTCTCGCCATCCACGATGCAATCCGCCACGTCATCAGCCGCGGCGTCGAGGTGACGATCATCGTCCAGGGGATGGCCTACTCGATGGGGTCGATTGTGCTGCAGGCTGCGAGCGACGGCCGCCGCCTCGCATTCCCCCACTCGTGGATCATGATCCACGAGCCCGCTAAGTGGGCGGGCTGGCAGTCGACGACGGCGGCGGCACAGCACCTCGAACGTCTGAAGCAGATGCAGGATCAAATCTACAAGATCCTGTCGACGCGATCGGGCAAGCCGCTGCGGCAGATTATCCGCGACACCAAGCGCACCGACTTCTATCTCGACGCGCAGAGCGCGAAAGACTACGGCTTGATCGACGCGATTGTGGCGGGCGAGTTGCCGGCGCCGAAGCCGGTACCGGTCACCGAGATGAAAGACGAACCGGCGGTGCTGCAGCCGGTTGCGGCGCGTGAAGCGGCACAGGAAACAATCGAGTCGCCGAGCGGGCCGCCAAACGTTCCTTCAGGAATGCAACCGTAAGCGGCCGCCAGCCTCTCGGGTTCCCGCGGCCGGCATGAGCTGAATGATCTTCAGTCTGCGCAGACGCTCGTGTGACACTCAGCACGGCTGCTGCGCCAGCGATCAATCGCCTCTGCTTTAGGCGTGCTTTATTAATTGCGCGCGGCGCGCCACTCTTCCAACAGGCGCGCGGCGTTACCCGAAACAGAATGGAGCGTCGGCGTCCACCCCAGCGCGCGGGCGCGCGGGCTGCGGACCACCTGATCGAGGGCGAGTGCTTCGGCGTACGGACCCATTTTCTTGCTGGCTTCTTCGATCGGCACGTGGCGGACGTCGGGCTTCAGCGGCAAATATGGCTTGATGGCGTCGACGATGTCGTTGACCCGCTCGTCGCCTTCATCGTTGGCGTGGTAAACGCCGCCGGCGTCTTCACGAGCCGCCAGGCGCGCATACAGGTCGGCGAGATCGCGGTCGTAGACCAGCGGCCAATGATTGTTGCCGTCGCCGACCACCCGTACCAGACCGTTGCTGGCGGCTTTGAACAAATCCCCGATGATGCCGCTGCCCCGCCCATAGACGACGCCGGGCCTGACGACGATCGTACGCAAGCGATCGCTGTGCGCATCGATCACGATCTGTTCGTGATCCGGCCGCCACGACACGTGATTCACCGGATTGATCGGCGATTCTTCAGTGGCCGGCTCCGGCGAATTGCCGAGCACCCACACACCCGAGGTGTAAATCACGAAGCGGCGGGCTGGAGATGTTGCCGAGGCGGTGCGCGGCCGCTTGGCTGCGGCGAGAATCGTTTCCAGCACGCTGCGATCGATCGACGGCCCTTGTCCCGAGCGCGCATCGAACGCGGTGTGAATGTAACCGTCCTGGCCGTCCGCGGCGGCGCGGTACGACTCGGGATCCCCGAGGTTGCCGATCACCGGGTGGGCGCCGCGCTTGGCGACGCCACGCGCCTTCTCGCTGTTGCGAACCAGCGCGGTGACGTCGTGACCGGCGCGCACCAACGCGTCGAGTACCGCGCCACCGATATAACCCGTTGCTCCCGTCAGGAAGATCCGCATGCGATGTCGCACGCGGGTTCGACCCGCGTGGGCCGTATATCATAGTTCACTCGTGCCCCGCGTCACGCTGATTGACTTTTTTCGTGATCTCTCCCTTGAACGCGGGGACTTTCTCGTTCATGACGACGGCTTCCGCAGCCGCGCGCACAGCTATCATGCCGTCGCCGCTGCCGCGCGCGGGCTGGCCGCACGCCTCCATCAGAGCGGCGTCGCAAAAGGCGACGCCGTCATTTTCTTCAGCGAGAACCGTCCGGAATGGATCGTTGCGTTCTGGGCGTGCGTGCTGCTCGGCGCGGTCGTCGTTCCGATCGACTACCGCGCATCGCCCGACTTTCTGGCGCGGGTCGCACGAATTGTCCGCGCCAAACTGCTTCTGGTCGGCCAGGACGTTCCGCCGATTCCACCAGCGATTGCTGTTCCACACTGGGCGCTGCACGAGATCGAATGGAAAGACGGCACGCCGCCGGCCGTTCCCCTGACCAGCGACGACGTCGCGGAAATTATTTTTACCTCTGGCGCCACGGCCGAGCCGAAAGGCGTGGTCATCACCCACCGCAACGTGCTGGCGAACATCGTGCCGGTGGAGCGCGAAATCCTCAAATACAAGAAATACGCGAAGCCGTTCTCCCCGTTACGGTTCCTGAATCTGCTGCCGCTCAGCCATATGTTCGGCCAGGCGATGGCCACGTTCATCCCTCCGGTGCTGGCCGGCCAGGTGATCTTCATGCGCGGCTACAACCCCGTGGAGATCGTGTCGCAGATCAAAAAGCGTCGCGTGTCGGTTCTGGTGTCGGTACCGAAAATCCTCGATGTGCTGCGGGAGCATGTCTTGCGCGTATCTGGCAGTGCGCGCGCCTATCAGGAGCACGGACCCGCCAACAAGCATTTCGCGCGCCGCTGGTGGACCTATCGCGACGTGCATCGTTTGTTCGGCATGAAGTTCTGGTCGTTTGTTGTCGGTGCCGCGCCGCTCGACGCCGATCTCGAGAAGTTCTGGGCGGAACTCGGCTTCGCGGTCGTACAAGGCTACGGACTGACGGAAACCGCGCCGATCGTCACCTTGAACCACCCGTTCTCGACGAAGAAGGGCTCGGTCGGCAAGGCGATCGCCGGCGTCGAGATGAAGATCGCGGACGATGGTGAAATTCTGGTGCGCGGCGAGAACGTCACCACCGGCTACTTCAACGCCGAACAGGAAACCGCGCAAGCGTTCGAAAATGGCTGGTTCCATACCGGCGACATCGGCGAACTCGGCGCCGACGGACAGTTGTACATTCGCGGCCGCAAGAAGGAAATGATCGTCACGCCCGAAGGGCTGAACGTTTTTCCAGAGGATGTGGAAAAAGTTCTGAACCAGATCAGCGGCGTGCGCGATTCCGCCGTGGTTGGCGCAAAACTCGGCACCGAAGAACGGGTACACGCGGTCGTGGTGCTCGATCCCGCACTGGATGAACGGGAGCTCGACCGAATCGTCCGCGATGCCAACAGCAAGCTTGACGACCATCAAAAAATCCGTCGCGCGCTGCTCTGGCCGGAGCCCGAACTACCGCGCACCGAAGGAACCCGAAAGCTGAAACGCGCCGTCGTCCGCGACTGGGTAAAAGGCGGCGGCGCCCCACGGCTGGTTCAGCAAGGCGGCGATCAGCTGGCGGCTTTACTGGCGAAATACGCCGGCCGCACCGACATCGCGCCGACCACCACGATTGAAGAGCTCGGACTGACCTCACTCGATCGTGTCGAATTGATGGTTGCGCTCGAAGATGCGTTTCAAACGCGCGTGGACGAAAGCGCATTTGCGTCGGCGCACGATCTCGGACAACTGCGCGCGTTGATGGAGCACTCCGCGGCCAGCGATGTGCCGCCGGCGGAGCCAGTCGACTTCCCGACCTGGAATCGCCGCTGGCCGGCCCAGGCCATCCGCCGCATCAGCCTGCCGACCTGGATACTGCCGCTGGCCCGCGTGTTTGCCTGGATGCGCGTCGAGGGACGCGACAACCTGCGCGCGATCGATTCACCGGTGATCTTCGCCGTGAATCATCAAAGCCACATGGACGTGCCGGTGGTGTTTGCGGCGCTGCCGCCGCGGCTGCGTTACCGCGTTGCGCCGGCGATGATGAAAGAGTTCTTCAAGGCGCATTTCCATCCGGAGGAATACAGCCGCGCGGCCTGGTTCACCAACAGCCTGAACTATTACCTCGCGGCGCTGTTCTTCAACGCCTTTCCACTGCCGCAGCGCGAGGCGGGCGCTCGGCAAACGCTGCGCTATATCGGCGATGTCCTTGGCGACGGCTTCTCGGTGTTGATCTTTCCCGAAGGAAAGCGAAGCAGCACCGGCGAAATCGGCACCTTCCGCCCAGGGATCGGCATGATCGCATCGCGGCTTGCGGTGCCGATCGTTCCGGTGCGGATCGACGGTTTACATAAGGTGCTGCACCACACCGCGAAAATGGCCACCCCCGGCCCCGTCCGCGTCGCCTTCGGCGCGCCGATGCGCCTTACCGGCGACGACTATGAAGCACTCGCGAAGCAAGTAGAAGAGGCCGTCCGCGCACTGTAGCAATCATTCCGCGCCGCGCATCCACCACCACACACGGGCAGCACCCGGCACCACGCACCCGGCACCACGCACCCGGCACCACGCACCCGGCACCACGCACCCTGCACCAGCACCTGGCACCAAGCACCCGCCACCAGACACTCGGCGTTGTGGCATAATGTTTGTTTGAAAGAAAGGAACGCTAGCAGTTGAGCAAGGATGATCTGATTGATATGCAAGGCACGGTCGTGGCGGTTCACAGCGGCGGCTTATACCGCGTGCAGTGCGATGCCGGCCACGAAGTCCTGGCGCAGCTCAGCGGCCGGATGCGCCGCTTCCGAATCAAAGTTGTTCCGGGCGATCGCGTAACCGTCGGCGTGTCGCCGTACGATCCGGTTCGCGGCATCATCACATTCCGCGCCCGCTAGCCCAGAAATACGGTTTGAATTCCAACACAACTGATCGAGGCCGCGGTCGTGACGGCGGGCGTCGTCGTCCGCGTCGTGGTCCGCGCCGCGGCGGACACAAACAATCCTCACAGGTGCAACAGTTTCAGGCACCTCCGACGACGCCGATTTCGCTGACGCCGTACGACGCCGATTCGACGCCGGTGCCCTACGCGTCGCTGCCCCTCGACGCGCGACTGCAGGAAGGCATCCGCGACCTCGGATTTCAGTCGACGCGTCCAATCCAATCCGCCGTCATTCCACTCGCGCTCGGCGGCAGCGACTTGATTGCATGCGCCGAAACCGGCACGGGCAAAACGGCTGCGTTTGTAATCCCGACACTGCAACGCATCCTGGAAGATCGCGCGCGCGAGACAGCCGACGCGGCCGCTGCCGCGCAGCCCTCGAAACCAGCGAAATCCCGCGTACTGGTGCTGGCGCCGACGCGTGAACTTGCGGTTCAAATCGAAGACGAAATCCACGGCCTCGCCTATCACACGACGATTACCAGCGCGCAGGTGTATGGCGGTGTCGAAATGGGGCCGCAAGAGCGCGCGCTGAAAGCCGGCGTCGATATCATCGTCGCCACGCCGGGGCGCTTGATCGATCACATGCGGCAGGAAAATGCGGACCTGACGGGAGTCGAGCTGCTCGTCCTCGATGAAGCAGACCGCATGATGGACATGGGCTTCTGGCCCGACGTGCGCCGCATCATCGCGGCGTTGCCGGCAAAGCGTCAAACGCTGCTCTTTTCGGCGACGATGCCGAACGAGATCGTCAAGGACGCCCTGGAAATCACCAACGAGGCGAAGTACGTCCAGGTTGGCCAGCGCAGCGCGCCGCCGAAAACCATCACGCATGAAATTCTCGAGATGCATTCGGGCGAAAAGCTGCAGTGGCTGATCGATCACCTGCGCCAGCCTGAAGGGCCGGTGCTGGTGTTCAGCCGCACCAAAATCGGCGCAGATCGCCTCGCACGGCGGCTGCAGGCGGCAGGCGTTAAATGCACCGCGCTGCACGCGGATCGCAGTCAGGATCAGCGGCGGATCGCGGTCGAAGGATTCAAGGGCGGTCGGTACAAGGTGCTGGTCGCCACCGACATCGCCGCTCGCGGCCTGCAGATCGATTCGATTCACACCGTCATCAACTACGAGGTGCCCGACTCGGCCGAAACCTACGTGCATCGCGTCGGACGCACCGGACGATCGGATGAGGTGGGCCATGCGATCACGCTGGTTGCGCCTGAAGAAAAACGCGCGCTGGCGCAGGTAGCGAAGGCTGTCGGCCTTCGTCTAGAATGAATTAGCGATGTCGGATTCTGTAACAACGCCGCTGTCACCGCTGCCAACGCCCGAAAACGGCGAAAGCGGCGCGACGACGACACCCGCTCCGCAGACGGCGGAGGTGTCGGCGGCGACGGTCAAATTCAAGTCGTGCCGCTGGCGCCGCCCGCCGGAAGATGGTCCGGAGTGCTGCGGCCATCGCGACGTGCTGCCGATTGCGGGTACCAGCTTCAACCCGGATGCGTGGTGCCCGGATTGCCAGTTCTTCAAACTCCGCCGCACGCCGAAGAAACGCTCGCCCGAAGAGTACCGCTACTAATCACAGGTCGCGCGGACAGCGTAGAATCAGGCCCGATGCGACGACTCCTGGTGTTCCTTTTCAGCGGCGTGCTCGCCGTGTCCGCCTCGAATCATGCCGGCGCTGCCGCATCGATGCCGTCGTGGGCCTATGCGGTTCCGGATCCGCCGGCGGCTGGAGCCGCGGCGACGCCGCCGGCACCGGATACGTCGATGAAGCAGATTCCCGGCAGCACGCTGTCATTTACGCGACAGCAGATTTCCGACGGCTTCGGACCGGCCGACTGGTTTCCCGGCGACCATCCGGCGATGCCCGAAATCGTGGCGCACGGAAAACGTCCGGAGATTCGCGCCTGCGGCCTGTGTCATTACCCCAACGGCAAGGGACGTCAGGAGAACGCCGGCATTTCTGGTCTGCCGGTGTCGTACTTCGTTCAGACGATGAACGATTTCAAGAACGGGCTGCGCAAAAGCGCGGAGTCGCGCAAGACGAATACGAACCTGATGATCGCCTACGCCAAGGCGATGACTCCGGAAGAAATCAAAGAAACGGCGGAATACTTCGGCGCGATCAAATGGACGCCGTGGATTCGCGTCGTCGAAGCGGCGACGGTGCCGAAAATGGTGAGCCGCGGCGGAATCTGGATTCCTCGCGAGGGCGACGAAACCGAACCGATTGGCACGCGGATCATCGAAACCCCCGAGAATCCCGAGCGCACCGAAATTTTGCGCGATCCGCGATCGGGCTTTATCGCTTACGTACCGGTTGGCAGCGTCAAGAAAGGCGAAGCGCTGGGGCGGGCGTGCGGCGTCTGCCACGGATCTGATTTGCAAGGCCTCGGTCCCGTTCCCGGCATTGCCGGTCGATCACCAAGCTACCTGGCGCGGCAGATCTACGACATGCAGGCCGGTGCACGCCGCGGCGAATGGGCCGAGCTGATGAAACCGATCGTGACAAAGATGTCGGACGACGATCTCGTCAACGTCGCTGCCTATGCGGCATCGCTGCCGCCGACGCGCTAATCCGCAAGCGGCAGGCAAAGCTCAGTCTTCAGCTTTTGCTGATCGGGCTCCGTCATCGGGTTGTTCAAGTACACCTCGAAGCTGGCGCCGCTGCCGATGCGATGGCCGCTCGACTGCAGCCATGTGCCCATCAAATATCCCCAGCTCTCGCCAAGTTTCTCGTAGGAACCAACGTGAACGAGGCAGGCGTAGCGTCCACCCGGCACGCGCTGTTCGGTCAACCCGTTCGGCACGATGTCGCCAGGCGAAAGGGTAACGGCGGCGTCGGATCGTAATTGATCGGGCGGGGTTGACTGCGGATTGTCGTGGAAGATCCCGATCATCTGCGAGCCGGGCTTCAGCAGGTTCGCCTGTCGAACGATGCCGTCCAGCCGTCGAAACGCCTCGCCAATCTGATTGTAAGGACCGACGTGGCGGACAGCCGCCGCCCGCATCTCGGGCTTGTCTTTGATCTGCACGTCCATGGTCGTTCTCCCTTTAGTCGATCAGCGCAATCGGGCGCACCGGCGAGCCGGTCGCACCGCGAAACTTCAGCGGAATCGCAACGAAGCAGAACTCGCGATGTCCGGCCGCCGCAAGCTCTTCGAGGTTCAGATTTTCGATGATGTGAATCCCGTGTGTCACCAGTAAATGGGCGTGACCGAACAGCACCATCCTGGTGTCGGGGTCGCGCTCCGTCATGCAGTCCCACGCCATGTTGTCGGCGCCGACGGCGCCCACCTTCCGCTCCGCCACCCAGAGATTTGCCGATTTCGACATGCCGGCGGCATTCAGATATCGGCGCTCGTCCTGCCAGCAGGTGGCAAAGCCGGTGCGCACCAGCACGACATCACCCTCGCACACCGTGACGCCATGATCGCTCGCGCATCCGATCAAATCGTCGGCGGTGATGGCGTAGTTCTCGGACAGCAGCTCGACACGTTTCCACCCTGCGACGTCGAGCATCACGCCGCGGCCGATCAACGGCGCGATAGTTTCAGCACCATATGCGGAGAAACCGTCGCTTCGCTCGACCGCTTCGACCGCAACATCGCCGTGCAGCCGCAAGTCGCACGCCTGGTGGCAGAGCGCATCGATGTGCGTTCCGCTGTGCTCCATCATCGTCAGGATACCTGACGCTCCGGTTCGCGGCCCATGCTGCTGTGGACGATAGCTGTCGCGATGGCGGCGATGCAGGGCGTAGAGATAGCCCGGTTTGTGGGCCGGATGAATCGGCATGCCGGCAAAACGCGGCTGCTCCAGATCGAATACTCGGGCGCCGGCCAACCGTTTGGCCAGCGGTTCGTGATCAGCCGTGTCGGCGCTCATTCAGAAAATTCGCGCGCCAGTTCAACCCACTCGCCCTGTGGGGCGAGTTGCTGATACGCCCGCCAATGCGGACGCGCTTCCTGCGACAGACCCATTTTTTCGAACGTCACGGCAAGATAAAAGTGCGCGTCGGCATAAAACGGGTTCAGCCGCAACGCTTCGCGGTAGCACGACTGCGCTTCGGGATATCGTCCAAGATCGTGATAGATGTTGCCGAGATTGAAATGCGCTTCGAAGAAGTCGCTTTCGAGACCGATCGCGCGCTCGTAAAGGGCTTGCGCCTCGACCAGCTCGTCGCGGCTGTAATGAATGTTGGCGAGGTTGATGAGCGCAGCGCACAAATACGGATCGAGCTCCAGCGCTTTTCGGTAGGCCGCTGCCGCTTCGTCGAGCTTGGCCTCGTCACCATCGTCCAGAGCCGAGCCGGCGCGAAAGTATTCTTCGGCACGCTGCGTGTCTTGAAGACGCGCATTCGCGGCACTCGCCGCGGCCGACGGACGATCTGCAGCCGGCCGCCGCAGCGCGATGATCTTGGCCGGCGCCGCGTCGATCCGGAAATCGAATTCGAGCTGTCCCTGCCGCGACGCCAGCATCGTCCGAACGATGCTGCGGAAGGCGATCCCTTGTTCCAGGCCTTCGTTGGCCTGCTTGATGACCGCCAGGTCCGGAAACGCGAAGAACGTATCGGCGTTGGTGCGCAGCACCGGCCGCAGCACACCGCATTTGACCAGGTAGCGAAGATGATCCTCGCGCAGCGCCCGATAGCGCGGCAACAGATCGCGCATCGCATGGTACTGACGCTTCAGCGCTTCAGGTGTCGGCACGCCGGCGAGCGTGCAGAAATCCGATTCGCTGACGATCTGCACCTGCGGTTGCCCGGCGTTGAGTTCTTCGGCGCGCTTCAGTTTGTTGCTCTTGGTTTCGGCGCCGGTTGGGGGCGGCGCAAAACCTTCAGCGCCGATCACCAGCATCGTCGTCCTCGCATTGACGTCGTCGGCTGCGGCACCGCCGAGGCGGACGACGAGCTCGCGCGCTTCGCGGCGTCCGAGCGAGCTGAGCTTTCCGGTGAAAACGACGACTTGCCCCGCAAGCGGCAGCCGGCGGGAAGGATCGGGCCCGGAGCGATCGGGCGATGCAGGGGCCAACGGCACTGAAGATGATAGAGAATGATCGGGAAGTCAATGGCGAATTTGATTCTCGCTGCCGACATTGGCGGGACGAAAACATTGATCGGCGCGTTCGAACGCGCCGCCCTCCGGCCGCAGCGCAAAGTGGCGCGGTCGTACGGCACGCTCGACTACCGTGCGCTTCCGGACATCATCAGCCAATTCCTGCGCGACAGTTCGATCGAGCGCGCGGCGATCAAGGTGGCATGCTTCGGCGTTGCCGGTCCGGTCATCGACGAAGCAGCTGACCTGACCAACGTACCGTGGCGGGTAGACGCCCGAAAAGTTGCGACGACGTTCGGGTTTTCGCAGGTGCGACTGCTGAACGATCTCGAGGCGATGGCGTACTCGATTCCGGTGCTCGAGTCGTCCGAGGTGCACGTGCTGCAGACCGGGATCCGCAACGAGAGCGGCAACATCGCCGTCATTGCGGCCGGCACTGGCCTCGGCGAAGGAGTATTGCACCGCATCAATGGACGATGGGTCGCCTCGCCGACCGAGGCTGGCCATTCGGACTTCGCGGCGCGAACCGAGCGCGACATCTCGCTGGTCCGGGATCTGACGCGTCGATACGGCCGGGCTGACGTCGAACACGTCATCTCCGGCCGCGGCTTACTGAATATTCACCCGGTTGCACACGGATCGTCGCGGTGCAGCGCCGGCGTCGACCTCGCCGACGCCGGAGCACCCGCGGCGATTTCAACGGCGGCGCTCGAGCAGCGCTGTGCTGGATGCGTTGAGACGCTCGATCTGTTTGTCGAGGCGTACGGTGCAGAAGCCGGCAATCTTGCGCTGCGCACTGTCGCAACCGGCGGTGTGTTCGTCGGCGGCGGGATCGCGCCGAAAATTCTGCCCGCACTCACCACTGGATCTTTCGTCCGCGCGTTCGGCGCAAAACCGCCGCTCGATGCGATGCTGCGCGCCATGCCCGTCAGCGTGATCCTGAACGGCGAAGCAGGCTTACTCGGCGCCGCAGCCTTCGCGAACTCTATCTGACACGAGCGACAGCCAGCGAACTGCTGCGACGCGGTGCAATTCCGCGCAGCGCCGAACGGAATTTCTAAGGTAATCTGTTGATGAAATGATCTGGTTTTTCGATCGCGATGGCGAGCGGCTGCGTTACGAAATCATGCGCGACCGCAACGGCCACTACCGCGTCGTCATCACGCGACCGGATGGCACCGAGTCGGTCGAGGAAGTGGAAGAACCGACCGCGCTGATCGAGCGCTCGGTGCAGTTGATGAATTCGCTGCGCGGCGACGGCTGGAAAGTCGCCTGATGGCGCAGCCCTTCAGGGCTGCGATCTCAGTTCACGCATTTCCATCGCTGCCAGCAACGCCATCGCGCCGCCGCGATCGTCGGCGCCGATGATCGCCGCCCGCTCCAAGTAGTACTGCTTCGTCGGCCCCGAGCCGGTTCCAGTGCAAACATCGACGAGCGTTCCGTCTGCGGCGACGTGGGCGGCGAGCCCGAGCCAGGCGCGCTCCACCGCAGGCGTGAAGGTTTTGTCGATCCACCCCGACCGGATTCCCCGCGCCATCGCCGTCAGCAGCATCGCCGTCGCGGTTTCTTCGCGATAGGCGCCTGGTTCGTCGATCACTTCGCGCCACATGCCATCCGGCGACTGATGATTTCGGATCGCGGCCATGTGGCGACGATAGATCTCGAGCAGCTGCGAGCGGCGCGGATGATTCTCCGGCAGCGCCGTCAGCGTCTCGATCAAGCCGAGTGCGGCGAATCCATTGCCGCGTCCCCATGCAAACGGACCGTCGGTGGCGTGAATGAAGACGCCATCGGGACGCTGCAGCCGCGCCGCATAGTCCACCAGCAACTGTGCCGCCGCATCGAGCGCATCCCGATGATCGGGTTGCCGGCCGACGCGGGCGAGAATCGCGGCTGACATGAACATATCGTCCGTCCAGCCCTGCCCGTATTCCGCGACACCATCGGCTTTGCGCGCCGCCGCCAGCCTGGCGCCTTCATAGGCGCGCGGCATCGCGTCGCCACCCAGTTCCGCGAACACCATCGTGCCGGCGACCGATGTGAGCTGAATCCGATTGCCGAACAATGGCTCGCCGCCACTGATCCATTTCGCGGTTTGCGTGCGCACCTTCTGCGCCAGCGCGTCGTCGCCAGTGACCGCGGCCAGCTTCAACGTGTTGGTCCATGCGACCGAAGGGATGTAACTGATGCTCGGCGTTTCCGGGTATCGCTTTGCAAGCAGCGTGGCGATGGCGATCGGCTGACGCGCAACTCGCGCGGCGAGCGTGTCGTGAAGCACCGACCTGCCAGGCTTCGTCGAACGGAGCGTGGAACCGAACGCGTCGTCGGCAACAGGCAGCCTGATCACCCAGTTCGGCACATCGACATTGCCGGGTCCAATCGGCCGGGCATCGCTGTCAACGACTTCGACGGCAACATCAGGCGCCTGAAAGGTGAACCACCGCGTTTGCGCGACCGACTTCGCATCGGCGGGATCGAAGGCGGCAAACGGCAACGCGCTGACCGCCCATTGCCGTCGCAACGGCTCGGCGTCCGGTGCCGTCTTGAACCAGCGCACCATTCGCAGCACCGCTGACGCCGAAGACTCCGTCGCGCCGAAGAGAACGACCCGGCGTTTCGTCATCTCCGGGGACGTGACGTCGAACGCCGATTGATTCTCGATCGTCAGAATCGGCGATTCCGCGTTCGTGAGCCCGGCAGCGGCGACGATCGAAGGCTCGCCGGGCAGCGACGCAACTGCGCGAATGTCTTCCGCGCTGGCCGCGGCGGCAGCCAAGACCAGAATTAGAGCAAGCATTCGCGAAGTTTACGCCGAACTGTAGTGCCGGACGCGGTCCAGAAGTTCGGGTGATGGACGTGCGGCATCCGCGGCGAGCCAGCCCACCATCTCGGCTGCCGGGCCGAACACGACGATTACGATGCCGTCTCGTCCTCCGGGGTTGAGCGCGGCCGATGGGGCCGCGAGCCGCTCGACGCCGGCTTCCCGCAGACGACGTGCTTCCCGCTGACAGGTGGGATAGGTCGATGGTCCGCCTGCGAGCGTCGCGGCAGGCACATGGACGCCGACGTTAGGCGCGCCGCCGATCTCTACCGCCCACATCTGACGACGGATCGTCAGCAGATCTGCTTTGTCGGTGATTTCCTCGTGTCGCAGGAACTCGGCCCACGCGCCATCAGGCGAATCGGCAAAATAGTGCGCCGGCCCTTCGCCTTCGCCGTGCCATCGGCCGGCTGGTTGCGCGGCGCTTTGCCACAACCACGGATAGCGCCCGTCGACCTGGCGAAACGCGATCATGTCGCCGACATCGTCACGAGATTTCTGGCGAGCTGGCGCACCCGCATCGGACCCTCGTCGTCTGGATCCCAGTCGCGTTTCAGGTAGGACGCCGGCGTACGACCGTCGAGCAGCGTCCGCTTGCGGTGGAACCACCGCCGGATGCCGATCTCGTTGTAGGAGCCGGACAGGTCGCCGACGACCAGCGCGAGAAAGTGCAGCCGCGCCGCAACATCGTCCGGCGTCTCACGCTCTCCGGACTCGTACCGCTTCAAACTCGACACCGACACACTCAACAGTTCCGCGAGATCCTCGGGCGCGAACACGCGGGCGATGCCGCGCCATTCGTACTTCGGAACGGGCGACGCCTCGAGCGCCGCGACAATCGTGTTCATCAGGCCGGCGAGTTCAGCATCGGTCGGCGTCGCGACGTTGTTGAGGTGATCGGCAGCGGCGGTCGCGATCCCGGCCTTGCGCACTTGACTCGCGAAGTGACGGATCGCCGCAGCGTCAGCGCGTGGCAGCGCGGCGTCGACGATCCCCATCGCTTCGGCGCGCCGCGCCGCTTCGAATGCGAGCCGCGGCAGGGCCGCGGCATCGGCGTGCGGCGGCGATGACTCACCCGGAACTAAAACGGAACTACTTCGGATAGATGTCATAATCCGATTGTAATCCGCAGCCCGTGGCTGCGTCAACGCACGCTGCCGTCAGATGTGCGGCAGCGCGGCCTCGAGCACGAGGTGCTCGAACCAGAGGTTGGCGAGCTTTTCCTGGACGGTGTTCTGGCGCAGACGTGCCGCCAGATTGGGAAAGTCGACGCGATCGAGTTCCTGATCCTGGTTGAAGCACGAAAAAATGATCGTTTCACGGCCGGTTGCCGGATCAACGTGCTTCTGCAGACATTGCGCGCAAACCTCTTTCATCATGCATTGCATCGGCGAGTTGATGCTGCCGATGCCGACATGATCCGGTTTCAGGTAGGGCGCCAGCGCCCCGTGCCGCGCCGCCTTCACCGCCGCCATCATCCGATCCGACCCGATCGCGATGATCCGGTCGATCGCCGACAGCGGCACCACCGCTTCGCCGAGCGCACCGGCCTGGTAGGCGAGCATCGCCTGGACGATGTTGCCGCGGAAGTGCGCATCCTGCGGCCGGCGCGGCGCAATCGCCGCCCCCATATCGGTGCTCCAGATCACCTGATCGGTTGCCGCTTCGATTTCTTCGCGTTTGAACAGGTCTTCTCCGCGTTTGTAGCCGGCGAAGTAAATCACCTTGTTGCCGCGCTGGCGCATCGCTTTGGCAATCGAAAACAGCACGGCGTTGCCAAGACCGCCGCCAAGCAGCAGCACGTTTGAGTGCTCGGGAATTTCGGTCGGCGCACCGGTCGGTCCCATCACGACCACCGGATCGCCTTTCCGCAGATATGCGACGATTCGGCTCGAGACGCCGAGTTCGAGCGCGATCAGCGACAGCAAACCGCGGTCTTTGTCCACCCACGCGCCGGTCAGCGCGATCCCTTCCATCAGCAATGGGACATCGCCCGCGTGCGCGCGCAGCCGCGGTGTCACGGCTTCGAAGTTCTGCAGCCGATAGAACTGCCCGGGGTGAAAGTGCCGCGCCGCGGCGGGTGCGCGAACGATCACTTCGACAATCGTCGGCGTCAGCCGCACCACGTCCTCGACCCGCGCCAGGAATTCGTCGTCGAGTTTGCTGACCAACGCGCGCCACGCCGCATCGCGTTCCGGCTGCGCCGCGTCGTCCAGCAGCGACAGCTCGCGCGCGAACAACGCGGTCACCTTCGGATAGCCGTCCTTCGCGGACGCCATCGCTTTGACGACGTTGCCGGCATACCGCGGATGGTTGTCGCCGTAATAGCTGACCAGCCGGCCGTCGGACTGATACGACGTGAAAAACCCGTCCGGATCCGGCGACAGCGCGGCCGGGCCGGCGCCGTTCAGCGTCGCCACGTGCGGCTGAAAAAACTTCTTCTTCGAATCGAGCTGGAACGTCCCCGTGTATTCCTTTTCGTAGGTGATGTTCGGCGTCGTGCCGGCCGCGACCAGAACCGTCCGGGCCGGAAGCGTCGCGTGGTCGCAGACCAACGACTGGACCGCGCCGTACTGATCGGCGATCGCTTCGACCGGATTGAGGTTTTCGGCGAAGACGATGCCTTCTTCGAGGGCTTTGATCACTTCTTCATGATTGAGCCGATACGCGGGCGAATCGACCATCCGTTTGCGATAGGCGATGGTGACGCCGCCCCACGCTCGGACGAGCGTGATCAGATCGGGAGCCTCGCCCGCGGCGGCGGCGCGCGCCCGCTCGGCACGGACGGCGCGGCCATGTGCGAGATATTCGTCGACCACCAAGCGCTCTTCGGCGTCGTAGAGCGCGCGGACCGGTTCTTCGCCAAGTTCCGCAGTCATCGCTTCGTACTGATCGATGAACTTTTCGACTTGCACCGGGTAGTAGGCCATCAGTTCCGTGGCGGTATCGATCGCGGTCAAGCCACCGCCGACCACTACCGCCGGCAATCGCGTCTGCAGGTTTGGCAGCGCGCTGCGCTTGAATGCACCGGTCAGCTGCAGCGCCATCAGGAAATCGCTCGCCTTGCGGATACCGCGAATCAGGTTGTTCTTCATGTCGATGATCGTCGGCCGGCCAGCGCCGGTGGCGATTGCGACATGATCGAACCCGTGCGCCCATGCATCCTCGATCGGCAGGGTGCCGCCGAATCGGACGCCGCCGTACATGCGCAGGCCGCGGCGCCGCGCCAGCGTCAGGTGCAGCAGCGTCAGAAAGTTTTTGTCCCAGCGGACGGTGATGCCGTACTCCGACACGCCGCCGAAGCCTTCGAGGACGCGGTCGTCGAGCGAACGGTAGATTTCGTCCCAGTCGCGAATCGGACGCGGCGGACGCGTTGCGTCGCCGACGAGATCAGCCGGCAGCGGCTCGATCTTCAACCCGTCGATGCCGACGACGCCGAAGCCTTCGTTGACGAGGTAGTGCGCCAGGGTGTAGCCGGCCGGCCCAAGACCGACCACCAGAATGTTCTTGCCGTTGTAAGGCAGCGCGTACGGCCGGCGCACGTTGAGGGGATTCCACCGCGTCAGCAGCTGATAAATTTCGACCCCGAATGGCATCCGCAGCACGTCGGTCAAGACGCCGGTTTCGATCTGCGGAATATTGACCGGCTCCTGCTTCTGATAGATGCACGACTTCATGCAGTCGTTGCAAATGCGATGGCCGGTGCCGGGACACATCGGATTGTCGATCGCCACGAGCGCCAACGCGCCGATTGCGTCGCCGCCTTTGCGCAGCGTGTGCATCTCGGAAATTTTTTCGTCGAGCGGACAGCCGTTCAGCTCGATGCCGAGCGGGTTCACCGTGATCTTGCCGTCTTTGTCGTGCAGGCCTTTCGAGCACGAGTCCTTGTCGCGCTCGTGGCACAGCACGCAGTAATGAATTTCGCTGAGCACTTCGCGGCGGTTCATCCGTGGATCGGTCAGCTTGAATCCTTCACGCCGCCGCAGTCGCCAGTCCGGACCGACCACCCCCGGAGCCGCGGGCGCGGGCTGCGTCTCGACCAGGTGCCAGTAATCGAGAGTTTCGGGAAAACGAAATACGACCCAGCCACGATAAGCGCGGTCATGGATTCGCGCCGCGCACCAGCGTTTCAGAGCTTCGCTCTGGGTGCTGGGCGCTTCGCTCAGGGTGCCGGGCGGTTCGCTCAGGGTGCCGGGTGCTTGGTGCTTGGTGCTGGGTGCGTTGGTGCTGGGTGCCGCGGTGCCGGGTGCTCGGGTGCCGGGTGCCGCGGTGCCGGGTGTCGCGGTGCCGGGTGCCGCAGTGCTTGATCCTCGTTCGGCGTCCAGGATGGCGCAGCCGGCGCGGGCGAGTGCGAGTTCGCGATCGTTTGTGTCTTGCGCGGCGATTAGCTGCTCGACGATCTGATCGTCCTCAGCCGTTCGCGGGATGTGCGCGCCGCCTTTCAGCAGCGGCAGGGCGCGGCGGCGGACGAAATCAACCTTGAAACGGAACAGGTCGTCCTGGGCGCGTGTCGCCTCCGCGAGCGACTCGGCGGGCCGATCGACGTCGAACAGCCGTTGCAGAAACCGGCTGACGTGTGGTGCCATGCCGATCAGCAGGTTCGACAGCGTCAGCGGCGGCAGCGGCGCGTCTGGCGCTTTCCGGTACGCATCCCATCGTTGCCAGAACGCTGGGTCCGCCGCGGCAACTTCCTCACAAAAACGGTCGTAAAGGGAGGCGAGACGGTTGGGGTCGTGAAGATCTTCGAAAGTATAGCCACTGACGCCGAGATTCATCGTTGACAAATTCTACCTTGCGCCCGAGATCGGCTCATCGAACGATGACCGCCGGCGGCGATGTGCGCTAAAATCTTGAGTAATCCGTGATCATTACATTGAACGGCGAGCCGCACGATCTGGCGACGCCATTCGACACCATATCGGTCGCCGAACTGCTCGCCCACCTCGACATCGATTCGCGCCGGGTGGCCGTCGAGCACAACCTGACGGTGGTCAAGCGCGCCGCCTATGGCGACACCGTGGTGCGCGAAGGCGATGCGCTTGAGATTGTGAATTTCGTCGGCGGCGGTTAGGAACGGGGTTCAAAGAGTTCGATGGACACATTTTCGATCGCGGGAAAAACGTTCACGTCACGGCTGATCGTCGGCACCGGTAAGTACTCGTCCCCACCGGTGATGGTGAAGGCGCACGAAGCGTCGGGCGCCGAGATGATTACCGTCGCGGTACGCCGGGTGAACATCTCCGATCGTTCGAAAGAATCGCTGCTGGATTACATCGACACCGAGAAATATTTCCTGCTGCCGAATACCGCCGGCTGCTACACCGCGGACGAGGCAATTCGCACCGCGCGATTGGGCCGCGAGGCGGGGCTGTCGAACTGGGTGAAGCTCGAAGTGATCGGCGACGAGCGAACGCTGTTTCCGGACAACGAGGCGTTGCTCGAAGCAACGCGCGTGCTGGTGCGGGAAGGTTTTGTGGTGCTGCCCTACACCAGCGACGATCCGATCGTCTGCCGCAAACTCGAAGATGCCGGTGCAGCCGCCGTGATGCCGCTGGGCGCGCCGATCGGGTCGGGGCTGGGCATTCAGAACCAGAACAATCTGCGCATCATTCGCGAGTTCGCGCGCGTGCCGCTGATCGTCGACGCCGGGGTCGGCACCGCGTCAGACGCCGCGCTGGCGATGGAACTCGGCGCCGACGCGGTGCTGATGAACACCGCGATTGCCGGCGCGCAAGAACCGGTGGCGATGGCGGAAGCGATGAAGCTGGCGGTCCGCGCCGGCCGCCTCGCCTATCTCTCGGGCCGGATCCCGCGCAAGATGTACGCGAACGCCAGCAGCCCGGTCGAAGGCATGGTCGGCCGCTAGCGCATGCCCCATCCTGACGATCTCGCCGCGCTGAAAGCGGAGCGAGACGCCGCCGATCGCGCCTACAACGAGGCGTTGACCCGGCTCGATCGTGCCATTCAGCGCCTGCCCGACAACTTTCCGCACCCGCCGCCGCCGCCCGACGAACATCAGATCACGTCGTTGAACGCGCTGTGGAAAATTGACATCGCGAAGGCGCCGGCTGGGATGCGCGGCCGGATCGCGTCCGCAGTCCGTCGCATCGTCGCGCCGTTGTTCGAGCAGCAGCAGGCATTCAATTCGGCGGTGGTCGATCATCTCAACCGCAACGTGCCGGTCGGCCGCGACACGCGCGCGTCAGTCGACAGCACGCTTACGGTGCTGCGCGACACGATCGCCGAGCTGGTGAATTTTCAGAGCGTGCTGGTTGTTTACCTCCAGCAGATCACGCCCTACGTCGATACCAAGGATCGCGACGTCGCCGGCCTGCTGCGCGGCCTTTCGGCGGCGATCGATTCGGTCGCCGAAGAGGTGTTGAAGCGGTCGGAAGCGATGAATGTCCGCGACCGCCGTCACGAGATGCGAGTCGCGAGTATCGAATCCGAACTTGCGGCGCTGCGTGCGCGCATCGACCAGTTCGCCCGAACGATGGACGCCGACCGCTCGAGCGCGACGTGATCTGGCGGTGGGGGCTGATGGCCACCGCCGCGCTGTTATGGCCCGATCGCCTTGCCGGTCCGTTCGACGGCGCTCCCCTCGACAAACCAATCGAAGCGATCCTGATCGGCGCGATCGTGCCAGCCCTGCTCTGGTATCGTCCGGGGTTTTTTCGTACGCGGCTGGCGCGCGTCGCAATCGTGGCACTGCTCGCCTGGCGGATCGCGGCATCGCTGCTGCTGACACAGCAGGGCTGGTGCGTGCGATTCGAGCCGGCACGTCCATACGTGGACGAGCAGACCGGCGCACCTCACGCGTGGGATCTGCGTGCGGACTGGCGCGCCCGCAATCCCGAATGCTCGGCGATCATGACGCGGCCGTTCCATTCGCTCGAAGAATTCCCGGCCTGGTTCTTCAACTTGCCGCCGCCGGGCGACGGCTGGCCAGGACCATTCGATCGGCCGCCAGGCGCAACCACCAGTATGAGCGTGCGCGGCTTTCTGAATCTTGCCAAGCCCGGCTCGCTCACGTTCGAGACCACGCCCGAAATGGCGGCGCGATGGAGCGTCGACGGCGGACCGAGCGTTGAGGCGGCGCGACTTGGCCCCGGATCCCACATCATCGCGCTCGACGCGACGTTGACCGGCGACCGATGGCAGTTGCGCCCATTGCTCGATGGCGAGGATCTGCAATGGCAGCACACTAGCGTTCGTCGCCGATCCGCGATCGACGGCGTGGTTGGCGGCTGGGCACGCTGGCTCGCGACGCTGCTGATCCTGCTCCTCGTCACTGCGTGGGGCATCTCAGCGATCGCCGCCATTGCCGACCCGCTGCTGCTCGTGTGGTCTGCGATGGCCGCAGCGGCGATCGCCACGCTTGTCTTGACCGATCACACGGCGTGGGCACGCATCGGGATTGCGATGCTTGTCGTCAGCGCGGCAGTGCCGGTTCGGACACGGTCGCGAAATCTACGCGGCGCTTTTCTCGCCGTCGGCATTCCCTGGACGGCATTTGTCGTTGCCAGCGCCGCCGGCGCGGTCGGCCGCTTTGTGATCTATGAAGTCGGCCACGACTATTGGATGTATCAGCGCTACGCCTACCGTATCGTGATGCAGGGGCACTGGCTCGAGGGCGGTTCGCCGGCGTTCTGGTTTCAACCGTTCTATCGCTGGATCGTCGGCGGCCTGCATCTGATCTTCGGCGAGTCCAGCATCGGCGAATGGTTCTGGGATGGGGCCTGTCTGCTGACGATTGCGCTGATGGCGTTTGCGATCACGCGACGCCGGCGCGGCTTCCGTTGGGGCCTGGCCGCAGCCGTCCTGCCGCTGGCGATTTTCGCGATCGGGACGCCGCAGTACTTGATTGGCCGGGGCCTCAGCGAGATCAGCTCCGCCGGTCTGCTGGCCGCGGCCGCCTTGCTGGCGATGCGCAGTCGGCATGGTGGAATGCGTTTCGCCGCGATCGCGGGCGCGCTCGCGACGCTGGCGTTCTACACTCGCCTGAACAATCTGCCGATGGCGCTCGCCGTCTCGGTGTTTGCCTTCAATCGGCGGCACTGGCGTCCAGCGGCAGTCGTGCTGTCGACGATCGCCGCCGGGGGCTTTCTGTTCGCGCTGCGGAACTGGTACTTTACGGGCGCATTCAGTCTGTTCGCAGGCACGCAGCGCAACCTGCTGGCAATCTGGCAACCGGGAATGTCGATCCCGACCGGCCTCGAGCGGACGCTGGACAGTGTGCTGATGGTGTTGACGCTCAACGATCCGCCGCGTTTCGATCCGTTCGCCGTGCCGGTCATCATCGGCGCGATGGTTGCCGTACTCGCGGTGGTCAGCCGCGCCGTGCGCGGCGCCGTGCCATTGGCCGCCGCGCTGTTCTTTCTCGCCGGCATCGCGGCGGCATTTGTCGCGCGCGGATCAGCGTATCCCGGCCGGTTTTCTCTGCACGTGCTCGGCGTCAGCTGCGCACTTTTTATCTGCGGCGTGGCTGCGGTGATTGAACGCATCAATGCCGGTCGCGCCGCCCCGTGACGCAACCGTCTTTGTTCTGGCGTTTCTGGCCGGCGCGAGCGATCGCGGCGATCGTTCCGGTGTGGTTGACCGTTGCGGTCCTGGTGCTCGGCGCACCGACCGTAATGAAACTGCTGGTCGGCGCGATGCTCGCGGTCTCGATCGCATCACCTTACACCGGGCTGCTCGCGGTCGCGGCCGTCGTTCCGCTTGCGGACTACTTCGGAATCATCTTCGAACTCGGATCGTACCGGCTGGGCGAGGCGTTGGTTGTCGCATTGCTTGCCGGCTGGTTGATTCGCGGCGAACGCGACCGTCCGGGACCACGTCTCGCGGCAGGCATCGGATGGGTGGTCGCGCTTGCGATCGTCGCATCGATGATCGCGACGGCAGCACGCTTCCCGGGCGCGCTTGTCGGCGCGATCAACTGGGCGTTCTACGGTTATTACCTCAGTCCTGATCCATCGGGGTGGGTTGACGGCGCGCGCCTGTTAGAAGGACTGGCACTGGCCGCGGCCGTGTTCACCATGCTGCGACACCATCCGCGACTCGCCGTGGCGTTGCCGGCGGCCTTGACGAGCGGGGCGACTGCCGCCGGCGTGACGAGCATTCTGCTCTGGTACCAGATTGCCCCGGGACAGATTCTGCAACGGCACGCACTGAATGGTTACCGCTATACGGCGCACGTCGCCGACGTTAATGCAACGGGCAGTTACTTTGCGCTGAGCATTTGCATCGCGCTCGGGATGGCCGTCCGCGCCCGCGGCAAATCGCGTGCGCTATGGCTGACGGCCGCAGCGGTCTGCGCCGTCGCTGCCTGGCTGGCAGCGTCACGCACCGCCAACGCGGTTGCCGTGATCGCAGTCGGCGGCGCGATCGTATGGTGGCTGGTCGCCGATTGGTCACGCGCCGCGAAAACCGCGCTTGCCGCCATTGCCGTGGTGATCGTCGCCGCCAGCGGTATCTATCAAATTCGCGAACTGGCGCGTGATCCCGATTATCGTGGCGCGGATTTTCGCCGCCAGTTCAATGCCGCGAGCTTGAGAATGATCGCGGCGGCGCCAATCGCCGGTGTCGGCGTCGGACAGTACAAAGCGGCGTCGACGTTTTTCATGGGCCCGCCGGTGGCGTACAGCTATGGCTCCGAAAACGCGCACAACTATTATCTGCAGCTCGCCGCCGAACTCGGTCTGATCGGCGGCGCTGTGCTCCTCTGGTGGCTGCTGGCAGCGAGTGTCGACACCATTCGCGCCGCCGGCGCGACCCCGCGCGACCCGCGCCTGCTCGGGCTGATCGCGGCAGTGGCGGCATTCGCCGCGACTTGCGCAACTGGTCATCCACTGCTGCTGACCGAAGTGGCTGTTCCGTTCTGGCTGGCGTTTGGATTGATGTGGGCGCTGGCGATGTCGACATTGATCCGGACTGAGGAACGTGACACACCGCACAGGGCGGCGCCGTTCGTCGCGGCCGCCGCCCTCGCCGTCGTTGCAGCGCAATTTTTTGCAGGCGACGTAACACTCCGTCCTCCTGAGTCGCAGGCGGTTACTGGACTGTACGATTGGGAAACGGATGCTGACGGGACGCGTTTTCGGTGGAGCGGGGATTACGGCAGCATTTTTGTGCCGTCAGATGTGACGCGCGTTTACATTCCGGTGCGAGTGCCGGCGGTCGCGCCGGGCATTTCGCCGATGCAAGTCGAGGCGCGCACCGAAGGAAAACCGGGCACGCGGATGATGGTCGGCGACCAGTGGGCCGTGTTCAATCTTCAGCTGCCGAACGCCGCGCCGTACGCGCGCTACAAGCGCGTCAACCTTCACGCCGCCCGCACCTGGAAACCGGCGCTCTACCGCGCCGGCAGCGCTGATCTGCGAGAGGTGGGAGTGCAAGTGGGCGAACCGACACTGTTTCGAGAGTAGAGACGAAGACTCCGTGTCTCCGTGTCTCCGTGTCTCTGTGTCTCTGTGGTTTCAGGAAGGAAACTGCCGGACCTGCGATCGCTTCGATGCGAGCGATTCGCGAATTTCGCTCTCGACCAGCGATTGCAGGCCGACGGTCATCTGCGACAGCGCGACATTCGCTTCGGCGCACAACAGCCGCAGATTGTTCAGCCGTTCCGGCGGCAATTGGCGCGGGCTGATGATCACGCTGTCGACCGAGCCGGATTTGATCAACACGGTCAGCGCTGAGAAGCCGCCCAATACCGGATACCCGCGGACACGATTGCCGGCCTTGCGCGGATCATCGTCCACGAAACCAACAATCTTCGCGTCCGGACTGCCACCGAGCAGCTGGTTGATCACCATTCCGCCGCCGTCGCCGGCACCGTAGATCACGACGCGATGGCCGGTCTGGCGTTGACGGCGCATGAAGTCGCCGACCAGCCGGAACGAGGCGCGCGACAACGTCACCGCCGCCATCAACAGCAGGCCGTAAATCACGAACACCGTGCGCGAATAGGCGAGGAATCCGAATCCGTACAGGATGACGATCAGCGCCGCCGCGGTGCCGAAAAACACTCCGCGCGCCACGACGATGGTGTCGGCCAGCCCGAAGTGCCGCCACTCGCCGCGGTAAATCCCGACGACGAAAAACATGATCATCTGCGTCGCCACGACCACTGGCAACGAGCGCAGAAACATCCCGAAGTTTCGGAGGAACTCGCCCGAATCCTCGAAGCGCATTCGATAGGCGGCGTAGTAGCAGACGGTCGCCAGACAAAAGTCGAGGACCACTTCGGCGACACGGCGCTTGTACATGAACTCGACGATGATCGGCGTCAAATTGCCGTCGCTCGCCGCCTGCTCCGATTCGTCGTAGACGCGAACGCCGGCGAGATACACCGCAAACAGCGTCATCGCGACGACGAAACCAAACGCGATCAACGCCAATGAGGACTGCTGGCCGTAATAGCGCAGACCGATGCCGAGCGCGCCGCCGACCGCAGCGAGAAACCAGAGCAGCGCCACGGCGCGCGGCTCGGATAAACCGATCGCGACCAGGCGGTGCGACGAGTGATCGGTGCCGCCTTGCGAGGCGCGGCGGCCGGCGGTCCAGCGCGCGAGCGTGACCAGCGTCGCATCGAGGATCGGAATCAGCAGCACCAATACCGGACCGGCAACGACCGCGAGGATGTCGGAGCGGCCGGTGACGTCGCGTCCAGTCGACAGCGTCAACGCCGCCAGGCTGAAGCCGAGCAGCAGGCTGCCGCTGTCGCCCATGAAAATCGTCGCCGGGTAAATGTTGTAAACCAGGAAGCCCGCGGTCGCGCCGAGAACGATCGCAAGAAAAATCGCGTCGGCCGGCACCGGTGCTCCGGCAGCGAGCAGTTCGACGAGCAGCGCGGCGCCGGCAATGATCGCGATGCCGCCGCACAGCCCGTCCATGTTGTCGATCAGATTGAACGCGTTGGTCAGGCCGACGACCCACACCAGCGTCAACATCGTGTCGAGCGTCATCGACTGCAGCCAGTTCAGGCGATAGCCGTACTGCAGCAGCGCCGAGGCGAGCGCCAGCTGCGCGATCAACTTGGTCGCAGGCTTCAAGTGCAGGATGTCGTCGGTTAATCCGACCGCGGACATCAGCGCGGCGCAGACGATCAGGACTGGAAGTTTCGCGACCAGGCCGAACGCGGCCGCGGTCGCGAAGATCGCGACGGCGATGCCGACGCCGCCAAACAGCGCGACCGGCGCCTGATGCCAGCGGTCTTTGCGCGGCCGCGCCAGGAAGTTGAAGCGGCGCGCGGCAGCGCGACACAACGGCACCACCGCCACCGCGAGCAGCAGCGCGATCAGAAACGGTCGAGCGATGGCGGTCAGCGCGTTCAACGGGAACCGCTAAAGCGGCACTTCAGCAGAGTGTATACCGCGTCGAGGCCGTCGACCCACCGGATCTTCTTGCCCTCGTCGGCGGTTCGCGGATGGTAGGAAATCGGCACTTCGACGATGCTGTGGCCTTTCAGCAGGATCTTGGCGGTGAATTCCGGCTCGAAGTCGAACGCGACGCAGCGGAGGCGGATCCCGTCGAGCACTTCCTTGCGGAACGCTTTGTAGGCGGTTTCCATGTCGGTGAGACGTGAGCCGAACAACACATTGGTCAACCAGGTGAGCGCTTTGTTGGCGATGCGTGACCGCAGCCGGATCCGCGCCACCGGCTTGAGAAATCGTGAACCGTACACGACTTTGCTGCGACCTTCGAGAATCGGTGCCAGCAACAGGTTGTACTCGCGCGGATCGAGTTCGAGATCGGCGTCCTGAATCAGCAGCACGTCGCCGGTGGCGTAACTCAGGCCGAGCCGTACTGCGCAGCCCTTGCCGACGTTGATCCGATTCGCGTAAACATTGACGCGCGGATTGCGACTCCATCCGCTATTCGCGATCGCCGCCCGAGTGCCGTCGCTCGAGCCATCGTCGGCGATGATCACTTCCGAGTCGAGATCGCCGAGATCGACCGCGAGCACCTTCTCAACCACCGCCTCGATCGTCTGTTCCTCGTTGTAGACCGGAATGATGATGGAGAGCTTCACAGGTATGATGGGTTCACATGAACCGGCTGGCGGTGTGGGCCGCGTGCGCCGCGTCGTTGATCATCGGACTCTTTTTCGTGTTCGTTTGGGCGCCGCACCCGTGGGGCTGGGTCGGTTTCGATCAATATTACGACCTCGCACGGTCGCTCGCTCGCGGCGAACCCTTCCCCACCTTCGATGTCCCCTGGGGCTACGGGTACTTTCTCTCGATATTCTATCGGCTGTTCGGCGAGCGTCTGTGGATTCCGCTGGTCGTGCAGGTGGTGTTGAACGCCACCATCCCGGCGATGGCCTACGCGGTGGCCGCGCGGCTGTTCGACGAGCGCATCGCGCTGATGACGGCGGCGCTGGTCGGTGTGCTGTCGTTCAACACGGTTTATGCGTCCACGCAGTCGTCCGATTCCGTGTGCAACGTGCTGTTCATGGCAGGCGTGCTGACACTGATTCGCGCTCGCGACCGCCGGCGCTGGTGGATGTTCGCTCTTGCGGGTTTGATCTTCGGCCTCACGCCGCAGTTTCGACCGAACCTGATTCTGGTGCCGCTGCTGCTCGCCGCGTTTCTGGTCGTGACGGCGAACGTCAAAGTGCAGGCGCTTCGTCACGCAATCGTTCTCGTCGCCACGGCGGCGCTGATGCTGTTGCCGTGGACACTGCGGGGATATCGCCTCACTGGTGAGTTCCTGCCGACGACCACCCATGGCGGTTTGCAGCTGTGGTACGGATCGCTGCAAACCGGTCCATACCTGCAGAGCCGTGCCCACAATCCTCGCTCGGTCTTCGAATCGGCGTCATTCCCCTACACCAGTCTTGATCGTGTTCCGCTGGTCGTCAGCGTCCGACTGGCGCCGTGTGCGCCGGTTCCGAATCGCTTGCGCATTGTCTACTGGACCGATCGCGATTCCAGTCGCCGTACCGTTCCGCTGCTTGGCCGCGGCGACCGTGAATTCCAGGCCGAATTGGCTATCTCGCCGGCGCCGACGACCTACTACTACTATGTGGAAGGCGCGGGCGAAACGCGCCGGGCGCCGTCAGTGTTCTTCGTCAGCGCCGATCATCTCGGCGATCTCGACCGCCACGGCGATCTGCTCGATGTGTTCGACATCCTGCGGCTGATGCGCCACGCCGCCTGGAACGAGCCGTTGACTTACGATCGGCGGCTCGACTTCGATGGCGACGGGCAGCTCGATCGCGTCGACGCCGCATTGGCGGCCGAAGAACTCGCGGCTGCGGCAGATCCGCCTCGAATCGCCAACGCGCGACTCAGCGACGACACCCATCTGGCAACGCTCGCTTTTACCGACCGCTCGCACATTGACGTCCCACACGAGTGGAGCGGCCGGCTGACCGACCTCACGTTCGAGGGCAGCGCCGCCGAAGCAGTACTTCACACTGCGACGCTGCTCGTCGGCACTCAAACCGCTCAACCGCAATCGACGTCGGTCTGCGACCCGCTGGAACAACTCGCGATCAACGCCGTGTTCTATCGTGACCAGCCGCACACCATGCGGCGTTATACCGCTCTGGCAGTCGACAACATCAGTCGCGACCCAATCGGATACGTGGCCAGCATGCTGTATCGAGCGGCGCGCGTCTTCTTCATCGAAGGCAGCGATGATCCGCACACTACCCAGCAGTTTTCGGGTGGCGGCCGTATCTATCGAGCAGCGTTTGCGGTGTCTACCGCGCTCCTGGCACTGGCACTCGTCGGCATCTGGCTCGCGTGGCGCCGAGGCTTCGCCTTCGGCCTGCCGGCCATGCTGATCGCGTATATTCCGGCAACGCTCGCGTTCTTCCTCACCAACATGCGCTATTCCCTGACGGTGCAGCCGCTCCTGCTGATGTTCGTCGCGGTGACGATCGTCACCGCACTCGAGCGGAGCGGACGATGGCCGCGGCGCGCTCCGGCAGGTGCGACGGCAGCACCTGATCGCGCAGAAACGTAAACAGCACCTCGGCTTTGACCGCATTCGCGTTGCCGAGCGAGTGACCGGCGGCATCAGGCATCTGCGATGGACGCAGCGGCACGAACGCATCGTAGACGCTGACAGCTGGAGTGCCCTCGGACAGCACTTTCAAATAGAAACGATTCAACGTTTGCGAGCCGCCGTCCATGAACACGTCCTGCTGCTCGCATGTGCGCGGCACGACGTTCGCAAAAAACGCGACCGCATAGGTGCGCTCCCTGTTCAATTGCTGTAGGCGGCGCACCACCGCCAGCCAGTCGTTCCAGCCCGGCTCGCGCTGCATCGACGCGATCAGGTCGGCCGGAAGAACCGGGGTGTTCGGGCAGTCGGTCGAGGCAACTTCCGCTGCCGGCCGACGCTCGTACGCGGTCAGTTGCTGCGCCGGCAAGTCGCTCATCGTTCCCGGCACCGCCGTGAGCTGTTCTTCTTCCGCAACGTGCGCCAGTCGCAGCCGATAGCTGTTGTGGCCGGAAAATTTCCACGCCAGTTGCAAATACACTCGCTTGTAGAACTCGATCGAATACACGTGACGATAGAGAAACGACAGCACGACGCTGCGTGCCTTCGCCATGCTGGACGCCGCGCGCACCGGAAAGTTGTCGACGATGTCGTTTTCGTAAAATCCGACGACGACCAGATCCGGATTGAACGACGGGCCGAGTTCGAGCAGTTGCGCCAGTTCCTGGCTGGTGTTGTAGCCGGGCACGCCAAGGTTCCATACCTGCCAGTCGATATCCGGCCGCCACGCTTTCAGGCGCTGTTCGACCAGAAACGGATACGAGTGTTCGTAAATTGAGCCGTGGCCGAACGTCACCGAATCGCCGAGCACGAGAATGCGAACAGTGCGCGGCGATTTCTCCAGCGTGTAGTCGCGCGGGTCACGAAATCCGAGGCGATTGATTTTGACCGGGACGCCGGCAAACCAGCCGTCGTAGCTGGGAGCCAGTTGCTGCAGGCGAACCGGGTGCGAAATGAAAAATCCCGGTGTGCCTTTGCGGTCGTCCCACCGCGCCCGCGTCCAGAGCTCGACACTGACGATCACGACAAGCCCGGCAAAGATCGCTGCTGGCAACGTTATCAGCAGGAGTTTGCGCCACCGATTCATCGTGTCAGCAGTTCGTCATAGAGCGCAGCAAGCGCGGTGACGTAGGCCTCTTCGGTGAATTCGCGGTCCGCGGTTTTTCGCGCCGCTTCACCGAGCCGTGTGCGAGCGAGCGGCGCCGCGGCCAACGCATCGATCGCTGCTGCCAGTTCGGCGTGGTTTCCGGGCGCGACGAGGACGCCGTTGCGGCCGTTCTCGATCGCCTCCGGCACACCTCCAACCGTCGTCGCAACGACGGGCTTTCCGGCACGCATCGCTTCGAGCAGCGCCAGGGGCAACCCTTCGACCAGCGACGGCAGAACAAACACGTCGCAGGCGGCAAGTACGTCTGCCGGATTTTCCACGGCACCAAGAAAATGAACCGAGTCCTTCAATCGCAGTTCGGCACAGAGTGCTTCAAGCCGCGCTCGTTCGGCGCCATCACCCGCAAACATCGCGATCGGTTCAACGCCGCGGTCCCGCAGCTGGGCCAGCGCGCGTAATAGCACCTCGTGTCCCTTCTTCGCGGTCAGGGTTGCCACCGTGGCGATACGCAGTCGCGTTCCGTTCAGGCCGAAACGCTGCGTCAGCGATTCAACACCATCGGTCGTTGGCATCGGCCGAGCGACGCCGTTGCGAATGACGCGAATCTTTTCGGCCGGGATCCGCAATTGGCCGCTCAGGAACTGCTGCACTTGCGACGACACCGCGATCAACGCGGACGTCCGTCGCGCCAGCATCCGCTCCGCGGCGACGTATCGCTTCGCTTTGCCGCTGTAGACGTTATGTTCGGTCGCGACGATGACCGGCACGCGCGACACACACGCGGCGAGCCGGCCATACAGATTCGGCGCTTGCAAGTGGGTATGCACGATCGTCGGCTGGATCGAACCGACGATGCGCACCAGACGACTGAACGCAACTGGGTTACGAAGACCTGGAAAGGCCTCAACACAGTGGACGGCGACGCCGGCGGCCTCGACTTCCCGCGCCAGCGCGCCGCGGTCGGTCAGGCAGCAGACGACGCTTTCGAAGCGTTCGCGTGGCAGACGACGAGCCGCCGACACCACCAGTCGTTCGGCTCCGCCGATCCCGAGGTTAGTGATGATGTGGAGAACTAACGCGACAGCAGATCCCTGTGCTCGAGCCAGGCGACGATGCGGTCGCGCGATTCCTCGACGCGCTCCCGATCGCTATGCAGGTGGATGTCCGGATGCTCTGGCGGCTCGTAAGGATCCGATACGCCGGTGAAATTCTTGATCTCGCCGCGCAGCGCCTTGGCGTACAGGCCTTTCTTGTCGCGGCGCACCAGTTCGTCGATCGGGCACTCGACAAACGCTTCGACGAACGTCGCTTCGTGCGCGTGCCGTACTTCCGCGCGCACGTCGCGATACGGCGAAATCGCGGCGGTAATCGCCACCACACCGTTGCGCGACAACAGCCGCGCGACGTAGCCGATGCGGCGAATGTTGGTGTCGCGGTCCTCTTTCGAAAAGCCGAGGCCTTTACTGAGGTTGGTGCGCACTTCGTCGCCGTCGAGGATTTCGACGCGGCCGCCGCGCGCGCGAATCACGTCGCGAACCGCCTCGGCGAGCGTCGACTTGCCGGCTCCCGACAGGCCGGTAAACCACAGCGTGAACCCCTGATGCACCGTGCTCATGCGCGCATGCCTTCGATCAGCACCTGCGCGACTTCGGCGCGCGTGAATTCGGGCGGCGGAATCTCGCCGTTGCTCAGCATGTCGCGAACCTGCGTTCCGCTCAGGGTCACCCGGCTTGCGGCGTCGTGTGGACAGGTTTTCGACGATGCCATGCCGCCGCATTTCTTACAGAAGAACGTGTGCTCGAAAAACAGCGGCGTAATCCCGAGCTCGTCCGGCGTGAATTGATCGAAGATCCGCTGCGCGTCGTAGCTGCCGTAGTAATTGCCAACCCCGGCATGGTCGCGGCCGACGATGAAGTGGCTGCAGCCGTAATTCTTGCGCGCCATCGCGTGAAAGATCGCTTCGCGCGGACCGGCGTAGCGCATCGCCGCCGGGTAGACGCTGAGGATCACGCGATCCTTCGGATAGTAGTTGGCGATCAGCACCTGATAACTTTCCATCCGCGTCGCGGCGGAGATATCGTCGCTCTTGGTTTCGCCGACCAGCGGATTCAGCAGCAGCCCGTCGCAGATTTCCAGCGCCGCCTTCTGAATGTACTCATGGGCGCGATGCACCGGGTTGCGGGTTTGGAAGCCAACAATCCGGCGCCAGCCGCGTTCGGCAAACAGGCGGCGGGTTTCAAGCGGATCGCGGCGAAATGGACCGAATGGTTCGCTCTCCGGCCGTTCGAGCAAGGTGATCGGACCAGCCAGCAGCACGTCGCCTTGCGCAAACAGGCGAGCGACCCCGGGATGTGCCGTTTCGGTCGTCCGATAAACCGCTTGCGCCTCACGGTTCTTGTCGTAGGTGTAGCGCTCGGTCACCTCCATCGTCGCGACGACGCGGCCGGAAGGATCCTCGAGCGCGACGGTCGTGCCTGACGAAATCGCGGCGGCGATGTCGTTGTTGACCGCGAGCGTCACCGGAATGCTCCACACCGAGCCGTCGGCGAGCCGCATGCGGTCGAGAGTGGATTCGTAGTCGGCGCGGCCGACGAAACCGGTCAGCGGACTGAACACGCCGGTCGCGATGCAGCACACGTCGGAGTACTGGACCGCAGTCATGCGCACTTTCGGCAGGCGAGCTGCCGCGGCCAGCGCTTCGCGCTTCGCGTCGCCGGTCTTTTCGCGGTTGACCAGCACGCCGCCGTGCGGCGTGATCAGGGCATCAACAGTCGTGTTCATCGATCCAGCGTTCCTCTCAAGAATTTCAGTCATGACAAACAGATAAGCGTACTAATTTCTCGGCGCGCGTGTCCATTCAGGCAGCAGCTGCAGCCATCGCTCGAGACACAGCAGTGTCCACAACTGCGGACCGAGGTTGGCGCGTCCATCGAGATGGCGCTGAACCAGTGATTCGACATAGGCGGCGTCGAGCATGTCGCGGTACTTGGCGGTGCGCGCCAGCAAAACGTCGCTGACCATGTCGCGCAGCTCGCCGCGAAACCAGGTGCCGACCGGCACGCCGAAACCCATCTTGCCTCTGCGGCTGATCGCCGGCGGCAGCAGATCGGCGAACGCTCGCCGCAGAATGAACTTGGTTTCGCGGCCGCGCAATTTCACATCGTCCGGCAACGCGGCAACGTATTCAACCAGCTCGCGGTCGAGAAATGGCGATCGTGCTTCGAGCGCGTTGGCCATCGTGCAGCGATCGGTCTTCACCAGCAGGTCGTCGGTGAGGTACGACGCAAAATTCGCGTGCAGCACGCGCGCCAGCGCGGTTCGGCCCTCCAGGTGCGACTGTTCCGCGGCGAGATGCTGCAGCGGATCGAGCGGGGCGAGCGACGAGGCAAAGTCGTGGTTGAGCAGCGATTGGAGGTCGTCGAAGAAGATGCTGTTCCAGCTGGTCAGGCGTTCTTCGAGCGGACGACCGAGCGGACGAAGGAAACGCCGCGCCCTCGCCCGCCAGTGGCGATCGCTGGCCGGTTCCGGAAGCGTCGCCAGAACGGCGTCGGCCGCGGCACCGACCAGTCGCGGCACGCGCTCGGACATCACCGCGGCGTAGAAACGCATATAGCCGGCGAAGATCTCGTCGCCACCGTCGCCGGTGAGCACCACGGTGACGTGCTCGCGTGTCAGCTTCGAGACGATGAAGGTCGGGATCGCTGACGAATCGCCGAATGGACCGTCGTGGTGCCAGATCAAGGTGTCGACGAGGTCGAAGGCGTCGGGTCGAACGCGGAATTCGGTGTGATCGGTGCCGAAGGTCGTCGCCGCGATTCGAGCGTAGGAGGTTTCGTCGTAGGCCGCGTCGCCTTCGAAGCCGATGCTGAATGTCTTGACCGGTGTGCTCATGTAGCGGCGCATCAGGCCGACGACGATCGTCGAATCGATGCCGCCGCTGAGAAATGCGCCGAGCGGAACGTCGCTGATCAGGCGGCGCTGCACCGCCCGTTCGACGCGTTGCCGCACGCCGCGCGTGGCTTCCTCGATGCCGACTGAACGGACCGCCTCGGCGCGCGGCAGCTCGAGCTGCCAATAGCGCTGCGTCAAGGTACGACCGCCCTCTTCGATCGTGATCAGCGCGCCGGCCGGCACCTGCCGGACGTTCTGGTAGAACGTCTGCGGCGAGGGTACGTAGCCGTGCACGAGGTAATCGGGAATCGCACGCGGATCGATCTGCGCTGACACGTCGGGATGCGCGAACAGCGCCTTGATTTCCGACGCGAACGCCAGCAGCCGTTCGTCGCGGTAATAGAACAGCGGCTTCTTGCCAGCGCGATCGCGCGCCAGCAGCAGGCGGCGATTGCGCTCGTCCCAGATGCCGATTGCAAACATGCCTTCGAGCTGCGCAATCGCGTCGGCGCCGTGCTCTTCGTAGAGGTGCACGATCGTTTCGGTGTCGGAATGCGATCGAAAGCGGTGGCCCTGATTCTCGAGACGCTGCCGGAGTGCCTGAAAATTGTAGATTTCACCGTTGAAGACCAGCTGGACCGAGCCGTCTTCGTTCGCCATCGGCTGATTGGCGTTCGCCGACAGATCGATAATCCGCAGCCGACGGAAGCCGAGACCGGCATTCGCCGCCGGCGTTACGAACTGTCCGGACGCGTCGGGGCCGCGATGGATGATGCGATCGCTCATCGCCGCGACCACCGGAGCGCGGACCGGCCGGCCGTCGAAGCGCAGTTCACCGCAAATGCCGCACACGTCTTTTCAGATCCAGCCGCGGAACCAGTAGGTGACGATCGCCGCGTACTCGTGAACGATCGCGCGCACCTGATCGAACGATGCGCCGCGGGCGTGATCGTAGAACTGACTGCGCGGCGGCGCGGCCGGTACGACGCGCACCTCCGGCGCGGCCTTGCGCCAGGTCAACAGCGCTCGTCGCATGTGATACGGCGAGCTGACGAGCAGCGCCGAACGCCAGCCCTGCCGCTTCATGATGTCGTTCACGTACTCGACATTTTGATGCGTGTCGGTCGAGCGTTCTTCGAGCACGATCGCTTCGTCGGGCACGCCTTGCTGCGTCGCCAGCGATCGCATCACCTGGGCTTCGGGGAAACTGTAAACGTAACCGGAAGACAGCACGAGATGAGTGGCGAGGCCGCGTCTGTAAACGTCGACGGCGTGCTGCACGCGTTCTTCGGTGCCGCCGCCCGCCTTGCCCGATTCACCGACACCGCCGGCGAACACGACGATCGCATCGGCGGGCGTCAGCGGTTCATGCACCTGCAGCGGGCGTGCGACCAGCCAGACGAAGTTCGTGTAGAACACCAGCACGAATAACCCCGCCACCGCCGCAGCGACGGTCACGAAATGCGTGCGATTTTCCCGATAAACGCGTCGTAGCGTCTCGTCCCAGCGCGTGGCGGCTGCGGCGCGATGTTCCAGCGCCTCGTCAATCAGCGCGTTCATCGCGGCGATGCGGCTCTGCCAGCTGTTTTGGTGCGCCGCCGCGACGCGCCGCGCGACAACACCATCCGCCGAGCCGTTCAGCGATCGGCGAATGGCCCCGGCGAAACTGCCGGGGTCCGATGCGACATCGACCAGCTGTCCGTGGCGATCGTTGTACCGCCGAATTTCCGGCAGGTCTGTGGCAACCACCGGAATGCCCATCACCAGGTACTCGTTCAACTTCGTCGGATACACATTCATCGTGTAATCCGCGACCCGGTACGGCACCAGACCGACGTCGAACGCTTTCACGTAGGCGGGAACCGTGTCGTGGCCGCGCTGGCCGAGCAGTTTGACGTTGGCGCAGCGCTCGAGCGTCGATACGTCGACCTGCGCTGGACCGACAAACGCGAACGTCACGTCGGGCATCTGCTCTGCCACTGCTGCCACCAGCGGCTGATCGACCCACTGATGCAGTCCACCAAGGTAGCCCACCACCGGCCGTACCAGATCCTGCAGGTCTGCCGGTGGCGGATCGCTCGACTGGCGGACGCGGTCGAACCGCTCGAAATTGACGCCGAACGGAAAGAAATGAACCCGGCTGCTGATGCGCGCGGCGCGCTCGCGAAGTTTTTCCGACGTGACAAACACCAGGTCGGCGCGGGCGAACAATCGCTCTTCGCTGGCGGCGATTCGTTTCGCACCAGGCGAGCTGGCCGCGAGATCGTCGATGCAGTAATAGATTGTGAGCGCTGGATCAAGATCGGCGATCAGATCGAGCGCGACCGGCGTCGGCAAAAACGTCCAGACGATCGGACGATAAAAGCTGGTCGCACGCATCCAACGGCGCAGCGCGCGGCCGAGCAACAACCGGTTGAGAGCCCGCGCAATTCGCGAGTACGGCAGCGGCAGCAGCAGCGGCGAATAGACGAACAGCCGCGGACGCTCTTCGCGAAAGCCCTTGGTGCCGCGCCACCAGTTTCGGATCCGCTGGCCAAGCCGCGGCAGATCGCGTGCCCGCGGCGCCCGCACCCCGGTGTTCTCCACGAACAACACCCGGTGCCCCTGCGCGGCGAGCGTCGACATGATCTCCTGGTGACCCTGCCAGATGAAGTCCCAGTCGATCGATGAGATGCAGACGACGTCGCGGCGGGTGGACGTCATTGGACCGGTTGCAGCCGCGCGATCTGCAGCGCCGAGACGAGAAAATCGGTCTGCGGCGCCTCGGAATAAATCCGGATCCGCACCGCTTCGTCCGTCGCGCGGAACGCGCGTTCGTGCGGAAACCACGTCGGCGTTCGCAGCGCTCCCGGGATCCCAGCGGCGGAAGCGCCCGACAACGACAAGACCTGCGGCCGTTCCCAGCCACCGAGATACAGCAGATCACCGTCGCGTGTTCCGGAAGTTGCCGGCCGCACCAGATAGGTCGCGCCCGGTTCCGCTCTGATGGTGGTTTCGATCCCGGGCCAGCCGCTGCCGCGAATCCGCAGCGCGCCGTCGCTTAACTCAACCTGCGGCTGCTGTGTCGCAGTCCGTCGCGGATCGTTGTAACGCGGCCATGCCGCCAGCTTCGCCGCGTCATCGTCGACCACCAGCCCATCCGCGCGGTACTCGATGGACCCACCGATCATCTTCGGCGTTTTCGCAACAAGTGCCGGTGTCGTCGTTGCGGTCAGGCCGCAAACATAGGACGCGAGCGTCCCGTGCGCTGTTCCGTACGCGACAGCATACAAGGAGCAGCGATTCTGGATAAAGGCGATCCAGTCGCGCTGCCATTGCGGCGGCGACGAACTCGCGCCGATCAGTTCGGGCAACCACTGATATTCGTCGATCACGAGAACGACCGGACGGTCGGCGGCCGCGTCGGCCAACGCAATCGACTCGCCGCTGTCGATCGGTTGCCCGGCAGCGAACGACAGAAATGTCGTATTCGGATCGGCGTGGAATGGCGTCCAGAACTGCGGCGACGCGAACAATGACTTCGGTCCGGGCGGCACGATCGCTCGCAGAGTCGCTTCGGTCGACTCGTACGGCACCAGCTCGCTCTTCAATTCGCGTCCATACCATTTTTCATAGTACGCGACCCCGGCCAGACCATAAGCGACCAGGAGAAACAGGGCCGCTGGTGATCGCAGCGGAAACGGAATCAACCGCAGCGCCTCACTGACGGCGACACCGCTTGCGAGCGCGAATCCGATCAAAATGTGCGGCAGATAAACGGGAACTTTGTTGTTGATGAAGGCGGCGAAGATCAGCGCGCCGCCGGCGGCGAGAATAAGAACCCGCAGTGCACCGTGACGATCTTCCGCGCCATCGGGGCGCCGCCAAACCACGCGCCAGCACAGGACAAGCAAGCCGCAGATAATCAGCAGCTGAAACGCCCAGAGCAGTGGATTCGGAACGTCGGCGGTGATCAAGCCGAAATACCAGCCGCGATAACGTTCGACTTCGCGTTGGATCTGCTGGAGCACGAACGACGGACGCCAACCGGGGACGCGGTCGGCCGCGAAATTGCCGATCTGCACCTGAACATCGGACCATCGCGCGATCACGATCGCGAGGTACGGACCAAACGTCAGCGCCGCGCCGCCGAGAACCGCGTAGCCAAACGGCACGCTGAAGGCGCGCCAGCCGTAGTCCAGCAGAAACCACGCCAGCAGAATGATGCCGGCCCAGAACGAATTACCGTGGCACAGCATCGCGATCCCGAGGCAAGCGCCCGACACGGCGAACCAGGCGGACCGCGAAAGACGCTGGCCGCGAACATAGGCGGCAAACGCACAGACGATGAAGAATAGCGACGGCGCGTCGGTGCGGGCGCTGCGCAGGCCGCCCAGCACGTTGCTGTCGAGCGCGAGCAGCAGCGCTGCAAATAGTCCGGCGCTGGGATCGATGGCGCGCCGGCCGATCGCCGCAATCATCAAGACGACGCCGAGTCCCATCAGGACCGCGAGCAGCCGCGCCTGAAAGAGGCCGACGCCGACCAGGGTCATCCAGATCGCCAGCACGTAACCGTAGCCAACTTGCAGCAGATAGGCGTGATGCAGCCCGAGCATCGGCTGGCTCGGCACACCGGTTTGCATAACCTGGTAGCCGCGTTCCATCAACCACGGCTCGTCGACGTTCACCCGCGGCAGCATCGTCAGATGCGGCAGCGTGTTGTGGAGATAGATCGCGCTGACGATCACCAAGCCGGCGTACCACGCGCGCGTTTTCATGCGGCGTTTGCCTTGAGCCAGACCGTCACGTTATGTCGCAGTTGCGACGCGCTGGTGCTTGGATTCTGATGCGCAGCAATTTGCCGCAGTCCGGCCGACGCCAGCTGCTCTTTCAGCATCCGACCCATCATCCGCTGCGGCGGGAAGTACATGTACTGAACCCGCTCGCGCAGTTGATCGTCAGTCATGTCGTCGGCGTGGACGATTCGCGCGATCGCAAGAATCAGTCGATCGGAGAACGACGATCGAACCGCGCGCAACATCCGGCGAACAACGCTGAAGGCGCGGTTGTAGGCGCAATCGTACGGCAAATCGCAGATCAGCAGCCCGCCCGGTGCCAGGTCAGCAGCCACCTTGCGGATCAGCGCGCCGGTCGGAACAGCGATCAGGTGCAACACGCCGTCGGAAACGATGACGTCGAATGGTGAATCACGATAGGCGAGATAGTCCGAAACGACGAATCTCACTCGGCCGGCGAATTTGCCGCGGCCGTCGCGTTCGGCGGTCGCGATGTTTGCGGCGGAAATGTCAATGCCGATCAGCTCGGCATTCGGCAACGCGTCGGCAAGACGGAACAGCAGCGAGCCGGTGCCGCATCCGAGGTCGAGGACGCGGACCGGACGATTACGCGGCACGTGCTCGAGCACGATGTCGCGCATACGATCGGACCGCGCGGCCGGCGCACTGCAGGTCTGACGCGCAAATTCGCTGGCCGCTTCTGGGGTCACGCCGATTGAAACAGCACGCCAGCCGGCGTGCTGAACGCGAACCGCTCCGGCCGCTCGCTGATGTAATCGAGAAAACGCCGATACGCGTCGAGCATCGGCGGCTGGCCACTGAAGCGGCGTTCACAATGCGTCAGCAGCACGACCACGCCGCGGGCTTTCGCGATCAGTTCGGTGCAATCGATCCACAACCGGCAGATTTCCGCCGGTGTATAGCCCAGAAATCGCAGCATGCCGTCGCGCGGCAGCGATACCGGCAATTCAGTGACCGTCTCGATGCAGAACGGTCGCGCCGAGGCGCAGCCGTTGTTCGGCGTTGGAAACAGGCCGCCGGCGGTCGGGATGCTGCTGTCGTAACGGAAGCGCGACGCCACATCCCGCAGTAGCGCGCGCGTTCGAAGTAGTGAGGGGGCGCGATAACCCGCAGCGGCATGCCGGGCGGCGAACGCGCCCGCGGCGTCCAGCCGCTTGATGCGATCCACCGGATCGGCGAAGGGCGTCCGATTGCTGTGATCGTAGCCGTGAACGCCGATACCGTGCCCGCGCGACGAGATATCGCTGACGACCGCGTCATCGACCGGCCAGGCGCACGGCACGATGTAGTTTGTCGAATGCGCCCGCGCCGCCTCCTCGATCGGCAGAAACGACGCAACCAGGTTGGCCAGGCCTTCGGGCGAATCGATGTCGTGCGTAAGGATCACCGGCGTGATTGCTCCGCCTGATGCCGTTCGAGGCGAACCTGGTTGATCGATCAGATCCGCCAGAAAGTCGGCGCTCAGATCGATCGGCCAGCGCGGAAACGCGCCCCACTGCGCGGCGCGGCCACGATTCCACCGTCCAATCAACGAGCCGATCGCAGCGCGGATCGATCCCGGCACGGCCTGGTAACTGACCGGCAGTCGCGCGCTGGCGGGCGGGACGTCGGTGAAAGCGCGGTGCTCGCGAATCTGAAGCACATCGGCTTCGACGACGGGAGAGGCACCGTCGGGAACGCGTAGAACTGAATCGCTGCTCCGAGCGCCGCGCCACGCGGGCCGGTCGAAGAGCGCGCGCGGGATGTGGACCTCGAGCCCTTCAGCCCACGCCGCCAGAGGCCGATTGCCGACCGACGCGACGCGAACGCGCGCCAGGAACGCAGGCTCGTCTACCACAGTTCGAAGTCGTCGCCGAGCATCGCGGCAAGCCGGCGGTTCGGTTCGACATAGCGCGCCAGCAGCCGCTGGCGGCTGACCGCGTCGAACGGTGGACCGTCTTTCGCAGAGGGATTGACGACGCCGAGGCCTTCGGCGTCTTGCGGCCGCTCGGCGATGCCGAGAAAACGATGGACGCGCTGAGCCAGCACCGCCGGGCGCGACACGATGTCTTCGAACTTCGTCACGAGCAGTTGATGGCGAGGAAAACGATCGAAATACGGCTCTAGCAGATCAGCGTACAAGCCACGCGAAAAATACGAAAATGGCCGCGCGAATTTCCACCGCTCCGGAAGGGTCCGCTCGCGTTCTTCTTCGAGCGCCAGTGCCGTTTCGAGCGGTTCGGTTTCGATCCCGTTCATCCGCGACCACAGGTAATTCGAGTAGGCTCGATCCGCCGGTTCGCGCAGGATGAAGATCAGCCGCACCTGCGGAAGATCGCGGGCGATGCGTTGCGCCGCGGCGGGACTTTCGAGGTAGTCGGTGCTCTTCTCGCCAGTCAGCAGATCGCGAGGCGCCGCCGCGAACCACGTATCGCTGTAGAACTGCAACCCCTTCGCATAAATGTTGTCGACCAGAAAAAACTTCGGCTCAGGTTTCACCGGCTTGGCCATGTGAACCTGGGGATGGCGGTCGAGCAGTTCGTAAAGCCAGGTCGTGCCGGAGCGCGGCGCCCCGCCGATAATGAAATCAGGAAGGCGCAGCTCGGTCACCGCGGCGGCGCGGGAAAGCCGAGCGTTCGTTCGACGATGTAGAGCGGACGGGCCCGGGCTTCTTCGAGGATTCGCTGCAGGTATTCGCCGAGGACCCCGATCATCAACAACTGAACGCCGCCGAGCACCAGTACCGCCAGCATCACGGACGTCCAGCCCTGGACGCGCGTTCCGAAGAACACCTGGTTGATGAAGACATACACGCCGAACACGAAACTCAGCGCCGAAACCAGCACGCCGAGAAACGAAATCGCGCGAATCGGCAGCGACGAAAACGAGACGAACGTGTCGAGCGCCGCTTTCAGCATCTTTCGCAGCGTCCACGACGACGCGCCAACCAGGCGCCGCGGACGATGATAAGGAACAGCGGTTTCGCGAAAGCCGCTCCATGCGATCAGTCCGAACGTCAGCCGGTTGCGCTCGTTGCACTGGCGGAATGCATCGATCACCGGTCGCGTGATCAGGCAGAAACTGCCGGTGCCGCCGGCGGGATAGGTCGGGATCGCGAATCGCCGCACCATCCGGTAAAACAGGTTCATCGCCCAGGCTCGCGTCGCGCCGTCGTCGCGCCCGGTGCGCGCTCCCCACACGACGTCGTAGCCGTTGCGCCAGCGGTCGACAAAATCGCGAATCAGCGCCGGTGGATCCTGCAGATCGGCGGCCATCACGATCGCGGCGTCGCCGCGGCAGTAGTCGATGCCGGCGGCGATCGCGACATGGCTGCCGAAATTTCGCGGAAAGCGCAGCGCATGCACGCGGTCGTCCTGCTGCCGCAACGACGACAGCACTTCAAACGATCCATCGCGGCTACCGTCGTCGACGAACACGAATTCCCATGTGTAATCGCCGAGAGACTGCATCACTTCGGTGACCGCTTCGTAAAAGGCGCGCAGATTACCGTGCTCGTTGAACACCGGAACAACGACGGCGAGCAGCGGTTTGTTCACGTTCAGTTCGTCACCAACGACGCCACGGCATCAATCACGCGATCCTGGTCGCCAGCCGGCAGCGAGGCGTACATCGGCAGGAAGATCGAGCGCGCGGCGACCCGCTCGGTCGCCGGAAGTGAAACGGATCCGAAACGATTCCGGTAAAGCGGTTCGAGATGAATCGGCGGGATGCCGCGGCGGCAGGAAATTCCGCGTTCGATCAACAGCCGCATCACTTCGTCGCGATCGCGGCTGCAGGCGTCCGTCAGCATCACCCCGTACGATTGAAAGGCGTGATCGGCGTAAGACGGCCGAGCCGGGACCTGCAGTTCCGGTAATCGAGCGAACGATGCATCGTAGCGATTAGCAATTGCCTTTCGACGGGCCAGAAACCCGTCCACTTTTGGCAGTTGCGCCAAACCGACGGCGGCAAGAATGTCGGAGAGGCGATAGTTGTAGCCGAGTTCGGCGTACTCTTCGAAGACGAGGCCCTTCGCCCGGTGGCGTTCGTGTGCCGACACGCTGGCGCCGTGCGATCGCAACCGGCGCGTCCGCTCCGCGATCGCAGGATCGTCAGTCGTGATCATGCCGCCTTCACCCGTAGAGAGAGTTTTGCGCGGGTGAAAACTAAAACAGGTGATGTGGCCGTGCGAACCGATCGGCTTGCCGCGATAGGTCGATCCAATCGCGCACGCCGCGTCCTCGACCAAAGACACGCCTGCGGGCAACGGCGCAAACGCGTCCAAATCGGCCGCGAGACCCACCTGATGCACTGGCATCACGACGCGGGTGCGTGTGGTGATGCGGCGCAGCGCGTCGCGCGAATCGAGATTCCACGTGCCAGCGTCAATGTCGGCAAAGACTGGCGTCGCGCCGGCATACAGAACGGCATTTGCCGTTGCGATGAAGCTGTACGACGGGCAGACCACTTCGTCGCCCGGCTCGACGCCTGCCAGCAGCAGCGCCAGATGCAGTGCGGTAGTGCACGATGACACGGCGACGCCATAGCCAGCGCCGACCCGCGCCGCAAACAATTCTTCGAACTTCGCCACCGCCGGGCCCTGGCTGGCCCAGCCGGTGCGCAGCACGGCGGCCACCGACGCGACTTCGGCATCGTCGAACTCCGGGCGTGCGAACGGGATTTCGTGCAGCGTCGTTTTCATGGTCTGGCCGCCGAGCGCTGCGTTTGCCACCATTCGACCAGCGAACGCAGGCCGTTTTCCAACGACACTTCGGCGCGAAATCCCAGACGGTCCTGCGCTGCTGCAACCGACGCGAGGCGCCGCGAAACCGCGTTCACTTTTCGCGGCGGCGCATAGCGCGGCCGCAGCGTGGAATTCATCACTTTCAGCAGCGTATCCGCGAGCTGATTGAGTGACGTCTCGACGCCACTCCCGACATTGAACACCGCATCGGTCGCATCGGATTGAGCGGCCAACAGGTTGGCGCGCGCGATGTCGCGAACGTGGATGAAATCCATCGTGTCGCTGCCGTCCCCGAATATCGTCGGCTGCTGTCCCGAAGCGATCGCATCCATCCAGCGAATCAGCACCTCGGTGTAGGCGCCAAACACGTCCATGCGCGGACCGTAGACGTTGAAGTAGCGCAGCGCGACATAGTTCAACCCGTACATGTCGTTGAAGCTGCGGAGCAGGCCTTCGTTGAACAGCTTGGCCGCGCCGTAAATCGTCCGGTTGGCATACGCGTGATGACTCTCGGCGGTCGGAAACACTTCGGCAAGCCCATACACCGAGGCGGATGAAGCGGCGACGACCTTGCGCACCTTGGCGCGCACCGCGGCTTCGAGCACGTTGAAGGTGCCGTCCACCAGGACGTCTTTTGCCAGCCTGGGATCTTCGGCGCAATGCGTAATGCGAATCGCTGCCTGGTGAAACACTACGTCCACGCCATCAATCGCGCGTGCGACATCGTCCACACGTCGCACGTCGCCTTCGACGATGTGCACGCGGCCGCTCGCGCTTGCCGCCGCAAGATTTTCGCGCCGGCCGCGCGTGAAGTCGTCGAGCACGACGATGTCGGAAGCGCCGGCCTCGACGAGCGCATCGGCGATATGCGAGCCGATCAATCCGGCGCCGCCGGTAATCAGAACCCGCCCGAACATCATGCCTGCTCCTCCACCCGGCGGAGCACGCTCGCCGGATTACCAGCGACGATGGTGTCGGCGGGAACGTTGCGGGTGACAACGCTGCCGGCACCGACGATCGCGCGTTCGCCGATCTCGATGCCGCACAGAATCGTCGAACCGGATCCGATCGATGCACCAGTTCGGACCACCGTCGGAATGACTTTCCAATCGTTGTCAGTCTGCAACTCGCCGCTCGCCGTCGTGGCGCGCGGGTACTTGTCGTTGATAAAGGTCACGCCGTGGCCGACGAACACGTGGTCTTCGATCTGAACGCCCTCGCAGACGAACGTGTGGCTGGAAATTTTGACGCGCCGGCCGATCCTGGCGCCGCGCTGGATCTCGACGAAAGTGCCAATCTTCGACTCGTCGCCGATCTCGCAGCCATACAGGTTGACGAACTCGTAGATCGTGACGTCCTTGCCCAGCTTGACGTCCGCCGCGATCGACTGGAACTTCACAGTGAAATACGCCTGCCTTGCGCTTTCAGCGATTGGTTGGCGGCCTCGAGCAGCGACACCACGCGCAGGCCCGCGGCCGCGTCGGTCAAAGGCTTGCGCCGTTGCGCGATCGCTTCGACAAATTCGTGCGCGACCAACGACAAGGCCTCGCGGCGGTCGAAGGTCGGTGCGTGCATATCGCCGGTCCGATACGAAACCAGAATCTGCCGACGCGTTTCGCCATCCTTCACGCCAACGTCGACGCCTTTGTCGTAGACGCGGACCTTCTCGCTCGGATCGGTATCGTCGTAGACCAGCATGCGCTGGCTGCCGCCCAGCAGCATTTGTCGGATTTTGACCGGCGCCAGCCAGTTGACGTGAAAATGCGCGAGGAAGCCGCTGTCGAAATGAACGGTGACATAAGCGACGTTTTCGTGGCCGAGGCCGCCAATCGTGGTGCCGTCGGCTGAAACCGCCACCGGCCGCGCGTCGATCAGGTAGTCCATGATCGACAAATCGTGTACCGCCAGATCCCAGATGACATTTGAATCGTGCTGCAGCAATCCGAGGTTGACGCGAACGGAGTCGAGATACAGCAGCTCGCCCAGCTCGCCGCGATCGATCAGCGCGCGGATGCGCCGGACGGCGCCATTGTAGACGAAGGTGTGATCGACCATCAGCCGCACGTCGCGCTGCTCGGCGATGGTGGCGAGGCTTTCGGCCTCCGCCTTTGAAGCCGCGAACGGCTTTTCGACCAACACGTGCTTGCCGCGTTCGATCGCCGCTTTCGCCAGCGGAAAATGCGTGTCCAGCGGTGTCGCAATCACAACCGCATCCACATCCGCGCGATCGATCAGCGCCAGCGCGTCGTCGCAAGCTGCGATGCCTGGATGGCGGCGCGCCGCCGCGTCGCGACGGTCCGCGCGTCCGTCGGCGATCGCCGACAATCGGGCGCCATCCGTCTCGGCGAAGTTGCGCGCCAGATTTGGCCCCCAGTAGCCGTAGCCGATCAGGCCGACGTTGATCACGCGCGCAGGAACTCCGCGGCCGCATCGGCGATGTACTGCACTTGCGCGCGATCCAGGAATGGATGCATCGGCAGCGACACGACCTCGCTCGACAGCCGCTCGGCGACCGGAAACGATCCCGGTCCGAGACCGAGATAGCGGAACGCCGGCTGCAAGTGCAGCGGAATCGGATAGTGCACCGCGGTAGCAATGCCTCGTTCGGCGAGATGCGCACGGAACGCATCGCGGCGCGCAACGCGCGCCACAAACAGGTGGTAGACCGGCTCGGTCCCGTGGTCCTCGGTCGGGCTGACGAGGCCCTTCGGCAGCAGCTCGCGATACCACGCCGCAACCTGACGACGCTGCTTGTTCCAGGCGTCGAGACAATCCGCTTGGACACGCAGCACAGCGGCCTGCAAATTGTCGAGACGCGCCGTCTGGCCGATGATCGCGTGCTCGTACTGGCTGATACGTCCGTGATCGCGAAGCAGTCGCACGCCATCCGCGATCCGATCATCATTCGACGTGATCAACCCCGCATCGCCGAACGCGCCGAGGTTTTTCGTCGGGTAGAAACTGAAACAGGCGGCGACGCCGAACGAGCCGATCCGCCGTCCGCGATAAGTCGCGCCATGCGCCTGCGCCGCGTCTTCGATTACCGGGATGCCGGATGCAGCGGCGATGATTTCGTCGAGCGCGGCTGGCCGGCCGTAGAGATGCACCGGCACAATGGCTCTGGTGCGCGGCGTGATCGCTGCAGCCAGCCGAGTCGGATCGAGATTGCCCGACGCTTCGTCCGCGTCGACCAGCACCGGTTGCGCTCCAGCAGCGACGACCGAGGCGCCGGTCGCGACGAAGGTGTTGGCGGGAATGATCACTTCGTCGCCCGCGCCCACCTTCAATGCGCGGAGGACGAGCTCGAGCGCGGTCGTGCCGGACGACACGCCAAGCGCGTGGCGCACACCGCAAAAATCGCGGAACCAGCGCTCGAATTCGCCGACTTCCGAGCCGGCGATGAACGCAGAGCGTTGAATCACCGACGCGATCGCCGCATCGATCTTCGGTTTCAGCTGTTCGTACTGCTCGCGCAGTGCGACCAGCCCGATTGTGATGGTAGTTCCGGAACGTGTCGGTGTCATCGTTGATCGGCCAGGACTGCACGGTAGGCGTCGAGCCACGCGTCGGCAGTCCGTCCAATATCGTATCGCGCCATTACCGCCGTGCGCGCTCGCTCCCCCATCGCCCGCGAGGCGGCGTCGTTTTCCAGCATCGTCTGCAGCGCCCGGGCGAGCGCCTGCTCGTCGTCGGCAGGGACCAGAACGCCAGTCTGGCCGTCGTCGATGATCGCGTCGGTCGCGCCCGGGAGGCGCGACGCAATCACCGGCAGGCCGCAGGCCATCGCTTCGAGCAGCGCCAGGGGATGCGCCTCGCGGATCGAGGGCAGGACGTAGAGGTCCGCGGCCCGAAAGCAGCGTTCGATCTCGTTGTTCGGCTCGACGAAGCTGACGCGATCCGCTGCGCCGATTTCAACGGCTTCGCGGCGAATCGCATCACCCAGCTCTTCGTCGATCTCGTAATAGCCAGTGCCCTTTGCTCCGACAAACACCAACTGCGGCCGCCCCTGCGGGTCGAGACGGCGCCACGCGCGGAACAGCAAATCTGGTCGCTTATCGCGCGAGAAGAAGCCGACGAACAGGACGATTTTCACGTCGACGGGCCAGCCGAGCGCGGAGCGGAGCGTTTTCCGCTCATCCGCGGTCGCGGGCCGAAAACGCTCGGTGTCGATGCCATTCGGCACCACTCGGACGCGCTCTCCGGAGAGGCCCGCGCTGCGCCATCGCGCCTCGAGCTGGGGACTGACCGCCATCACCATTTTTGGCGAAGTAAACGCCCAATAGGCGGCCGCGCCGCGCCGCTTGACGGCCTCCGGTTCGTCCTGGCCGGCGGTGTGCAGCGTCAAGACAACAGGTTTTCCGAGCGCGCGGCCGAGCGCCGCAACCGGCAGGTTCTTCTGGGAGAAGCCGTGGACGTGAATCAAATCGTAGCTGTCACGATGGCGCAGCATACTGGATGCGAGGCTGACGGTCGCCAGCGCTTTCGACGCGGTGCTGCGAACGTCCACGTGCACGCGATGAACGGAAACTCCGTCGACGCGATCGAATGCCGGCAGACCTGGCGTCACCGATGTCGTCAACACCGATACGACGGCGCGATCGATCAGGCGCCTCGCGACAGATCGGCACTGCACAGCGGCCGCGCTGATCTCCGGGTAGTACGCGCCGGTGACCAGCAGGACGCGCGGGCGAATCGAACCATCACGCACACGCACGCGCCAGGACGTCGCTGAGCATTCGAGACGTGTTGCCGATCTCGTAGTGCGCAGCCACCAGATCGAACGAATCGTCAACCGACAGCGTTCCTTCACGGAATCGTGTCAGCAATCCTTCGACCGCCGCAGCGATCGCCGGAACATCGTCTGGCGGCACCACCGGAAAATGCAGTCGGTTCAGCAGGTCCGCCGTTGCGCCGCGCGCCGGTGTCAGTCCGAGAATGGGCTTGCGAAATGCGAGGTAGTCGACCAGCTTACTCGGCAGAAAGACGCTCGCGCTATCCGTCGGCGCGTCGATCACCAGCAGAGCGTCGGCACCTGCGGCTGCCTCGCCTGCCATCGGCGCCGAAACCCTCCCGTGGAATTTCAGCAACCTGCCCAAACCAAGGCGTACCGCGTCGCGGGCATAGTCACCAACATCCGGACCCGTCAGCGACACCTCGATTTGGCCAGCGAGCGGCGAGCGCCGATTCAGAGTCGCAATCGCTTCGAATAGAGCAAGCGGCGTGCGCAGGCCGCGATAAAACCGCCCGGTATAAACCAGCTTCATCGGTCGGGTGCCGTTCAGCGATTGGGGCGAAGGCGATTCTGCTGCGTGCGGCACAAAGCCGTGCGGCACGATTGCGACCTTCCGCCGCCACACTTCCGGATACTTCTTCATCACGAGGTCGGCGGTTTGCTCGGTGACAAATACCACCGCGCTGGCGGCGCGGATCACGTCGGCTTCCATTCGTCCCCAGATCGATCGTTGCCGCGGCGTCGCGTAAGGGCTATCGGCCCACGGATCGCTGAAATGCGCCACCCATGGCAGCCGGGTTGCGCGGTGCACGCGAAGTCCGACCAGATGATCGGACCATGGCTGCGCAAACGAAATCAGCGCTGCCGGACTTTCAGCGTTGGCCGCCTCGAGCGAAGCACGCGTCGCCGGCCGGATCCAAACCCGCGCCGGATCGGGATAATCGCGAAGCTTTGGCGCAACGCGCCAGATCGCGCGAACCGCGAACGATTCCTGTCGCGAGCGGACGCGCACGAACTTGATGCCCGGGTTTTGCGCTGTGCTGCCTGCGAAAAAGTGCGGCCCGCCCGGTCGCGGATCCATGCAAACCACCGTGGGCGACCAGCCCAGCGCGGCCAGGCCGCTCAACACCCGCGACACCTGCGTCGCTCGCGGACCGTACATCGGCGGCATTTCCCAGGAAATCGCCAACAGCGCTTTCATGAAACGCGAGAAGTTATCGGACCGCTCGCAAGGCGATGAACCATCCCCACGCCGCTGGAAAAAACTGGCTCAGCCATCTCGGCCAGCCGGCAGTGTCGTTAATAGTCAGGATCGGCTGAGCAGAAAACGCCGCGAACACCGAAAACATCCTCTCCAGCTCCGAGACGGTGTACGCCTGCGTACCTGCGCTCTCGACGTGGGTCGCAGTGACCTCGCGAAATGTTCGCCACGGTTGACCGCGACCAAGCGCAAATCGAAGCCAGAATCGGAGCGCCGTAACTGAGCGACGGCCGTACATCATTCCGACAAATACGCCACCAGGCTTCAACACGCGATGGATTTCCGCGATGATTTCTGCCGGATGCGCGCTGTGGTGAATGACGCCCCATGAATAGACGATGTCGAACGTCGCGGATGGAAACGGTAAGGTCTCGGCGTCCACCCGCCGCAGCTCCGAACTGAGACCGTACAGAGCCAGCCGGGCGCGCGTCGTTTCGATCGCATTGTCCGTAAGGTCAACCCCGTAACACCGGCATCCAGCTCTCGCCCATTGCAAATGATCCGTCCCGGCCCCGACGCCAACTTCGAGAATTGTTTTGCCGCGATGACGGGTGAACTGCGCGACTGAATGGATGTAGGGCTCGGCTTGATAGCGGAATCGTTCAATTTCTTCGAACCATTCAAGCGTTCGCGACGGCAAGTCGCCGACCACGGCGCGGTCGGTGCCGCATGGCTCCGGTTCCCAATATGCGCGGACAATATCGTTGGCGTTATTCGCGCTCATCGATGGCTTGCAGCTTCGCGCGCCGATTCGACCGCGATGCCCTTGAGCGCGTTGAGCCGTTCGACGATTCGCCGCGTGTGCTGACGCCAGGTGTGCGCCGCGACCGCCTCGGTGCGCGCCGCCTGCCCGAGGCGAACGCGCAATTCCACATCGCTCACCAGCAGCTCGATGCCGTCGGCCAGCGCCTCTGGATCTCCAGCACGAACCAGCCAGCCGGTTCGCCCGTGCTCGATTACTTCGCCGATTTGATCGAGATTCGAGGCGACAATTCCTTTCCCCATCGCCATGTATTCGAACAGCTTGGTCGGCGATCCAAAAAACGGCGTACCGTCCGGATTCGGCACGTGCGGAGCGACCAGGACATCACAAGCGGCGAGGTACTTTGGCCCATCCTGCTGCGGCACAACTCCGGTAAAGACACACGTGCGATCGATTCCACCGTCGGACACAATCCGCCGGACAGCTTCGAGACGCGCACCGTCACCGATCATCAATAATCGCAAATCGCGCTGCGCTTGACGCGTTCGGACGACGCGAGCAAACGCTCGCGCCAGTTGCTCGGCACCGTGCCACGGCCCGAAAGTTCCGATGAACCCTACAATCGTGTTGCCGTCGAGACCATGACGGGCGCGCACTGAAGAGCCGTCAATCATCGGACTGTAGCGTTCGGGATCGACGCCGTTCGGATTGATCAGAATCTTGTCACGGCTGATGCCCCGCCCGGCCAGTTCGTCGGCCAGCGCTCGACTCACCACGACGATCAGATCCGCCGCCAACAAATTCAGCCGCTCGATCCGTTCGGTCAGTCCTTCGTAGGCGAGGCGTTTACCCCAATGACGGCTGACCCACACTTCTGAACCGTTGTACTCGAGCACCAGAGGCACTCGCCGCGCCAGCGCCAGCTGAACGGCCGCAAACGTATTCACGCAGTAGCGGTGGTAGACAAATGACAAAGCCCGGCCCGCAAGGACGCGATCCGCCGCCGCGGTCGCGTGCGGGTTGAGCGCAAGCGACGGCAATTCGCGAAAATTCCAGAAGGCTTCGGGCGGATCGATCAGATGAGTCTCGATCGATGAAGCGACGGTCGGAATGCCGTCGGTCGTTATGAACACCGGCGCGCCGGCAAACTCGCCGAGAGTATTGAGTACGCCGGCGACGTGGCCGACCGAACCTCCCGCTTGCAAGTGAAACGTCAGATCGGTTCGAAGGTAAACCGGCGCACCGCGGACGTCGAGCGGCCGGTCGGCTGGCTCACTCAACCGTCGTTCCAGCAGTTCGACGTCGCGCACGATGCGGACGACGAAGTCGTCGCGGCGCAACCGCTCCGACAACCAATCGGTGGCCCATCGCGCAAGCAGCGACAGCGTGATGTCACGCCGCTCACCGGTCTGATCTTCGATCCAGCAGCCGGCGCGGCTGAACAGCCGTGCCAGTGCCGCCAGAAACAGCGGCCGGCCAAGCAAGCGAAGCCGATAGGTAAGCAATCGCGCGTCGTGGTACGAAAGTAGTTGCCGGACAAAGGTGCCGTGGCGCAGCCATCGACGCAGCTCGGCAGTGCCGACGATGGTTTCGCCGGCCGCGGCTGATGGCGGCGTCGCGTCGGCGCGAACGATCGTGAGCAGCTGATTCACGCTACTTCACCGGCGATGTAGGTGCGCCACCACAGCGCCAAATTCATCAAGTACCAGCGCTTCGCCCCGTCGGCGTGCGCCATCACAAAGTCCACTTCCTTCGCGTCAACCAGATCCGTGTCGGCACAAAACCGTTGCAGTTCCGTCCGGGCCAGCGCCTCGAGCGGTCCGTGAAACAGTTCGCCGACCGGAACGCCAAAACCCTGCTTGCGACGATGAATCAGCTCCTCGGGAATCAATCCCGACACCGCCCGCTTCAAAATGTACTTCAGCGTGCCGTTCTTCACCTTCAGCGCGCTCGGGATCGACAGCGCCAGTCCGACGAAGCGATGATCTAGAAATGGCACTCGGCCTTCGAGGCCAACGCCCATCGTCATCTTATCGACGCGCATCAGCAGCAGTTCGGGCAGCCGCAGATTCAGGTCGACGTACGACATCCAATTGAGATGCGTCTGCTCCGGCGCTCGCTCGCAGAACCGTTTCCAGATCGGCCGGATCGCCTCGAATGATGTATAGCCGCGCAATTCCTCGCGAAGCCGCGGCGAGAGCAGGCGTCGTTTCTCGGCATCGGTAAACGCTTCGGCGCCGCTCCAGAAGAGCGGTTCGTTGCGCGCGCCGCGACGCAGCCACTCGAGATGGACCGTGCGGTCGTACCCAAGCGCGGCGAGACCGCCCACGCCAAGCCGTTTCGCGGCGGACGGCACCGGCCAATCGTTCCATTGCTGCCGCTTGAGCGCTTCGATCCAGCTCGGATAGCCGATAAACAGTTCATCGGCGCCTTCGCCAACCTGGCAGACGACGACGCCATTGTCGCGAGCGAGCTTGGCGACGTAATACAGCGGCACACACACAGGATCGGCGATTGGTTCGTCCTGCAGACGAACCATCTGCGGCAGAAAGCCGACGATGTCCTCAACGCTGATCAGGTATTCGTGATGCTCTGCGCCGACGCGGGCGGCCATCGTGCGCGCGTATTCGAGTTCGTTGGTGTAAGTCCGATACGCGCCCTGGTAACCGACAGAAAACGTTTTCACCGTTCCGCGTTCGCCCTCCGAAAACAGCGCCGCGTTCGTACTCGAGTCGATTCCGCCCGACAAAAACACGCCAACCGGAACGTCGCTGACCTTTCGCAGCGACACCGCGGTGCGCAGCTCGGTGAGCACACGTTCGGCGATCTCGTCTTCTGACGCCGCCGCCAGAGTCCGGACTTCGTCGAAGGCATCCCAGTAACGACGCTGAGTGATCTTTCCATCACTCGAGACTTTCAGCCACGAGCCTGGTGGAAGCTTGCTGATGCCGTCGAACAGCGTCTCGGGACCCGGCGTCGTCAGGAAAGACAAGTAGTGGAACAGCGCGCGCTCGTCGACGGCACGCCGCTGCTCGGGGTCGCGCAATAGCGACTTGATCTCTGACGCGAAGCACAGCCGGCCATGATGGATGCTGTAATAGAGCGGCTTGATGCCGATGCGATCGCGAACCAGCCAAAGCTCGCGCCGTCGGGTATCCCAGAGGCCGAACGCGAACATGCCGCGAAAGTGCGAGACGCACTCGATGCCCCACTCGTCAAAAGCTTCGAGAATAACTTCGGTGTCGCTGTGGTCGGTTTGCCATCGACGGTGATCGAGGCGCTCGAGTTCGGCGCGCAGCGCCGCGTGGTTGTAGATCTCTCCGTTGTAGGTCAACCACAGCGATCGATCGACGTTAGACATCGGCTGCCCGGCGGCGGCCGACAAGTCGATAATCGAGAGTCGCCGATGAGCGAACCCGATCGTGCCGTCCGAATCGACCCAGACGCCAGCGCCGTCGGGACCGCGGTGCGCCATCGCCAAGCCCATACATCCGAGGTACTGCTCGGTCACACGAAACCGGCTGCCCTCGAACGCCAGCGCGCCGCTAATGCCGCACATCGGTATTGGGATTGGGATTCGCGGGGTTTCCGGATTGCGCGCGGACGCTGCTTACGCCGAAGTAGTGGCTGTAGGCGACGTTCACCCAATCTGCGGTTGCCGACGAGACATCGTTGATCACGAACGAAGAAGGCCGGTCGCCGAGTGGCGTCAGCTCGCACACGCGATCCGGCGTTTGCTGACAGCGTTCCAACTCCTGGTAGCGTTGCTGCATCGCCACATCGTAGCGACGCAGGCGGCCGCTCAAGAGGTCGGCTCCCACAACGTAGGTATTTCCGGTGCACGCGACGCCGATCACAAACAGCAACGCCACCGGCCGCCGCCACTCTTCGCTGAAACGACCAACGGCGCTCGTCAACGGATGTTCGGTCCTCAGTGCCGTTGCAATTGCGACAAACGTGGTTATCAGAAAAGCGAAAAACGCCAGATTAACGGTGCGATGCTGGCCGAGCAACCCGGTTTCCCAGTAGGCCGGCTTTCCAGCACAGTGGGATCCGAAGCTTGGAATTCACGTGACTTGAAGTCGCGG
>JADMIO012791303.1_pt1 | contig 61959 bp, 66 predicted proteins | sample 8958161 | NCBI WGS metagenome assembly JADMIO01 (sample SAMN16585339, study PRJNA669376) | soil metagenome | isolation source: Crop rotation soil | place: USA: Cullars Rotation, Alabama | collected 2011 | reverse complement strand
CGCGACAACTTGTCCACGTGGAATTCTAAGCTTAGGATCCCAATGTGCTGGAAAGCGTCACTACGGCCCCCCACGTCCCCCCTCTTCGGGGAAAACCCCTAAGTTGCGCACGGCGCCCCCAAGGGAAACGACCAGGGGCCGGGCGCATCGCTGCCCCCGGCCCCTCTGCCTTGCGTCACGTCCCGGCGAACCGGGACGTCAGGTCAGAACGCGTAGTTGGCGCCGACGCGGATGACGTGCAGGTGCGTCTCGACGCCGAAGTTGCAGTAGGTGTGCGTCGAGCAGGAGCCCGTCGCGAACTGGTCGTGGATGTTCGAGTCGGCGGGCGCGCCGATGTAGAGGTACTCGAGCTTCAGGCGCCACGGATCCGACACCTTGATCTCGACGCCGCCGCCCGCGGCAAGGCCGGCCTTGGTCTTGTTCTGGACGAAACCGTTGAACGGCGTGTTCGTCCCGTTCGGGTCGATGGCCGAGACGTCCTGCTGCAGGATGCCGAGACCCGCCGTGGCGTAGACCAGCGTGTTGTCGACGGCCAGGCCGAGGCGGCCGCGGACGCTACCGTAGGACTTGAACTCGGCATGGTGGATCGAGTCCCAGTCGGTGACCTTGTCCTTCTGGGCGTTGATCCAGTTGTAGTCGCCTTCGATGCCGATGACGGCCGACCCCATCTGGTGGTTGTAGCCGACCACGCCGCCGAGGCTCACGCCGTTGGGGCTGAAGGTCTGGGAGCTGCAAGAGATGTTGCAGTCCTGGTCGTCGATGGTGGCCGTGCCGAGGCCGTAGCCGACGTTGGCGCCGATGTAGGCGCCCGACCAGTCGGCCGGGGCCGCCTGAGCGGCAAGCGGGAACGCGAGCGCGGCCAGGGCCGCGGACATGGCAAGAAGCTTCATGGATATCCCCTTCGGTGGACGACGACCGGCGCGCTGTTTTCTCTATAGAGGCCAGTCGAAGGGGCGCCTTATCGAGGTCCCAACACTAATGTTTGGTTAAGTTGGGAACCGAGACGTATAGGCGTTGTGATAGGGCGGGAAGTCGATTGTGTTTCACCTGAGAAATATTAACGGACCCGCGAGCGCGCGAGTCCGGTACTTGATCTTACACAGATCGGGGCGATCGCGTCGGCGCGCACCTTTCCGATGGCGCGGGTGACGTCGGCCGGCGCCGACGACGGGCTCCGCCGCCGTCGGAAATCAGAATACGGAGGGGGCCGTTGTCCCCGCTAGGCCATCACCGCCATGCGGCGGGCGTTCTTCTCCAGGATATCTTCGGCCTGGTTCATGATGTTCCTGACCAGCTCGGCGCAGGTGGGGATGTCGTGGATCAGCCCCTGGCTCTGGCCGACGGTCCAGATGCCGCCGTCGGTGTCGCCGGCGCCCAGGACGTTGGCCCGCCCGCGCACGCCGGCCACCAGGTGGCGGACGTCGTCGATGGTCTTGGTCGGGTCCATCTGGATCTTCACCACCTCCTCGGAGATGGCGTTGCGCGCCACGCGGCTGGTGTTGCGCAGGGTGCGGTTGGTGAGCAGCGTATCGCGCTCGTTGTTCTCCACGATCTTCTTCTTCACGTTCTCGTGGATGTCGCACTCCTTCGTCGCCATGAAGCGGGTGCCCATGTTGATGCCCTCGGCGCCGAGCGCCAGGGCCGCCGCCAGGCTTCGCCCGTCGGCCATGCCGCCCGAGGCGATGATCGGGACGCTGACCGCGTCGGCCGTCGCCGGCAGCAGCACGATCAGGCCGATGTCGTCCTCGCCCGGGTGGCCGGCGCACTCGAAGCCGTCGATGGAGACGACGTCGACGCCGTTCTTCACGGCCGACACCGAATGGCGGACCGACGTGCACTTGTGGATCACGACCACGCCGTTGGCCTTGAAGTCCGGCAGGTGGTCGGTGGGTGCGCGGCCCGCCGTCTCGACGATCTTGATGCCGCTCTCGATGATCGCGCGGCGGTATTCGTCGTAGGGGATCGGGTTCAGCGAAGGCAGCAGCGTCAGGTTCACCCCAAACGGCTTGTCCGTCATGTCGCGGCACTTCTTGATCTCGGCCTCGAGCTCCTCGGCCGACTGCGAGTGGTGCGCGGTGATGAAGCCGAGGGCGCCGGCGTTGGCGACGGCCGCCACCAGCGGGGCGTAGCCGACCCCGGTCATGCCGCCCATGACGAGCGGCGTCTCGACGCCGAACATCTCGGTGATGCGAGTCTTGATCATGTTGTCTTCCCTGGACCCAAGCCCTTCGGCTTTTTCGCCGCCATTCAAACGGTATGACCGCGCGTCAGGCAATGTCCGCGTTGTTGTTCACCGCCGGGACGTCTGGCGTAGAGTAGGCGCGGCGACGTGGGCTAGCCGGATCGAGGGAGAAGATGAAGCTCGTCACGTTTCAGATCGGCGCAGCGCCGGAGCTCGGGGTCGTCCTCGGCGAAGACCGGATTGCGCCGCTCTCGCGAGCGGCGCCGCGACTGGCGAGCGGGATGATCGACCTGATCACGCGCTGGAGCGAGGTCGAGGGAGAGGTTCGGCGGATCGCGGGCGGGGCAGAAACCGTGCCCCTCGATCCGCGAACCTTGCTGGCGCCGGTGCCACGGCCGGGCAAGATCCTGGCGATCGGCCTGAACTACGCCGACCACATCGCCGAGAGCGGCCTGCCAACGCCCGAGCACCAGACCTGGTTCTCCAAGGCGGCGACGGCCGCCGCAGGACCCTATGCGGAGGTGGACATCCCGAAGGCGTCGAGCGCGGTGGACTACGAGGCCGAGCTGGTGGCGGTGGTGGGCGTGCGCGGCCGGCACCTGAGCGGTGCGGCCGCGCGCAAGGCGGTGTTCGGCTACTGCGCCGGCAACGACGTCAGCGTGCGCGACTGGCAGCTGCGCACCAGCCAGTGGGTTCTGGGCAAATCGTTCGACACCCACGCGCCGTTCGGCCCGTGGATCACCACGGCGGACGAGGTCGCCGATCCCCACGCCCTCGGCTTGCGCTGCTTCGTGAACGGGGAAAAGCGCCAGGAGTCGAACACGAAGCACCTCGTCTTCGACATCTGGGCCCAGATCGAGCACGTGTCGCAGGCGATGACGCTCGAGCCTGGCGACGTGATCTTCACCGGCACGCCCGCGGGCGTCGGGATGGCGATGACCCCCCGGCGCAACCTCGCGGCCGGTGACCGGGTCCGCGTCGAGATCGACGGGCTGGGGGCCATCGAGAACGTGATGCGCGCCGAAGTTTGAAGCTTATCCGAGGTCTGCCGCGCTAATGGACACGACGCCCGCGCCGGCGAGCCGGGCTTTCGCCGCCGCGGCGGAGCCGTCGAGGTCGAGGCTGCGGCAGGCGTCCTCGACCACGACAACGTCGAAGCCGAGGCGTCGCGCGTCCTCGGCCGACCACAGGACGCAGAAGTCGTAAGCGAGCCCGGCCATGAAGAGGCGGCGCAGACCCCGGTCGCGCAGATATCCGGCGAGGCCGGTGGCCGTCGTGCAGTCGTTCTCGAAGAAGGCCGAGTAGGAATCGATGCCCGGGTGGAAGCCCTTGCGGACGACGAGCTGCGCGCGCGCCGTGTCGAGGGCCGGGTGGAAACCGGCGCCCGGGGTGTCCTGCACGCAGTGGTCGGGCCAGAGCACTTGCGGACCGTACGGCGCCGCGATGACCTCGTGCGGCGCGTGACCGGGATGCGCCGAGGCGAAGGACGCGTGGCCGCGGGGGTGCCAGTCCTGTGTCAGCACCACGTTCTCGAAACGAGCGGCCAGGGCATTGATCGGCGCGACCACCTGGTCGCCGCCCGGTATGGCCAGGGCGCCGCCGGGACAGAAGTCGTTCTGGACGTCGACCGCCAGCAGGACGTCCGTCGGACCGGGCGACAGCGGACCGCTCATGATCTCACCTCCATTCGCGAGAGCCGGCGATCGACGTCATCGGCCAGACGCCGCAGGCTCTCCGACACCACGACCGGATAGGGCGCGCCGGGTTCCAGCCGGCGCAACGGCTCGGGCAACGCCACGAGTTGGGCGCGGGCCCGGTGGCGGATTTCGTCCAGCGGCGGCGACGGGCCCAGGCGAGCGCCGGCGCGCATGACCGGCGCCAGCATGGGCTCACCGTCACGCGCTTCATCCTCGAGGCCGATGACGTCGCCGGTCATTCGGCTCTCGCCGTACGTGCGCCAGACCTGCTTGCGGCCCGGCCAGGTGGCCTTGCCGGCCGAGCGCTTGCGCCGCGCGACGCCGGCGTACTCTTCGAGCTTGTAGGCGCAGTCGAGCGAAGGAACGTCGGACGAGGTCGTGAGGCTGGTGCCGAGGCCGTAGCCGTCGATGGGCGCGCCCTGGCGGGCGAAGGTCAGCAGGTCGTCCTCGTCCAGCCCGCCGCTGACGAAGATGGCGATGTCGGCAAGACCGGCGCTGTCGAAGATCGCCCGCACGCCGCGCGCCAGGGCCACGAGGTCGCCGCTGTCGATCCGCACGCCGCGCACCTTGACGCCCTGGGCCGCCAGCCGCGGGGCCAACGTCACGATCTTATGGGCGGCGGCCAGGGTGTCGTAGCTGTCGATCAGCAGGACGGCGTTGTCCGGTTGCGCGAGGGCGAACGCCGCGAACGCCTCGGCCTCGTCGTCGAACGCCTGGATGAAGGCGTGGGCCATGGTGCCGCTGAGCGGAAGGCCCCAGCGCTTGCCGGCGAGGACCGTGGCGGTGGCGTCGAAGCCTGCCAGGTAGCTCGCGCGCGCCGCAAGCAGGCCGGCTTCGCCGCCGTGGGCGCGGCGCAAGCCGAAGTCGATCAGCGTCTTGCCGGGCGCGGCCAGGACCATGCGCGCGGCCTTGGACGCGACCAGCGTCTGGTAGTGCAACAGGTTGATGAGGCGGGTCTCGACGAGCTGCGCCTGCGGCAGCGGGGCGGTGACGCGCAGCACCGGCTCGTCGGCGAAGACGGCGGTCCCCTCGGGGACGGCCCAGACCTCGCCCGTGAATTTGAAATCGGCTAGGCGGTCGAGGAACGCCGGCTCGAAGCGGCCGGTCGAGCGCAGCCAGGCGATGTCGTCGCCGGTGAACCGCGCACCCTCCAGGAAGTCGAGGGCCTGCTCGAGGCCGACGGCCAGCAGGAAGCCGCGCCGCTCGGGCAAGGCGCGGAAGAAGAACTCGAACGTCGCCGTCTCATTCGCCCCGCTCGCCTCGTACGCCGCCATCATGTTCAGCTGGTAGAGGTCCGTGAGGATCGGGCTGTCGAAGTCGGTCATAGGCCCCGTGCGCGCCGGATCGCGCAGTGCTAGCGACCTTTGGCGGCGACGGACAGGGTTGTACGCCCGCAGTCGTCGGCGCGGAGCCTCAGAGGCCTTCCTCAGCCACGGGTCGGCCAAGCAACGCCAGGACGCCTGCGAGCAGACATCCGGCCAGAATGCCGAAAGTCAGGTCGTGGACCAGGGTCATGGCGAAGGTGGCGGCGCCCACACTGGCGGGCCGCCAGTCGCGCATGAGGCGCAGGAACTCGGCCTTTTCCGCCATCGTCCAGCAAACGACCATCAGGACGCCAGCCAGCGCGGCCAGCGGAACGTAAGCGGCCATCGGCGCTGCGATGAGCATGAACGCCAGCAGAAACGCCGAATGCAGCATGCCCGACACGGGCGAGCGGGCGCCGGCGCGCACGTTGGTGGCGGTGCGCGCGATCGTTCCGGTTACGCAAAGGCCGCCGAAGACCGACGCCGCGACGTTGGCCAGCCCCTGGGCGACCAATTCCATGTTCGAGCGATGCCGACGGCCGGTCATGCTGTCGGCGACCTTGGCCGAAAGCAGACTTTCGATCGCGCCGAGGAGGGTGAAAGACAGCGCGGCCGGCAGGGCTTTGACGATGGAGCCTGAGTCCAGATGCGGCAGAGCCGGCGCTGGAAGTCCGCTCGGCACGGCCCCGAAGCGGCCGCCGATCGTCTCGACTGGCAGATGCAGCGCCGCAGCCAGACAGGTCGCCGCCACCACGGCCACGAGCATGCCGGGCCAGGTTGGCCGAAGTCGCCTGAGGGCGAGGATTGTGGCCACCACCCCGACCCCGAGAGCCAAGGCCTCCGCGCGCGTCGTGCCCAGCGCGGACAGCAACGCCGCGACTTTCGGGAAGAACGGCCCCGGCTCGGGCCGCGAAAGCGCGATGCCCGCGAAGTCCTTGATCTGGCTCGCGGCGATGGACGTGGCGATGGCGCATGTGAAGCTGACGGTCACCGCATGCGGCATGTGGCGCACCAGAGCGCCCAGTCGAAGCAGGCCGAGGAGCGCGATCAGAACGCCGGAGATCGCCACGGCGGTCAGAAGTCCGTCGACGCCGAGGCGCGCCACCGTGGAGGCGACGAGCACGATGAAGGCGCCCGCCGGGCCGCCGATCTGCACGCGGCTGCCCCCCAGCGCCGAGACGATGAAACCGCCGACGATGGCGGCGTAGAGCCCGCGCTCGGGCGAGACGCCGGACGCCACCGCGATCGCCATCGAGAGGGGCAGGGCCACGACCGCCACCGTCAGGCCCGCCCCGGCGTCGGCCCGCAGCGACGACAGGCCGTAGCCCTCCGTGAAAACGGTCGCGAGCTTGGGGCGGTAAAGATGAGCCGTGGAGGCGCCGTCAGGCACGGGATGGCCCATCGAGGAGCGCGAGTGAGGGCGCCTTGGCCGCGGCCGTTTCGCGCAGCCGCACTCCGCGGCCGCTTCCCGTGCTGGGAGCGTGCTCGGAGATAAGCTCGATACCGGCCGCTTCGAGAGCCGCCACGACCTTTACCAGCGTGTCGACGACGCCGCGGACGTATCCGTCGCTCGCCTCCATGCGCTGGATGGTCGGCACAGAGACGCCCGCCAGGCCGGCAAGGGTCCGCTGGTCAATCCCCAGGAGGGCGCGCGCCGCGCGGAGCTGTGCAGGTGTCAGCATGTGAGATTGATATATGAAGCATCATTAATGAAGTTTAAACCCCCAATCTGACCGGTCTGCGCGTCGCGCGAAGGGCGTGGCTCAGGCCAGGCGACCCGGGGGAGGCGCTCAGCTGGAGCGGCAAATTCACGTTGCCGCTGCACAAGTCGAATTGTGGTGAGTTGCGGCCCGCAATCTGATTGACTTCGGCCACTGGCCGGCCGGTTTCGAGCGGCCGCCCGAAGGAACAAACCATGCCGACCAAACTCAAACTCCCGTTCTGCAACGTCAGCCACTCGGCTCACATCTGCTCGGACATGCACGCGACGACGAAGTGGCTCGAGGAAGTCCTGGGCATGCCGCTGCTGATGTTGATCGACCTGCCCGGCGGCGGGCAGCACAGCTTCCACGACATGGGCGGCAACGGCCTGATGTCGTACATGTGGTTCCCGGTGAAGCCGGGTGAAAAGAGCCTCGGCGGCCGGGCCAGCCACCTCGCCTTCAACGTTGACGACGAGCGCTTCGACGAGGTGCTGACCTACCTGCGCGACGAGGCGAAGGTCGAGGTCCGGACCATCTACCACGGGCTGAAAAACCCCTCCTGCCCCGACCCGAACGACCCAGACGTCTGGATCCGCTCGATGTATTTCACCGATCCGGACGGCTACCAGCTGGAGGTCGCAAGCCTGCGGACCGCGCTCGACCCCCGCAAGCATGTGCTCGCCGACCCGAAAAACGCCGCCGGCGATCCGGTGCCTTACACGCCGATGCTGCTGCGCGAGACGGTGGACGCATAGGTCAGCCGGACGCCGCGTCAGCGGCGCTTCGCCACAGGCGACGGCCGAGGTTTGTTCGCTATGTCTGCGGGCGGGTGGGACAGAGCGAGCGAGGTTGAGCATGCCCACCTACCGCGCCTACACGCTGAACGCCGCCGGCCGCATCACCTGGGGCGAGTGGATCGAGGCCGAGAACCTGGCGGACGCCGAGGCGCAAGCCGCCCAACTGTGCAAGAGCGGCGCGCCGACGGTCGAGATCTGGGAGGGCGCCAAGCGCCTAGCGGAGATTGCCTGCGATCCGGAAGAGCCGGCGGCCTGAGTCAGCCCGCCTGGCGCTGCTTCAGCACCGGCGCGTAGATAACGCCGAGCTCGAGGCTGAAGAGCGACAGCCCCGCGTGATCGGTGACGATCACGCGAAAGGCTTCGGACCCCCAGAACACGTCGGGCCGGCCCTTCAAGGTCTCCACGAGCACGCGGATCGCGGCCATCTTGGCGGCCTCGAGGTCCGGCAGCTCCTCGCCGTCCTCGTCCGTGAGGCAGACCCCGTCCTCGGTATGGAAGTGGAAGCGCGGCATGGTCGCTACAACACCGAAGTGTCCCCTCGGTTCACAACATAAGTTGGTTTGGTTGCGTTGCGCGGTCCTGCAGCCTGCGACCGCCTCGGCCGATGGCAGGCCGCGAGCCTTTATGAAGCGGCTGGAGCGGGCGGCGGGAATCGAACCCGCGACATTCAGCTTGGGAAGCTGACGTTCTACCTCTGAACTACGCCCGCGGCCGGCCGGCACCATAGCCAAAGCCGCCCGGCGGGCAAGGCGGGATCAGGGCGGTTCGGAGCCGTCCTTCGGCTCGAACTCGGCCGGCTCGTCGTAGCCTCGGCGGGCCGAGAAGAAGGCGAGCCACATGAAGAGCCCGGTCGTGATTCCGACGCCGCTGACACCCAGCAACACGAAGAACCAGATGTGGCGCAGGCCGCCCCAGTTGCCGGCCCAGACCACGAGGCCGACGAGCGCGGCCGCCAGGGCGGTGACAGCGAGGACGGCGATGAGCGGGCCTTTGCGCACGCCCCATGAAGGCACGCCGCCGGGCCGCGCGCGAGCGAATGCTACTGCACGCGCTCGACCTTGAAGCCGCGGGCGGCCAGCAGGGCCGGCAGGCCGTCGTCGCCGACCATGTGCAGGGCGCCGACGTTGACGAGTTCGACGCCCGACCCCGCCATTTCCTTGGCGATCGCGTCCGCCCAGGCGAGGTTCCGGCGCTTCAGCAGGGCGTCGTAGAGCGCCGGCCGCTCGCTCTTCATGGCGCCGACGAGGCCGCCGCCCAGGGTCTGGATGTCGCCGGCGAGCCACGCGGCCTGGAGCGCGGCGGGGTTGCCGTTGGCCTGGTCGCGGCCGCCGATGACGTCCTCCAGGTACTGGACCTCCACGGCCTCGGGCAGGCCGGCGAAGATGCGGACCTGGTCCTCCAGGCTCTCGAAGGTGCGCACGGTCTTGGCGGGGCCTTCGGCCTTGGCCTCGTGGGTGACGGCCGCGTCGGCGCCGGCCGTGACGGTGAGGCCCTGGCGCGTCATCGGCAGGACCTGCAGCATCATCGCCGCCGCCCATGGACGCAGGTGGTCGATGGCCGCAAGGCTCGTCGGGCGTCGGCGCAGGAGCGGCTTCAGGGCCTTGATCGCCTGCGGGCTGAGCTTCTGGGTGAGCGTGCGGTCGGGGTCGACACCGTAGGTGGCCATCAGCTTGGAGACGTCGTCCGGCGAGGCGTCGACGTCGGTCTCGAACCACACGGCGCGCGCCCGGGCGTAGGCGCCGTCGTAGGCGGCCGTGCGCCAGTCGGCGTCCGCGCCCAGCATGTGCATGGTGCCGAAGAGGTAGATCTCGCTGTCGGCGTCGCGGACCACCCACATCGCCGGCGCGGCGTGCGCGAAGCCCGACCAGGCCAACGTGAAGAGCGCCGCGATCGCGGCCAGCGCGCGTAAAGCCAAGGCGTCCGTCCCGTCCCTCGCGCCCCTCCCGGCGCGAACGTCAGGTGGGATAGCCGGTCGCCGGCGACGGCGGAATGCGACCGTTTACTGCACGCGCTCGACGGTGAAGCCTTTGGCCTTCAGGAGCTCCGGCAGGCCGTCTGGGCCGACCATGTGCAGGGCGCCGACGTCGACCATCTCGGTCCCCGGCTTGGCCATCTCGGCGGCGATCACCTCGGTCCAGGCCAGGTTACGCTTGCGGATGAGGACGTCGTAGAGCGCCGGCCGCTCGGCCTGCATCTCCTTGACCAGCAACGGGCCGAGGGTCGCGAGGTCGCCGCTGAGCCAGGCGGCCTGGATCGATTTCATCTCGGTCAGCGGGCGCTGGTCGTCGCGCAGGGAGTCCTCCAGCAGCTGGACCTGCACGGCCTCCGGCAGCTCGGCGAGGAAGCGCGCCTGCGCCTCCGGCGCCTCGAACGCCCGGATGGTCTTGGCGTCGGCGGCGGCGGAGCGGTTGACCACGGAATCGGCGCCGGACTTGGTCTCGAAGCCCTGGGCGTGGATCGGCAGCACGGTGAGGATCAGCGCCGCCATCCACGGCCTCATCCGCTCCATGCCGGCCTGGGAGACGTTCGCGGCGGCGAGGCGAGCGCCGAGGGTGGCGCGGGCCTCGGGGCTGAGCTTGCCGGAGAGCGGATGGTCGGGATCCACGCCGTAGGCCTTCACGATCTCGGCCATCTTGGCCTTGTCGCTGAGCGCGGTGACGTCGGTCTCGAACCACACCGCGCTCGACCTGGCGTAGGCCGCGTCGAAGGCGGGCGTGCGCCAGTTGGCGGTCGGCTCCAGCACGTGCATGGCGCCGAAGAGGTAGATGGTGGTGTCGGCGTCCTTGACCGCCCACATGGCCGGCGCGCCGGCCGCTGAACCCGCGAGGCCGAGCGCTGCGAAGAGGGCGAGGGCGAAGCGCCGGGCGGCGCGCCAGGGGGGTGTTTGAGCGGGGCTCATCGCCACGGCCGGAAATGCTTGGAGAGCTTCAGCCCCTGGCGCTGGTAGTGCGAGCCGTCCTCGCCGTAGAGCCGCTCGGGCCGCGCCGTGAGAGGCTCGTAGACCAGGCGGGCGACCGTCTGCCCGTCCTCGAGCAGGAACGGGGTCTCGTGGCTGCGCACCTCCAGCACCCCGCGCGAGCCTTCGCCGCGGGCCTCGGCGGTGCCGAAGCCGGGGTCGAAGAAGCCGGCGTAGTGGACGCGGAATTCACCTACCGACGGGTCGATGGGCGTCATCTCGGCCGCTTCCAGCACGGGGATCTCGATGCGGTCCTTGGAGGCCAGGATGTAGAACTCCCCAGGGTCGAGCAGCAGCTCGCCGCGGCGCGGCTCCAGCGGCTCCCAGTAGTCGCGGGGGTCGTGACCGTCCTCGTGGTCCATGTCGATGACGCCGGCGTGGCGGCGGCCGCGGAAGCCGGCGACTCCTTCGGTGAGATCGACGCCGACGTTCTTGACCGAGAGCAGCGGGGGCTTGCCGCGCTTGAGGCGCAGCTGGTTGAGGCGGGTGTTCGTGCGCACGAGGATCGAGAAGGTCTGCGGCGCGATCTCGAGGAACATCGGGCCGCGGTAGCCCTCGGCGACGTCGTCGAAGGCCGGCTGGCCGTTGGTGAGGAGACGAACGAAGACGTCGACCCGACCCGTGGAGCTCTTGGGGTTGGCGCGGGCCGAGACGCCCGTCGGCAACGCCAGGGCCTCCTGGATCTCGGCGATGTAGACACAGCCGCGCTCCAGCACCGCGCCGGCCGTGAGGTCGAGTTGGTGCATCGCCACGTCCTCGAGGCGCTCCAGCACCCGGCTGCCGAGGCGCGGCAGGAAGGAGGCGCGCACGCGCCACGCGCGTTCGCCGAGGCGAAGGTCCAGGCTGGCGGGTTGCACCTGGTCGCCGTCCCAAGGCCCGGCGGCGGTGATGGCGCCCTCGGCCACCAGATCATCGATCGATTGGCAGGGCAGGATGCCGGGGGGCGCGTCACTCATGGACGCAGCAAAATCGGGCGCCCCGCCGAGCTTGGCAAGGCCGGCGGCTTCGCGCTTGACCCGTCCCCCGTCGGCGCCTTTCATGCCGCCCCTTTGTGAGCCGCCCGGAGGCCGCCATGGCCGAAGACCCGAGAGACTGGGACATCGCCACCCGCCTGATCCGCGGCGGGCTGATGCGCTCGCCCTTGGGGGAGACGGCCGAGGCCCTCTACCTGACCCAGAGCTTCGTCTACGACAGCGCCGAGGCCGCCGACGCACGCTTCGCCGGCAACGACCCGGGCTACATCTACGCCCGCTACGGCAGCCCCACGGTGAAGATGTTCGAGGACCGGCTGGCGCTGCTGGAGGGCGCGGAGCTGTGCCGGGCCACGGCGTCGGGCATGGCGGCGGTGCACCTGGCGCTGACCGGGCTGCTGCGGGCGGGCGACCACATCGTGGCCGGCAAGGCGCTGTTCGGCTCGTGCCGCTGGATTCTCGCCAACTGGGCGCCGCGCTTCGGCATCGAGGCCTCGTTCGTGGACGCGCCGGACCTGGCGCAATGGCGCGAGGCGGTGAAGCCGAACACCAAGGTCTTCTTCCTGGAGAGCCCGGCCAACCCGCTGCTGGAGATCTGCGACATCGCCGCGATCTCCTCGATCGCGCGCGAGGCGGGAGCGAAGGTGGTGGTGGACAACGTGTTCGCCACGCCGATCTTCCAGAAGCCGCTGCAGCTCGGGGCCCACATCGTCGTCTACTCGGCGACCAAGCACATCGACGGCCAGGGCCGCGTGATGGGCGGCGCGGTCCTGGGCGACCACGCCCTGCTGGAGGAATCCTACCGCGACTTCATCCGCCACACCGGCCCGGCGCTCTCGCCGTTCAACGCCTGGGTGCTGCTGAAGGGCTTGGAGACGCTGGACCTGCGGGTGCGGGCCCAGAGCGCGGCCGCCGCCGGCCTCGCCGACCGGCTGGCCGAGCACCCCAAGGTGAAGACCATCCGCTACCCGGGCCGCGCCGACCACCCGCAGCACGACATCGCCCAGCGTCAGATGACCGGCGGCGGCAACGCCATGGCCGGCGGCGGCAACCTGATCGCCTTCGACCTCGGCTCGCGCGAGGCGGCGTTCCGGTTCCTGAACGCATTGCAGCTGGTGGACATCTCCAACAACCTGGGCGACGCCAAGTCGATGGCGACGCATCCGACGACGACCACGCACCGGGCGATGACCGACGAGCAGCGGGCCGAAATCGGGCTGACGCCGGGCTGGGTGCGCGTCTCGATTGGCCTCGAGAGCCCGCGCGACCTGTCGCGCGACCTCGAGCGCGCGCTGGACGCGGCATGAGCGCGCCGGCCGAGGCGACCACGCGCGGCATCGTGGTGCGGGTCAAGCCGATCTACCTGCCCGGCCAGTCGGACCCGGCGCGGAGCCAGTACACCTGGGCCTACACCGTGGAGATCGAGAACCACGGCGCCGAGACGGCGCAGCTCGTCGCCCGCCACTGGATCATCACCGACGGCATGGGCCGGGTCGAGGAGGTGAAGGGACCGGGCGTGGTCGGCGAGCAGCCCGTGCTGAAAGTCGGCGAGGGCTTCCAGTACACCTCCGGCTGCCCGCTCACGACGCCATTCGGCGAGATGCGCGGGACCTACCGGATGGTCACCGCCGGCGGCGAAGCCTTCGACGTGGAGATCCCCGCGTTCGCCCTGCAGGGTCCCGGCGCGGCGCGGCGGATGAACTAGCGGACCGCTTCGGGCTTCACGGGGTAGACACGGGAGCAGTATTCGCAGGTGACGCGGATGCAGCCGTCGGGCTCCACCATTTCGGCCCGTTCGTCCGGCGTGAACGAGCGCAGGACGGTCATGATCCGGTCTTCCGAGCAGCGGCAGAAGGCCTTCAGCGGCTTGGCCGGGAAGAGCCGCACGCCCTCTTCGTGGAACAGGCGGTAGAGCAGGGTCTCGGCGGGGATCGTGGGGTCGATCAGCTCGTCCTCCCCGGTGGTCTCGAAGAGGGCCTGCGCGGTGCGCCAGGCCTCCTCGGTCTCGCCGCGGGCGTCGTCGCCGGCGATGTTCTGGATGACGAGGCCGCCGGCGCGCCAGGTGCGGCCCTCGCCGTGGTCCTCCTGCCCGACGGCCAGCCGCACGCGGGTCGGCGTCTGCTCGGACTGGGCGAAGTAGGTTTCGGCGCAAAAGGCGAGGGTCTCGCCCTCGATCGGGGTGACGCCCTGGTAGCGCGCCGCGTCAGGGCCCTGGTTGATCGTCATCATGAAGACGCCCTGGCCGAGCAGCGTGCGGGCGCCCGGCCGCGCGAAGCCCGCGCTGGCCTTGGCGACGCCCTCGGCGTCGAAGCGGCAGTAGCCGCGCAGCGCGCCGGAGGTGTCGTAGTCGGCGACGACCAGCGAGACCGGGCCGTCGCCCTGGGCCTGGACGATAAGGCGGCCGTCGAACTTCAGGCTGGCGCCGACGAGGGCGGCGAGGGCGCAGGCTTCGCCCAGCAGGTTGGCGACCGCGTCGGGGTACTCGTGGCGGGTCAGGATCTCGTGGATCGCCGCGCCGAGGCGCACGATGCGGCCGCGGACAGGCTGGTTCTCGATCTGGAATGGCGCGACCAGATCGTCGGACGGGACAGGGCTTGAGGGCACGACCGAGATATGGGCGCTTCGGCGCGCGAAAGCGAGCGTGTCCTTCCCCTCGCGCAGCGGGGGGAAGTGTCGCAGGCGAAGGGAGCGCGAGCGACCGACGCGCGACGATGGGGGGCCGCCGCCACGTCCGCGTTCTCTTCGGAGAGGACTGCCTCCGCTTCGTCGCGTCTTGCTTCGCGACGCTCCGCTCGTCTAGCGACACTTCCCCTCGGCCAGCCGAGGGGAAGGACTAGGCGGGCACCCCGCCGAAGCACCAGGCCAGGATCGACTTCTGGGCGTGGATGCGGTTCTCGGCCTCGTCCCAGACCAGCGACTGAGGGCCGTCGATGACGGCGTCCGTCACCTCCTCGCCGCGGTGCGCCGGCAGGCAGTGCAGGAACACCGCCTTGCGGTCCGCCAGCGACATCAGCGCCTCGTCCACCTGGAACGGCTCGAAGGCGTCCAGCCGCTCCTCGCCGTCGATGTCGCCCATGGAGACCCAGGTGTCGGCGATCACGCAGTCCGCGCCGGTGGCCGCTGCCCGCGGGTTGTCGGTGATTTCGACGCGGCCCTGCTGCTCCGCGGCGCGGGCGAGGTCGACGAGGTCGGGGTGGTACTTGGGCGGACAGGCGACCACGAGCCTGAAGCCGAACTTGGCGGTGGCGTGGATGAAGCTGGCGCAGACGTTGTTGCCGTCGCCGATCCAGGCCACCGTCTTGCCGGCGATCGGCCCCCGGTGCTCCTCGTAGGTCATGATGTCGGCCAGGATCTGGCACGGGTGCGAGCGGTCGGTGAGGCCGTTGATCACCGGGATCGTGGCGGCCAGGGCGAAGCGCTCAACGTCCTCGTGACGGTCAGCGCGGATCATCACCGCGTCGACCATGCGCGAGAGAACGCGGGCGGTGTCCTCCACCGTCTCGCCCCGGCCCAGCTGCATGTCCGAGCCGGTGGTGATGATCGAGGCGCCGCCGAGCTGGCGGATGGCGGCGTCGAACGAGAACCAGGTCCGCGTCGAGTTCTTCTGAAAGATCATCGCCAGCGTGCGCCCGCAGCCGGGCGCATCGGCGTCGATCTTGCCTTGCGGCCAGCCGCGGCGCGCGGCTTTGCGCGCCTTGGCGTCCTCGAGGATGGCGCGAAGGGTTCCGCTCTCCATCCGCCAGATATCGAGGAAGTGGCGGGGAGCGGCGGCGGTCATCCTGCCGCGCTCCCAGGGGAGTTTCGCCGGATCGGCACGGCGCCCGACCCTGCGAAGCCCTGGCGTAGCAGGGTCATGCCGCAGCCTTCTTGCGCACCGCCTCGCAGGCGCGCTCCAGCTTCTGGATTGCCTCCTGCGCCTCGGCGTCCGTGATCAGGAGCGAGGGGAGCAGGCGCACGCAGTTGTCGCCGCCGCCGGCGATCAGCAGGTGCTCGTCGCGGGCGATGGCCATGAAGTCGCGGTTGTTGGGGATCAGCTTGATGCCGACCAGGAGGCCCTTGCCGCGGATCTCGGCGATCACGTCGGGAAAGCGGTCCTGCAGGCCCTTCAGCTGCTGGGTGAAGTAGCCGGCGATCTTGCGCACGTTCGCCAGCGTCTCTTCCTTGGTCAGCTCCTCGAGGGCCGCCAGGCCGACGGCCATGGCGAGCGGATTGCCGCCATACGTCGAGCCGTGCGAGCCCACGGTCATGCCCTTCGCCGCCTCGGCGGTCGCCAGGCACGCGCCGACGGGGAAGCCGTCGCCGAGAGCCTTGGCCACGCACATGATGTCGGGCGTCGCGTCGTCGGCCCACTCGTAGGCGAAGAGCTTGCCGGTGCGCCCAAGGCCGCACTGGATCTCGTCGTAGATCACGAGCACGCCGGCCTCGCGGCACAGGCGGACCATCTCGGTGAGGGTCGCTTCCGGCAGCGAGCGGGCGCCCCCCTCCCCCTGCACGGGTTCGATGATGATCGCCGCGGTGGTCGGCGACAGGGCCTTCTTGAAGGCCTCCAGGTCGCCGTAGGGCAGGTTCACGTAGCCTGGCAGGGCGGGGCCGAAGCCCTCGACGTAGGACGGGTTGCCGGCGGCGAACACGGCCGCGTAGCTGCGCCCGTGGAACGCGCCCTCGAAGCCGATCACGTCGATCCGTTCCGGCTGGCCGTTGGCCCAGTGGTACTTGCGCGCGGCCTTGAGCGCGCACTCGATCGCCTCGGTGCCTGAGTTGGTGAAGAACACCACGTCGGCGAAGGTGACGTCGGTCAGCGCCTTGGCGAGGGCCTCCTGCCCGGGGATCCGGAAGATGTTGGAAACGTGCCAGAGCTTGTCGGCCTGGTCCTTCAGGGCCTGCACGACCTTGGGATGGGCGTGGCCGAGACCCGTGGTGGCGATGCCCGCCAGGCAGTCCAGGTAGTCCTCGCCGTCGGCCGTGTAGAGGCGCGCGCCTCGGCCGCGCTCGAACGCCAGCGGGGCGCGGTTGTAGACGCCCATGATGTGGTCATTCGGAACGGTCGGCGAGGTCGTCTGCGCCATTGGAGAGCCTCCCAAAAGCGAGCGTCCCCGAGCGCGGGAGCGCGCGGGGACCGGGAAGCGTGGCGTTTTGGTCGTAGAGGGCGACGCTGTCAATCGCACCGATAGGAAGGCGGCGACGCTCTAGGCCGGCTGAAACAGCTCGACGACGTTGCCGGAGGGGTCCTCGACGAGGATCTGCTTGCCGCCGGGGCCCGTGACGATCTCGTTGCGGAAGGCCGCCCCCTTGGCCCGCAGATCGGCGACAAGGGCCTCCAGGTCGGCGGTCTCGACGACGAAGCGGTTCCAGCCGCCGGGCCCCGGCGTGCGGCCGTCGGGCATCGGGCGGGCGGCCGACGCGTTCGGGCCGGCGAGCCAGAGGGTGAGGCCGTCCTTGCGGGTGATCGCCATGTTCGGCCCGAACTGCTGCACGACCTCGAAGCCGAGCGAGCCAGCGTAGAAGGCGACGGCGGCGCCCACGTCGTTCACGAGGTAGCGGACGGTAGCCATCGGACCTCCGTTCAGGTCTTGAGCTTGTAGCCGGTGGCGAACATGCGCCAGCAGACGAAGGCGAGGAAGATCGCGAGAACCGCGGTCATCGCCGCGCCCACCGCCAGCGAGCCGTCGGCGACGCCGATGAAGCCGTAGCGGAAGCCGTCGATCAGGTAGAACACCGGGTTGTAGTGCGAGGCCGTGCGGAAGGGCTCGGGCAACCGGTCGACGAGGTAGAAGGTCCCCGACAGGAACGTCATCGGCATGATGATGAAGTTCGTGACGGCGGCGATGTGGTCGAACTTCTCGCTCCAGATCGCCGCGACGATGCCGAGCAGGCCCATGATCACCGAGGCGCCGACGCCGAAGTAGAGCAGCGCCGCCAGGTTCGCGACCGAGAGGTGGGCGAAGGGCCAGACCACCGCCATCGTGACGGCGCCGACGGCGACCCCACGCGTGGCCGCGCCGAGGGCGAAGCCGGCGACCTGCTCGGCCGGTGTCAGGGGCGGGGTCAGGAAGTCGCCGATCAGGCCGTTCATCTTGGCCTGCAGCAGCGACGACGAGGAGTTTGAGAAGGCGTTGCCCAGGACCTGCATCATGATCAGCCCCGGCGCGACGAAGGTGGCGAACTTGACGCCTTCCACAGGCGGCGCGGCGCCGCGCACGGCGACAACGAACACCATCATGTAGAGCAGCGCCGTCACCACCGGCGCGAGGAGGGTCTGGGTCCCTACCTTCCAGAACCGGCGCACCTCGCGCAGGTAGAGGGTCCGAAACCCCTCCCAGTTGACCCCATGGTAATCGCGCGGCGCCGGCGGTGCTGCGGCGACCTGACTCATGTCCTTCATCGGCCCCATGTGCGCCTGTGTCGCACGGTCCGCAACCCGACCGGGCTGTGATCAATATGTTGATCCTGTGGATGACTGCTGTGGCGCCTATTGTGTCTAGTTAATAGTAGGTTCACGATATCTAGTAGGTCGCGCCGGTCGGCGGGCCTGGGGACACAAGATGTAGGTTCGTGCGTTGTGGGGACAGGCGCGAACCCGCTTGAAAAGGGGCGCATCATGGGTTGGACGGACGAACGCGTCGAAACGTTGCGGAAGCTGTGGCTGGACGGTCTGTCGGCAAGCCAGATCGCCAAGCAGCTGGGCGGGGTCACACGCAACGCGGTGATCGGCAAGGTCCACCGCCTGGGGCTCTCGGGCCGCGCCACGCCCTCGCAACCCAGCCGTCCGAGCTTCAAAGCGCCGCGGCCGCCGCGCCCCGTCGTGAGCCAGCCGACCATCCGCCGCGTGGTCGAGCACCATCCGGCGCCGGCGCCGCGGCCCGTCACCTATGTCGAGGAGCCCGGCACGGCGACCGTGCTGACCTTGGGCGCCCACATGTGCAAGTGGCCGATCGGCGACCCGGCCAGCGACAACTTCACGTTCTGCGGCCGGCGCTCGGCGTCCGAAGGGCCCTACTGCGTGGAGCACGCGCGCATCGCCTACCAGCCGCAGCAGCTGAAGAAGAAGGCCAGCGCCGCCGAGCTCGCCCGCTCCCTGCGCCGGTATATCTGATGTCGTGCGCCCCTCCCCTTCACGGGGAGGGGTGTTAGACTCCGGGCGATGACCGATTACGCGCCGCCGGCCGGCGAAGCGTCGAACGCGCAGCCCTACAGCGTCTCCGAACTCGCATTCGCGCTGAAGCGGACGATCGAGGACGCGTACGGCTTCGTGCGGCTGCGCGGCGAGCTCTCCAAGGTCACGTTCCACAACAACGGCCACATCTACCTGGACCTGAAGGACGAGCGCGCCAGCATCTCGGGCGTCGTCTGGAAGACGGCGCGGCCGCGTCTGGCCGTACGGCCCGAGACCGGGCTCGAGGTGATCGTCACGGGCCGGATCACCACCTACCCCGGCCGCTCGCAATACCAGATCATCATCGAGACGATGGAGCCGGCGGGGCTCGGCGCCCTGCTCGCCCAGTTGGAGCGGCTGAAGACCAGGCTCGCCGCGGAAGGCTTGTTCGACGCCGCCCGCAAGCGGGCGCTCCCGGCGATGCCCGCGACCATCGGCGTCGTGACGAGCCCGAGCGGGGCGGTGATCCGCGACATCCTGCATCGCATCCGCGACCGCTGGCCGTGCCGGGTGGTGGTCTGGCCGGTGGTGGTGCAGGGCGACATGGCCGCGCCCCAGGTCCGCTACGCGATCGAAGGCTTCGCGCGCGCCGGGCCCGGCGGCCGTGTGCCGCGGCCCGATGTGATCATCGTCGCGCGCGGCGGCGGCTCGGTGGAAGACCTCTGGCCGTTCAACGACGAGGCGCTGGCGCGGGCCGCGGCGGCCTGTCCGATCCCGCTGATCAGCGCCGTGGGCCACGAGACCGACACGACGCTGATCGACTTCGTCGCCGACCGCCGCGCGCCGACCCCGACCGCGGCCGCGGAGATCGCAACGCCGGTCTACTCCGAACTGGCCGCCACCGTCGCCGACTGCCAGCGCCGTCTGGTGCAATGCGCCGGCCGGGCGATCGAGCACCGACGCACGCGCCTGGCCGCCGCCGAGCGCGGGTTGCCGCGCCCGACCGACCTCCTGGGCCTGGCGCGCCAGCGGCTGGACATCGCTGCCGGCCGCCTGGGCGCGGCCCTGCAGCAGAACGTCGCCGCCCATCGACATGAGCTGGTGAGCGTCGCGGCGGCGCTGAAGCCGACGCTGCTGACCCGCCCGCTGGAGGAACGGCAGGCGCGCCTGGCCTCGCTCGGCGAGCGGCTGCGACCGTGCGCCGATCGCGCGGTCACGCGGGCGCGGGAGCGGCTCGTCGCGCTGGACCGGCAGCGCGTGGCGCTGAACCCGGACCGGCCGCTCGACATCGGCTTCGCCCGCGTCCACCACACCGACGGCCGCCTTGCCCGGGCGTCCGGCGAGCTCAAGCCCGGCGAGGACGTCACGCTGGTGTTCAAGGACGGCCAGAAGGGCGCGATCGTCGAAGGCGGAGCGCTGCGCAGAGCCGCCCGCCGGCGCACGCCGCCGCCCCCGGCCCAGCAGGGCGAGCTGTTCGACTAGCCGCGCCGTTTGGCCGGCCGCCCGTTCCGCGCTACATCAGGAGCCATGAACGCCCACGACCGCGACTTCGCCAACGCCAACGACATCGCCGTGGTGCACTACGGCGATGGCGAGCTGGCGGTCCTGAAGCCCGGCCGGTTCGTGATCTGCGCCGTCTCCGGCAAGCGGATCCTGCTCGAAGCCCTGCGCTATTGGAACCCGGAGCTGCAGGAGGCCTACGCCGGCCCGGCCGAGGCCCTGGCCCGCTGGAAGGAGCTGCACGGCTGAGACGAGCCGCCGCGCCCCTCGGGTAACTTCCCGTAAGCGATGTTTGGCTAGGATCCCCGCACGGTTTCGCCGGGACGCCGCGATGGACGCCAACCTGGACACGCTGAAGATCCTGCTGGTGGACGACAACGCCCACATGCGGGCGATCGTCGCCACGATCCTGAAGAGCATCGGGGCGCGCAAGATCCTCGAGTGCAAGGACGGCGAAGAGGCATTGAAGGCGCTGCGCGACTGGCCCGCCGACATCGCCATCGTCGACTACCAGATGCAGCCGATGGACGGGGTGGCCTTCACCAAGAGCGTGCGGGCGGCCGAAAGCTCGGCGAACCCGTATCTGCCGATCATCATGATGACGAGCTTCGCCGAGCGCCAGAAGGTGGTCGAGGCGCGCGACTCCGGAGTCACCGAATTCCTGGTCAAGCCCGTGACCACGCGCGGCGTCATCGACCGCCTGAACGCCGTCGTCTTCAAGCCGCGCCCGTTCGTGCGTACGGCGAGCTACTTCGGCCCCAGCCGCCGCCGGTCCGGACCCATGGCGGGCTCGCCCCAGCGGCGCGAGGGCGACCAGTCGCGCAAGGTCGAGATCTAGTCGCCGGCTTCGCGGTAGGCGTCCGCCGGCCAGCGGCGGTGGACCCAGAACCACTCGTGAGGACGTTCGCGCACGCGCGCCTCGATGAAGGCGTTGATCTGGCGCACGCCAGCCTCGATGTCGCCGGTCTTGTCGCCGGTGTCCGCGAGCGTGATCGGCTCGTGGACGATGCAGCGGAAGCGCGCGCCCTCCAGGCGCTGGACCGACATCGGCTGCAGGTCCAGGCCGAAGCGTAGCGCGAGCCGCACGGCCGCCGGCAGGGTGTGGACGGTGTGGCCGAAGAACGGCGCGGCGACGCCGCCGTCGTACTTCTGGTCGTTCATGATGGCGACGGAAACGCCGTCCTTCAGCGCCGCCAGGAGCTCACGCGCGCCGTCGCCGCCCTTGGGCGAAAGGAGGCGCACGCCATAGCGGCGGCGGCTCTCGATGATGCGCCGGTCGACGTAGGGATTGTTGGCCGCGCGGTAGGTGATCTCGCACGTCACGCCGGACTCCACGATCACCGCGGCCATCACCTCCCAGTTCGAGAAGTGGCCCGAGATCAGGATCGCCGGCTTGTCGCCCCGCGCGACGGCGGCCAGGCGCTCGCCCCCGATCACTTCGACGCGCCCGCCCCTCGGCGTCAGCCGGTCCATGAGCGGCAGCTCGAAGAAGACGCGGCCGACATTGTCCCATTGCCGGTCGAGCAGAGCTTTGCGGTCGGCCTCGGCCATCTCGGGGAACGCCAGCGCGATGTTGCGGGCGGCGACGCGGTGGTTGCGCGTGGCCGGGCCGAAGCGGCGGGCGATCGCCCCGCCGAGGTTCGAGGCGGCGTCGGTCGGCAGGGCCCGGATCACGGCGGCGAAAACGTCGAACAGCAGCGCTTCGATGCGCCACGCGAGGTCCTGGCCGAAAGGCGCCCTTGCCATGCCCTCCCCATAGGCGCGGCGGCCGCGTTCGGCAAAGGGCGCTGCTCGCCCAGGACGCGAACGCGGCACGCCGTTTGCGGGACGAGCGGCCAAACGTGCCGAATTGGTACGCGGCGTCACAGCTAAGGATTCTACGGGCATCATGGGCGACCAGATCGACGTTCATCTCGGCAAGCGCCTTCGCCGGCGCCGGCGGTTGCTGGGGCTCACGCAGCAGCAGCTTGCGGGCGCCTGTGGGGTCCGCTTCCAGCAGATCCAGAAGTACGAATGCGGCGCCAACCGGATCTCCGCGGCGCGCCTGTGGCAGTTGTCGGAGGCTCTGGAGGTCCCGGTCGGCTACTTCTTCGACGGTCTCTCCGACGAGGCCGCCGAGCGCCCTGTCGACGCCGGCCAGGGCCCCGGCGAAGTCCTGGCCCGAAAGGAGACCCAGGACCTCATCAACGCCTACTACCAGCTCGGCGAGCGTCCCCGGCGCAAGCTGCTGGACCTCGCGAAATCCCTTAACGGGGACTCGGACGCGGCCTAGGATCAGTACCCTCAGACGGCCGCCAGGCCGCCCGCCCCGCCGCTCGCGTAAGACGGCGACCCGGACACAGCTGGGGCAACAGGTCCGGGGATGGGCGGGCGGCCTTTTCCTTTCCGCCCCTGGCATCCTCCGCTAAGGCAGGCGCCATGCTCGCGCCCGCCGTCCTGCAGGCCCTGGACGCCTTCCTCGTCGACCTGAACCGGGCGACGGCCGAGGTGATCCTGCCCCTGTTCCGCACCGAGCATGGGCTCGAGGATAAGGGGACGCCGGGCGCCTACGACCCGGTGACCGCCGCCGACCGCGGCGCCGAGGCCGCGATCCGCAGGCTCGTCGCCGAGCGCTTTCCGGAGCACGGCGTCATCGGCGAGGAGTACGGCGAGGACCGCGCCGACGCCGAGTTCGTGTGGGTGATCGACCCCATCGACGGCACCCGCGCGTTCATCGCCGGCCTGCCGGTCTGGACCACGCTGATCGCGCTGCGCCACGAGGGCGAGCCGGTGCTGGGCTCGATCGGCCAGCCCTATGTCGGGGAGGTCTACATCGGCCATACCGCCGGCAGCCGGTTGCTCAGCCGCAGCGGCGAGCGGCCGCTGAAGGTGAGGCAGGGCGCGCCGCTGACCGACGCCATCATCGCCACCACCGACCCCCACGCCTGCTTCGACGGCGCCGAGATGGGCGCCTGGCGCCAGGTGCGCTCGGCCGCCCGCCTGGCCCGCACCGGCTGCGACGCCTACGCCTACGCCATGGTCGCCGCCGGCACGATGGACCTCGTGCTCGAGGCCGGGCTGAAGACCTGGGACATCGAGGCCGCCGTACCCGTCATCGAGGGCGCGGGCGGGCTGGTGACCGACTGGACCGGAGCCCGCCTCGGCCGCAACGGGGGCCAGGTCGCCATCGCCGGCGACCGCGTGCTGCTGGACGAAGCGCTGGTCGCGCTGAAGCGCGCCGCGAAGTAGGCCGATCAGGCCGGCGCGACGCGGTCGGCCAAGGCGTCGAACTCGCGCCAGAAGACGGCGCGGATCGCATCGGTCTCCTGCAGGATCTCGTGATGGGCGCCGGAGACCTCCACAAACCTCGCGCCGGGGACGCGGGCGGCGATGCGGCGCTGGCCCTCGACGTCGATGATCCGGTCTTCCATCGCCGCCAGCACGACGACGGGGATGGTGATGCGGGTCACGCCCGCGCCTCTCGCCAGGGCGGCCATGGCGGCGAAGGCGAAGTTGAGCCAGCTCCAGGTAGGGCCGCCCAGCGCCAGGTCCGGGCAGGCTTCGACCTGGGCCTGGTTGCGGGCGTAGCGGTCGCGGTCGTGGGTGACGACGTTGTCCTCGAACCGTTCCTCGATCGGCGCGCGGCGGCCGGCGACGGAGGCTCCGCCGAAACCGGCGCCGTGCAGCAGCGCCGCGAGCGCGACGCCGATCGGGCGTGGGACGGGCCGCGTGATCAGCGCCAGCATCGGCGCCGAGAGGATAGCCGCGTCGAACCGCGCCTCGCCCTGCGCCAGCGCCAGCAGTGCGAGGCATCCGCCCATGGAATGGCCGAGCGCGATCCAAGGCTTCGGCAGCCGCGCGGCGAAGGCGTCAAGCAGGGCTTCGTAGTCGAACAGGAAGTCCTGGTAGCCGACGGCGTGTCCGGCCAGGCGGTCGGCGTGGACCCGGTGGGAGAGCCCCTGGCCGCGCCAGTCGTGGACGAGCACGACGAAGCCGCGCGCCTGAAGCTCGCTCACGACCTCGAAGTACTTCTCGATCGGCTCGGTGCGGCCGGGGCTGACGACCACGGAGCCCCTGGCCGGACCTTGCGGCTGGAACAGCGCCGCGCGCAGGCGTGCGCCGCCGGCCCCGGTGAACCATTCGGCGACGCCGCGGTCCGGGACTGGGGCCGCTGGCGTCTCGATCAGCGGAGCAGGCTCCGCCAACGCTACCCGCGAAGCTTGGAGAAGAGCGCCGTCATCTTGCTCTGCAGGCCCATGGCGAGGCCCATGTCCGAGAGCTGCAGACGGCCGGTCATCACCGCCGACATGGCGTCGAGCTTGCCGGCGCCCAACGCCTCCAAATCGTCCTTGGAGATGGTCAGGGTGAGGTCCGCCGGCTTGTCTTCGTTGGAGACCGTGCCGCCGTCGATCAGGATCACGCCGTCGCCCTTCAGGTTGAACTTCAGGGACTTGCCGAGGCCGGAATCGCTCCCGACCGCTTGCTTCATCTGATCCGTGATCTCCTGCAGGGTGGCCATGGACCGCTTGCTCCTTGGGTTCGAAAGGCTGGCTCTGGCCCTAGCGTGGCCGGACGCGGGGCGCAAGGCGGGGACGCGGACGACTTTGCCGTGACAAGACGCCCCAAACCAGGCAAGATGCGAACCGTTCGCAACAGGCTGCCGCCATGACCGACCTCAACGCCGCCGACCTCGACCGTCTCTACGCCGCGCCCAAGCCCCTCACCCTGAAGAAGACGCTCGACCACGTGGAGAAGCACGGCGCCCGCTTCATCGGCCGCTCGCCGTTCTGCGTCATCGCATCGGCCGGCCCGGACGGGGCGATGGACGTCTCGCCCCGCGGCGGAGCGCCCGGGTTCGTCCGCGTCGCCGACCCCAAGACGCTGATGCTGCCGGATCGGCCGGGCAACAACCGCCTCGACACCCTGCGCAACCTCGTGAACGGGCCGGGTCGGGTCGGCCTCATGTTCATGATCCCCGGCATCGACGACATCTACCGCGTCAACGGGCGCGCGAGCCTGAGCGAGGACCCGGCGCTGCTGGAAAGCTTCGTGGAGTTTGGCAAGACCCCGCGCACGATCCTGAAGATTGCGGTGGAAGAGGCGTTCGTGCACTGCCCCAAGGCGATGATGCGCGGCGCCCTGTGGGACGCCTCGACCTGGGCCGACCGTTCGGAGATCCCGAGCGTCGCGGAGATGGTCTCGGACCAGCTGGGGCTCGGCAAGCCGGCGGAATCGAACGCCGACATGATCGAACGCTACAAGACGCAGCTCTAGAACGGCCCGATCGACCGGCGCTGAAATCGTTGACGTTTTCTGCGACGATGTTCGGCCGCGACGGGTCTTGAACCGCGTCGTCCAGCCCCTAACTAGACCCACGAAGGCGCTGGATATCCGGGCCTTCCGGGCCATCCGCGAGGCCTTCGGGATCGCGAAACGGCCTGCACATCACTGCAACCTTGCTTCGCGAAGAAGGATGTACTCATGCGCACGATCGACCTTTCCCCTCTCTATCGTTCCGTCGTCGGCTTCGACCGTCTGGCCGACCTGCTCGATTCCGCCAGTCATGAAGCGGCGAGCGGTTATCCGCCCTACAACATCGAGCGGACCGACGAGAACGCCTACCGCATCGAGATCGCGGTGGCCGGCTTCAAGCCGGAAGATCTCAACGTCGAGGTGAAGGAGAACCTCCTCACCGTCCAGGGCCGCAAGCCCGCCAACGACGAGGCCAAGCGCTACCTGCACCGCGGCCTGGCCGAGCGCAATTTCGAGCGCCGGTTCCAGCTGGCGGACTTCGTGGTGGTGACCGACGCCAACCTGGCGGACGGCCTCCTGTCGATCGCCCTGAAGCGCGAGCTGCCGGAGGCGCTGAAGCCGCGCCGCATCGAGATCGGCTCGGGCGCGACCCTGATCGAAGGCGAGAAGGCCGAGACCAAGGCGGCCTGAGCCCTTCGACTTTGAAACCGTCGGAGAAGGCGGCGCGGTCCTCGCGCCGCCTTTTTCGTTAGCGCTCGAGCTCGAGGCCGACGGCAGCGCCGAGCTCGGCCTCCCGCAGGCTGACGCCGCGCAGGATCGCTCCGGTGAAGTTGGCGCCCCGCAGGTCCGCCTGGTCGAGGATCGCCGCCGTCAGGTCGGCCGCCTGGGCCTGGGCGTAGCGCATCTTGGCCTGGGAGAGCGACGCCGGCGTCGTCCGCCCCTGCGCGAGCGGCAGGCTGCCGAGGTAGGCGCCGCGAAGGTCGGTCTTGGTCAGGTTCGCCCCGGCGAGCTTGGCGCCGCGCAGGTCGGCTCCCTTCATCAGCGCCCCCCGGAAGTCCGCGTGCTCGAGGTTCGCCCCCTGCAGCTGGCAGCCGGTGAGGTCGAGGCCGACGAAGCAGGCGCCGCGCGCCGTGGCCGCCGTCAGCCGGGCGCCCTTGAGGCGGTCGCCGAGCGGGCGCAAATCCTGGCCATCGAACTTCGCCGGCGAACCCGACTTGCCGCCGGTTTCGCACCAGGCCTGATTGGCTTGCGCCATCGCCAGCAGTTCGGGCGCCTTGGCCATCGCGGCCGGCGAAGGATGGGTGAGGCAGCCGGTGAGCTTGGCGCCAGACGTGCGCGCGCGGGTGACGTCGACGCCGGTGAGCACGGCGTCCTCCAGATTGGCGTTCTCGAGGTTGGCCCCGCCCACTTCCGCGCCCTCCAGGATCGCCCCGGAGAGGTTCGCGTCCTTGAGGTTGGCGCCGGCGAGCTTGGCCCCGCGCAGCGAGCAATCGGTGAAGTCCGCCGCGAAGGCGCTCATGCCGTCCATCTGCGTCCCGGCGAGCGTGGCGCCGGCGAAGACCGCCTCGTCCGCGAGGCCCGAGCGCTTTTCGTGACGCAGCGAATCCAGACCCTTGCGGGGGTGCGGGATCGCCACCTGCCCCTCGCGGAAGTCGGCTTGCGAGAGGTCCGCGCTGGTAAGGTTGGCGCCGCGCAGGCAGACGCCGCGCATATCCGCCCGCACGAGGCTCACGCCGCGCATGTCGGCCTTGCGGAAGTCCGAGCCGAACAGGTTCGCCCGGTCGAGCTTGGCCTCCATGAGCTTTGCGCCATCGAAGACCGAGGCGGAGAGGTCGGCGTCCTGAAGATTGCGGCCGGCGAAGCTCAGGTTGGAGAAGTCCGCGAACTTCATCGCCATGCGCTTGCCGCCCGGACGGCCCGTCACGTAGCGCTCGTGCGCCTCGAGGATGATATCGAGCTCGGGCTGGGTCAGGCGCTTTCGGCCCGCCATCGGCTGGACAGCGCTCATGCTCGGCTCGATTCCCCCAGAGAATCCGCAACTGACCGCCGACCCTACGGGACAACCGGAACTGAATTGTTAAGCATAGAAAGCCGCTTAGGCGGGGTCTGGCGTCGGAGCATCGAGATGCAACAGGCGCTCGCTTTTGAGCGCCGCCCAGAGCGCCGCGGGCGGCGCCTCGCCAAGGAAGCCCTCGATGTTCTGGCGCAGCTCCGCCGGGCTCGCCGCGCCGGTCAGGATGCTGACGACGACGGGATGAGCGCCGATGAACTGCAACGCCGCCGGCACGATCGGCGACTGGTGCGCGTCGCAGACCTCCCGGATCGCGGCCACCCGATTGAGGACCGACTTCGGCGCGGGCGTGTAATCGTAGAGTGTCCCGCCGGCGAGGGCGCCGGCGTTGAGCGCCCCGCCGACCACGATCCCGACGCCACGCTTCGCGCACGCTGGGAAGAGCGCGTTCAGCGGTTCCTGCTCGAGCAGCGTGTAGCGGCCCGCGAGGAGGAAGAGGTCGGGGTCCGCGAGCTCGAGCATGCGCGCGCACGGCTCCCACTCGTTGACGCCGATGCCGATCGCCTTGACCGCGCCCGACAAGCGCAGGCCCTCGAGCGCGCGCCAACCGCCGGTGGCGACCAGCTCCTCGACCCGGGCGTCCGCCGCGGCTCGCGACCCGTGGCCGAGGCGGTCGAGGTCGTGGACGTAGACGATGTCGACGCGGTCGGCGCCCAGGCGTGCGAGGCTCTCCTCGAACGAGCGCATCACGCCGTCGTAGGAGTAGTCGTAGTCGAACGGCATCTTGGTCAGGTCGACCGGGCCGCCCTCATCGCGCCAGGCCTCGGAATTCGGCTTCAGGACGCGCCCGACCTTGGTCGACAGGGTGAAGGCGTCCCGTGGCCAGGCCTTGATCGCCGCGCCTATCCGCCGCTCGGCCCGACCGAAGCCGTAGAGGGGCGCGGTGTCGAAGTAGCGGACCCCCAGGTCCCAGGCTGACTGCGCCAACGCCGCCGCCGCGTCCTCGCTCTGGATCTCCGGCTCGAGGCCGAGCGACGCCCCGCCGAAGCCCATGCGGGTGAAGCCGACCGTCGCGCCCGAGGGCGCCGTGAACGGCTTGACCTCAAGACGGTCGGGCATCGCGCGGGAATGTCGGCTCAGGCGTCGACGGCGACCGCCGGCTTCATCCGCTCCGCGGCGAACTTGCTCATGGCCTCGTAGCGCGGCCAGAACCACGGATGGTCCTTGGGCTTGTCGCGCTTTACCGGGACCGCCTGCCACTCGTTGATGTAGGCGCGGCGCGGGTGGTCGCTGGTGTTCGGGCCGGAGCCGTGGATCGTGCGGCAATGATGGAACGAGGCCCCGCCGACCGGGATCGGGTGCGGCACCAGCCGGTCGAGCGGCGGATCCACCAGCTCGATGTAGGTGACCGCCGGATCGCCCTGGCCCAGCTGATGGGGCTGGACGCCCTCCTTGTGGGTGCCGGGCGCCAGGCTCATGCAGCCGGTCTCGACGGTCGCCGGATCGAGCGGCATCCAGACGCCGAGGCTCTTGTAGTCGAACAGCGGATCCCAGAACGCCTCGTCCTGGTGGAACGGCAACGACTCGTCGTCGCGCGGCGCCTTGCGGACCATGTGGCCCCAGCCGTCCATCTCGGCGAGCGGGACGTCCAGGAGCTGGGAGGCAAGCCGGCGGCTGTTCTTCCAGAACTGCGTGTCCTTCAGCTCTGGCATGTAGGTCTCCGGCCGGATGATCTGGGAGACTCGGTCGCCGCGCTGCTGGTCGATCCGGGTCATCACGTCGCGCACGACGTAGGCGCCGGCCTCGCCGAGGAAGAGGGCGTCGTAGACCTCGCGCAGCCAAGCGATCTCCTCGTCCGAGGTGATGCGGTCGACCTTGGTGAAACCCCGCGCCCAGAACTCCTCCTTGGTGTCCCGCGACAGCTCGGCGTCGAAGATCACCTTGGGGCGGCGCGCCATCAGGTCCTGCACGAGGTCGGCCATCGGGGCCTCCGGTCATCTAACATGTTAGCGCCGGAAGCATGGCGGCGACGCCGGATCAAGTCAACGGCGCGGGAGGCCGCCCGCGTCTGAGTTCAGATGACGCCGTCGAGGCCGCGGACGCCGTCGCGCTTGGCGTCGGTCACGTCGACCCCCTTGAGGATCGCGCCCGTGAAGTTGGCCCGCGACAGGTCGGCGCCGACGAACTTCGCCTGCCGCAAGTCCGCGCGGGCCATGTCGGTGTTCTTCAGCACGGCGCCGGTGAGGTCGCAGGCGAGCGGCCGGTCGGGGGCGATGACGAGTGGGCCCATCTGGGCGTCGCGCAGGTCCGAGCCCGAGAGCTTGGCGCCGACAAGGCGCGCGCCGCGCAGATCGGCTCTTCGCAGGTTGCAGGCCCGAAGGTCCGCGCCTTCGAGGTGCGCCCCCTGGAGCTGCACGCCGGACATGTCGAGCCCGTAGAACGTGGCGCTCTTGCCCGACAGCGCGGTCAGGTTGAAGCCGCTGATGGACTTCAGAGAGCGCAGGTCGGCGCCGTCGAACACCGACGGCTTGCCTTCGCGGCCCCCGGTTTCGCACCACTTGGCGTGGGCGCGGATCATCTCGTCGTACGGCAGCTCGTTGATGTCCTTGCCAGCGGGCTCGTCGGTGAGGACGCCGGTCATGTCGGCGTTGCTGACGTTCCAGGCGAAGGTCTTGGCGCCCACGAGGACGGCGTCACGCAGATCGGCGCCGGCGAGGTCCGCGCCCGAGAGGTCGGCGCCCGCGAGGTTGGCCCCGCTCATCGACGCCTGCTTGAGGTTGGCCCGCACGAGCTTGGCGTCCTTCAGCACGGCGTCGGTGAAGTCGGCCTTCACCGCGACGACGCCGGAGAGGCGCGAGCGTTCGAGGTTGGCGCCGGCCAGGATCGCGCCCTGGGCCTGGGCGCCGCGTTCCGCGTGCTCGACGATGCGCAGGCCGCGGTCGCGGTCGGCGGCGGCGATGGCGCCTTCGCGCAGGTCGGCTTCGAAGAGGTCGGCGCCGGTGAGGTTGGCGCCGCGCAGGCAGGCGCCGCGCAGGTCGGCCCGGCGCAGCGAGGCTTCCTGGAGGTCGCAGTTCTGCAGGTCGGCGCCGAACAGGTTGGCGTTATCGAGGCGCGCGTGGCTGAGCTTGCAGTCGGCGAGGATGGCGCCGGTGAAGTCGGCGTCGCAGAGGTTGCGGCCCGAGAGGTCGAGACCCGAAAGGTCCTTCCACGTGAAGACGGCCCGCGCGCCGCCCATGCGGGAAGACCAGAGCCGGTCGTGCCGCAGGCAGATCACATCCACCTCGGCCTGGCTCAACCGACGATGATGCAAGCCGGTGTTGGCCGCCGCCTCGGACATGAGGGCCTCGTGGTGAATCGGACCCTTCATCCTTAGGGGGCGATGATTAACGCAACGCTTCCAATCGCCCTTACCGAAGGGTCACGACGGCGCCAGCGGCGCCTATGGCGCGTGGGGCAGCGTCTCGGCGCGGGTCTCGTCGAGATAGCGGGCGGAGCGGGGGCGCACGCGATCGTCCAGCTCGACGACGAGCGGGTTGCCCGTGGGGATCTCGACGCCGGTGATGTCGGCGTCGGCCACGGCGAAGAGGTGCTTGACGATGGCGCGGATCGAGTTGCCGTGCGCGGCGATCAGGAGATGCTCGCCGGCCGCGATGCGCGGGGCGATGGTCCCGGTCCAATAGGGCAGGACGCGCTCCAGCGTGGTCTTCAGGCTCTCGGTGTTGGGGATCGGAGCGCCGCGATAGCGGCGGTCCTTCGCGAAGTCGAACGGGCTGTCCGCCGCCAGCGGCGGGGGCGGCGTGTCGTAGGACCGGCGCCAGACGTGGACCTGCTCGGCCCCGTGCCTGTGCGCCGTTTCGGTCTTGTTCAGGCCGGTGAGGCCGCCGTAGTGGCGCTCGTTCAGGCGCCAGTCCTTGTCCATGGGGATCCAGAGCTGGCCGCAGGCGGTGAGCGCCAGCACGCCGGTGCGGATCGCCCGCGTCAGCACCGAGGCGTAGCAGCGGTCGAACGCCAGGCCCTCGGCCTTGATCAGCTCGCCGCCCTTGATCGCCTGCTGCTCGCCTTCCGGTGTCAGATCGACGTCGACCCAGCCGGTGAAGCGGTCTTCGAGGTTCCACTGGCTCTGGCCGTGGCGCAGCAGGACGAGCGTCGGCATTTCGGTCCCAACCGTGAGCGAGGCGCCGGGGCTAGGGCCTCGCGCCAGGAGCGTCAAGCGCGGGCGCTCTCTCTTGCCTCGCGGCGGCGCGGGGGCTAGGCCCCTGCCGGTGCCCGACCGTATCGCCTTGCCGCTGATCGCCCTCGTCGCCGCCAGCATGATCGCCCTGGCGATGGTGTGGCCGCAGGGCCAGGGCGCGCGCTCGCCCGGGCCGTTCGGCCACCGGCTGGCGGCCCCCGAGCGGGCGGTGAGCGTCGGGGGGCGCACCGTCGGCGCGATCCGCGGCGCCGAGGACGCGAACGACAGCGCCGAAGACGCGCTGCGCGACCGACATTGAACCTAAGACGCCCGCGCGCCGTTAGGCTCGGCCGCCCCGCACACGAGGCCTGATGTTCCCGCCGCCCCGCACCGACCTGCAGCCCAACACCGCCGCGTACGAGACGACGCCGCTCGTGAAGCCGACCGGCTTTCGCGAGTACGACGCGCGCTGGCTGCTGGGGCCGGACCTGAACCTCATCGGCGTGCAGGCGCTGGGTCTGGGGCTCGGGACCTACGTGCAGGAGCTCGGCCAGCGCCGCATCGTCGTGGGGCATGACTTCCGATCCTATTCCCTGTCGGTGAAGCAGGCGCTGACCCTCGGTCTCGTCGCGGCCGGCTGCGAGGTTCTGGACATCGGACTCGCCCTCTCGCCGACGGCCTACTTCGCCCAGTTCGACCTCGAGGCCCCCTGCGTCGCCATGGTGACCGCGAGCCACAACGAGAACGGTTGGACGGGCGTGAAGATGGGCGCCGCCCCGCCCCTGACCTTCGGCCCCGACGAGATCGGACGGCTGAAGGCCATCGTGATGGCCGGCAAGGGCGTAGCGCGGGCCGGTGGAACGCTGCAATGCGTCGACGGCGTCGCCGAGCGCTACATCGCCGACGCCGCGTCCCGGGCCCGCCTGTCGCGGCCGCTGAAGGTGGTGGCCGCCTGCGGCAATGGCACGGCCGGCGCATTCGCCCCGGAGGCTCTGCGGCGGATGGGCGCCGAGGTCATCCCGCTCGACGCCGAGCTCGACTGGACCTTCCCGCGCTACAACCCCAACCCCGAGGACGCGGAGATGCTGCACGCCATGGCCGCGGCGGTGCGCGAGCACGGGGCCGACGTGGCGCTCGGCTTCGACGGCGACGGCGACCGTTGCGGCGTCGTCGACGATTCCGGCGAGGAGATCTTCGCCGACAAGATCGGCCTGATGCTGGCGCGGGACCTGGCGCCCATTCACCCCGGCGCGACGTTCGTGGTGGACGTGAAGTCCACCGGCCTCTTCGCCACGGACCCTGTCTTGGCGCAGCACGGCTGCCGCACCGTCTACTGGAAGACCGGCCACAGCTACATCAAGCGCAAGACCGCCGAGCTGGGCGCCCTGGCCGGGTTCGAGAAGTCCGGCCACTTCTTCTTCAATGCGCCGCTCGGACGCGGCTACGACGACGGCATCGTGGCCGCCGCGGCGATCCTGTCGATGCTGGACCGCAACCCCGGCAAGCGGCTCAGCGACCTGAAGCGCGCCTTGCCGGTCGCCTACACCTCGCTGACCATGAGCCCGCACGCCGCCGACGAGGTGAAGTATGCGGTCGTCGAGGCGGTGGTGAAGGAATACGAGGCGCTCGCCGCCGGCGGCGGGACCATCCTTGGGCGGAAGATCGCCGAGGTGAACACCGTCAACGGCGTGCGCGTGGCGCTGGAGGACGGCTCCTGGGTGCTGGTGCGCGCCTCCTCGAACAAGCCCGAGCTCGTGGTTGTCGTAGAAAGCACCAGCAGCGAAGACGACATGCGCGCGCTGTTCCGCGAGGAGGTGAAGCCGAGGCTTGGCCGCCGTCCGGAAGTCGGCGAATACAACCAGCAGATCTGACCCCCGCCGCCCCGCGGCCGCCTGACGAGAGGATTGCCCGATGCGCGTGGCCATGATCGGCGCCGGTTACGTGGGACTTGTGTCCGGCGCCTGCTTCGCGGACTTCGGCCACACCGTCTGCTGCATCGACAAGGACGCGACCCGGATCGAGCGGCTGAAGGCCGGCGTGATGCCGATCTACGAGCCGGGCCTCGACACGCTGGTCGAACGCAATGTCGCCCAGGGGCGGCTGTTCTTCGCCGCCAACGGCATGGAGGCCGTGCGCGACGCCGACGCCGTCTTCATCGCCGTGGGAACGCCGTCGCGGCGCGGCGACGGCCACGCCGACCTCAGCTACGTCTACGCGGCGGCCGAGGAGATCGCCGCCCTGATCGACGGCTTTACCGTGATCGTCACCAAGTCGACGGTGCCGGTGGGCACGGGCGACGAGATCGAGGCCATCGTCCGAAGGGTCCGCCCCGACGCCGATTTCGCAGTCGTCTCGAACCCGGAATTCCTGCGCGAGGGCGCGGCGATTGAGGACTTCAAGCGGCCCGACCGCGTGGTCGTCGGCCTCGAGGACGAGCGGGCGAGGTCGGTGATGGCCGAGCTCTACCGGCCGCTGAACCTGATCGAGACGCCCATGGTGTTCACCGGCCGGCGCACCTCGGAGCTCATCAAGTACGCGTCGAACGCCTACCTCGCCATGAAGATCACCTTCATCAACGAGATGGCGGACCTGTGCGAGGCCGTCGGCGCGGACGTCCAGCAGGTGGCCAAGGGCATCGGCCTCGACAAGCGCATCGGGTCGAAGTTCCTCCATGCCGGGCCCGGCTACGGCGGCTCGTGCTTTCCGAAGGACACCCTGGCGCTGGTGCGCACGGCCCGCGACGCCGGCGCGCCGCTGCGGCTCGTGGAGACCACAGCCGATGTCAACGAAGCGCGCAAGAAGGCCATGGCCGGCCGCGTGGCCGCCGCGGTTGGCCAGGATCTGGAGGGCAAGACGATCGGAGTGCTGGGCCTGACCTTCAAGCCGAACACCGACGACATGCGCGATGCGCCGTCGCTGCAGATCATCCCCGCGCTGCAAGCCATGGGGGCCCGGATCCAGGCTTACGACCCGGAGGGGCACGAGGCGCGCCAGCTGCTGCGCGACGTGGACTTCAAGCCCGGTCCCTACGAGGCGGTGGAGGACGCCGACGCGGTGGTGCTGATCACCGAGTGGGACCAGTTCCGGGCGCTCGACCTCGACCGCGTGAAGCTGTTGATGCGCCGGCCGCTGGTGATCGACCTGCGCAATGTCTACCGGCCCGACGAGATGCGCTCGCGCGGGTTCACCTATTCCAGCATTGGCCGGGACTAGGGCGCAGAACTAGCGGATCAATGAACCCAGGGCTGGGCCGCCCAAAGGGCGCCGGCCCAGAACGCCGCCCCCATCGCGATCACGAAGAGCAGGCCGCCGATGGCGCTCCCGCCCCTCGGCTTTACCGACGCCTCTTGCCCTGTCCAGGCGGTGTTGCGTCTCATTTGGCCTCCCTTAGGGCTCTGTTCTTGGGCGCCGCCCAAGCCGGCCGACCTTAGGGGAAGGTTAAGCGAAACTTAATGCCGCTGTCGAGCTTGTTCCCCTGCGACAGGTTCGCCGACCTGGGGAAAACTACGCAGAGACCGGGGAAATCTACGCCGCGGCGGCGGCCGCCGACTTCACGGCGCCGGCGATCTCGCGGACGAGCTGGCCAACCAGCTTCTCGTCGTCGCCTTCGGCCATGATTCGGATCAGCGGCTCGGTGCCGGAGGCCCGCACGAGGACGCGACCGGAGCCGTTCAAGCGCTGTTCGGCCTCGGCGATGGCGGACAGCACGGCCGGGCTCTCCAGGGGTTTGCCGCTCGAGAAGCGCACGTTCTCGAGCTTCTGGGGCACCGGCTGGAACTGGCGCGCGAGCGCGCTCATGCGCTTTCCCGAGCGCACCAGCTCAGCCATCACCTGCAGGGCCGCGATCAGGCCGTCGCCGGTGGTCGAGTAGTCCGAGAGGATGATGTGGCCGGACTGCTCGCCGCCCAGGTTGAAGGCGCCCTCGCGCATCTTGGCCATGACATAGCGATCGCCCACCGCCGTGCGCTCGAGCTTCAACCCGCGCTCGGCGAGGAACCGTTCGAGGCCGAGGTTCGACATCACCGTCGCGACGACCCCGCCGCCGGCGAGGCGCTGCTCGCGCGCCCAGGCCGCGGCGATGATGGCCATGATCTGGTCGCCGTCGACGACCTGGCCCTTCTCGTCGCAGATCACGACCCTGTCGGCGTCGCCGTCGAGGGCGATGCCGATGTCGGCGCGGTAGTCCTTCACGGCCTTGGACACCGTCGCCGGATAGGTCGAGCCGCACTCGTCGTTGATGTTGAAGCCGTTCGGCGTGACGCCGACCTCGACCACCTCGGCGCCGAGCTCATAGAGCGCGGTGGGCGCGACCTTGTAGGACGCGCCGTGGGCGCAATCGATGGCGACGCGCAGGCCATTGAGGCTCAGGGTGCGCGGGAACGTCGCCTTCACGATCTCGATGTAGCGCGCCTGGGCCTCGTCCATGCGCGCGACGCGGCCGAGCTGCTTGGGTTCGGCCAGGCCCTCCTGCAGGCCCTCTTCCATCAGCGCCTCGATCTTCAGCTCCACGTCGTCGGAGAGCTTGTAGCCGTCGGGGCCGAACAGCTTGATCCCGTTGTCGGCGAAATCGTTGTGCGAGGCGGAAATCATCACCCCCAGGTCCGCGCGCATCGAGCGCGTCATCATGGCCACGGCCGGCGTCGGCAGCGGCCCGAACAGGCGCACGTCCATGCCGACGCTCGCGAACCCCGCCACCAGCGCCGGCTCGATCATGTAGCCGGAGAGGCGCGTGTCCTTGCCGATCACCACCAGGTGCCGCCGGTCGCCGCCCGAACGGAACAGCTTGCCCGCCGCCAGTCCCACGCGCAGCGCCACCTCCGCGGTCATGGGATGCAGGTTGGCCTGACCGCGGATGCCGTCGGTGCCGAAATAGGCTCGCTTCTTCATGGACCTGTTGTCTTCCGTACCCGGAAACGATGCGAAACTGAGATTTAGGTGACGGCCCCTTTGCGAATGCTAAAGGCGTCGCGCCGACCTTGAGGCGACTCCGAGACGTGAAAAGTTTACCCCTCGAAGTCGGTTCCACAAAGTAATGCGGCCGCAAGAGGCGAAACCAAGACCATGTGCGGAATCATCGGGATCGTCGGCGTCGCACCCGTCGCCGGGCGACTGATCGACAGCCTGCGTCGGCTGGAGTACCGCGGCTACGATTCGGCCGGCGTCGCGGCGATCGTCGACGGCCGGATCGAGCGCCGCCGCGCCAAGGGCAAGCTGTCGAACCTGAGCGAAGAGCTGGCCGCCGACCCCCTGCCCGGGAACGTCGGCATCGGCCACACGCGCTGGGCTACGCACGGCGTCCCGTCGGTCCCGAACGCCCATCCGCACAAGGCCGGGCGCGTGACGCTGGTGCACAACGGCATCATCGAGAACTTCGCCGAGCTGAAGGCCGAGCTGCTGGCCAAGGGCCGCACCTTCGAGAGCCAGACCGACACCGAGGTCGTCGCCCACCTGATCGACGAGGAGCTGAAGGCGGGCAAGGCGCCCCTCGAGGCCCTGAAGTCTACGCTCGACCGCCTGACCGGCGCCTACGCCCTGGTGCTGATGATCGAAGGCGACGGCGACCTGATCCTGGGCGCCCGGCGCGGCCCGGCGCTGGTGGTCGGTCACGGCGACGGCGAGATGTATCTCGGTTCCGACGCCCTCGCCGTCGGCCCCTTCACCAACCGCATCACGCACCTGGAGGAGGGCGACTACGTCGCCATCGACCACGCCGGGGCGCGCATCTTCGACGCCCACGGCCGGCCCGTTCAGCGGCCGATGCGGATCGTACCCTCCGCCGCCGCGCTGGTGGAGAAGGGCAACTACCGGCACTTCATGGAGAAGGAGATCTACGACCAGCCGGACGCCTGCCAGCACACGCTGTCCGCCTACCTCGATCCGGTGTCGGGCAGGACCCGGCCCCCGGAGGGGATCGACCTCTCGGCGCTGACACGGCTGCAGGTCGTGGCCTGCGGGACGGCCTCGCTCGCGGGCATGATCGGGCGCTACACATTCGAGAAGCTGGCGGGGCTGCCGACCGACGTCGAGATCGCCTCGGAGTTCCGGTACCGCCAGCCGGCGATGACGCCCGGCACCCTGGCGCTCGCCATCTCTCAGTCCGGCGAGACGGCCGATACTCTGGCGGCGATGCGCTGGTGCAAGGACCAGGGCTTGGCGACCGCGGCGCTGGTGAACGTCCACGAATCGACCATGGCGCGCGAAGCCGACGTCCTGCTGCCGACCCATGCCGGGGTCGAAATCGGCGTCGCCTCGACCAAGGCCTTCACCTCCCAGGTCTCCGCGCTGCTGGCGCTCGCCGTGGCGGCGGCGAGGGCCCGCGGGCGGATCGATGAGGCCGAGGAGGCGCGCCTGGCGCGCGTCCTGCTCGAGGTGCCACGTCTGGTCGCCGAGGCGATCCGGTGCGAGGACACCGTGCGCGGCATCGCCCACGACGTCGCCCGGGCGCGCGATGTGCTCTACCTCGGCCGCGGGGCGATGTTCCCGCTGGCGCTCGAAGGGGCGCTGAAGCTGAAGGAGATCAGCTACATCCACGCCGAGGGCTATGCCGCCGGTGAGCTGAAGCATGGTCCGATCGCGCTGGTGGACGAGGCGACGCCGATCATCGTCATCGCGCCCTCCGACGAGCTGTTCGAGAAGACCGCCTCCAACATGAGCGAGGTGATCGCCCGCGGCGGCCGGGTGGTGCTGATCACCGATGCGCAGGGCGCCGAGTACGCCCCGGAGGGCGCGCGGGTGATCCTGGGTCCGACGTGCGACCCGTTGATCGCCCCGCTGGTCTTCGCCGCGCCCATCCAGCTCCTGGCCTATCATGTGGCCGTCCAGAAGGGCGCGGACGTGGACCAGCCGCGCAACCTGGCCAAGTCGGTGACGGTGGAGTAGCCGCCTACTTCGGCGGCGGCGGCGGGGTCGCATCGCCCGGCGGCGGATTGACCGGCGGCGGGGTCGCTGCGTCGGCGCCGGTGGCCTCCGTAGCCGGCGCCGGCGTGGTCGTCGTCGTTCCGGTGTCCGGCGGCGTCGCGGTCGTGTCGGCGGCCGGAGCGCTGGTCGAATCGGACCCGGTGGCGTCGGTCTTCTTGTTGCACGCGCCAAGGGCGCCGGCGGCCAGGACTGCCGCCAGGCCGACGGCCAAGGTTCGGGTTTTCACGGGGATAGGCTCCTCTGCTGCCCGATCACCCAACAGACGCGCAACCGTAACGGTTCCGAGTAGCCCGCGTGCGGGGCCTGGCCGCGCTGGATTCGCGCCGCGCGAGCGGATAGGGAGCGCCCCATGACCTCGAAGGTTCGCAAGGCGGTGCTGCCGGTGGCCGGCCTCGGCACCCGCGCCCTCCCCGCCGCCAAGGCGACGCCCAAGAACCTGCTGAACGTCTTCGACCGGCCTATGCTGGCGCACGTGATCGCCGAGGGTCGCGCCGCCGGGATCGAGCACTTCGTGATCGTGACGGGGCGCGGCCAGGGCGCGATCGAGGACTACTTCGACCACGGCTACGAGCTGGAGGCCGAGCTCGCGGCCAAGGGCAAGACCGAGATCCTGGAAGCCGTGAAGGCCGACCTTCCGACGCCGGGGCAGATGAGCTTCGTGCGCCAGATGGCGCCGCACGGCCTGGGCCACGCGGTGTGGTGCGCCCGCGACATCATCGGCGACGAGCCGTTCGCCGTGATGCTGCCGGACATGGTGATGGACGCCTCCCCGCCCGCACTCGCCCAGTTGATCGCGGCGTACGAGAGCGTGGGCGGCAACATCGTGGCCGTCGAACCGGCGCCCGAGGGCGAGACGCACAAGTACGGCATCGTGGCGCTGGACGAGGCGGCCGACGGCTTTGGCGGGCGGCTGAAGCGCATGGCAGGGATGGTCGAGAAGCCGGCGCCCGGGACGGAGCCGTCGAACCTCTTCATTTCCGGCCGCTACGTCCTGCAGCCGCAGGTGTTCCAGACGCTAGCTGAAGGCCGCCGCGGCGCGGGCGGCGAAATCCAGTTGACCGACGCCATGGTCGAGCTGATGGCCACGCAGGAGTTCCACGCCCTGGAGTACGACGGGACGACCTACGACTGCGGCGACCCCGTGGGCCTGTTGCGGGCCAACCTGGCGTTCGCTCTGAAGCACCCGACGCTCGCCACCGCCGCGCGCACGGCGGCGGAGGCCGTGCTGAAGTCCAGGGCCTGAACCGGAGGGGGCGATGACGAGAGCCTTGGCGATGGCGGGCGCGCTCTTGATGATGAGCGCCGCCCCCGCGCCTTGGGTGCTGAGCCCGGACGGTCTCGGCCCGCTGAAGATCGGCATGAGCGAGGCGCAGGCCGCTGCGGCGCTCGGCGCCAAGCTGAGCGCCGCCGATCTGCCGGACGACGCGTGCGAGGAGCGCGGCGTCGTCGGCATGAAGGGCCTGGTGCTGATGTTCCAGCAGCACAGGCTGACGCGGATCAGCCTCGTGCGCGGCTCGCGCTTCAAGACCGACAAGGGCCTCGGCTACGGGGCCACGGAGACCCAGGTGCGCGCCGCCTACGGCGCGGCCCTCAAGACCGAGCCCAACGCCTACGACGACGAACCGGCCCTCTACCTCACCTGGTGGAGTAAGCCGGGCCGGCGCGGCATCCGCTATTCCACCGACGCGCATCGCGTCGTCCAGGGCGTCGACGCGGGCGACGATTCCATCCGCTACATCGAGGGCTGCCTCTAGCCCTTCGCCTTGCCTTCCGCGCCCCTTTCCCCTACAAGCCGCGCCTTCCGAGCGGCCTGGCCAAAAGGCATGCCATGGCGGCTCTCGATTGCGACCCTAGAAGGACGGGGCTCCGGCCCCGATGCGAAATGCCGAAACTGAAGACGAAATCGGGCGCCAAGAAGCGCTTCAAGATCACCGCGACCGGCAAGATCAAGGCCGGCGTGGCGGGCAAGCGGCACCGGTTGATCAGCCACAACGGCAAGTACATCCGCCAGAACCGCGGCACCAAGGTGTTGTCGAAGCCGGACACCGGCATCGTCAAAGCCTACCTGCCCAACGGCCTGTGATCGGGGGAGCTGCTAAACCATGGCTAGAGTCAAACGCGGCGTCACCGCCCACGCCAAGCACAAGAAGGTCCTTGAGCAAGCCAAGGGCTTCTGGGGCCGCCGCAAGAACACCATCCGGGCCGCCAAGGCCGCCGTCGACAAGGCCGGCCAATACGCCTACCGGGACCGCAAGGTCCGCAAGCGCTCGTTCCGGGCGCTGTGGATCCAACGCCTGAACGCCGCCGCGCGGCTGGAGGGCCTGACCTACAGCCGATTTATTCACGGCCTTGAACGGGCCGGGATCGATATCGACCGCAAGGTTCTGGCCGATATCGCGGGCAACGACCCGGCAGCGTTCAAGGCCATCGCCGAGAAGGTTCGCGCCGCGCTGGCCTGAGATCCGGGAAAAAACACCCGAATTCGTGATCAGCCCTCCGGCGGGACCGTCGGAGGGCTTTTTGCTGATCTCAAATCCACGCTAGACGGACGCCACCCATGACCGACCATTCGCAACTCGAAGCCGACCTGATGGCCCGCATCGCGGCGGCCGCCGACGTCGCCGCCCTGGAAGCCGTGCGCGTCGCCGCCCTGGGCAAGCAGGGCGAGATCTCCGCGCTCCTGAAGACGCTCGGGGGCATGAGCCCGGACGAGCGCAAGGTCGCCGGCCCGGCGATCAATGGCCTGCGCGACCGCATCGCCGCCGCCCTCGCCGAGCGCAGGCAAGCGCTCGAAGGCCTGGAGATGGAGGCCCGGCTCGCCACCGAGAGCCTCGATCTGTCACTGCCCGGGCCGCCGCGCCGCCGCGGCGTCGTTCACCCGACCATGCAGGTGATGGAGGAGATGATCTCGATCTTCGCCGAGATGGGCTTCTCGCTGGCCGAAGGCCCGGACATCGAGGACGACTTCCACAACTTCACGGCGCTCAACTTCCCCCCCAAGCACCCGGCGCGGGAGATGCACGACACCTTCTGGTTCCCGCCTGGCCCGGACGGGGAGAAGAAGCTGCTGCGCACGCACACCAGCCCCGTGCAGGTGCGGGTGATGCAGCGCACGAACGCGCCGCCGCCCGCGGCCTGGATCAGCACGTCGCAGGAGCCGCCGATCCGGGTGATCGTGCCTGGCCGCACCTACCGCCAGGATAGCGACGCCACCCACACGCCCATGTTCCACCAGATGGAAGGCCTGGTGATCGACAGGAACATCCACATGGGCCACCTGAAGTGGACGCTCGACCAGTTCATCACGCGCTTCTTCGAGATCGACACGATCGTCACGCGCTTCCGGCCGCACCACTTCCCGTTCACCGAGCCCTCGGCCGAGATGGACGTGCAGTGCGAGGTGAGCGCCGGCGAAGTGAAGATCGGCCAGGGGACCGACTGGTCCGAGATCGTCGGCTGCGGGATGGTGCACCCCAACGTGCTGCGCAACTGCGGGCTCGACCCGGACGAATGGCAGGGCTTCGCCTTCGGCTTCGGCGTCGACCGGCTTGGTCGGCTGAAGTACGGCATGCCCGACCTGCGCGACATGTTCAGCGCCGACACCCGCTGGCTGGCCCACTACGGCTTCTCCGCGTTCGCCACCCCCAACCCGGCCTCGGGCTTGAGCTGATGGGCACAAAGATCACGCACTGGAACGGGCTGGAGGCCTTCGCCTTCGGCAACTCGCCGGCCATGGCCGATGAACTGGGCGCCCTGGTGGTCGCGGGGACCAAGACCGCGACGTGCTGGGACGCCCGCGATGGGCAGATCACGGAAGTCGGCAAGCGCATGGCCGTGCTCGACGGCGCTGGACGGCCGTGGGCGATCGTCGAGACCGTCGAATTGACGCGCCGCCGCTTCGACGAGGTGGATGCCGCCTTCGCTCATGACGAGGGCGAGGACGACCGCACCCTGGCCTCCTGGCGCGACGGCCACCGCCGCTACTTCACCGCGGCCGGCCACTTCGCCCCGGACATGGACCTGTGGTGCGAACGCTTCCGCCTGGTCGAGGTCCTGGATCGGGAGGCGGGCCGATGACATTCACGTTCAATGCGAGCGGAGCGAGCGGTGGGCGACGGGGGTTGGAAGGAGCTCCCACAGAACCTGCTGGACTCCTCGTCGGTGATGCAGCCGCTCTTTCGCACCCCCATCGACCCTCGCCCCGGATCGGGGCGTCGGGCCACTTCCCCCGCGAGCGGGGGAAGAGTTTGCGGGAGGCGGGCCGATGAAGTTCACCGTCTCCTGGCTGAAGGAGCACCTCGACACGCAGGCGAGCGTCGCCGAGGTCGTCGAGGCCATGACCATGGCCGGCCTCGAGGTCGAGGACGTCGAGGACCCGGGCGGCAAGCTGGCGGCCTTCTCGGTGGCTCGCGTCATCGAGGCCATCCAGCACCCGAACGCCGACCGCCTGCGCGTCTGCCAGGTCGACACCAAGGACGGCCGCAAGGAGATCGTCTGCGGCGCGTCCAACGCCCGGGCCGGGCTCGTCACGGTGTACGCCCCGATCGGGACCTACATCCCCGGCTCCGGCATCACGCTGGAGCCGCGGCCGGTGCGCGGTGTGGTTTCCAACGGCATGCTGTGCTCGGCGGCGGAGCTGGAGGTCGCCGAGGAGAGCGAAGGCATCCTTGAGTTGCCTGACCTCGCGATCGGCACGCCGGCGGCGGAGGCGCTCGGCCTGGAGGCGGTGATCGACTTCGAGGTCACGCCCAACCGCGCCGACTGGCTGGGCGTCGCCGGCATCGCCCGCGACCTGGCGGCCGCCGGACTGGGGACGCTGAAGGACCTTTCGGTCGCGCCGGTTGCGGGCCAGTTCAAGCTGCCCATCGAGATCCGGCTCGACGGCTCGGACGCCTGCCCGGCGTTCGCGGGACGGATGATCCGTGGACTGAAGAACGGGCCGTCGCCGGCCTGGCTGCAGGAGAAGCTGGTCTCGATCGGACTGCGGCCGATCAACGCCCTGGTCGACGTCACCAACTATCTCACGCACGACCGCTGCCGCCCGCTGCACGTCTACGACGCCGCGACGATCACCGGCGGCTTCATCGAGGCGCGGCTCGGGCGCGACGGCGAGACGGTCGAGGCCCTGGACGGCAAGACCTACACGGCGATGAGCGAGATGTGCGTCATCGCCGACGGCTCGGGCGCCATCGGCCTCGGCGGCGTGATGGGCGGGCAATCCACCGGTTCGACCGAAGCCACGACCGACGTCTTCATCGAGAGCGCCTGGTTCGACCCGATCCGCACGGCGCAGACCGGTCGCCTGCTCGCGCTCACCTCCGACGCCCAGTACCGCTTCGCCCGGGGCGTCGACCCCCGTTTCGTCGTCCCCGGGATCGAGCTCGCCACGCGCCTGATCCTCGACATCTGCGGCGGTGAGCCGTCGGAGGTGGTTCTGGCCGGAGAGCTGCCCGCCGACCCGCCCGCGTTCGACTTCGACCCCGCGTATGTGCGCCGGCTCTCGGGCCTCGACGTGCCCGAGGCGCGCACCTGGAAGATCCTCGCCGACCTCGGCTTCACCCGCGACGGCCGCCGCGTGCAGCCGCCGTCCTGGCGGCGCGACGTCGAGGGCAAGGCCGACCTCGTGGAGGAGGTGGCGCGGATCGAGGGCTACGGCGCCCTCCCCTCTGAGCCTCTGCCGGAGATGAAGCGGCCTGCCGGCGGTGTCCTCACCACGCGCCAGAACCGCCTGCGCACGGCTCGCCGGGCGCTCGCCGCGGCGGGCTACGAGGAGGCGATCACCTGGTCGTTCATCCCGCGCCGCGCGGCCCAGCTCTTCGGCGGCGGCGACGAGAGGCTGGTGCTGGCGAACCCGATCGCCGCGGACCTCGACACCATGCGGCCTTCAGGGCTGCCGGGTCTGATCGACGCCGCCGGCCGCAACGCCAAGCGCGGCTTCCCCGATGCGGCCCTGTTCGAGATCGGGCCGGTGTTCGCCGGCGACGAGCCGGGCGACCAGCGCACGGCGATCACCGCCCTGCTCGCCCCGCACGGGCCGCGGCGGTGGGACAAGGCCGGCGGCGACGACCTTTTCACGCTGAAGTCCGACCTGCTGGCGCTGCTGGAGGAACTGGGCGCTCCGGTGGCGAACCTGCAGGTGGCGCAGAGAAGCGCCGCGCCCTGGTGGCATCCGGGCCGCTCGGCGCGGCTGCAGCTGGGGCCCAAGGCGGTGCTGGCCGAATTCGGCGAGCTGCACCCGGCGACGCTGAAGGCGCTCGACCTCGAGGGGCCGGTCTACGCCTTCGAGCTCTGGGTCGAGTCGATCCCGGAGCCGAAGCGTAAGGCGGCGAAGACCAAGCCCGCGATCGCGCTCTCGCCGTTGATGCCGCTCTCGCGCGACTTCGCCTTCGTGGTCGACCGCGCGACGCCGGCCGGCGAGGTCTCGCGCGCCGTGGCGGCGGCCGACCGGACCCTGATCTCCGGCGTCACCGTCTTCGACGTCTACGAGGGCAAGGGCGTACCGGAGGGCAAGAAGTCGGTGGCCGTCGAGGTGCAGATCCAGCCGCGGGACAAGACCCTGACCGACGCGGAGATCGAGGCGCTGTCGGCCAAGATCGTCGCCGCGGCGGCGAAGGCGACGGGCGCAACGTTGCGGAGCTAGCCTCCCTCCCCTCCTGGGGAGGGTCGGCGAGCCCCCTAGGCGAGCCGGAGTGGGGATGTCCGGCGGCGTCAACGCACGCCTTTGACAGCGTCCGCGCACGGCGCCCGCACTCCCCCCCACCCGGCCCGCTTCGCGGTCCTCCCTCCCCAGGAGGGGAGGAAAGCGTCATTCGATCGGCCGCCCCTTGGTTTCCGGCAGGGCGAAGAGGCCGATCAGTACTGAGACCGTGCAGATGATCACGGGGTACCAGAGACCGGCGTAGAGGTCGCCGTTGGCGGCGACGATGGCGAACGCCGTCGCCGGCAGGAGACCCCCGACCCAGCCGGAGCCGAGATGGTAGGGGAACGACAGGGCCGTGTAGCGGATGCGGGTCGGGAACAGCTCCACCCCCATCGCCGCGATCGGCGCGTAGGTGGCGCCGGCCAGGACAATGAGGCCGAAGACGATGGCGATCACCTCCGGCGCGTTGACCCGCGCCGGATCGGCGGCGTCGGGGTAGCCCGCCGCGGCCAGCAGCGCCTTGGCCTGGCCCGCGAACGCCTCGGCCGCCGCCTTGCGCGCTTCGGCGGTCGGCGCCGCGGGATCGGGCGAGGCCAGCGCCGCGCCGCCCACCCGCACCTGGCTCACCACGTCCGGCCGGTCCTCGCTGCGGTAGCCGATCCCGGCGCGCGACAGGAACGCCTTGGCGATGTCGCAGCCGCTGCGGTCGAAGCGGTTGCCGCCCACCGGATCGAACTGGAACGAGCAGGTCGCCGGGTCGGCCAGCACCGTCACCGGCGCTTTCGCCTGCGCCGCCGCCAGCGCCGGGTTCGCCGCCCAGGTGAGACCGTGGAACGCTGGGAAGATGAGGGCCGCCGCCAACGCGCTGCCCGCCAGGATCACGCCTTTGCGCCCGACCTTGTCGGCGAGCCAGCCGAGTGTCACGTAGGCCGGCACCGCGACGACCAGCGACAGTGCGATGAGGCCGTACGCCTGCAGGTCCCCCACCTTCAGCACCCGCTGCAGGAAGAACAGGCTGTAGAACTGGGCCGTGTACCAGACGCAGGTGGACCCGGCGCAGGCGCCCAGCAGCAGCGCCAGCACCTTCCTGAGGTTCGTCCAGCGGCCGAACACCTCGGAGAGCGGCGCGCGGGAGGCGCCGGCCTCGGCCTTCATCCGCGCGAAAACCGGGCTCTCCTCGAGACGAAGGCGGATCCAGAGGCTGATCGCCAGCAGCAGAGCCGACAGCAGGAACGGCAATCGCCAGCCCCAGGCCTTGAACGCTGCTTCCGGCAGGGCGAGCCGGCAGGCCATGATCACCAGCAGCGACGTGATCAGCCCTGCCGAGCCCATGCCGTTGATCCAGGCCGTGTCCCGCGCGCGCCGGTCCGGCGGCGCGTGCTCGGCGACGTAGATCGCCGCGCCGCCGTACTCGCCGCCGACGGCGAGACCCTGCAGCAGGCGAAGGACGACGAGCAGGATCGGCGCGGCGACGCCCAGCGTGTCGCGGCCCGGCAGCAGGCCGACGGCGAACGTCGCCGCGCCCATGATCGTCATCGTCACCAGGAAGGTGTTCTTGCGCCCGACGATGTCGCCGATCCGGCCGAACGCGAGCGCCCCGAACGGGCGGGCGATGAAGCCGGCCGCGAACGCCGCCAGGGCCAGCGTGAACCCGGTCCGCTCGTCGACGCCGGAGAAGAAGTGCGCGGCGATGTAGGTCGCGAGCGACCCGTAGAGGAAGAAGTCGTACCATTCGAAGAGGGTGCCGAGCGCCGCCCCGGCGATGACGAGCCAGGGCCTGGGCGGCGAAGCCGGCCTCTCCAACGCTGCTTCGGCCATACGCTCCCCCGACGACGGCCCACTATTGTCCGCTCCGTCGCGATGGGACAGTGATTCCGGCAAAGCCTGGAGGAGCCGCCCGTGTCCGAGACCGCCACCCTCTCCCGCCGCAAGACCCTGCGCTTCTGGGGCTGGGGCGCGCTCGAGGACAGCCTGACACCGGACGAGGTCGAGCGCGTGCGCGCGTCGGCCGAGCGGGCCGGCGCCCGCGGCGAGGTTCCGCCGCCGGCCGAAAGCGACTTCGACCTGCGCGCGCCGCGCGTGACCCCGCCGGCGTCACTGCAGCCGCTGTTATCCGCGACCCCCTACGACCGGCTGGTCCACACCTACGGCAAGTCGTTCGCCGACCTGGCGCGGATGTTCCTGCGCGAGGCGCCGCATCCGCCGGATTGGGTGGCGTTCCCGAAGTCGGAGGCCGACATGGCGTCGGTGCTCGACTGGGCCTCCGGGGCCAACGTCGCCGTGATCCCGTTCGGCGGCGGCTCCAGCGTCTGCGGCGGCGTGGAGTGCGACGTGGGCGACGGCTACGCCGGCGTCGTCAGCCTGGACCTGCAGTATCTCAACAAGGTCGTGGAGATCGACCGCACCAGCCGAGCGGCCCGCATCCAGTGCGGCGCGCTGGGGCCGGAGCTGGAGGACCAGCTGAAGCCGCACGGCCTGACCCTACGGCATTTCCCGCAGAGCTTGCAGTACTCGACCCTGGGCGGCTGGATCGCGACCCGCAGCGGCGGCCACTACGCCAGCCTCTACACGCACATCGACGACTTCGTGGAATCGACGCGAACCGTGACCCCGGCGGGGGTTCTAGAGACGCGGCGGCTGCCGGGATCCGGCGCGGGGCCTTCGCCCGACCGGATGATCATCGGCTCCGAGGGAACGCTCGGCGTCATCGTCGAAGCGTGGATGCGGCTGCAGGACCGCCCGACGTTCCAGGCCTCGGCCAGCGTCACCTTCGACACCACGGCCAAGGCGGCCAGGGCCGTCCGCGCCCTCACCCAATCGGCGCTGTTCCCCACGAACTGCCGGCTGCTGGACTCGGCCGAGGCGCGAAACAACGGCGTCGGCGACGGCCAGACGGCGGTGCTGGTGCTGGGCTTCGAGGGCGCCGACCATCCGCTCGACGCGTGGATGGCGCGGGCCCTGGAGCTCGTCGCCGATCACGGCGGCCGGTACGACGAGGACGCCGTCGCCCGTTCGCTGGCCCCGCGCCAACAGGCCGCCGAGGGCGAGCACCGGCGCGGCGCCGCCGGCCAGTGGCGCAACGCCTTCATCCGCATGCCCTACTACCGCAACCTCACCGTCGGCCTGGGCATGGTCGGGGATACCTTCGAGACCTCGATCACCTGGGACCGGTTCGACGAGATGTACGAGCAGGTGCGCGAGCGTACGCGCGAGCTCTTCCGCCGGGTCTGCGGCCAGGACATCACGCCCTCCTGCCGGTTCACCCACGTCTATCCGGACGGGCCGGCGCCCTATTTCTCCTGGCAGGCGTTGGGGTCGGCGGACGGGAAGGTCGCCGACTCCCTGGCCAAATGGCGCGAGATCAAGGCCGCGACCAACGAGATCGTCGTCGACCTCGGCGGCACGGTGACACACCACCACGCCGTCGGCCGCGACCACCGCAGCGGCTACGAGAAGCAGTCCCCGCCCCTCTTCCGCGCCGCCCTGGCGGCCGCCAAGCAGGCCCTGGACCCCGCTGGGGTGATGACCCCCGGCGTCCTCATCGACCCCGTAGGCCGCCCAGTCGGCGCCCGCGGCGTGATGGGCTGATGCTCGCCACTCCCGTCTCCCTCTCCCCTTGCGGGAGAGGGTGGCCCCCCGAAGGGGGTCGGGTGAGGGGTCGAGAAGCGCCTCGGACTTGCCTGACCCAGGCCAGCCACCGCCTGCAGCAAGACCCCTCATCCGTCTCGCTGCGCTGCCACCTTCTCCCGCAGGGGGAGAAGGACGACTTCGTCACCCGACCCCGTGAGGTTAAGGAGTCAGTTGGCCGAAACCGCCACCCCGCGGGGCATCAGGCGGTGTTCGTACGCCTGGCGCTCCAGGTCCTCGCGGAAGTCGGGATGGGCCAGGCCGATCAGCGCCCGCGCCCGCTCGGCGACGGATCGGCCCTTGAGGTTGGCCATGCCGTATTCGGTGACCACGTACATCACGTCCGAGCGCGGCGTCGTGACGATGTTGCCGGCCGTGAGGTCGAGAACGATCCGGCTCTTGCGCACGCCCTTCTTCTCGTAGGTCGAGGCCAGGCAGATGAACGACTTGCCGCCCTTCGAGGCATAGGCGCCGCGCACGAACTGCAGCTGGCCGCCGGTGCCGGAGATGTGGCGATGCCCGTCCGACTCCGACGCCGCCTGGCCCTGGAGGTCGATCTGGGTGGTGTTGTTGATCGAGACGACCTTGTCGTTGCGCATGATCATGTGCGGCATGTTCGTGTAGTCGACCGCGTTGCAGACCATGTCCGCATTGCCGTCGATCGCCGCATAGAGGTCGTCCGAGCCGAGCCCGAAGGTGAAGACGACCTTGCCCGGATCCATCTGCTTGCGCGCGCCGGTGACGGCGCCCGATCGATAGAGCTCGATGATGCCGTCCGTCAGCATCTCGGTGTGGACGCCGAGGTCCTTGACGCCGGCCTCGACGAGCAGGGAGCAAACCGCGTTTGGCATGCCGCCGATGCCGATCTGGACGCAGGATCCGTCCTCCACCTCGGCGGCGATCTGACGGGCGACGGCGCGGTCGACCTCGCCGGGCGGCGGGTTCGGCAGCTCCGGCGCCGGCGCGCCGTCGCCGTCGATCACGTAGTCGACCTCGCTGATGTGCACGCCGTTGGCCTCGCCGAACACGTGCGGCAGGGCCTCGGACGTCTCGACGATCACGCACTTCGCACGCTCGACCACCGCGCGGTGCCAGAGGTTGGCGGCGCTGAGGTTGAACCAGCCGTCCTTGTCCGCCGGCCGGGTCTTCAGGACCACGATGTCCACCGGGTCGATGAAGCGCCGGTAGTAGTCGGGCGCCTCGCCGAGGTTCAGCGGGATGTAGGTGCAGCGCCCCTCGTCGTGCTGGCGGCGGTCGTAGCCGCTGAAGTGCCAGCTGTAGGCGCGAAACGAGGCGCAGTCGGGATCGCACTCCATGAACGCCCGCGGGCGCATGGAAAGGCAGGTGCGGACCTTGACGTCGCAGAGTTCGCCCTTGCGCGCGGCGAGGGCCTTGTCGAAGGCGTCCGGCTGGCAGAGGGCGACCCCGTAGTCGACCCACATGCCGCTCTTCACCAGCGCGGCCGCCGCTTCCGGCGTGATCCGCTGCGCGCCCCCCGGCGCGATCCTCGGGCTCATGGCGAACCCTCCCGCTGACCTGACGGGAGAGTCGTAGCACGGGTTGGCCCGGCGGCTACCCCGGTCGCGGCGCCGGCGGGGCCGGGGGCGGCGGGCCGAAGGGGTTGGGATCGGGCGGCGGAGGCGGCGGGGGGGTCCAGGCGCCCGCCGCGATCTTGCCGCCCTTGGCCGACATGGCGAGGCCGAGGATGGCGTCGGTCACGTTCGGCTCGTAGCCCTCGGTATGACCCTTGGCGATCTTGATCACGTCGGCGACCACGCGCCCGTCGCGGCACTTGGGGAACTGCCAGACCTGGGCGCGGCCGGACCGCGGGTAGTGTCCCCAGCCGTCGGTGCCCGGGTCCTGGCGGCTCGCGTCCCAGACGTAGCCGGGCTTGGGATCGAGCACGTCCGGAAGCTGCACGCGGGGTGCGCAGCCGAACTTGTCGGCCAGCGGCGACGTCGCCGCCGGGATCACCTCGTACTCGCCCGTGGAGAAGATGAACGAATAGTCGCAGGCGCCGCCGCGCGGCCCTGGCGGCGGCGATGGGAAGGCGCGCGGCGGCGGGGGCGTGTAGGGCTCCCCGCTCTTCCAGACCGCAGGACCGCCGGCGCCGAAGCCGCGCCCGGCCGGCGTCGACTCGCCGATGCGTCCGCCCGAGAGGCTGATGCGGACATCCACCTTGTCCTTGAAATAGTCGGTGCAGATGATCCGGTTCGAGGTGATGCCGCCCTGGCTATGGCCGGCCAGGATGAAGCGCTCGACGTTCTCCTTGCCGACGGTCGCGACCACTAGGTCGACCAGGTTGTGCAGGTATTCGTCGTCCGACGGCATCCACACCCGGGTCGGCGAGCTGGGGGTGATGATCACCAGACGGTACTTGTCCTTGTAGTCCACCGCCGGGAAGTAGTTGCGCTGCCAGTTGGCGTAGGACCCGGCGCCGTGGAGGCTGAGCAGGACCGTGACCTTCTCGCCGGGGTGGTAGTCGGACGGACAGTCGAGGAAGAAGGTGCGCCGGGTCTTCGGCTCGACCGTCACGCCCTGCTGGGTGACGACGGCCGGCTCGCAGTTCGTGTCCGGGCAATGCCAGATCGGCGGCGCTGCGCAGTCCACGTTCAGCAGCATGTGCGCGGCCGGCTGGGCCATGGCGCTTGTCGCGCCAAAGGCGAACAGCGCGGCCACGAACGTCCCGAGCCATCGCTTCATGAGGCGTTTTTCCCCTGTCGTTTCCGACTCTCTAGCACCGCTAGATGATGGCCCACAACGCCCCCGGCGAACCTGACCGCAGATCACCTGCGCCGAGGCCTCGACACCCCCGCGCCGCGGCGCCAGCTTCACCGTGAGGGAACCGGGGGAACGTCATGCTGAGGAAGCTCTTCTTCGCCGCGGGCCTGGCCGCCTGCGCCGGCGCGGCGAGGGCCGCAGAGGCCCCCGGCCTCTCGGTCACGATCTACAACGACAATCTTGCTCTGGTGCAGGACGTGCGCCAGCTCGACATCGCCAAGGGCCGCCAGCGGCTCGAGTTCAAGGACGTCTCCTCGGCCATCCGCCCCGAGACGGTCACCCTGACCGCCGACGGCATCGGCATCGTCGAACAGAACTTCGACTACGACCTGCTGACGCCCTCCAAGCTGATGGAGAAGGCGGTCGGCCAGCAGGTGCGGATCGTGCGCACCAACCCCGGCAATGGCCAGGAGGTCAGCGAGACGGCCACGGTGCTGGCCGCCAACGAAGGCGTCGTCCTGCGCATCGGCGAGCGCATCGAGGTGCTGCGCGACGATGGCGTGCCGACCCGGGTGATCTTCGACAAGGTGCCGGAGAACCTGCGCGCCCGGCCGACCCTGTCGGTGACGGTGGACTCCGACCGCGCCGGGCCGCGCCTGACCACGCTCAGCTACCTGACCACCGGGCTCGCTTGGAAGGCGGACTACGTCGCCCTGTTCGACGAGAAGGCCGGCAAGCTCGACCTGCAGGGCTGGATCACCCTGACCAACCAGTCCGGCACCGGCTTTGTCAGCGCCGACACCCAGCTGGTCGCCGGCACGGTGCAGCTGATCGCCAACCAGAACCCCTACTACCGCCCGAACCCGCCGCCGACGCCCGGCGTGCGCCGCGCCGGGACCGAGGCCAACACCGGGCCCGGCCGGGCCCTCGGCGACTACTACATCTATTCCCTGCCCGAGCGGACGACGGTCGCCCAGAACCAAACCAAGCAGGTCAGCTTCCTGGATGCGATGGGGGTCCCCGCCCACAAGGTCTATCAGTGGGCCGCGACTGGCTTCGAGAGCACCGATGAGCCGACCAGCGCCCAGGTCGTCGTCGACTTCGTGAACAGCCAAGGCGGCGGCCTCGGCGCCGGGCTGCCGGCCGGTGTGATCCGCGTCTATCAGCGCGACATCAAGGGCGAGCCGAAGTTCGTCGGCGAAAGCCAGATCGGCCACACGCCTCAGGGTTCGGAACTGGCGGTAAGGATCGGCGACGCCTTCGACGTCACGGTGCAACCGACGCTGACCGCCACCGACGCCGTCTCCAAGACCCGCACGCGCTATGCGATGAGCTACCTGATCCGCAACGCCAAGGCCGAGCCGGTGACGGTGGAGCTGCGCCAAGGCGGCGTCTGGGGCCGCGAGAGCCATATCGTGAAGTCGAGCCTTCCCGGCCGCCAGATCGACGCCTTCACGTTCGGCTGGTCCGTGCCCGTAGCCGCGAACGGCGAGACCACCCTGACCATGCAGGTCGAGACGGGCTGGTAGGCTTGCGCGCGCCGGCCCTCATCGCCGCGACGCTCCTGACGCTCGCGAACCCGGCGGCGGCCGACGTCGTGTCGGCCAAGGCCGACCGCGTGGCCGTGACCATCTACCGGGACGGCGATGTCAGCACGACCGACCTGATGAGCCAGGACTCCGACGACGACTCCGGGCTGGCGATGATCACCGAGACCCGAACGGTCGACCTGCCGGCCGGCCGGGTGAAGATCCGCTTCGAGGGCGTCGCCGACGGCATCATGCCGCAAAGCGCCGCGGTCGAGGGGCTGCCGGGCCGGCTCGTGGAGCGCAACTTCGACTACGACCTGCTGACGCCCGGCTCCCTGATCGAGCGCTCGGTCGGCAAGACGGTGACCTGGATCCGCACGGACCGCGCCACCGGCCGCGAAACCCGCGAGCCCGCGGTCCTGCGAACCGGGCCGGACGGCGTGCTGCTCGACTTCGGCGGCGGCCGGATCGAGGCGCTGCGCTGCGCCGGCGGTCACGAGCGCCTGGTGCTGGAGCAGATCCCGGAGGGCCTGACCGACCGCCCGACGCTCTCGGCGCTGGCCGACATCCCCGTCGCCGGCCGCTACGCCGTGCGCCTCAGCTACCTGACCGTGCGCATGAACTGGTCGGCGGACTACATCGCCCGCATCGCCCCGGACGGAAAGACGCTCGACCTCACCGGCTGGATCACCCTCGCCAACCGCAGCGGCATCGGCTTCATCGACGCCCCGACGCAAGTGGTCGCCGGTCGCCTGGCCCGCGAGGAGGTCGAACTGCCCGACATCGAGGTGAAGCCCCTGCGCCTCGAATGCTGGCCGCTCGGAAACACGCACAATCGTTGGATGAACCGCGTGGCGATCGACCGGCTCGCCGTTGCCGGGGCGCCGCGCGAAGAGAATATGCAGTCGGTCCCGGTCAGCGTCGCGGCGTTCGGAGAGCTCGTGGTCACGGCCCAGAAGCGAACGGCGCTTTCCGAGCTCGGCGACTACAAGCTCTACAGCCTGATCGAGCCGACCACCGTCGCCGCCCGCCAGACCAAGCAGGTTCTGTTTCTCCACCAGAGCGTGGTGAAGTTCGACACCGTCTACGTCTACCGGCTGGCGCAGGCCACCTTCAACGCGGACGACCAGGACCGTGACAGCGCAGCGAAGACCACGCTGAGGTTCATCAACAAGACGGACCAGGGCCTCGGCGAACCCCTCCCGTCCGGCAATGTCGCCGTGCGACAGCCACAGGACATCGCCGGCGGCCGCGAGGTGTTCTTGGGCGAACACGGCATCCGTGACGTGCCGGTCGGCGAGCCCGCCGAACTCGAGGTCGGCGAGGCGTCGGACATCCACGTGAAGTGGCGCGTCGTCGCCGTCACGTCTTTCAAGCGCAAGGGGCGCGAGTGCGACCGGGTGCGGATCGAAGCGGTGATCACCAACGCCAAGCCGGTCTCCGCGCCGGTCGAATACCGGCAGGCCGCCTATGGCGAAGGCTTCCGCATCGCCGCCGAGGACCGCCGCCACGGGATCAAGGGCGGCGATCCGATCTGGCGGCTGAGCGTGCCGGCCAACGCCGAGATTCGCATCGCCTACACGGTCGAGTACCTCACCGATTGAGCGCCCCCTTGCGTTCGCTTTGGGGGTCTGGCTTGTCGGGACGATGACCGCCGTTCCGCCCCCGCCACGACGCAACCTGTTCGAAACCGCTCTCGAGCGCGGCCTCTTTGCCGGGCGCTGGCTGATGGCGCCGTTCTACGTCGGCCTGTCGCTGACGCTGGCCGTGCTCGCCGTCGCCTTCGGCCGCGAGTTCGTCCACACGGTGCCCGAGATCCTGATGGGCGATGCGAAGCCCGAGGACGCCATCCTGATGGTGCTGTCGCTGGTCGACATGTCGCTGGCGGGCAACCTGCTGCTGATCGTGATCTTCTCCGGCTACGACAGCTTCGTCTCGCGCCTCGACACCGACCACCAGGACCGCCCGGCCTGGATGGGCAAGGTGGACTTCTCGGGCATGAAGATGCGGCTGATCGCGTCGATCGTGGCGATCTCGGCGATCTCCCTGCTGAAGAGCTTCATGGTTCTGAACGAAGGCCCGGTCGACGAGCGGCGCCTGTTCTGGCAGGTGACCATCCACCTGACCTTCGTCGCCTCCGGCGTGCTGCTGGCCGCAATGGATTGGATCGGCGCCCTCAGCGAGAAGCACGGCGCGAGGCACCTGCGGGAATAGTCCCCGCTAGAACGGCAGGATGTGACGGGTGCGGCTGTAGGCGAGGTAGCCGACGTTGGCGCCGAGGCGAACGCCGACGCCGGCGCGAGTGGGCGCGAGGGTGATGCCCTCGGCGCGCTGGTAGTTCACCCCGAGGCCGCCCACGAGGTAGGCCGAACCCTCGACGCCCGGGAAGCGGCGGTAGATCGCATCCGGGTATTGGAGATTGTAGCAGAGGGTGAAGACCCGGCTCGCGTTGCCGCCCACGTCGAAGCCGAGCGACGGACCCTGCCAGAAGATCTCCACGGGGCTGCGGCCCTTCATGTAGAGCAGGCCACGCCCGTAGCGCAGGCCGACGCCGACCGCGCCGGAGCCCTCCTCGCCGGCGATGTAGGCGGTCGGGCGGCCGTTGTCCTTGAAGACCTTTTCGATCGCCGAGCCGGCGCTCTCGGCCGTGACCCCCAGGAAGTCCGACACCCGGTCGACCATCTCGGCGCGGGTGTAGGTTTGGGCCTGCTGACCGGAGGGGCCGCCATCCGCCACGGGCGAGGCGTCCGGGCCGCCGCCATGCTCGGCCGCCCCGGTCGTGCAGCCGCCCGCCAAGCTCGCGGCGAGCCCCGAGATCACCAGCCTACGGCGGTCCATGGCGAAAAACTCCCTTACGAATCAGCGCGAATCACCTTGATCGCGAGATTAGTCGCCTTTGCGGCGCCGGGCATGAACCGGGGCTGAAGGGAGCGTCGTTCTAGCGCCCTTCGAACTGGGGCGGACGCTTTTCCATGAACGCGCGCATGCCTTCGCCAGCGTCCTTGGTCCGCAGCAGCGGCAGGAGCTGGAGGAAGACGTGGTGCACATGATCGTTGAAGCTCTCGCCCAGGCCCATGCGCATCATGCGCTTGGAGGCCTGCACGGCGAGCGGCGCGTTCGAGGCGATCTCCAGCGCGATCTTGCGCGCGGCGCCGGCGAGTTCGGCGTCCGGCACGACCTGCGAGGCCAAGCCCCATTCGACGCATTCGGCAGCCGTCAGCGTCCGTCCGGTGAAGATCAGCTCGGCCGCCTTCGACCAGCCGATCAGGCGCGGCAGGAACCAGGTGCCGCCGCTCTCCGGCACGATGCCGCGCTTCGTGAACGCGGCGGCCATCTTGGCGCTCTCGGCCATGATGCGGATGTCGCAGCCCAGCGCCGTGTCCATGCCGTAGCCCGCGGCCGAGCCGTTGAGGGCGCAGATCGTCGGCTTGCCCATGTCGAAGAGGACGGTCGGCGGCGTGTTGCGCAGGTCGAGGTTCGTGGAGACCGCGGCGCCGCCCGTGATGCCCCCGGGTCCTGGGCCCTTGGTCGCCTCGGAGAGGTCGAGCCCGGCGCAGAACGCCCGGCCCGTGCCGGTCAGGATGATCACCCGCACGTCCGGATCGCGGTCGGCGTCGACCAGGTGCTGGGTCAGCTGGCTCAGCATCGGGCCGGAGATGGTGTTCATCCGCTCGGGGCGGTTCAGCGTGATCGTCGCGACGTGATCGGCGACCGCGTAGAGCACCTCCGGCGCATCGGTCTTCAGGTTGGCTGTGGCGGACATCGGGGTCTCCTCTTGTGGCCCGATCCGGCGGGGCAAAGGGCGGCGATGTCAATCCTGACGGGAGGGAAAGCCGCATGGACCTGCGGCCCCCGGCGCGCTAGGCGTCCGCCCATGCGTGCGTTCGTGTTCGGTCTCGCCCTCCTCGTTGTCGCCTCTCCGGCCTTTGCGGCCCCCAGCGCCAAGCAGGTGATGGCGGCGTGGGACGACAACGGCGACGGGGTCCTCACCAAGGCCGAGTGGCTCGCCGCCGGCCATTCGGCGAAGTCGTTCGCCTATGCCGACACCAACCACGACGGCAAGGTCACCATGGCCGAGCTGAAGGTCGCCCTCGCCAAGGCCAGGAAGGCGGGCCTCCTGGGGGACTGAACCTCAGGCCGGCGCGGTTGGGACGATGCCGAGTTGGCGAGCCTGGACGGCGCGGGGATGGTCGGAGGCGGGCCAGGGGGCCGGCTCGGGGATGCGGCCGTTCTCGAGCGGCCAGGTGACGGGCGTCGCGCGGCCGTCGATGACGGCGCCGACAGGGATACGGTCGCGGTTCACGGACGGATGCGGCAGGGCGCCGGAGTTGGTGCAGCCGTCGGCGAAGTAGATGGCTGTGTACACGCGACGCATGGCCCCCGATCGGTTCGGGTGCGCCAGGTGCACGGTGCGGCCGTCGTGGAAGAGGACGTCGCCGGGCTCGGCCGGGCAGAACACGGGCTCCGCCGTCTGCTTGGCGGTGAGGGCCGCGCCGGAGCCGGGCTTGGAGAAGACGTCGACGAACTCGACGTCGCCGCGGTGCGAGCCAGGCACATAGCCCATGCAGCCGGCCTCGGCGTCCACGCGGCAGAGCGGGATCCAGGCGGTGAGCGTACGGTACTCGGCGATCGGCCAATAGGGATGGTCCTGGTGCGCGTCGGTTTCGCGCCCGCCGGCTTCCTTGTAGAGCGCCTGGTCGTGCCAGAGCCGAACCCTGGGCGCGCCGAGCAGGGCGCCGCAGAGCCGGCCGACGACGGGATGGAAGGTGAGCCCGCGCAGGCCGGGCGTGTCCTCCCACAGGTACTGGCACTGGATGAAGGACTGCTCGTAGAGCGACTTCTCCGAGAGCGTCCTCGCGTCGTCCTTCTTGCGGGCGGCCACCGCCGCGTCACACGCCTGAGCAAAGGCCTCGACCTCCGCCGGATCGAGCACGCCTTTCACGTGCAGGAAGCCGTCGCGGGCGAAGCGCTCGGCGAAGTCCGCCAGCTCTGCTTCGGTGAAGTCCCGCGCCATCAGCGCCCGCCCTGCAGCACGTGGAACTGCCGCTCGGGATCGTTCTGCTCGACCACCGTGCCATCGCGCAGGATCGTGCGCGCGCCGTCGGGCGCGTATTGCAGGATGTAGGCCTTGCGGACGGTTCCAGCCTTCAGGTTCGGGCCCGTGCGGTGCGGCGCGAGCGAGGAAAATGCGATGATGTCGCCCGCCTTCGCCGGCACGGCGACAGCGCCGGGGGCGTCCTCCAGGCACTTGTAGCCCAACGGCGTCTCCCAGTGCTCGAGCGTGCCCAGGCGGTGGACGCCCGGTGCGATCCACGGGCAGCCGTTCTGCTCGTCAACGTCGACGAGGGGAATCCAAAGCGTCAGGTACTGCTGCGGCTCGATGAAGGTGTAGCCATTGTCCTGATGCCAGGGGAATTCCTGCGCCTTGGCGGTCTTCTTGTAGACGCTCTGGTCCCAGTAGAGGCGCACGTCGTCGCCGATCAGATCGTGGCAGACGTCCTTGATCACGGGGTGGGCGGCGAACGCCTTCAGCACCTCCGACTTCCGGGCGATGTGGGTCGTGAAGGTGATCGTGTCGGCGTAGGCGATGCCGACCTGGCCGCCGCGCTCGCGCACCCAGGCCTCGGCCTTGGCCTCCAGCGGATCGATGGCGGCGACGACGGCCGCGAGCTCGTCAGCCGTGAACGCGCCCTCGATCAGGCAGAAACCGTCGGCGTCGAACCGCGCGACCTGCGCCTCAGTCAGCCGCCGGCGCGGCCGGCTCGGCGTCTCGATCCACGAGAAGCCTTCGCTCAAGGGATGCAGGCGCAGCGGCTGGGCGTCGTCCATCGGCTCTCCGTTCAGGTGTGCGCGACCATGCGCGCGCGGCGCACCGGGACCCAGCGCTGGACGTTGGCCAGCGCCGCGGCGCGCTCCGGCGGCGTGATCTTCGTGCCGGCGCGGCCGTAGTGGAAGACCATCGCCGCGCGCCGCTCGTCGGTCACGTTGTCGGTCGACATGTGCATCAGGTAGCTGTGGAAGACGAGCACGTCTCCGGGGTTCATCAGCACCGGGACCTTGGCCGAGGTGTCCTGGCCCTCGATCTCGAGGTAGCCGCGGTTGGCCTCCGGCCGCCGGTCCGGCCCGTGGCGGAAGATCTTCCGGGCGGCGTGCGAACCGGGCACGACCCAGAGGCAGCCGTTCTCCAGGGTCGCGCGCGACAGGGCGACCCAGACGCCCACCTGCGGCTGCTTGTCGAAGGCGAAGTAGAAGGAGTCCTGGTGCCACGGCTGGCCGACGACGCCAGGGTTCTTGAAGATGAACTGGCTCTGGAAGCAGTCGAGATCCTCGCCGATCAGCTCGCCCATGAGGGCGGTGATGTCGGCTCGCCCCGCGAGCGCGCCGGTGGCGCCCGCCGTATGGCAATTGAAGACCTTGGAGACGCTGTCCTCCGGATGGCGCTGGGTGGGACTGGGCGCGGTCTCGGCGGTGACGAAGTAATCGCCGACGAACCAGGCGCTCTCGCCGGCATGGCGGATGGGCGGATCGGAGCGGATGGCGGCGATCACCTCGCCCTCGATCGCCTCGATCTCCGCGCGCGAGACGAGGCCGGGCAGGATGTAGAACCCGTCCCGCTCCCAAGCCTGAACCCGCGCCTCGCGGTCCATCAGCGTCGCCTCCCTAGGGCCGGGAGTATGCCAGGGGCCGTCTGGAAAGGCGACCGACGGTCGGGACGCAGAAGGTCCCCTTGCCCGACAGATCACCGTAAATTCCCCGATAATTACCGCTCCCCCTCTCGCTTCCAGGTACGGCAGGCAACGCGCCGAGGCGGAGGCGGCGGAGCGGACGAGAGTCATCCGAATAATGATGACAGAAGCATTGCAATATGTCAATGCCCCACGCGCTTGCCGCCAACGTCGGCGCGCCTCATAGTTGCGCTTCATCCTGGAGGCGTGAGGTCGTGAGCGTCTGAGGTCCCCAATGACCCACTGAGGTCATTCGCTCGCCAGCCCGAGAGGCGCGTTTCGCGCGCCTGCGCCCAGGATCCGCCGCCATGACCGCCCTGCCCGAAAGGACGCCGCGCGTCCCGCTCCACCGCAATGCCGACTACGTGCGCCTCGTCGCCGCCCAGGGGTTCTCGATCACCGGGCGGGAGATCGAGACGCTGGTGCTGCCGCTGCTCGTCCTCAGCCTCACCAACTCGCCGGCGCAGGTGGGGCTGGTGGCGGCGGTGCAGAGCGTCCCCTACCTGCTCCTGAGCCTGCCGGCCGGCGCCCTCGTCGACCGCTGGAGCCGGCGGCGGGTGATGGTGGTGTGCGACGCCATCCGGGCGGCGTGCTTCGCATCACTGCCTGTGGCGTGGCTGCTAGGTGGGCTTTCGCTGGCGCAGCTCTACATCGTGGCGGCGATCGCCAGCTCGGCCTTCGTCTTCTACAATATCGCCGAGATCAGCGGCCTGACGCAGGTCGTGCCGCCCGACGACCTGCCGCGGGCGATGTCGATCAACACCGTGGTCGAGTGGATCGGCGAGAACGCCGGTCCGGCGCTGGGCGGGGCGCTGGCCGGACTGGGACGCACGATCGCTGCCGGCGCGGTGCTGGCCTACGGCGTGCAGGCGGCCATGCTGGCGGCGAGCGCCGGCTTCCTGGCCACGATCAAGACGGCGATGCGGGCGGACCGGGCGCCGGAGGCGCGGCGGCCCTGGCTGCGCGAGATCGGCGACGGGATCGGCTGGCTTCGGCGGCAGCCCGTCGTGCGGACGATGGCCCTGCAGGCCATGGCCCTCAACATCATCTTCGCGCCGGTGGGCCTGGCGCTGATCGTGCGGACGCGGGACGGCTTCCATGCCTCGCCGGCGGCGATCGGGCTGATGTTCTCGGCGGGCGGGGTAGCGGGCCTCGGGGCGGCGCTGATCGCGCCGCGGCTGCGGGCGCGCGTGCGCATCGGCGTGATCCTGACGGGCATCGCTCCGTTGTGGGCCCTGGGCCTTGCGGCAGTGGCGGCCTCGCCGTCGATGGTGACGCTCGCAGCGGCGTGGTTGGTCGTTCCGGCCGGCTCGGGCCTGGGGGACGTGGCCTCCGTCAGCTATCGGCTCTCGCTAATCCCGCCTGACATGCAGGGGCGGGTGAACAGCGTCTTCCGCTTCATGGCCTGGGGGCTGCGGCCCGCGAGCCTGGCGTTCGGCGGCTGGCTGATCGGCGCGATCGGCGCCCAGCCGGCGCTCTGGTGCGCGGCGGCGGCCATGGCGGTCGTGGCGATCGCGTCGTTCGTGAGCCCGCTGCGGCAAGCGGCGTAGGGGACAAGGGGGTCTGTCCTTCCCCCCGCTGCAGCGGGGGGAAGTGTCGCTGGCGGAGGGAGCGCAGCGACCGACGCGCGACGATGGGGGGCTCTCGCCGCGTTCCAGCCCTTTCCGGAAAGGGCTGTCCCCCCATCGTCGCGACTTGCTCCGCTTTCGCTCCGCTCGTCTTGCGACACTTCCCCTCGGCGAGCCGAGGGGAAGGACTGGGGGCTGGTCAAGGTCGGCGGCGTCGTGAAGGGTGACGGCGATGTCGTTGACCACTCGGATGCTGGCCGCGCTGGTGCTGGGGATCGCCGCCGGGGCGGGGGTGGCGGCGCTGAACGTGTCGTGGCGCGACGGCCTCGTGAACGCCTCGGGCGCGATTGGCGGCGTGTGGCTCGACGGGCTGCGCATGACCATCGTGCCGCTGGTGTTCTCGCTGCTGGTGACGGCGGTGGCGCAGGCGGCCGGAGTGCTGCAGGCGGGCCGTGACGCGGGACGCACGCTGGGCCTCTTCGCGGCGCTGCTGGTCGCCTCGGGCCTGATCGCCGCGGTCGTCGCGCCGCTGATCCTGCAGGCCTGGCCGGCGCCGGCCTTTCCAGCACAGTGGGATCCGAAGCTTGGAATTCACGTGACTTGAAGTCGCGGCC
>JADMIO010991004.1_pt1 | contig 61977 bp, 57 predicted proteins | sample 8958161 | NCBI WGS metagenome assembly JADMIO01 (sample SAMN16585339, study PRJNA669376) | soil metagenome | isolation source: Crop rotation soil | place: USA: Cullars Rotation, Alabama | collected 2011 | reverse complement strand
AGGCGGGCGGCTGCACGAATGTGCCGGCCACCGCCGCAGACCGTTAATGGTAGGTTTTTTACCTGATCGATTGTGAATCGACTGCCTTTTTAACCGGATGACGATTCGCGGAACCGGAAAGGCGATGCCACCCGGCCGCTGGAGTTTTTCCGGCGACATTTGTTCCCGCGCACTCGCGCGGAAAATTGGTGAACTCGTAGGGACTCGCACCCTCCTCACTCGCTTAAGAGGCGAGCGCTTCGCTATCAAAGCTTCGAGTTCGTTGCCGCATCTGCGGCGGAGATTGGTAGTCGCGGAGAGGGTTGCACTCTCACTGGCGGCGCTCTCGACGCCGTGCCTCTTCTATTGGGCTACGCGACCATGATGTTTGAAAATTGGCATCCGCGGCCGGTCTCGCACCGGCTAGGGCACGCTTGAAAGGCGTGACGCTCGACTGCTTTGCATTCGCGGACGTGTGCACGCGGTATCGCGAACTGATCAGAAATGGCGGAACGCGGAGGGCATGCTGCTGATGCGCCCCAGGCGCACGATTTCCTTGGCACGGAGTTCCGGCTTACTATCCTCTGAGTCAGAAGCTCTCGGCGTTCCGGGGTGAAATGTTCCAGTTCACCTGACGCTTGTCGACGAGGAAGAACTGGATGGACGCGACCAGCGAACTGCTGACGCGCAGGATGAGTGGGAGGAAGCCGCGCCCTTCGCATGTCGCCTGGCCGGGCGCACCCTCCTCATCAATCGTGAAATGCCCGTCCCATCGAACGACTCCGAACTCGCCGTTGGCGGCAAGTCCGGCATGAACGCAGGGTTTCTGCTTCGTGCGGACGTACTCCTGAACGATGCGGCGGCTTTCAGCGTTGTCGAAGCAGTCGACGACCAGATCAGTGCTTCCAAGAAGTGTCTCCACGTTCAATGACGTCAGCCTGATCGCGTAATCCTGAAGCTTCACGTCATAGAAGTTCAGGAGCTGCATCTTCAATGCGGTCGCCTTGTTCTTGCCGACCATTTGCTTCACGAACCATTGTGACTGGAGGTTTTTGGTTTCGACCCGGTCGAAATCAACAACCGCAAGTTCATGATCCAGGTCACGCGCCAGAAACAGGCCGTGTGAACCAAGAGCGCCGCCACCGCAAAAAAGGATTTTCATATCTTAAACAATTTGCCTGCCGAGAGATTGCAGGGACGGGCGCTTGCCCATCCCTGCAATCAGACTCCAAACGGAACCTTCGGGCGCACCACGAAGCGCGTCTGGTCGCCGTGGAACCGGTCGATCACGAAGTTGGCGAATGCGTTCTTCGGGATGTTCGGCGAAATGCCCGGCACTTCGCCGGCGCGCACCGCCTCTTCACAGATGCTCTTGATGGTGTTGTCGTCCACGCCCTGGTCCATGTTGACCAGGTAGTTTCCGCTCTGTCCCTGCCAGGTGATGTTGATCAATACGTTCATGGTTACTCCTTTCTAAGCTTGGTTGTTTTGCTCCCTCGCGATTCGACGTAGGAAAGTGTTCGCAACAGATCCAGCCACCAAGGGGAATCGTCCCGCCGCGTATCTCGATCGCCGTGGCGGGACAGGAATCCACTTTTTGTGATGATGGACCAGGTAAACGTTTTTCCAGTTCCGGCTTCGATTGCTTCCATCGTCGTTAGGTCTTCGTTGGAGAAATCCAGGAATTCGCCCGGGTGCGAATGCGCGATCTCCGTGATTTCGTTTCGATGCTGCCAGATGATATCCCAGCGCTCACGATTATCCGGGATCTTCGTCGCAGAGCCGAAATACGCGCGCAGGATCTTGTCTTCGACGAGAATGAAACAAACTTCGAGCATGCTACGATTGGTTTAGATGTGTCTGAATACGTGGAGTTGTCCGGACTGGATGGCCTCACGCACGGCGGAAGGCAGGCTCGACAGATTTAGTTCCTCGTCTGATCCGTCCAAACAAATGCCGGCATCGAGAATCTGCAGCGATTCCGTGTCTATGACGCACTCGAAGCGCCGGCCGCCGAGACGATATCGCACGACGGCTTGTTGCTGGCCGTTGCGGCGCCAATTGACGAGCTCGGCTCCCGTGTGTGACAGCGCCAGGCTAATCCGGCCTTCGAGCGTGTCCTGCCAGCGCGCAAGTTCGGCGGCTTGCTTCTGCCGTTCGGCCTCCTCGCGAGCGCGCCGCTCTGCTTCTCGCGCGAGGGCGCGTTGCGTGGATTCGAGCACGAACGCATGCGCCAGCGCCGGCGTTATGCCTTTGATGTCTTCAATGCCGCCCTCTTCCTCGAACGCGTCACGGACCTTGGTTTCCACCTCGGTCTCGAATTCTTGTCCCTCAAAGAGCAGGTGACCATCGAACCACTTGCGGGCGGATACCGGAGTGAACTTGGAAAAGTCCGAGTCCGTCGGCAATCCGAAGAGTCGTCCTTGGAAATCGTTTCCGATCATCCGGCCGTTCATGACGTAGCCGGTGACGCGTGGGAGCTTCCATTGGTCCGTCTCCGGTTCGATTGCGCTTTCCACATCGAGATAACGACCCGACTTGCGGAACTGATACCAACCAGGCTGCAGCGTCTCGCGCAGCCGATAAGTGAGCGTGTCGTCGCAGACGGATCTACCGCCGAAGCATGGGAGCCTCAGCATTTCGTCGGGCCTCTGCAGGAATTGGTTGTAGTCCATGCGTTCGTCCGACCGGAAAGTAAAATTGCACTGCGCGAGTGGAAAGAAGTGTTTTTGTATGAAGGCCCGATACGCGGGCCGGCGCGGGATTTGAACCCGATCCTTCTCGTTGATAGCGAGATGCTCTACCAATTGAGCTATGCTTGTAACTTCCAGCGCGTTTGCGCAGTGCAAAGTGTGCGCCGCAGATCGTCTGCGGCAAAGTGGGTCGCCACGCGAGTGGAGAGAAGTGAGTTTTCACAGTTCCTAGCTGTTGCCTTTTCCATTTTGGCTACCCGGCAGTAAGCTGCCGGGGCGGGATTCGAACCCGCAATGTTGCTTGTAACTTCCGTTCGATTGCGTGGCTAAAAAAGGGATGCATTACGCGAGTGGAGAGAAGTGATTTTTCAGTTTAACGGACTGATGCCTATACCATTTGGCTACTTCCCCGTTAGCGGGGAAGGCAGGATTCGAACCTACATGTTTGCTTGTAACTCCTGGCCGATTGCGTAACGCAAAATCAAAAGTGATGCCGCGTTGATTGCGGCGGAAAGATCCTACGCGAGTGGATAGAGGTGGCCGCGTTTGCGGCAGGGCAATCTTTTTTGATGCTTGTGACCTCGATCCGTTTGCGTATTCGAAAAATGCCACCACGCGAGTGGCAGGAAGTATGGTTTACAGCGCCGGATTTGAACCGGCTACATTCTGTGTTTGAGACAGATGCTCTACCGATGAGCTAGCTTGTAACTTCCCGCCGATTGCGTGGTGTAAAGTGAAGAGGAGCGCGGTGTTTCCACCGCGCTCCATTGGTTTAATAGGGCGAGACCAGCAGTTCCGTCTGCATGATCTTTTCGATCATCGAGCCCTGCGTGCGGAAGGCCTGCGCCTCGAGCACGGCCTTGAGTGTGCGTTGCACCTGGTAGACGTCAGTGAACTGTTCGACGTTCACTTCCGTATAGGCGATTCCCAGTGCTTCCGCGGCGCGACGAACCGTCGTGCCGCGGCTTTCATTGGGGGCCACGCTCACAATATGCGCGAACGCACGGGGTGCATAACCCGCATTGCGGATGGCGCTGGCGAATGAATCACCGCCTTCACCTGCTTCATCTCCCACTGCGAAGATGATCAGGTTTGCACCGGCGGGGATGCGCGCGCCGCTAGCGTGCAGCGCCGTGATGGCCGAGCCGTAGATGGTTCCACCGCTCGCACCGATGCTCTTCAGCATATGCTGAACACCGGCTGCGGAGTGGTGGCGCGGCTTCAGGATCGTGCCCACCGTGTTGAAGCTCGCGATGTGGAGCTTCTCGGGCGGAAATCCCTGCACGATCATCGAGAGCGCCTCCTTCGAGGCTTCGATTGCTCCCTGCATCGAACCGCTGGTGTCGATGATGAACATGATGTGGACGTCCGATTCCTTCGTTGCTTCCGTCACAGCCTTCGTCACGGCTGCATCAGCCGAAGCCTCCAGCTTTCCGGCCAGCTCGCGGTCGCGAATGTTCTTCGCGATGTTGCGGGCACGCTGGTCTTCCTGGCTGTTGATCGCCTTTTGCCAACGCACCTTGATTGGTTCGTGCTTCAGCAGCCCGAGTTCCTCAAGTGTCGGCGTCAGGATCGTCAGGTCCTTGTCGGAAAACTGGTCGAGCATCGCTACGAAGATGGCCGGCGTGAGGCCGACCTTCTTTGGCAGCATACCCATCACCTGCTTCCAACCGAGCTTTTCGGCCTGAATCGTTTCGCAGATTTCCTTCTCCGACATGCCATCGAAGCTCAGCTTGCGGATTTGGAGATCCGTCAAACCAATCGTGCGATGGCCCTCAGCGGCTTGCTTTTGCTTCCAGCCGAGCACTTCAAAGAAGCGCTTCGACTTCGGCTTGTAGCCGACCATCCGGGCGAGGCCCTGGACCGTCTTCGAGTAGCCCGACTTTTTCAGGCCTTCGAGGAGCGAAATGTTCGCTTCACGGAATTCCAGCCAGTCGGTCACCGCGTTGTAGTAACGCCCGACAAATGGCTTTCGCTTGTGCGAATTGCCAAGACCCAACACGCGATTAAGGGTCACCACACCCGGCAATGACAGCACGTCGCCGATACGCTGAATGAGCTTTGGGTTCATCATGCGGTTCGATCCCCGCTCATACAGCTTGACCATCGCCTCGCCGATCTCCCGGTAGTCGTCGTCGTGGAACAGGACCACCTTCTGGCCGTTCTGCTCCTCCATGATCGGTTCCCCTGCGCGGCTCTGCACGAGCATGAACGCGGCGCAAACCACCTTCATGTCCCGCCAATCGGTTTCCTTCATGAAATAGGAGGCAAGTCGCGCAGCAAGTTCGTTGTTGGCCTGCCAGATGTCGGCGAGTGTGCCATACACCTGCTCGATGGCCGTGGAATTCGGACCGGCGTCGCGCCATTCCCCACCGCGTACGCGACTGCTCGTCTTGTGTTCCTGAATTTCCTTACGGGTTGCGGCCTTCCACTTTCCGTCACGCATGACGCCCGGGCGGTTGTGCCACAAGTGGTCCGGGAAATTAATGATCAACTGCACCAGCTTCTCGGCTGGCCCGAGCGATTCTGCGATGCGGCGTACTTCTTCTGGCGTTCTGCGGCTCATAATTCACCTCCAATGATTTAACGGGTTTTAAGTAAAGTTTGTTAACGGTTGTTTCGCGTCCGCGTTGCATCCTGTCGGTCTTCTGCATATCGCGCGAAACGCTGATTTGGATATACGAAATCCAGCCTGCAACCTGCGCATTCGACGCGCGGCGCTCTATAAATTGAGCTACGGGGCTTTGTAGCGATTGAAATGGCGGAACGCGGAGGGCATGCTCCCCATGCGCCCCAGGCGCACGATCTCCTTAGCACGGAGCCCCGGCTCGCTTGTCCGGTTCACGTTCCATTGGTGCTCCCGGTCGGATTCGCACCGACACTGTGCCGGGTTTAAGCCGGTTGCCTCTGCTAGTTGGGCTACGAGAGCTTTTTGAAAAAGATGGTCCCGGCTGGGAGAATTGATGCTCCTGCGTCTGTGCGGAATGCGCTCCGCGACGTGAAAGAACTGCGCTCGCGCGCATCGCATTGCACTCCCGAGGCTCATCGCTTCCAGGGCGAGCCAGTCTGCTGTTCCCGGTAAACCACGCAGAGTTTGAAAAAGGGGTGGGGTTTTTGAAATGGTACTCGCGGCAGGAGTTTCGCCTGCAACCTCCGCGTTCGAAGCGCGGTGCTCCATACGTTGAGCTACGCGAGCGTTTTGAAAAAGATGGTCCCGGCGGCAGGACTTGCACCCGCACTGGTCGGCTTCTGAGACCGATGCCTCTTCATTGGGCTACGCCGGGAAATGCTTCGTTTATTTTCCGCAGGGAAACCGCTCTATTTAGTCATCGCGCCGGATATTTCTTCGGCTGTGAAATCGATGGGTTTCTGGAGGTCGGTGTCCGCGAGGATTTTCTTTGCAATGAGCGTCGAGATGGGACGGATCGTGTTGAAATGGTCCGCGCCCTTGATCGGGAAGAATTTCACGTGCTCGGGATGCGCCGCTTTCATCAGCGCCCTGAGACTCCCGATATTGGCGCGACCGCTGTCGCCCTCGAATACAAATGTCGGCGAAGTGATGCCGTGCATCCAGCGGATCGGCGCGCGAAGTTCGGCCTCCTTTCGATTCGTGACGTCAAAGACGACCGTGTCCTGGCCGTATCCCGCGGCTTCATCCGCAGGGCCAAAAGCAAAGACGGCGCGAAATTTCCCACCGCACTCGGCGACGAGCATCGCGAGGGTGCCGCCGGTACTGTGCCCGCCGAGGTAGATGCGAGCGGGATCGACGCCGGGTTGTTTCGAGAGGTATTCGGCTGCTGCAAGCACGTCATCCACTTCGCCGAAAAACGTCTCGAGGTTGCCGGGATTCTCGTTTCCTCCGCGCAACGACGGATACATCGTCACAATACCGGCTTTCCAGAAAACGGAGGCGGATTGATCATTGGATGCCTCGCCGGGGGTCCATGCGATCGAGCTGATGCTATTGCTGAAACCGCCAACCAGCCAGATAATCGCTGGAAGCTTGCCGGTGGCACCGGTTGGTTTTGCAACGTAAGCGGCGAGTTCGCCCGCAGGCGAAGGGTACGACACGCTCGCGATATTGGCCGGCGGTTTCTCGACCGCTTCGCCGATGTGCTCCTTGCGCACGAGTTCGGTCTTAAAACCTTGTCGCGCCTCCGCGAGCGTCTGCTTCGCCTTCGCCGGAGCTGGCTGCGTTTTCGGGGTCTCCGTGGTCTGTTGCGCTGGTTTGTCGCAGGCGATCAGCAGGGCGAGGCATGATCCAGTGGATAATATGAGGGCGCGGCGTTTCATCCGCGCAGTCTCAGAATCGCCCGAACCTTTTCGAGCGATTAATCGCCGCCTGTCACGGTCAGCTAACATTTTCAAAAATGGTCCGCCGGGGTGGTAACGCTCCACCGTCCGCTGTTTGTAAGACAGCCGCTCTCCTTTTGAGCTACCGGCGATTGGGAAGTCCCGCGCGTTGCGGGAAGAGAAAAGGTGGCCCCGGATGGATTCGCACCACCAACCACCCGGTTCAGAACCGGGCGCTCTGCTAGGTTGAGCTACGGGGCAATCGTCGGAGGAGGTGCAGCGTCGGCAAACGCGCTCGCAGCTTTCGAAATGCTATGAAAACTTCTCAAATTGGCGGAAGCCCGAGGTCCTGCCCCCCAACCACCAGCGGCGGTCAATCCGTTTTCGAGACGGTTCCGGCGTGCTTATCCGGTTGAACTTCCAGAAATAGATCCAGCCACGGTCTGCGCCTGAACGGGCCGGGCTGATTTGGGAGGACTCTATGCGTCCTTCGGGACCGGGGTCGCCTTCTTGCAGGCAGCGCATTGGATAATCAGTCCTCTCATGCTGGAGAAACTGTTAACGAGGGCGCCGCATTTCGCGCAGGAGAACGTGATCGGATCGCCGGCCGGCTTCGCACGGTGTGGCTTCATCGGCGAGCCTTCGAGAATGGGCAGCTTTTTGACTGCGGCATTCAAACCGAAATACGCGAGGAACGCACCGGGGAGGCCGAAAAGATAGGCGCCCGCGATCGTGGGAATACCCCAAGAGCCTGCCAGCACTGCACCTGCAACCAGCAAACCAAGATAGATCGCGACAAATGCCCCACAGTATTCGGCTCCAGAGTGGCCGCGATCCTTGGCCGCGGACGACAGACTGGAACACGCAAAGTAGATGAGTAGAATCTCGAGCATTGGTCTGGAAGGGATCGGCGCCGATGTTCAATCACAGCGGCGGCAGACTTGAGATAGTCAAGCGGGCCATTGGGTTCAAGCCTTCCGCCGATTTCGCGGCAGGCGAGTCTTTCCGCCAGTCGTTAAGAAGTTGGAGCCGCCTCCCGGATTTGCACCGGGGTGTGCCTGTTTACAAGACAGGTGCATTGCTGCTCTGCCAAGGCGGCGTAAAATGGCGGAAGTTCGAGGTCCTGCCCCCCATGCGCCGAGGCGCACAATCCGTTTTCAAGACGGTTCCGGCACGCTTGTCCGGGTGATCTTCCTTTTTCGAAATTGGAGCGCGCGCCCGGACTCGCACCGGGTAAGGGCGGGTTTGCAGTCCGCCGCCTCGACGACTTCAGCATCGCGCGCATTTGAAAATGGTCAGGTGTGTGGGAGTCGCACCCACCCGGCGGGCTTCACAGGCCCGAATGCTAACTACCTACATCACCACCTGAATGGTGCTCCCGCATGGACTTGCACCATGAGCCTTCGCCTTCGCACAGCGCTATGCATCTCTTACACTTCGGGAGCGAAAAATGATTCGCGGTGGTGAGCCCGGCCGGAGGGGCGCGCGGATTTGATTCCACGCGCCCGACTTTCTCCGGCCTCACCGCCGCGAATCTGAAATTGGAGCGCCATGCCGGATCTGCCCCGGCGCTGTCTGACTGGCGGTCAGACGTGCTGCTGTTACACCAATGGCGCGAAATGGACTAAGAGGGCGCCGCGAAACGATCGCGACCCCGAATTCGCCCCGCCGTGGGGCGCGAATCAGATCCGGGATGCCGGGGAAAATCTAGAACACGAACTTCTTTCCTTGGATCGTGGCGACAGCGTTGATCGTATCCCCTAGCCTCGTGTTACCGCCGAGCACATTGGTGAGCTGGAGATTAATCGTCTCGTTGAATTCAGCGAGCTTGTCGCCAAGGATCGGGATCATGATCCGCTTGAGAGATTCACCAGGCGCAAAGGTGATCACCTGATTCGCAAGCGCCGTGTAGTCCAGGCCCGCCGTTGCGGAGCCGTCGGAGGTGTTGAAGACCACGGATGCCGCAATGTCTGATCCGCCGGTCCTGCTGATTTCGACGACGGCGAAAGTGCCGGCCTTTTCCTTCACGACGGTATTGCTCGTCGTGAATTGAATCGTCGCTGGCGCGATCGCCATGGCGGCGAGAGGCTGCCCGCCGCCGATGGTACCGATGAGCGTTGCAGTGCCAGGGGCTTGATTGGTCAGTCCGGACTGTGTGTTGATTACGAAAAGCTTCGAGGAGGTTTCACCGTTGAGTTGCATCGACGCGAGCGCGACGCCTTTTCCGAGTCGGCCGTCACTGCTGATGTCGAAACCGACGAGTTCAGTCGGGTCCACTCCCAATGATCCGAGAGTGGTGAGCAAGCCGCCATTGGGCGTTCCGCCACCGGCGACATCGCCTGAGCTGCCATCGACTGCGCCCTGTCGCGCGAGGATATTCAGCGTGGAGTCGATGACGAAGAGTGTGCTGGCTGTTGCACCGTCGAGGTCATTGCGGTCGTATGCCGCCCCGGTGATGTCGGGGTTCGCGCCCACGTTGGTATCAGTTGCGATGTAGGCGAGATCAGCATCCGGAGTTACGCCATTTGCAGCGCTGCCGTCGCTGTCCACGATCTGAAAGGTGACGGGATTGTAGCGCAGGTCGTCGTTATTTTGATTTACGATACGGAGCCGATCTACGACCGGATTGAAATCGAGGCCGTTGTTACCCCCTGTCGCGAAAAGCCCGATATCGAGTGGTGTTCCTCGCGAAATGGCACGGCCGGTGGAGCGATCGATACTTACGATGTTATTAAAGCTTGTGACCCCGATTAGTTCGCCGGTGGATGGGCGAAAATCGATGCCCGTGACGACCTCGCCGACCGCGAGGCCAGTGATTTGCACGTTGGCGAGCAGTGTCCCGGGATCTGACGCGCGGAAAGTTACCATCTTGTTGGTGAGGGTCACACCCACCACCACTTCTTCGAACGGAAGCGCGGCGATGGCATCGAGCCGGAGCGCGCCGTTGTGAATCTTGCCGACCACTGTCGCCGCCCCGGTGCCGAGATCGATCGTAAAAAGTGACGTCCGCGATCCGACCTGCATCGCCGCATACGCAGTGCCATCCGGCGCGATCTCAAAACCGAGTCGTGGTTGTGGGTTCGTACCCAGCGCACCGACGGTGAAAACGGTGCCGAGATTTGGCGAAGGAGTGCCGTCGATGCCGCCGATGCGCACGAGCGTATTGAGCGTGGAATCGATGCCGTAGAGCGTCGTCAGCGTGGTCCCCTGGAAATTGCGATCGTAGGCGATCGCCGTAACGGCGGGATTTTTCGTCTTGTTCACATCGGCACCATCGTAGGCGAGCGAGGCGTCGGGCTGAGTTCCGGGCATCGCACCATCGCCGTCCACGATGGCGCCCGTATTTGGATTGAGCCGAAAGCTGAGGTCCGCATCCGACACGATTCGCAAACGGTCCACGGAAGGATTGAAACCTACTGCAAAAGTTTTGCCCGTGAGCGGAAAAGCGGCCGGCCCTATGCCGACCTGCGTCGCGGCGCCAGTATACGGATTCAGCGTGTAAAGCGTGTTCTTGTTAGTGAGGCCGTACAGGAGGCCATCCGCCGGCCGAGCATCGAGGCTCACGACGTTTTCGCCCATGGCGAGCCCGGCAATTTTCGCGGCCGTAAGAATTTTTCCGGGCGCACCGCTATCGAATGTGACCAGGACGTCGCGGCTGGTCAGGCCCACTAGCGTTGCCGGCGCGATGCGAGGTTCGAGGGACTCGATCGCGGGAGTCGCTTTGGCGGAGCGCGAACGGTGAAGGTGCAAGTGAGTGTGACGTGATCTTGAGAACATGGGTTTCCTCCTTGTGAAGTTGCAGCGATAGTAGAGCACGCGAACCGCTGAAGATGGAAAAGAAAAGTTGGCCGCTGGACTCGGAATCGCACCGAGATGGCCCGGGCTTCAGCCGGGTGCATTGACTGACTCTGCCATCCAGCGGGATGGTCGCCCGGCGCCGATTCGCACGGCGATCTGCGGCATGTCGGACCGCTGCTCTGCTCTTGAGCTACAGGGCGAATAATGGTGCCAGCGCTCGGCATCGCACCGAGACCTCTCGCCTTCAAAGGGCGGTGGACTGACTGTTATCCCACGCTGGTCCTATGGATGAATGGTCCTTGAGCGTGGTAATGCTCCACGGTCTCGCGGTTATCGGCCGCGTGCTCTGCTTTTGAGCTACACAAGGAAAGGGCACCCGCACCCGGTATCGCGCCGGGCTTTTCTGGTTGAGACCCAGATGTGCTGCTTCTGCACCATGCGGGCGGAATGAAATGGCTCCCCAACGTGGACTCGCACCACGACGAACCGCTTAACAGGCGGCCATGCTACTTTGACATCATCGGGGAAGATGTGCTCCCGGCAGGAACTGCACCTGCGTGAATCCGTTTAGAAGACGGATGCCTTTCTGCTCGGCCACGGGAGCTTTTCGAAAATGGTGCGCCCGGTGGGTGCTGCCCGCACGTGATCCTGTTTGGAAGACAGGTGCCTCGCTGTTCGGCCACAGACGCTATTGTCGTTGTCCAATGTTGGACGAAATGGTCGCGTGTCCCGGTGCTGCCCCGGGCGACTCCTGATCCCAGGTCAGGTGGGTTCGATGGCTCCCTCACACGCGATATTAAACCTCGAGAGACACTTAGGGCACGAAGCATCCGCCGCGCATACCTTCCGCCTTGCCGCACTTCGTGCCCTGAGTGTCTCTCGTGATTCGTTGAAAAATGGCGGCCTGTGCGGGCATTGCTCCCGCGACCTTGCGCTCGACAAGCGCTTGCTCTTCGTAGCTGAGCTAACAGGCCGTGATGAAAATGGTGCGGCGTCCGGGTAACGCTCCCGACCAGCGGAATCGCGCCGGTTTTACAGGCCGGCTCGCGTCTTTAGCGGAATACCGCCGCACATTTGAATGGGTCGCAGGGGCGGGAATCGAACCCGCTCTTTAACGGCTTATGAGGCCGGCGCCTTCCCATCTGGCTCCCCTGCAGTGGTCCCGGGGCGTGGAGTCGCACCACGTTGACGAAGCGTATGAGACTTCGAGGGTTCTCAACCTCCCCGGTTTTTGAAATTGGTGGACCGCCACGGCTTTGCACCGTGCTCTCCTGCTTGCAAGGCAGGTGACCTCCTGAATGATCGAGCAGCCCGTGATCAAATGAGCGGGATTCGCAGGGCGAGCGCACCTCGGATACAACCTCGCACTCGCCCTGCGTTTTCCCCCTCACAATCTGACATGAAAATGGCACGGCGGCCCGGTGCTGCCCCGGGGCGCAGAGTTTTGGAGACTCCGCTTCGCAAGCTGGCGACCGCCGCATTCTTAAAAGTCCTGCGCCGACAACCTCGATACTCCGCTCGGCCCGCCTGGATGCTTCGTGAAGCGCGTGCACCCCGACTAAAACGCGCATTAATGGATGAAATTGATTCCGCCGCTGCACGACGTCACAAAAAGAGTGCGCATGCAGCGGCGGGATTGACCCCGGCCTCGCTGGGCCGGGGTGGAAAAAAAGAACAAACACCGCTGCCAGCGCGCGACATTTGTCGCGGCTCGCACCCGCAGGATTTCTCGGCGGATGTTTCGGTGTTTCGGGCACACCTCCCGTCGGCGCCACCGGTCATCCCGGCACGCCAAAGCCATTGGTCTGTAGAAAAAAGCTGTCGTCTTCCACCGCGCGCCCCGCGCGGAAGGGGAGTATCGGGACAGGACAAGATCGTCACCTAGCCATGGCCATCTCTATAGATAGCTATCGCTTTTCTTGACATTGCCTACAGACAATGCACCGTTCATCACGGCTGCCGTGTCCTGGCTTCATCGCTGTTGTCCGGGTCCTGGTTTTGCCGAACTCGGCCCCGTCGTCAGTTACCGCTGGCGGCGGGGCTCTTCGTTATTGGAATGACTGGATTGAATACTCGTCGATTGATGGGTCTTGGATTTCTCCTTTCGTGGTTTGTGTATGTTAAAATTTGAAGTGCTTCGGGCGTCTGCGGACCGTTGATTTTCAGAAAACAAAAAACCCTGTCCGCGTTTGCGAACAGGGTTTCCGGAAATCTGGTTCTAGAAATGTCGGCTATAAAGCCGTCCTGTTCGCCTCCCTTGCGAATGTCGGGTTACCCTGGTCTTTCGTGGACATGGTACCTTCCGAATACCAAATGCCGACTAGGACTCTTACCCCGGCGCACTCGCTTCCACTTTGACGCGCGAGGCCGATGGCGGGCGCCACCGTCGCGGTGCGGAAGTTTGAAATGTGCCGATGTAATTGCATTGAATGTGCAGCCTGTGTATCGGCTTCACTGTACGACGTCAATAGGTTTTTTGCAGATATTTGCAGATTTCTTTTTTACCTAGGTATCGCGCCTGTCGAGATGCACGCGGCGATTGCGGTGGATCGGTGGCCCGCTTCCCACCGGCACAATGGCTCCCACACTCCGTGCCGCCTCTCTCGCAGCAGCGCTCCGGCAGCGGCTAAACCAACCCGAGTTGATTGCGATACGCCCAGACGGTCGCCTTGAGCGTCAGTTCAAACATGTTGAACGGCTTCCCTACGAAATCCGTACCGCCCTTGCTGGTGCAGCGCTCGCGCGTCTCCAAATCGTCCCTGCCCGTCAGGAATACCAGCGGCGTCCGCCCGTGTCTCGGAAGCGCGCGGATCATCGAGCACGCATCCATGCCGTTGATGTCCGGAAGATTGAGATCCAGCAGGACGAGGTCGAAGCTCTGTTCGCGCAGGATCGAGATTGCATGAGTGGCATCCACGCTTCCGGACGTGCGAAGAAGCGCAAAATCAAGCGCGGTAACCACGGCGGGCAAAAGGTCACGGTCGTCGTCCACGACGAGGATGCTGGGGCAGGGCAGGGCGTCGCAGCGATAAAGCATCCCGGGCTGGGCGATCGCGGAGATCAAGTCTGAGCCTTGGTTGAGAGTGCGCAGCAGCCCTGCCTTGAATTCGCCGGGGCACGTCACGGCGTCCCGTGCCACCGACTCCAGGCCTTTTGAGATCCTCGATACGGGATGTCCTGCGGGTGATGAGACATGCCCCACCATTTCGGTTGCGATGCGCCACACCTCGGAACGCGCAGGCATATCGTTCGGATGGCGCACGAGGCGTGTAAGCATCGCCTTCAGTTTTTCATTGAGCGCTACCACGTGGTCGAACCAATGGGTAACGCCGTCCGCCACTTTTGCGACCGGCGCGGCGGGTGATGCGGCGCCATCCGGCGCGACCACGATCGTGGGCGGGCAATTGTCGGATTCGCGTGCGATTGCAACCGGCGAAGTCGCCTTGCGTGAACCGGGATCTCCTCCCAGCGCGACGATTCCGCGGAGGCGCTCGACCTCCGCGTGCAAGCTGCTGTTTTCCTTCACCAGTTTGTCCCTCTCCACGCCCAGCGCGCGTACTTTTTCACGCAGTGAATTGATGTCCGCCCCCGCGGCGGGTGTGAGCAGATGCGCGCTGCCGAGGATTTCGATCTGGTGTTGTTGATCCGTGAGCTTCGAAACCAAATCATCATTCTGCTGCCGGAGCCCGCCGATGATCTTGCGCAATTCTTCCGCGTCTTCGCTGGTTGCCGGCTTGGCCAGCGCGGCCAGCGGGGGATCAGGGACATATTCGCATTCAATCGTCCCGATGGTCAGCCTGCATTTGGTGGCGAGATCGGCGTCCTCGACCTGCTTTCCGTTTACAAACGTATGGTTGGTGGATTTGAGATCGTGAAAAACGTAGTGCCCGTTCACCGCCACGAACTCCCCGTGGTGCCCAGAAACGGTGGCGTGATTGATCTGAATCGCATTATCGGCCCGCCGTCCCACGCTGACGCGTTCGCCGGCGATGGCGAATGTCAGTTTTCCCATTTCGGGATGTTTCACATGGAGTTTCGGCATGGGCTGTCGTCGATGGTCAGCAAAATGGGTTTCTAAAATAGCAAGACGAATGCCCCTGACCCTTTCCTTACATGTTCGTTAAGGCTTGCGGGTGATGCTCCAGAGCGCTTTGGCCTTCGCGATGATTTGTTTCAGCGCTTCTGGAGTCACCGCCTGCTTGGGATCATCTCCGATGCCCTTGGCCGGTGCCACGTTACATTCGATGCAAAGCCCGTCGGCCCCGTAAGCAATGGCCGCCAGCGCCGCAGCGGGAACGTAAGCCGCCTTCCCCACCGAGTGGCTGGGATCCACAACCACCGGAGCCCAAGTGCGTTCCTTCAGAAGTGGCACGATGCTCTCATCCGGGTGATTGCGGTAACCGTCGAGGCCCGGCTGTGTTCCACGCGGGCAAAGGAGCACGTTTGGGTTCCCAAGCTGCACGATGTATTCCGCCGCAGACACGAATTCCTGCACGGGCCCCATATGGAGGCTGCGTTTGAGGAGTACCGCTGTCTCCCGTTCGGCGATGGCCTGGCCGATCTGGCGCAGGAGCGCGTAATTCAACGCGTTACGTGCGCCCACTTGCAAACAGTTCACCCCGGAATCCAGGGCTAGCTTGAGGTGCTCCTCGTCCATGACCTCTGTATCCACGGGAAGCCCGGTCTGCCTGCTCGCCTCCATGAGGATGTCGAGCGCGCGCGCGTCGCCTTGGTAGCTGTATGGGTTCGTGCGCGGCTTCCACACGCCGCCCCGGAGGACGTGCGCGCCCGCTTCTTTCACCGCGTGGGCGGTCTCAATGGTGAGATTCGGATTCTTCGGGTCGATCGTGCATGGCCCGGCGCAAACAAAGAGTTCCTGCCCCAATGGAATACCTCCCACCTTGACCCGGTGCGACGCAAGGCTGCCGCGGCTGTCCATGAGCTTGTGAGGGCTCTGGATGCGGTCCACCCGGTTGACGTAAGGCAGACCCTCGATCTTCGCGACCATGTCGTCATCGCGCTCGTCGCCGATGATCGCGTAAATGCAGCGCTCCTGCCCGATGATCGTCTGAATGCGGCACCCAAAGGCGCCGACGATGTCGGTGACTTCCTTGAGTTGCTCGTCTGTGAACCTGTTGACGTTCGGGATGATCATGGCTGGCTGGCGAAAAGGGGGCGCAACCTAGCCACCGAGCGGTGCCCGGCAATGTTTTTCCCGATCGCCCGATCTTACTTCTCGAAGGTCACACCTTTCTTCGCGGCCTGCTCGCGCACGGCAGTGCTTACCGCCTTGCCGAGGGTGTTCTCATTGGCGTCGGTTTTCGCTTTTTCAGCGACGAATTTTTCCCGGTCTTTCGCGAGTTCGCCGATGCGTTTTTGGATGTCTGCGCGCTCTGCAGTCTTCTTTGCGAGATGCGCCTTCTTCTCATCGAGAGTCATCTTGCGCATCTCTTCGGGCAATTCCTCGTCCTTGACCTTCGAGAGATCGAAGTCCTTTTCCTTTAAGCGGTCCACCAGGTCCCATTCCGCGTTTCGGTAATTTGCCGATGCTTTCGAGAAGGTGCGTTGTGCGACCGTCTCGGGCGCCGCCGGTGTGGCGGCCGCGTTGCCGTCCTGCGCGATTTGGCGTGCCTTGCGTGTTCCGCCGAGTGCGCCGTAGCTGACATACGTGTCGTTCAATTTCGAATTCAGCTCCGCGAGTTCCTTGTCTTGAGGGGCCGAGATCGCGGCGAGAGTGGCGTTGTGATTGATGTTCAAAAACTTGCCGTCTGAGATGGCGGCGGCGTCCCTCCACCGGCCTGCGATGCCCTCCACCTCGTTGCCGCAGTGAATCGTATTCACGATGACGCCTTTCTTGATGGCGTCCTTGCACGCACTTTCCCAGTTCACATCGCCCTGCGTGAACGGCTCGTTCCCCGCGATGAAGATCGCCTTGTACGTCTTGTTCGAGGTGTCCCACTTCAATTCCTGTACGGCGTCCTTGATGACCCACCCGCAATATTCCTCGTGGCCGGAGTCGCGGTTCGAGATGGCGAAGAGCTTTTCACTGAGCTTGTCGAGGTCATCCGTGAGCGGAGAAAGCTGGTGCACGTAGCTGTGATCCTCCTGGGCATCGCGGATGCCGTATTCGTAAAGAGCGACCTGCACGCGTGGCGCCTTGCCGTCCTGCTTCGCAGCGATGAATTCGTTCACGATCTGCCAGAGCTGCTGCTTCGCCTGCTGGATGAGCCCCTGCATGCTGCCCGAGTTGTCGAGCAGGATGGCGAGTTGCACCACGGGCTGCTCCGGTTTGGCCACTTCCTGCGCACTTGAAAATGAGAGGCCGCCCAGTGCGAGCGCGGCGATGAATGTCCGTTTCATGGTATGGACGATTGCACGGGCGCGATGGCGGGTTGTCAGTTGCCCGTGCGGGGGTTGTAAATAAGTTGTTAACCCTATTGGTCTCACTTGCGCATGAAGAAGTCTGGTATTTTTGTCCTGCAACCGCCACTAAGCCACCACTCCCCATGAAAATACTACTCGTAGAAGACGAATCAAAAATGGCCCGCTACGTCACAAGGGCTCTCACCGACGAGGGACACGACGTCGAAGTCATCGAGCGAGGAGACGACGGATATATCGCCGCCACTTCGCGCCCGTTCGACGTAATCCTCCTCGACTTGGGCCTTCCAGGCAAAGACGGGATGGAAATCCTGCGCGGGGTGCGCGAACGCAGTATCGCCACCCCGGTGATCGTCCTCACCGCGCGCGGTGAGAAGCCCGATCGTATCGCCGGCCTCGACCTCGGGGCCGACGATTATCTGCCGAAGCCCTTTGCGATGGAGGAACTCGTCGCCCGTGTGAATGCCATCACCCGGCGCAAAGGTACGCACAACACGCCGCTGCTGCGCATCGCCGATCTGGTCCTCAACGAAACGACCCGCGATGTGATGCGGGCCGGGAAAAAGCTCTACCTCAGCCATCGCGAATTCAGTCTCCTCGGTTTCCTCATGCGCAACAGCCCGCGCGCTTTCACGCGCACCGAGCTCTGTGAGCATGTGTGGGACAGTGCGCTCGACGACGAAACAAACGCGGTGGATGTGTACATCCAGCGCGTCCGCCGCAAAGTGGACGAGGACTTCCCCGAAAAACTCATCCAGACCGTTCGCAACGTGGGCTACAAAATCGAAGCATCCTCCGCGGTGCCTGCATGAAAGCCCTTCCGCTGCGGGCGAAGGTGGCGTTTTGGTCCGCGCTCGTGGCGATGCTTGCCATGTGTGCCGCGCTCGTCGGCATCCATTTCTTTGTCCGGGCCGCATTGCTCGAGGACATCGATGCCGCCCTGGGTCGTGATGCGAATCAGATCCTTTGGTTTCTCGACCGCCCGCCGGATGGCCCGATCGAGAATCGGACGGAGATCCTCGAGGAGACACTGCCTCCGCTTGCCGTGGAGCGCCTCGTTCAATTCCACAGCTCGGACAACAGGCTCTCGTACCTGTCGCCCCAGTTGAAGGGCCGCTCACTCGCCAGGGATTCGGCTGAGCCCCATGAGATCGAACTCGACGGCAAGCCGTTTCGCATCGTCACGCGCTACCATAAGTTTCTTACCCTCCGGCTCGGCATATCCCTGTCCACTTACTACAGCACTTTGGAGCGGGTGAACTGGGCCATCTTTCTCGCGCTGCCGGTCGTTTGCTTGATCAGCCTTGGGGGCGGCGTCTGGGTCGCGGCGCGTGCGATGCGGCCCGTGAAAAAAATCACGGACACCGCCGAGCGTATCACCGCCGAGGATCTGAATCGCAGGCTTCCGATCCCCACTGCCGAGGATGAAATCTTTCAGCTCACCTCCGTGCTCAACGGCATGTTTGCGCGCCTCGAAAAGAGCTACACCCAGGCCGTGCGATTTGCCTCCGATGCGTCGCATCAGCTCAAGACGCCCATCGCTGTCATGCGCGCGGGGATCGATTCGCTGATGAAACAGCGTGGCATGTCCCCGGAAAACCTCGCGGAGCTTTCCGACCTTCTCCAGCAAACACGCCGCCTCTCCTCGCTCGCCGACGGCCTGCTCCTCCTCGCGCGTGCCGATGCCGGAGCGCTCGGGATCAATATCGTTCCCACCGATCTGCGCGCCGTTATCGAAGTCTGCGCCGAGGACGCCGAGGTCTTCGCCGCCCCACGCCGCATCCGCATCGAGACGGAACTCCCGCAGGAACTACCCACGCTTTGTGATGCTCCGCGGGTGGAGCAGATCCTTCTCAATCTCCTGGAGAATGCGGTGAAGTACAACAACGACGGTGGCCTCATCCGCATCCATGCCGGCAGCGATGACATCGGCGTCTTTGTCATCGTGGCAAACACCGGGAAGCCCGTCCCCGGCCCGAAAATGTCCGGCATTTTCAATCGCTTCACCCGTGGCGAAACCGATGAGACTCGCAGCGGCCACGGCCTCGGCCTGGCGATTGCCCGCGAACTCGCCGCGGCGCAAAATGGTGAGTTGAAGCTCCTGCGCTCCGACGAGGAAATGACCGAATTCGAACTTCGTCTGCCGGCGGCTCCCAGCGCGGTTCGCGAGCTTGCGGCGGCGACCTGAGGCAACGCCGGGGTAGCGCGGGTTCGAGGGAATCAATCGATCCCGAAATCCTCAACGAAGCTCTTGTCCTCGCCATACTCGCCGGGATTGGTCCCTGTCTGCTCGAGGGTGATTTGGCGGACGATCGCAGCGATGGTCGCGCGATCCATTTCCTCGCCCGCGTTCAGTAATCCCGTCGTGCCACCTTTCGCGATGCGAACGGCTAGATCGCCGACCGTTCTCATTCCCGGAAACAGCTTCTGAAACCGGCATGTAATTTCCACCGTTGCCGGCGCGAGAAAAATCAATGTGCAGTAGGCCGACAGGATCCCGACTCCGACTTCCGAACTACGCGCGGTTAAAATTGCCACGGCAACGGCTACCGCCATGATTGTGAGAAATGCGATGCGCACGAGCCAATCCGGGCGAACCAATTCCGGCCATTGCCTCACACTGAAATCGCCGCGCAAACGCGGCCAGAGCTGTTGTCGTGGGCCATCCGGAAAAAACTCATCGAGCGCGGCATCCGGTCGAACGGTCTTTCGGAGATGACCCGCCTCGATCAATCTCCGCCGCACCACATGGAATGCGCGCCGGGACAGGCACAGTTTGGCGGTGCCCGGTCCACGCTGTGCGCACATGAAGTCGATCACGCCACCCGGCGTGGCCATCTTTTCCGCAGCTCCATCGGAGATCGCGACGCCGAACGCCTCCTCGAATGCCAGGACGAGTTCGACGCTATCGAGGCCCATTTCAGCAGATGCTCAGCACCTTCTCCACGACGTCCAGCGGGCGCGGGAGCTGGCGCTTCTCGAGTTCGGGTGAATAGATCGCCGGCGCGTCAATCGAGGTCACGCGCAGCACAGGGGCGTCGAGTTCGTCGAATGCCTTTTCCTGAATCAGCGAAGCGATCTGCGCTCCAATGCCGCAAAACGGCTTCGTCTCCTCGATGTACACCGCACGATGCGTCTTGCGCACACTTGATAGAATGGCCTCCTCATCGAGTGGGCGAATGCTGCGCAGGTCCACGACCTCGGCATTGATGTTGTGCTCGGCGGCGAGCAATTCCGCGGCACGCAGCGCCGTCAGCGCGGCGCGACCGTGCGCGATCAGCGAAATGTCCGAGCCCTCGCGCTTCACGTCGGCCTTGCCGAGCGGGATGAGGTACTCTTCCTCGGGCACCTCGCCCTTCTCCCCGTAGAGCATCGTGTTTTCCAGGAACATCACGGGGTCGTTGTCGCGAATCGCCGTCTTCATCAGTCCCTTCGCATCATACGCCGTTGCAGGGCACACGACTTTGAGGCCCGGCACGTTTGCCATGAAATTCTCGTGGTTGTGAGAGTGCGTGGCGCCCACGTTCGTGCCGCCGTTCGCCGGGCCGCGGACTACGATGGGACAATTGATGAGGCCCCCGCTCATGTAGCGCACTTGCGCGGCGTTATTGATGATTTGGTCCCACGCCACCGTGGCAAAGCTCCAGAACATCAGCTCCATCACGGGCCGAATTCCGAGCATCGAGGCACCTACGCCCATCCCGATGAAGCCGGCCTCGCTGATGGGCGTGTCCACCACGCGTTTGCTGCCCCATTTTTTCCAGAGGCCGCGGGTGACTTTGTAGGCGCCGTCATATTCGGCGACCTCTTCGCCGATTAGCACGACGTTCGGATCGCGCGCCAGTTCCTCGTCAAAGGCTTGGTTGAGTGCGTCGCGGTATTCGATGAGAGCCATGGTAAGTGTCTAAATTGATGATGGGACAATGTGGCCGTATCGATCGGGTCTTACGTCCGCTGATTGCCCCGGACTGGATTACTCGTTGAAAAAATGCCGTCCGGTCCGCCCGGCTTGTGTCTGGCGGTCCACTTCGAAATACACATCCTCCTGGATGCTCGCCTCGCTGGGCCACGGGCTTTCATCGGCGAACACCGCGCTTGCTTCCGCCTCGGCCTTCGCCGCGTCGTCGATTTGCTCGAACTGCTCCTCGCTCAGCACCCCCTCGGAGATGAGCTGGTCCTTGAACACATTGATGGGATCATGGTGCGTCTTGTAGCGTTCCAGTTCCTGCTGGCAGCGATAGCCGTCCTGCGTGTCGTGTTTCGCATCCGCGACGCTGTGGCCGTAGTAGCGATAGGTCGAGATTTCGAGGACCGTCGGCTTTGACTCATTGTGCGCGCGCTCGATCGCCGTCTGCACATTCGCGCGAACTTCATAGACGTTCGTGCCGTCGCATTGCCCCCACGCAATGCCGAACACCTCGGCTCGTTTTGCGAGACAGTCCACGTAGGCGCTGCTGCGCGCCTGGCTGGTGCCCATCGAGTAGCCATTGTTCTCGATAATGTAGATCACCGGAATACCGAACAGGGCGGCGGTGTTGAGGCTTTCAAAAAAGCACCCTTGATTCACGGCGCCATCGCCCATGAAGCACATCGCCGCGCCCTTTACGCCCTTGTACTTGAGCGCGTAGCCCAGTCCCAGGCCGAGCGGCGTCTGCCCGGCCACGATGCCGTGGCCGCCCCAGTAATTCTTGTCGGGGGCGAAGAAGTGCATCGATCCCCCCTTGCCCTTTGAGCAGCCGGTGACCTTGCCAAACAATTCGGCCATGCATTCGTTCATCGTCATACCGACTGCGATTGCATGGCCGTGGTCTCGGTAGGCTGTGATGACGTGGTCATCATCGCCCATGAGCGATACGCATCCTACGGCTACAGATTCCTGCCCATTGTAGAGATGCAGAAAGCCCCCCATCTTCTTTGCCCAATATTGTCTCAGCGCCTCGGTTTCAAAGCGCCGAATTCGCGCCATGTCCGTCAGCAGTTGGATTTTCTGCTGCGGCGTGAGCTGCGCATTAATCGGAGCCTTGGAAAAGTCCGCGGCATTTGCGGATTTGACGGGATTCTTGGATTTCGTGGCGGTAGCCATAATTTGAAGAAAGCGAGCGAAGGATATGAGCACATTGCGCACCGCTGAGCGGGCGGCAATATGCGGCCGGCATCCTACGGTTGCGTGAAATCCGCGCAACATCGGATTCGCACCTCACGCTTCGCGCCGATCCTTCCATTTTAGCCCTTTAGACAGGGCCTTGAGCGTCTCCCGCAGACGGCGTTCCCGCGTTTCCGGCCGCTTCACCATCGTGAGCCATACGAGATATTCACGCTGATACGTCATTGCGAGACCGGCGAATCCGGCGCTCGCGGCGCGATTTTTCGCCAGCGCTTTTTTGAGAATCGCCGGCATTGGCCATGGGGCGCGCTTTTTTGGGGGAGGGGGCGGCAGCTCGCTCCGGTCGAGCGTCACGGCTGCGCGCAGCAACCGGCGCAGCGCGTCGCGATCGAGCGCAGCCGGATCATCGACGCGCACCGTGCGGATCGCGGTGTTGTTTTCGCCGCCGGTGAAAAGATTCTCCACGTCGTTCAGTTCCACGCCTCGGTAGAACATCACGCCGGCGTGCCGCTTGCAGCCCATCAGCCCCGCGACGAGGCGGCGGCCGGAATAACAAAGCATGTTCCACTTGATCGCCTCATCGAGGTCCGGTTCCCAGCGCGCGAACGATTCCCGCATCTCCACGCAAAAGGCGCGCGAAAACTCGGGGCAATTTTCGATCCAATCATCCGGGTCCTTCGAGCGCGGCCGCGAGCAATCCATCCCGCTTACTTGCGATATGCCTCGTTGTGGCGTTTGCCTTTCGTGAGCATCTCGATCGCGGAGGCGAGGCGCCGTGTGCGCGTTTCCTCCCGTTTCGCGGTAATGATCCATTCGATATACTCGCGCCGGCACGAAGGCGGCAAGGTGTCCCAGTAAGCGCGCGCCTTCGCCGCTTTCTGAATCGCCGCCGCGAGATCGTCCGGCATCGGTAATTCGGCCCGTTTGGCACGAGGCGCCGGCTTTGCCTCACCGCTCGCGTCCAGCTTCGCCGCATTGCGCACGAGTTTCTCGATGTCCTTCACCGGCACCTTTGCGCCGGCGGCGAACTTCATCGCCTTCCAGCCTTCGCCTTTCGTCAGAAGGCCGTCGCCGTCCGCAAGGTGCGTGTCGTGGAAAAAATGGAAGCTCACGTGCGCCTTGAACGCCGCGAAGCCACAGACCATGCGGCGGCCGACAAAGGTCGGCATGCTCCACTTGAGCGCCTCGGTCAGTTCCGGCGCGGCTTTGCGCACGATCGCGTGGAGCTGCTCGCAAATCGGGCGCGCATATTCCGGCGCCTGCGCGATGTATTGGGCGATGGTCGTCGGCTTTGTTGTCTTGGTGGGCATGGGTGTGAGGTGATCAGATCCAGTTACGCCCCCTCTGGAATCTGCACCCCGCCGCCGTAAGCCGGACGAGGTCCTTTTCTTGTTCAAAAGAGAGAGCGCGCATCGCCTGAAAATGTAGCGGTTCAGCCGCCGGTGTCGAATCGCTAATCGCGTCCCGGGACCAATCCCAGCGCGACGATTGCGTAAGGGACAGGGAGCGCGATGAAGCCGAGGGTGAGGGCGTGGTAACCCGCCTTCAGCCACCATGTGGTGAGGAATTCGCGCGCATCGAAGACGAAGAATTGCACGGCCAGCCGCGCGAGCCAGAAAACGGCGATGAATCCGCAAACTCCGCGCCCCAGCGCGCTTCCGGCCACGAGTTCGCGCGTGCATAATACCGACACACCTCCCATCCCCACGATCGTCATCACGATGAACACCCCATACACCCAGAAAAGGCGCCGCAAAAAGGGGTGGAGCGGCGCGAGATGAGTGCGCCAGTCGAGCACACGCGGCACCATCGCGCTCGCAATCAGGATGCAAAAATGGGCGCATCCACCGAGACGAATGCCGGTTTCGATCAAGTCGCGAGTCATAGTGCAAAGGTCGCGCGCATCATGGGCAGGATTACATTCGTGACGAACGGCGGATGAAACAAAAAGTACGCCGGCGCCGCGGTAACGACGACCGTGAACAGCCAGCCCCGCCAGCCGTGGCGAAGTCCGATTCGCCGGCCGGGCCGCGAACGCTCGAAGGCAACTCCGACGCCCTGCAAAATGAAATAGCACGTCGGCAGTCCCCAGCCGCCGCCTGCTGGAACGCTGATGACCATTTCATGCAGCACACCGGAGGCTAAGAATGCCGCGAGGGTCGCCGGGCCCACGCCGATCTTTCGGGTGCACGGGCGAAACACGAACTGCTCCGCGAGCTCATTGAACGCGAGGTTCCAGCGCTTGCCCCAAAAATCCGCGAGAGACACCGCGGCCGGCGGCTGACGCATGATCGGCATCGCCTGCACGCCCAGCGACCGCCACGCGCACGACAGCAGGTGAAAGCTGCCGAAGTGCATGAGAAAAATCATGCCGATCATCCCGATCCATCCCGCGGCAAGCGGGTGCGCACATTGTCGCGCGAGGAAGAAATACAGCGCCGCTCCGAGCACGGTCTTCGATGCTGCCGCGAACCACTCGGACATCGGGGCTGGCGTTGCCTTCTCGTAGAAGAAAGCCTTCGCATCCATGCCCGGCCACGCGAGCAGGAAAGCCGTGCGGCGCCATCCGCCGCCGGCCGTGCGCGCGATGACTGACGCCTTGCATATCAGGAACATCGCCCCTGCGATCGCCCACATCAGCAACCAGGAGGGTACTGTCGAGGTGGTCGCGAGCATGGCTGCGCCTTTAGAAGAGCGTCCGGGCCTTCGCCAGCGCTTCGTCGAGCTTGCCGGCGTCTTTGCCGCCGCCCCGGGCGTTGTCCGGTTTGCCGCCGCCCTTGCCGCCGACGATGGGTGCAATCGTCTGGATGATCTTTCCTGCCTGTGCCTTCGCGGTGAACTCCGGAGTGACAGCGGCAACGAGCGCGACGCTGCCATTCGACGCGCCGCCGAGGACAATGATTCCCTTGAACCCCGCGCCCTTCAGCGCGTCGGCCACCGTTTGAAGCGTGTCGCCATCGGCATCGCCGAGATTCGCGACGATCGCATTGTTTTCAGCGCGGGCCAGCAGGTCCTTTGCGCGTCCCGCCGCCTCGCGCTGATTCGCCACCTTGAGCGCTTTCTCCAGCTCCTTTTGATGCGAAAGGAGCCCTTCGAGTTTTTTGTCCACGTCCGCGAGCGGTGCGCCGATCTTAGCGGCGAGCGCGTGCAGGCGCGTGCTGTCGTGCAGCGCCGAATCGTACGCATTCAGCCCCGCGACCGCCTCGATTCGCCGCACGCCCGCTGCAATGGCCGCTTCGCTCACGATACGGAACAGCCCGATCTCGCCGGTCGCGCGCGTGTGGGTCCCCGCGCAAAGCTCCATCGAGTACCCGTCGAGCGCGGCGCGCCCATTGCCGTCGATGTGTCCGCCGATGCTCACCACGCGCACGGTCTCGCCGTACCTGTCGCCGAAGAATTGCATGATGTCCGGGCGTCCGCGCACGTCGGCGTAAGGCACCTCAGTCCACGTCACGCCCGCGTTTTCGAGGATGCGTTCGTTCACGAGTCGCTCGATGTCGCGCACCTGCGACGGCGTGAGCGCGGCGCTGTTGAAGTCAAAGGTCAGCTTGTCCGGCGCGACCGACGATCCCTTCTGCGTCGCGTCCTTCGACACGACCTCGTGCAGCGCCCAGTGCAGCAAGTGCGTCACGCTGTGATGCCGCTCAATCGCGCGGCGCCGCAGCACTTCGACACTGAGCGTCACCTCCGCGCCGACGTCAGGCGCATCCACGCCTTCGAGCAAGTGCAGCCACGTGTGCCCTGTCTTTTGCGTGTTGGAAAAACGCCACGTATTCGCCCCGGCGATGATCTCTCCCGAGTCGCCGATCTGCCCGCCCATCTCCGCATACGCAGTGCTCGCATCGAGAATCACCGCCGTCTTGTCCTTCAGTGCGACAACTTCGAGCACCTTCGCTGGTGTGGTGAGTGTGTCGTAGCCGACGAAGACTGTCGGCTCTTTGGTTTCCACCTCGCTGAGTTCGATCACCTGTTTCTTTTGAGCGGCGCGAGCGCGAGTCTTCTGCCGCTCCATCAATTCGTTGAAGCCCTTTACGTCTACTGACAACCCGCGCTCGCGAGCCATCAATTCGGTCAGGTCGAGCGGAAAGCCGTAGGTGTCGTAGAGTTCAAATGCGTCGATTCCGCGGAAAACGGGTATCTCAAATCCTACGGCACGGAGTTGCTCTGCCCCACCAATCGCCAGATCAATCTTCATGTCGGGCTGTCGATCAGCGGTCGCCTTTGAGATCGGAGCTGATTCAAAATGAAACTGCCCGCAGTCGATCCATACGACCTTTCCGCTTGCAGAGATAGCTTTGTAGTTGTGCTCGGTGACGGTGGTGTGGAGGGCTGCATTAAATTTTTCGATTCCCCGATCCAGCGTCTTATTAAACGCCTCCTCTTCTCGCTTCAGCACTTCCTCCACGTGTTTTTGCTTGGCGCGAATTTCGGGGAACACGTCGCCCATCGTGCGAGCCAGAACATCCACCAGCTTGTAGAAAAACGGCTCTTTGAATCCGAGCGAACGCCCATATTTCACCGCGCGTCGCAGAATACGGCGCAGCACGTAATTTCGATCGTTATTCCCCGGCTGGATGCCGTCCGCGATCGCAAAACTCAGCGTACGGATGTGATCGGCGATGACGCGGAAGGCCACGTCTGATTTCTCCTGCTCCGTGTCGCCGGTGCTGCCGGCTTTCGGCAGTGTGCAGCCGTATTTCTTCCCGCTCATCTTTTCGATCTCGTCGAAGATGGGCCGGAAGATGTCGGTCTCATAGTTCGAGATCTTCGCGTTCTGAAAATCGGTGAGCCCTTTCGTGCCCTGGATGATCGACGTCACCCGCTCGAAGCCCATGCCAGTGTCCACGTGCTTGGCGGGAAGAGGAACAAAGGTCTGATTCCAAGATACTCCGGCCTTGGCATTGGGCAGAGTCATTTTCACAGCGTCCTCAGGGGTGGCCGGTTCGGCGTTGTATTGGATGAAGACGTTGTTCCAAATCTCGATGCAGCGGGCGTCGCTGCCATTCACGAGCTTTGCGCCCTCGCGCTGTTCCTCGATGGTGGTGGCGACGGGCCCGGGGCGGAGGTCCACGTGGATCTCCGTGCAGGGGCCGCATGGGCCCGTCTCGCCCATCATCCAGAAGTTGTCCTTCTTGTTGCCGTTCACGATGTGGATGTCAGGGTCGAGGCCGACGCCGCGGAACTTGGCGGCCCAGAGTTGCCACGCTTCCTGGTCGCGGTCGGCGGGGTCGCCGGGACCGGGCTGATAAATGGTGGCGTAGATGCGCTCGGCGGGAAATTTCCACCGCTCGATCACGAGCTCCCACGCCCACTCGATCGCCTCCTGCTTGAAATAGTCGCCGAAGCTCCAGTTCCCCAGCATCTCGAAGAACGTGTGATGATACGTGTCGAGCCCTACGTCATCGAGGTCGTTGTGCTTGCCGCCCGCGCGGATGCACTTCTGCGTGTCCGCCGCACGCGTGTCGCTGCCCGGGACCGCGCCCGCCCATTTGCTCACGTCCGCCTTTCGCTCCCCGAGGAAGATGGGGACAAACTGGTTCATGCCAGCATTCGTGAAAAGCAGGTTCGGCGAGTCGGGCATCAGCGACGAACTCGGCACGATGGTGTGTTTCTTCTCGCGGAAGAAATCGAGGAAGCTCTGTCGGATCTGTGCACTGGTCATCATGGCCGGTAGGTTTTCAAAAAGGGCGCGAACGCTACACGCGAGCCGCAAAAGGTAAAGGCGGGCGTTGGGGCAATTCCGGGGCGGGAGCGCGCGCGGATCTGGAGTGCGGGAGCGCGCTCCCGCTCTGGGAGGGGCGCGGAGCGGTGGTGGGAGAACGGTGGCAGACAGCGGGAGCTGGGATATTCGGAGTGGTGTGATCTCCAAGTTCGGCGAATGGCGTGGGACGTTCCGAGTTCCGAGTTCCAAGTTCCGAGTTCCAAGTTCCGAGTTCCAAGTTCCAAGTTCGACGTTGGACATCGCCAGAGCTTGCGACCGTTTTCCCCACCGCGGCTCCGCCTTTCCTCCAGAGCGGGAGCGCGATCCCGCACTCCAGATCCGCGCGCTCCGCGTGATCCGCTTTGAGGGGAGCGAGAGCTTCTCCTCAGGGCGCAAGTTCTTGCAATAGACCCATTATTATGCCATAATATAGTCGTATTCTGAATAGATATGTGGGCACACACGCTTTGCCGGAGGGAAGGTGCTTGTCCTGCAGCCAGCCTCGTCAATCCGCTTGACCTTCAAGTGGGAAAGTTGTAGTCAGCACTACCGGAAACACGGCATTTTCCGCGCCGCCCAGATCCCTACTCCCTTACCCACTATTCCCATTCCTCCAACTCCCAACCCGAAACCCGAAACCCGAAACTCAGAACTCAGAACTCAGAACTCGGAACACCCAACCAACCCTCACCCACCCACCACCATGCCATCCGCTCCTCATCAACAATTCTGCCAGGCCATCGCCGACGGGCTCCGCCGGCCCGACGCCTACCTCGCCGCTTTTCCGCGCGCCAAACGCGCATCCGCCCGCACCCTTGCGAGCAAGCTCCTCGAGAAAGAGGACATTCGCGCAGAGGTCGCACGTCTCCGGGCGGCCGCGCACGAACAGCCCAGCCCCGCCGCGCTCACGCTCGCCGAGAAGCGCGGCTTCCTCGCGCGGATCGTCCGCGCAAAACTCACGGTGCTTCCGGAGGACTCCGATCTCTTCGATCGCGTGAGCAAAGGCGCGCGCACATCGCTGAAGCTCCTGCCCGACAAGCTCGAAGCCATCGAACTCGACAACCTCCTCGCCAGCGAAGGCGAAAAGGCGCGCACCCGCAAGCCGCGCCCGAGCGGCAAGGGCAAACAGTACGACGAGTGGCACCCGGGGAACTACGATCAAATCTCGGAGGTGATGAGGGGCTCGATCGATCCCGAGATGAGAGCGCGATGCGAGGCTCTGGCAGAGGCGCGGCGGCAGAGGGAGAGAGCTGCCGCGGCGATCGGCCAGCCGGGCGCAGACCGCCAACGAGACACGAGTCAGCATTTGCGGGCCGATGGGACAAATAGGAAGGATAGGACCTATGCGTCCCATTCTTCCCATTCCTCCCATGAGCCGCAATCCGCCCACGGCCCGCGCCGCTCACCATCGGCAGCAGGCCTCCCCGCGAGCACCCCGCGCCACCCGGATGCATCGCGCCCGCCAATAACCCAAATATCAACATCCCCGGCGCAAGTGCTTCGCGCTGAGCACCGGAAATTTTGCGAGGGGATCGTGGTCGGGATGAATGGAGCTGACTCGTACGCCGCGGCCTACCCCCGCGCATCGCGGGGTACGGCCTGCAACCGCGCGCCACGGCTCCTGGCGCGGCCGGAGGTACGGGAGGAGATCGCGCGTCTGCGGGCGCAGGCATCGGAAATCGCCGGGACGGGCGCGCTCACACTCGAGGAAAAGCGGAGCTTCCTGGCAGGCGTGGTGCGCGCGAGGCCCGCGGTGCTCGCCGAGGACTCGGAGCTGTGGCAGGGCATGCGATCCGGAGCGTGGGGAGAAGAGAAATGGCTGCCGGACAAGCTCGACGCGCTGAGGCTCGACAGCGACCTGGGCGGCTGTGAGGACGAAGAGATCGCGCTGGTGAAGGAAGCGATCGCGAAGTTGATCACCGAGATCCGCACGCGCCCGTGGCGGCAACCGGAGCCGTCGGCGGCGCAGGCAGGCGACGTCGCGCGGGGGAAACACGAAGGACACGAAAGAATCGAAAGAATCGAAAGAATCGAAAGAATCGAAGAGGAGAAACTGCCCGACAAAAACGCAGAAGAAACACAGGACGACAGGCACCACGGCAACGACGGACGCGAAGACCAAACGAGACATTCCGCACCCGGCTCTGCGCACTCCGGAACGCGGAGCGCACAAGCGGTCGATCGAAGTGCCGCGCGACTCGAACCATGCGTAGGTGGCAGGTCGAGTGAGGCCGTGCCATTGCAAACCGCAGATAGCGCAGGTGGCGCAGATGCCGCAAAGAACGGAGAGCGTGCGGCTGCGCCTCTGAAAACCGCAGAGGGCGCAGAGAACGCAGAGGGCGCAGAGGGTGGAGCGGTCGCAGAAGGGGCAGAGAATGCAGAGCGTGCAGAGTCGAGCTGCTCATCTGAGGATGAAGGGCAGAAGTTCCATGAGTTTCCACGGTTCGTAAGAGTCGAACCCGGCTCCACGGCCTCGGGAGTGCAGAGAGCGCCTGCGGTCGATCAAAGCACCGCGCGACGCGGACCGTGTGAGGCGCATGCGGCGGGCACAGCAGGCGCAGCGGGCGCGGTGAGCGGTAACGGGACGACGGACGACCCGGCCTCAGCACGCACCGCACGAGCCGCGAACGCGCCTTCGATGTATTTCGCCGGAAATCCGGATGAGGAGCCCGAGCGCTGGTACGTGCCGGGGCGGCACTCGGTGATGAGGCCGCCGCCGCCGCACTTTCCGCCTGTGGGCGGCGCACCACTGGTGCAGAGCCCGCAATCGGTCGCCGAGGATATGCATCGCGCCGTCGAGAGCGCGCGGGTGCACTGGGTGCCGTCGCCCGGGAACTGGAGCATGCCGGTTCGAGTGAGGCGACCGTCCCCGCCGCGCTACCGCCGGGAGATCACCCACAAACGCTGCTTCTAATCCGATGCGAGCCACCCTCCGCTGCGCTCATGGACGACATGGACGGCATGGACCGCATGGACGAAAACGCGGCCGGCAACGGCGCTTCTTGTGGCGAGGGGTCTCGTGTTTCTCGATCCGCTTTCACGGCTCATCCCGCATTGCACTCTGCCTGTGTCTCTTTTCTGATCCGCTGATGAGCGATACCTTCCGCGACCGAACTGATGCAGGCCGCAAGCTGGCCGGGAAACTCATGCATTTTGCCGGGCGGGAAGACGTGCTGGTGCTCGCGCTGCCGAGGGGCGGGGTGGTCGTCGCCTTCGAGATCGCCTCCGCCATCGGCGCCCCGCTCGATGTCTTCGTCGTGCGCAAGCTGGGTGTGCCGGGACATGGGGAACTCGCGATGGGCGCCATCGCCACCGGCGGCATCCGTGTGCTCAACGAGGATCTCGTCGCGTCGCTTGGTATCACGGAATCCGCGATCGACGCCGTTACAGACGCGGAAACACGCGAGCTCCGCCGTCGCGAGAGCGCATACCGAGGTCATCGCGCCGCTCCGGATGCACGAAAGAAAACCGTCATCCTCGTGGACGATGGCATCGCCACCGGAGCAACGATGCGCGCAGCGATTGACGCCCTCCGATTACAGGACCCGGCCCGCATCGTCGTCGCGGTGCCGGCGGCGGCTGCGGCGACGTGTGAGGAATTGCGGTCGCTCGTGCATGAACTCGTCACGCTCGTCGCCGCGGACGCATTTTTCTCGGTGAGCCAATGGTACGAGGAGTTCCCGCAAACGACAGATGAGGAAGTCACGCGCCTGCTCGGGCTGACTCCGCGCGCCGGGGCCGATCAAGCATCCACCAGCCCGTTGCGGACGGCGAACCGCGTGAGCGATGCCACGTCATGAAGGTCCAGGCATTCCATCATCCGCTGCCGGTGATGATCCACGGCCTTCGGCGAAATGCCGAGCGCATCCGCCATCTCCTTGTTGATCCTGCCTTCCGCGATCATCTGGAGGATCGCCACCTCCGGCCGGCCCAGGCGCGCCAGTGCGCGCGACGGCCGTTCCGGGCAGGCCTGCCGGGCTCGTGGCGAAATATGCCGGCGTCCCGCGGCGACGGCTTGAAGTGCGGCGCGCAGTTCGTCCAGCGAGTCCTCTTTTCTCACGACCGCCTCCGGCTCTTCGAGCATGGCGTCGCGAAGCAGCCCGTTTTCCGTCACGCCGGTATAGACGAGCACGCGCACATTTGCGGCCTCGCCGCGCAGCAACCGAATGACCTGCGTCCCTGCGAGGGCCGGCAACGCGAGCTCGAGGATCAGCAGGTTCGGTTTCAGGTCTCTGCACAGGCGCAGCGCTTCGATGCCGTCGCCCGCCTGTCCCACGACTTCGAAGCCGCCCTCGAGCGTGAGGACGAATGCCAGCATCTGCCGGGTCGATACGTGGTCATCCACAAGAACCACGCGGGTTTTCGCGACTGTGGATTTTTCAAATCGAGGGCTGCTCATTGGGAGAATAATTGTAATCGCCCCACAGCGTGGCATCGCGGCGGAACAACATTTCCACGGGTGAATACCCGTCGCATCGACGGTTTAGCAATCCAAAATCGGCGCGCGCATCACCTGCGCAACTCGTCCACTCTGCGCGGCAAAACAAGGGATCTGCATCGTGGGTGGATACCCGCGGAAAATGGGACTTCACCCATTGGACAACACAATGCGGAGCCTGTTCTTCTCGCTTGGATGCCGTGCGAAACCACCAGTGCGGCTGAAGCCGCCATCGTGACCCGAGTAGCCTCCGTTCCAGTGCATTCCGCGAGCGCCCAAATGGACTGCACCGTGCCCTCCGCCATTCTGAGGGGTCCCATCCGGAATGAGTCCTCCTAAAACCAAAATCGATGCACGTGCTCGCGGATTCTCCATCTCTCCTGATCAGCCTGTTCATCGAGGCCAGCGCCTCGTTCCGCGCCGTGTGCCGGTGTGTCGGTACCGTGCTCCTGGCGCTGCTTTCACTCACCGGCTGCGCGGCGGGACATCTCGGGCTGGTGGCAGCGCGTTGCACTCGAACGGGGAGCGCTTATGTCATCGAGTGCCGAGCATTCGGGCCCGAAATCCAATGGGGCCGCGGCGGATGGTGGATGGGGGCGGGCTTCCGCCGCTCGGTGGAGATCCATTCCCGTCCCGCGTTGGAGAACGCAGACAGCGCATGGGTGCCGTGGGACGGCTGGCGATATCTTTTCATCCCGCTCCCGGAGGCATCGCCGATGAAGCACATTTCAAATGTCACGGGTGCCGGATTCCACTTCGATGCCGGAGGCAGCGGCCTGGAGATCGGCTATTCGCAGCGGATGCTGACCGTCGCGCCGATGGGCGGCAAGGGCGTCGCCTGGGAGATTCATTACGATTCACACAACCCCTCGGAAACACGCGCGATAATTCACAACCATGAATAACAAAACCACCCACTCGTTCGCAGCCCTCGCGGCCGCAGGCGCGTTCATGCTGATCGGCGGCGGATGCGCCAACCCCAGCCATGCCGTGCTCTACCAACAGACCACACTCGGCGTAAACGCCGGCACAAACCCGGAGACCGGGAACTTCAAGCTTCGAGTCGGCTTCAAGCGGGAATTTGCCGCCGTGATCCCGAAAGTGGTTCTCCCGGCCGATCCCAACAATCCCGAGGCCGGTGAAAAGATCGAGGCCGGGTCCACATTCTCGGCGAGCCGATACAGCGTGAAAGGCCTCCAGATTCCCGAGGTTGAGGAATTCATCGTCACCGGCGACGCCGCCACCACGCTCGGCGCCACGCCGGGCGCGATGGGTGCATTCAGCTTGAACAAGAAATAAATCACTCGAACCCTATGAAACACTGCACACTTACGCTCTGCGTTTCCGCGATTTTTCTTACAGGCTGCGCGAACAGCGTCCTTATCGGCCATCAGCACGGCGTCAATCTGGAGACGGAATTGAGGGCCGACATGACGGCTCCAGTCAGCCTCAATTTTGGATACCAAAGCAAATCCGTCGTGGCGGTTCCGCCGAAGAAGTCGCTTTCGTTGCGCGACTCGGCTTCCCCGAAGAATGTCGCGGAGGGGGAACTGCTGTCCACTTACTCGGTGTTCAGAGTTCAGCGGGACACTCCGGATTTGGGCGCCTTCACCATCCGAAGTGGCGTGGCCACCGGAGGCGCTGCCACCAACGTCGCCAGCCAGCAGGCTGTCGTGCAGCCCGGCGGCGCCAATCTCATCGGACCGCTCAGAGCTCCCAGGACGACCGAGGCCTCAAACGCCGCATTCAACACGATGCGCTCGATCCTCAACGACTAGGCCCCTGCCTTTTCGAGACTCACTTCCGTTTCGCCGCGAGCGCCGCCTCGATTTTGCCGAGCGGCAGGCAGTTCACGACGTCGTCGCGAGTGAGCCAGCCTTTGCGGGCGGTGCCGACTCCGAAGTGCAGGAACTGAAGCTGCGACGTGCTGTGTGCATCGGGATTGATGGCGCATTTGACGCCCTTCTCCTTGGCGAGCGGCCACCAGCGCCAGTCCATGTCGAGCCGGCGCGGGTTGGCATTCAGCTCGATGATGGTGCCGGTCGCCGCAGCCGCCTCGATGATCGCCGGTGCGTCCACGGCGTAAGCGTCGCGCTGGAGCAGCAGCCGCCCGGTGAGATGGCCGAGCATCGTCACGTATTTGTTTTCCATCGCCCGGATGATGCGGGCCGTCATGTCCTTCTCGGACATCGAAAACACATTGTGCACGCTGATGACGACGTAATCGAGCTGCGCCATCACCTCGTCCGGGAAGTCGAGCGAGCCGTCCTTCATGATATCCACTTCGCTCCCGGCAAAGAGCCGAAACGCGCCGCCGAAATCCGCGTTCATCGCCCGAATCTCCGCGACCTGGGCAAGCAGCCGCGTCTCGTCGAGGCCGTGGGCCTGAAAAGAGGACTTCGAGTGGTCCGCGATGCCGAGGTACTGAAGGCCGAGCTCGATCGCTGCGTCCGCCATTTCCTTGAGCGAATTGCGCCCGTCGCTGGCCGTCGTGTGGTTGTGAAAGGTGCCGCGGAGATTTTCCCGCTCGATCAGCCGGGGGAGCGTGTGCTCCTCGGCGGCCTTGAATTCCGCACCGCCCTCGCGGAGTTCCGGCTCCACGTAATCGAGCCCGAGAGCCCGGTACAGATCCGCCTCCTGGCGAATTTCCGGTACGGGCAGCGGCTTCACCTTGGGCGAGGCGTCAGGGCCGAGCCGGTATTCGTTCAGCGTCCAGCCCCGTGCGAGCGCCCGCTGGCGCATGATGATGTTGTGCTCCTTCGAGCCGGTGAAATAATTCTGCGCGAATGGGAATTCCGCGTCCTTGACGACGCGCAGATCGGCCTGGATGCCGCTCTTCCAGCGGACGGAGGACTTCGTCGCACCCTGCGCAATGATGCTCTCCACGAATTCGTGTTTCACAAAAAATTGGCTCACGGCGTCGGGAGCGTTCGTCGAAACGAGAAAATCCAGGTCGCCGCACGTCTCGCGGCGCCGCCGGAAACTACCGCACGCCTCCACGCGGATCACGTCTTCGATGCCGCGCAGATCGTCGAGCATCCGTTCGGCATCCGCCGCAATTTCGCCGATGCGAAAACGCCCGGCGTGCTTTTTGCGATCGTCGATCGCCTTGAGGATGTTTGCCGCGGTTTTCTCGCCGAGGCCCTTCAGCTTTGCGACACGTCCGTCTTTGCACGCTGCTTCGAGTTCGGCGACAGTCGTGATGCCGAGTTGCTGCCACACGAGCTGGATTTTCTTCGGTCCCATGCCGCTGATGTCGAACATCTCGAAGATTCCAGGTGGAAACTCGGCCTTGAGGATATTGTAAAACGCGAGGTTCCCGGTGAGGACGTATTCAGTGATCTTTTCAGCGAGCCCTTTGCCCACGCCGTCGATCTCCGCCACCTTTCCTTCGCCGACGACCTGCTGGATGTTGCCGCTGAAGGTCTCCATGGCTCGCGCTGCATTCTGGTAGGCGCGAATCTTGAAAATATTCTCGCTCTTGAGCTCGAGCATGATGGCGATGTGCTCGAGGACGTCGGCGATTTGGTCTTTGGTAATGTCTGCCATTGCTCGGAAAGTGTTGCGGTGATTTTCCGTGAAAGGGAAGCGGCGCTTTCGTCACTCAATTGTCGCCGAAGTCGCCTCAACGTCACGTGCCTCGCGAGAGTGCCGATGGTAAAACCGGGGCGCTATGAACAACACAAACATGACTCCGAGTCTCATCGGGGAGCGTCCTTGGTGGTTCGTTCGTGTGGGACTCGCCTTTACGCTCGCAACGCTGGTGGCGGTTCTGGTCGTCGTACTCAGCCGTCCGGAACTGATCGACGGCATCGCCGTCAGATAGGACCGTCATTCCACGATTCGCATCCGGTGCTCTTCGTCGAGCGGATCGGTTGGCTCGATCCGCGTCTGGTCCAGTCGGTGAAGGGCCACGCGTTTGCGCTCCTCGATGAGCGTGGCGATTCCCTTGTCGAGTGCCGTCATCTTTTTGAAGAGCGCCGTGTAGTAGGTCTTCAGCGCCTCGCGCTTTTCAAAGTCGGTCGGCGCGACGCGAGATGCTTCCCAGAGCGATTGGATCGCCGGTTCATTCACCACACGAGTGTGCGCCTGGCGAAATCGGATTCGTGCATCGAGCTCCGCGGAAGTCGCCGGCGGCCTCAGCGTGCTCTTGCCTTTGGGAGGCACGCCCGGCCGCTCGTCTTCTTTCTTTTTCTTTGGCGTGGAAAGCGCGTCGGGGAGCAGCGGATTCAAGGCATCCGATGCGGGCTTGAGCCTGCCGCCGGGCTGGCCTTTGGTGAGGTCCGGCTCGGACTTGCCGGGCGACGGCGCAGGAAGCGGCGGCAATTCCGGCGGTTTCTCTTGCGCCGGGGCGGCGGGTTTCGCATCGGCAGGCGGCGCGGGTTTCGCATCGGGTTTTGCCTCCTGGGCAAAAACCGGAACAGCGAATGCGGTGACGAGAGCGATGAGTTTCATCTGAAAATGACTTCTGAAGACGATAGCGGCGACTTTTCGTTTGAAAAGCGCGCTCTTCTCACGGATTCCGACTGCGTGCCGGCACTCGATCAATATTCACCGCGAGCCATCGGCCTCGACCTTGCACCCGCTGAGGTCGCGGCGAGATTGCGGCATCTGCCGGGCCTCGTCTTTTTCGACTCCGCGAAGGCCGATGCAGGCTCGCTCTCGATCATCGCCGCGGCCCCTCGTGAAGTCATCTGCGGCCAAATCTCCAGCGACTGGGCAGGACTGCGCGCCGCGCTTGCGTCCCGGGCCGTCGAAGGTGGACGCGATGACGGGCTCCCACACGGCTTCGCCGCGGGGTGGGTCGAATACGACGGCGCGTTCTGCTTCGGCGTCTACGAGGATGCGCTGATCTTCCGCCACGGCGAACAGCGATGGTACGAAGTCGGCGACCTCCTTTCCGAGATCGCCGCGGCCAGGCCGGCGCGTTGTGGACGGCCCGATTTTGCAGCGGCGACGAGCGCCGCCGAGTACATCGCCATGGTGCGCCGGGCGCAGGATTACATCGCCGCCGGGGACATCTACCAGGTGAACCTGGCGCACCGGATGTGCTCACGATTTGTCGGCGAACCGTGGGCATTTTACGAATCGCTCCGGCATTACTCACCGGCGCCTCATGCGGCCTTTCTGGATCTGGGCGGCCGGGCGATTCTCTCCGCGTCGCTCGAATGTTTCCTGGACATGAGCGGGCGGAGCATCCGCACCCGGCCCATCAAAGGCACGCGGCCCCGCCGTGCGGATTCGCAGGCCGACGAAAAAAGCGCGCTCGATCTCATCACCTCGCCGAAGGAAGTCGCGGAACTGGTGATGATCACTGACCTCGAGCGCAACGACCTCGGGCAGGTCTGTGAATTCGGCAGCGTGAGCGTCCCCGAATTACTGAAGCTCGAGCGCCACGAGCAGGTGTTTCATCTCGTCTCCACCGTGGAGGGGCGGCTCCGTGCGGAGGTCGATCATGCAAGTGCCCTGAGGGCCTGCTTTCCCGGCGGAAGCATCACCGGCGCTCCGAAGCGGCGCGCTCGTGAAATCATCGCGGAACTCGAACCAATTCCGCGAGGCCTGTACACTGGTGCGATCGGCTGGCTGGGATTCAACGGCGAAAGCCAGTTTTCGATCGCCATCCGCACGGTGGTCGTCGAGGGCGGCGCCGCGCATTTTCACGTCGGGGCCGGCATTGTCGCCGACAGCGAGCCCGCCGCCGAGTGGCAGGAGACGCTCGACAAGGCAGCGGGCATTCTCATGGCAGCCGAACGACTGTAGGAAACGCCACTTGTGTTCTGCCGATGCGCCGCTATTCGTGTCGCCCGCAATCGGGGTGTAGCTTAGCTTGGTAGAGCGCTTGGTTTGGGACCAAGAGGTCGCAGGTTCAAATCCTGTCGCCCCGACCACTGTTTATCAGCATTCCAGGGCGATCGGCCAAAAGCTGAGACAATTCTGAGACAAAGGTGACAGCGGCACCCATCCGCATGGAACCAAAAACCGTTTCGTCCGAAGCCCCCGACAAAAACACCGAACGCTGGATTATCGCCAAGGTCGGCAACGTAGAAGTCCCCGCCTACCGCCTCTGCGATGGCCGCATTTGCATCTCCTACTACGAAGGCAGTCAGCGCAAGCGGAAGCACTTCAAAAACGAAAAGGATGCGAAGCGAGAGGCCAGTTTGATAGCGGCCAAGATCAACGCGGGTCAGCAAGATGTCCTGCAACTCTCCAGCGCAGATCGCGATTCATACGTACTCGCAACGAAACACTTGGCGGCGATGAACACTCCGCTCCATGTCGCGGCCGAAGAATACGCGATTGCTCGCGCCAAGTTGCCGACGGGTGTTGCCCTTCTCGCGGCGGTGGAATTCTACAACAGCCGCCATGCGTCCCTTATCGGGAGGAAGAACGTTGCCGACGTCGTTGCCGAATTTATCGAAGCGAAGGAACAGGATGGCCGGTCCGACCGTTACCTGAGGGTTGTGCAGAATGAACTGAAGCGATTCTCCACCACTTTCGGGATGCCGATCACAGAGGTTACCGCTCCGAAAATCGAACACTGGCTCCGGTCGTTGGGTGTGGCGCCTCGCTCTCGCAAAAACCTTCGTGGAATCATTGTCACGCTGTTCAATTTCGCGCGGGCGCGCGGTTATCTTCCGCGGGAACAGCAAACAGAGGCGAACTACGTCGCTCGTATCTCAGCAAAAGCTGGCGATGTCGGTGTGTTCACGCCGGTAGAGGTTCGCAGTCTACTCGAAAACGCCAGCGACGAAGTATTGCCCTTCATCGCAATCGGCGCGTTCGCCGGCGTTCGAACGGCAGAGATTCTCCGGCTTGAATGGGAGGACATTCGTTGGGACCAAAACTTCATTATTCTAAATCGAAATAAGACCAAAACGGCCACTCGACGTATTGTGCCCCTCCTACCGAACTTGGCCGCTTGGCTGGCGCCATATCGGGGAAGAACTGGAAAAGTGTGCATCTACGTCCGAACCCAGCGTTGCGCGAAGCGCCTCGGCGCTCAATTGAAAATCAAATGGCGTAAGAACGTGCTACGCCATTCGTTCATCAGTTACCGCGTGGCTGCGTGTCAGAACGTCCATCAAGTCGCTCTCGAGTGCGGCAACAGCCCTCGGGTCATCGATTCCAACTACCGCGAACTCGTTCCCCCGAAGCAGGCGGAGGAGTATTTTGCCATCATGCCACCAACGGCAACCGATGGCATCATCCAGATGCCTGTGGCAGCGTGAGAGAGAGTGGCCTGTTGACACGCGGAACATCGGCAAGATGCCGCAATCATCAGCAATGACCGAAGGCCTGCTCCGCGCAGGGGAACTCGCAGCCCGTTACAAGGTGCACGTTCGCACCATATGGCACTGGAAAGATGCTGGGCTTCTGCCGTTCTACAAACTTGGAATCAAATGCGTGCGGTTCGATCCGGCGGCTTGTGACCGTGCGATCGAACGCTTCCAGGTTCCTGCCACTCGTAAGACGTAAAACCGTGCCATCGGATGCGCGTGTTTCGCTCCCGCCTGGTGTCGCGTTTCTCTTGGCGCCGCGCCTCGGCTGGATATTCTCGACAGATGGCGAAAGTCCCGGGGAAAGGCGAAGAATGTTACCTTTGTGGTTCCGAAGGGGAGATGACGAAAGATCATATTCCACCGAGAGGAATCTTTCCTCGACCGCTGCCGTCGAACCTCGTGACGATGCCGTGCTGCCTCAAGTGCAATCAGTCATTTCACGCAGATGACGAGTATTTCCGAACCGTGGTCAGTGCCTTTATTGATCGCACGAATTCTGGTAAGACACTTTGGGACCAGCGGGTGGTGCCAAACACAATAAAACGCGGACGTATTAAAAAGGCACTTTCGGAAATGCGCGCCAGCGCCGAGCCCGTCATCCTGCCAACGTCGGCTGGCTGGGTCCAAGGAGTCGCATTCGAATATCACGCCTTACCCATCGAACGTGTCCTCGTTCGAATGACCCGAGGCTTTCTGAGAAAGAAATTTCCGGAGATTGATCAATCCCTCCTCGATTTCAGAATGGCACCAATCGTCCAGTTTCGTTTCGACGAAATGGCTGAACTACTCAATCAAATGCCAAGCTTCTCCATCGGAGGCGAGGTGTTCACTTGCTGGGTAGGCGCGGTGCGCGATAAACTGGGATTTGGAATATGGTTTTACCAATTTCACCGGTCGGCCGCCTACTCGGTTGAACACAAACCCAAGCATTCTGAATGGTTGCTCCCAAGAGAAACACGGTGATCGCAATGGCTGGGTCCTGGTGTTTCCACGAGGCGTGCTTCCGCCTCCCGACGGCGGGCCATCCCGAGTTCTATGTCCGTCCCTCGCCAGATGCGCTTCATTGCGCGCAGCTGCGCCGCAATCCCCGCATAGTTCTTCTCTTGCGCGAGCTCCCGGATGTTCCGCATCTCCGCCCTCCGTGGTCCGGCCATCGAATTCCCTCGATTGAATGTCAGCGAAAGCAACGCCGCTTGTGCATTCGGATGGAGTTCTCCAAAGCATGGGTAAGTCCGCACGCAGAGCGCGTAAAATCGCGCCACGGTCACTTCCTCGAACACGTCTTCCGCCAGGTCCCAGCTAATCACGATATTCCGCAGCGCCGCGATGCGTGCCTTTGCTGCGCTGCCGGTGATTCCACTTGTAGCTGCGAGCCGCTCCCTGTCTCCAAACTTACGCCAGTCCTGCAGAATCACGGACGCCGAATTATATCCGCAGTCATATCCGACACCGACCGTCACACCCGACGCAAACCCGGGCCACGTTGGCCGAGCCAGGAACCGCTCGTAGTACTGCTGTCCGCCGCCTACCTCGAACTCATACAGCAATGCGCGCCCTTCGCTTGTCAGCTCCGGCTTCGGCGGCAGACCAACGCGTGGCGCCCCCGCCTGCGCCGCCCAGGCAAGGCCTAGCGAAAGAAAAACAGATACCCGAAACCAACGAGAAGAATGATGGTGATGCATGCGTCGTAGAGGTCGTCTTTCAGGGGAGGCTGCTGAGTCGCGCGCGTGCTGTTCTGAGCGCGATATCCGAAAAGATGGGACTGCACTTGCCCCACCAGCGCACAGAGCACGATCGCTCCGGCATAATTGTAGAGATATCCGACGATCACTCCCGGGTCGTCGATGACCGCCCGCCCGGTGAGCAGTTCGACGAACAGGATCGCCGCCCAAATGAAGAACAATGCCAACGCAGGAAACAGGTAAAGCTCCCGGTGGCGCCGAAGATGGATGAGGAATTGTTGCATGTGTGTTGGGGCGGTGTGTCTGCTCCGTTCGCTCACACCCCGAAGCGAAGGAGTTTGAAGTAAAAGCCTCCTGCCATAAGCAGGACGATCACTGCGACCCATGCAGCGACCTTCAAGCGAAGCGCGCGCAATTTACCCTCCGCCTCTTTTTGCGCCTCGATCGCCAGTTCCTTCTCTGCCCGGGCGGACGCCAGTGAAATCTCAAGACCGTTCAACGTCGCCGTCTGCTCGGCCACCAGCGCGTCGAACGCCACCAATCTCCGCTCTGCCTCTGCGTTTCGTGCGTCGGCTTCCTCCGCCGCGTTCTCTGCCTCGCGCAATTGCACAGTCACACGAAACAGATCACTCTTCAGCGCATCCACCTCGTGTGCCAAAGTCACCGCGCGCTGTGCCAGCGCCTTCGCTTCGGTAGACTTCGCCGCGAGTCCTCGCTCTGCGACTTTAGTGGCGGTTCGCGCCAGCTCGGTTGCATGGCGGAAAATTCCCTCGCCTGCTTCCACCGCTTTTGAAGCCGAGGCGTTCGCTTGGCTCACCGCTGCACGAGTCTGCGAAATCGCCACCCGCGTCTGAGCTAGCGGACGCGCCACGTGCGCCGAATTCGGCTTTGCATGCTGCACTGCCATGCGAGACCCCTCGCATCCGACCAAAGCGGCCGCCAAGACGATGAAATAAATCGCTTTCACCGCTTCCGCACCTCCGCTTCCAGCGAAGCAACCTGCACTTTCAGCGTAGCATAATCCGCCCGCACTGCTTCCAGCTTCACTTCGATGTCCCGGATTTTCGCGTCGAGCTCCGACCTCGAGACCTGCGAAGCCTTAATGGCCGCTACGTCCTTGCTCACCTCCACGGACGTGAAACCAACGAATCCCAGCACACCCAAAAGGACGAAGAGTAGGATCGTGTTGAAGTTCGCTCGCGTGACGTTCGTCTCCTCGGCGTTTTCGTCGTTCATGCCTGAGCCCGGCATGTCAACTGACAGAAGAATCCCCATTCAGCTCCGACTTGCGGCAGGGGGCCACTCTTTCATGCGAAGTCAATTACAACCAAACCGCCAGCCGCACCATGTACGCCCAGCCGGACCACAACAGATTGTGATTTTTTTCACATACTCTCCATATAGTGTGGTTTGGGTGTTTTTGATCTTGATCCCCACTGTTACGGATCAACAATCCGCCCATCCTGGTTAGGAATGCCGGGGCGAAAGGACAGTTGTCGAGAGGGGCAATGAGAAAAGCTTCTTGCGGCTAAAACGAGTGAGAACTCGTGATCGTTCCGTAACCTTGGAGTTTCTGTTCCTTGTTCTTTGATAAGAGATTTGCGGCCACCAACGATTTGCACTCGTTGATGGCCGCATGAACCTGTCCTGATAAACGCTCCGAGCAGGATGCGTTTCCCGGAGCAAGTGCGGGTATCCGCTCGCGTTCTTGCGTTCAGATCGGGGGACGTCAAGCCCTTGCAGCACGGTGCTGTCGAGTGGCCTCGGACAGAAACGGAACTATTGGAAACCACTATGGCCAACAAAAAACCCGAGACTCGGCTTGCCGGGCGCAGCGCAGAAACTGGACAGTTCAAGACTGTTCAGGCCGCGCGCAACGCGCCTCGCACGTCCGTCGTGGAGCGTCTGCCGCTCCCCGGCAAGGGTCGTAAATAATTCGCGCCCGCAGTGCGCATAAGTTCGAGCGTGTCGCGCGAAAAACGCGGCCCGTGAGCAATCACGTTTCACAGCGCCCGCCCAACTCGGGCGGGCGCTGTCCTTTCGAGCGAGCTTCCATTTACGGCGAGCCATAGCACCACGGAGAGAACGCGATTTCAAATGTCTCTGTGTAATCCGGCCCTCCCGGCTGAGGTGGCGCGTGATAGGTGACGGTAATCGTCAGCGTTCCACCCGGGCCGGGCGGAACGAAAAATTCATACACCAAAACCATCCCCGGCCAACCTGTGGAAACTTGCGGCGTCCCGCCAGCGTCCACCGTTATTCCGCCTACGCCGGCCGGACCGCCTTGCACTGATACTTCGACGAGAACGCGCACCTCCTCCGGCAGCGGCATCGAATAGCAGGGCGGCTGTATAATCTGCACATTGGCCGTCACCTTCGGCTCCGCTCCAGGCGGCGGATTGTGAGGCGGTCGATCAGGCGGATCGTTTGAGCCAGTACCAGGCGGCATACCATCCAACGGCGGAACGATCAAAAGCGGTGGCCCACCACCGCCGCCACCGGGTCCGCCGCCACCGCCCCCGATTCCGGGCAGATTCCCCGGCTCCGCCCAATGCCCGCCGGGTTCTGGCAGCTCATCCGCTGGATCAGGCGGCGGTGTTCCCGGCAATCGAGGCGTCACAATACCACCGCTCGGCGCCGGACCGGCATTCACTGGCACGCATGCATTGAACCACGGGTCCCACACAAATCCTTCCGCACAAGGTAGAGGCAGGACGATGCCGATATCCCAAGGTTCATCCGTCCAATCCACCGCCAAAAACTCCGGTGCGCCGTATTCGCTGTTTCGAACCACGTGAAATTGCTCCGGCGCCGCGTCCTCTCCCGTCGTCGCAGGAAGGTGGGAAAACCAAAGGTAATATGGCGTGTAAAAGATCCACCTTCGCCAGTCTTCCCGCCGTACTTTCCGGCCGCGGCGCATCGCGAGCTCTCGGGCCTGAAACCAATCGAGATTCCGCATCGTCAGGGATTCTCCGCCAGGTCACGCGGGATCAGGATCGTGAATGTGCGCGAGGTAAACGTCAGCGTATCCGGCCCGAATCCTCCCGTGTTTAGCACCGTCCACTCCAGCTCCGCTAGCGCAGGAAACATCGTCGCTTCATCGTCCTCATAGTTTGATAGCGCCGCGCGCAATTCGTCGCTCTCCATGTGCACATGCACGCGCTGAATCTTCTCCGCACCCGTGCCGATCCAGTCGAACTCGTCCGATTCCAGCAGCACGACTTCCGGATCGTATTCCTTCAGCACCAGTCTCATCGCGCTCACATTCGCGTCGACCGTCACACCGTTCTTCACGAGCCGCACGATCAGCACGAGATTGTCTCCGGTCTTCGAGAAAAGAATCGGCTCAGGCCGCACCAGCTTCTCTCCGGTTCGCTTCACATCGTCGGAGTAAGTGATCTGCCCATTCGCCAGCACACCCACCTGTCGGGTCACGACATCGATCAAAACGTCCGCCGTCACGCCGGGTGTCGTGAAACCCGCCGCCTCAATTCCGAGGGCAAACACCTCCGGATCCGACACTCCGTCATCATTCCCCGCGCGCAACGCGAACGTGTAAACACCCGGTTTCTCCGCCGGTCCCTCGATGCGCCCGGTATCCGGGTCAAACGTCACGCCATCCGGCAATGGCGAACAGATCCAGAAGGTCGGATCGTTCGTCGCATACGGCTGAAATTCCCACTCTTCCCACTGCCGGAAGCCCAGCACTGACTGCGTCATGTTAATCACAGGCGCCGCCATGCGTCAGGAAATCTTGGCGGTGCCGTTCGACAGCTGATACCCCACGAAGCCGCGCGCTCCGGCCACCGAGTTCTCCGTGTCGAATTGAATCAGCCTTCCGCGCACCGCAAAATTTGCCGCCGCCGGCACCTGCGCTCCGCCTTCCCAGGCGTCGTATAGCAGCCGGGATGCTGACAAAACGCCGGCCCCGCTCCGCGCCACTGCACATCCAAAGTGATGCTTCATCGGCACACCCGAGAGAATCAGCCGCTGCGAAAGTAGGGGTGTTTCAATCCAGGTAATGTCCTCGAGGTTCGTCCCCGTCGTTGCGGGCGTCGTTTGCGAGGGCGCCGCGCCGATTTCAATCACGATCAGATACTGCGCCCGTGTCTCCGCCTTCAGTGCCGCCACCGTGAGATCGAACTCTGCCTTGAACGTCCGCCCGGCGCGCAGCTGCTTATCGTTCACGAAAATCATGAACAGCTCCCGCTCAAAATCAGTCGGGAAATAGCTCTTCGTCGTTCCGTCGTGCGTCACCCGATACCACACACGCCCATCTGAACCCAGAAACCCATTCGGCTTCACCATCTGCGTCTTCCGGCCCAGTCCGCCCGGCAGAGCGATTTCACCGCTCGTGTTGTTCAGAAATACTTCACCCGCCGAACCGGCCGGATCGCCGAGAGGCAGCGACACATTTGCGGCGGTCGCATCATGAATCGCCGGCAGCAATCCCGCGCCGCGCGAGGGAAGACTCGCTCCGCTCTTGATCGCCTCTGCCGCGTTGAAGCTCGCCACAAATCGCCCGGGAAACACCTCCGCCCGTTCCGGCAACACGATCTCGAGAGCCGTCCCAGTCGGCAGCGATTCCGTTGGCGTGACGCCGCTCGGCAGCAGCAGCTCGATCGCCGAGATGCGTGCCCCGAGCAGGTTGAGCGCATCTTGTAGCCCCACCACTTGCGCAATCGTATGCGTGTGCGCTTGGAAGGCCGAGATAGGCCCCGCCGTGCTTAGTGTCACTGCCAGGGCATTCAGCGCAGGCGGCGGCAGCGTCGTCGGAAACTCCAGCACGGTTTGGTTCTCTGACGGAAACCGCGCGTTGTATTCAAACGGCGCCAGCATCCGGCCGTTCGCAGCGTTTTCCCGCACCGTCACATGCATCGCTGCCGTTGCGAGATTGTGATCGAACGCGAAGCTCCGCAGCACTCCATTCCCAAATGCCGCAGTGTAGTGCTGCGTTCCTGTGATGATCTGGTCCGGCGTGAATGGGCGGTAGTCCCGCGGCTGCGGTGGATTCATCCAGTCGATCGCCTGCACCGTCGACAGCTCTTCCCAAATCTGCTCGCGCACCACCTTCACGGCTTGCTGGAACACCGTTACCAGTCGCCCTGGCACGTCGGGATCTTCCGCATCTTCGTTATCGCCCACGATCTCCAGTTCGATCTCCAGCGGCACGGTGATCTCCGCCAATCCGCGCAGTGCTGTCGCCAATTCCGCAGTCGCGAGATCGAGCATGAAAGTCAGCACCCCTGGTTCGCTCGTTTTCACAGTAGCGACGATGTTCTCCTGGTCCGTATCGCGCAGCGGCCCCACGAATTCGATGTGCGCCCGATCCGGCTCCGGATTCGTCACGCTGAATCGCTTCGTTCCATCCGGCCACATCGCATTCAGAGCCGCCTCGATTTCCTCAATCCCATCCTCGATTCCGAGCAGGCGCGTCTCGCGAAAGTCGAATGTCAGCGTGTACGTGCCCCGAAAGTCCGAAGGCACCGTGAGCGCCTGAATCTCGTTCACCTCGATATCATCGTTGCTCGATTCCGATCCGCCCGCGCGAATCTCCTCAATACTCGGACCCTCCGGCAGCACGTTCGAATGCGCTCCGCTAAACGCCAGCGGTGCCTGGATGAGCCGAATCTCCCGCCACGTCTCCCCATTCTCCAGCCACTCGCGGATGCGAACGAAGGACACCGGCCGAAGTCGATTTTTCACCACCTGCGGATCATCCGTCGCTTGAAACACCCAGCAACCCGCCGCCGAAAGTGTCACGTTGCTCAGCGTGCCCAGCGCCGCTCCAACCGCCGTCGTGAACGCTTCCGCTGTGGCACCGCTCGCAATCTCCGCACTCACCGTCACGCGCGAAATGGCACTTCCGATCGATGGCTCAAACGCATCGCCATTCGCCACGACAATCCCAAAGGAACTCCCATAATCATTCACCTCCAGTACTGTGCCGAGATTTCCGCTCTCGTCGCGCACGGTCGCGCCGATGGACGGTGCCTCCACATCCGGCTCCGGCTCATAGACCCATTCGATTCCTAACGCGACCACGTCGGTGCTCAGCACGACCCCCAACAGCGTCACCGTACCGCCAATAGTGAACGCCCCGCTCGTCGGCGGCTCCAGTGTCTTCCCAAGCGAGGCGCGAATGCTCCGCACATTCAAATGACGCTCAAATTGCCGCGTCCCATCCCGATCCAGCGTCTTCAGTGTGCACTGCACCTGATCCCCAAGCACGAGCGGAGGAATTTCCGTCACGCCGAGCCCATCAAAATCCGCCAGCTTGTGCGTTCGCAGATCCACCACCAACGGCAAGGAGTGTTCGCCCATGCATCTGGCCACGGTGTCAACCACCCTGGGTATGCGCTGGTCGGGCCGTCAAAAACGGTTGAAACGCTGCAACGGATCGAGATGCCCGACGGCCATCCGGTGCTCACGGATGGCGCGATGGCGCGCCTGCGTGCGCTGGCTCCTGCGGCTGCGGGGTTGATTGGCCAGGACGAGGCGTCCCGCCGCGCTTCGATGCCGGCTCGCACCCGTAAAGACGGGAGATTAGCCAGGCCACCGCCATCGCGATAACCACGAAGCCGTAAATCACCCGGACCTGAAACAAATCGAAGCGGCGCACGGGCGTTCTCTACGCCTGCATCTGGCGGAATTCCAGCCGATGCTTGCCGAACAACTCGCGCTCCTCTTGGGCTTGCGCCTACTGCTTAACGGTTGATTCTTCGATGGGCGGCGGTCCTTCCACCTTGAAGAAGGACACATCAAATGACAGCCGCGTATATGGAAACGGCGGATTCAACTCTGGCGGCAGGCTCTCCGCCGCTTTTTTTGCCTCTCGTTCTTCGCGTGCGGTTTTCGGATCGAGGGGCATTCATTCCTCTTTTCCGTCAACTCCATTTGCATTGAGTGTCTCGCCTACAATGTAAATGGTCACTGTTTCCTGCCTCCATGAAATACACTTCGCTCGCTCGTGAACACCTGGAGAAAGCGCGTGATTCTGCGCTGTTGGCGGTGGAATTCTACAATAAGCCGGCGGTTCGATTTAAGGCCGGCGGATACATTACGATGATGTCTATAGCGTGGACATCGCTCTTCCACGCCATCTTCTTCAAGCGAAGGATTAAGCCATTTTACAGAGATAAAAAGGACAAGCGTCGCTATGAAAAACAAGAGGGGGACTTTCGGTATTGGGAATTGTCGACTGCTGTGAAGGAATTCTTCGGAGGCAAGACCGATCCGGTTAAAGCAAATATCGAATTCTTTATCCCATTACGGAATCGCATCGAGCACAGGTCGATGCCCCGGATCGACTCGACAATTTTTGCCGAATGCCAAGCTTGGCTTCTCAACTTTGACGAACTGATTGCCAGCGAATTCGGTGAGAGTTACGCGCTACGCGAATCCTTGTCCTTTAGCCTGCAACTGTTCCCGAAAGGAGCGCACGGGGACCTCGGGCCAATGCAAGTCGACGAAGCAGCAGTCCTCTCGTTCATCACTCAGTATCGAAGCGCATTGTCGGCGGACCTCTATGCGAATCCGAAGTTTGCGTTCAAAGCGTTTCTCATTCGAGTCGGAAACCATAACACGAATGAAACGCTGCCAATCAAATTCGTGGATTTCGACTCCCTCGATCACAAAGCAAAGGCGGAGGTAGAAAAGTTTGCGGCTTTGATCAAAACACGCCACATTCCAGTCCTTAATTCCGACCTCTACAAACCTGCCGAGGTTGTCAGGATGGTCCAACTTCGTCTCGGTAACCCGAAAATCCAGCGAGGGAATGGTTCAGCGAGTCGCCAACCAAAAGAACAGGACCGATTCAACGAGAACATTCACACTGAGTTTTGGAAAAAATATAAAGCGAGACCATTGACGGGAGCCCCGAATCCAGCGGCTACTAACGCTCGGTTTTGCGTCTACGACAGATTGAATAAGAACTACGGTTACACAATCGAATGGGTGGACTTTCTGGCTTCGAAAGTTGCGGACGACGCGGAATACCGCTCCGTTCTCAAACACCCGGAATGGATAACGATTCTACCGAAAACCTCGGCGACGACTTGAATCACGGCGTCCAAACCAGTCCCGCCGGCACTGAACCGTGTAAATACTCCTCCGCCTCTGCCTGCATGTCATTCACGCGCGCCAGCAGTTGATTGATCAGTGGCTGCCCGACTCCTCCCGCGAGCGGCACATTCAACGTCAGGCGCGCACTTCCACTCGGCTTCGGCACCACACTGGCCGCGTGGTTCACGTTCCAGAAGACGAAGTGCTGCACGTACGGTTCCCATGTCTGATCGGGCGTTTCGTCCTCACCCGCTTCAGGCGGCGACACCATCCAGACCGTCGCAATCTTCCGCGCATCGAACTGATCGTCTCCGGCCTTCAACAACACTCCATACAGCCCTTCGAGCGTCTGCGGCTCCGGCTCCCGATGCTTCGACCTCGCCGACAAGAGAGAACGACCACCGACGCGCGCAAAGTAGTCGTTGAGATACACCGTCTGCAAAAACTCCGTTTGAGCTTCAACGGTCGGATCTCCCGTGCGGTATTCCAGCCGCGTCCCAATGCGTGGAATCGTCAGCACGACATCCATCGCCCGGATTTCTCGTGTCCGATCCTCGTCGAATGGGGCCTGGCTTCGTGAGCTTAGCGGATCGCCTCCGGGCGCCGGCGGACGCACGCCAATCGCCGCGAAGTATGTCGGATACCCTTCACCCGCTTTTAACACTTCACCTTCGATGCCGCCCGCCTGCACCGGATTCCTCCACCCATCGAGCACGAGATATGGCTCCGCCTCCTCAGTGAGCGCCGCGTCGCGAGCCTTGTCGCCCATCTCCGGCCAATGATCCGGCATCGAGATGAACGCGTCACGCCCGTTCACAAACCCCGGCCAGACTGTCGCACGCCACTCAGCCTCCGGTTCATCCGGCTCCGGATTCGCCTTCGCCGCGTACTCCAGATCAATCCACCAAGGATGCCGCCAAATGTCCGCAGCTCGCCCCGACACGATGGTGCCGCGTGGCGTTTTCAGCACCTCGCAATTCAGGCCAGGCCAGATCCGCGGTTCCGCCTTCATGAGAAAAAGAAATGCCGCTGCGGAGGCTTCCGCCCGTCCGGCCCGAACTCCGCCGAGAACGCAATCCGGTGCTGCAAATCGAAGAACGCGATTTGAAACACATCCACCTGTCCATCGTCGCGTTTGCGCACCATCGCAATCGGATGCCGCGCCCTGTTGCCCGGAAGAGGGGTCGCGCCACCTATGGCATTGATGCCTCCTCGCGCGTTTCCATCCGCAGTGTCCGGGTCCGCCACCTGCACGATCTCCACCTTCACAATGCCCCATTCCTTCGCCGAGTCGCACGTTACCTCCGCCGCAAACCATCCGCGACCTTCTGAATCCACGCGCAATTTGCTCACCGTGAGAATTGGCGCTGGCACCTCGCTCAGTTTCTTCCCGTCAATCTCCGCCTCCACGCGATTGATCGTTGCCGGCAGTACGGTCGCGTTCGTTCCGTCAAACGACACCAGCCACGGATGCTCGAACACTGCTCCTCCGCCGCGAACGCTGAGCAGCGTTCCGCCCGGCATCCGCCGCAAACGCACATTTCGTCCCGGCAACAGCCGAGCCACGCGTCGTGCGGCCAGTAATTTCTTCAGCGTCTGCGGACTCATGCGTCGTCCGCGCTTTGCTCTTCCAGTTGGCCGGCTGCATACACGTCTTTCACCCAGCCGCGCGGACCTCCTAGCATGTATTCCTCGGTGATCTGCACCGCGCTTCCGCGCTTCGAAATCTTAGGGGCCATCTTCAGCCAGTTCCGCTTCTTCGCCGCCGCCGGTAACTGGAACTGTGTGATTCCCGGTGGCCGCTCCACGATGGCGCCCAGTCCCTTCATCGAGGAAGGCGGAATGCTCCGGCGCGCGTACGTCCGCCGAAACACCGCTCCTACCGCGAGGTAGCTATCCACACCAAACATCTCGCTCTGCTTCTGCTTGGCCTTCTTTCCGCCGCTGAGCGCCGTTCCGCCCGGTTCGCCGCCGCCATTTGGCGCAAATTCTGGAAACGCGCGCCGCGTCGGATTCCACCCATATTTCTGTTTCAGCTTTGCGAAGCTCGGATGCGTCTCAATCGGATCTTCCGATAACGTGAAATCTAGCTCGTACGTGATGTGATTGTCGCTGAACTCGAAGTCCGATTTCGCGCCTTCGTACGAATACACATAAACCGCCATTCCCAGCGCATTGTCGTACGTGCGCTCCACATTCACGCATGGCACCCCAATCACGATCTGTGGCGCCGCCGCAAGGTCCAGATACTGCGCATCGATCGTATCAAAAGCCTCGAACCTTTCCCGCCGAATGCTCCCCGCTACCATCCCAATCCGGTCCATCTTCCACGCTCCAATGTGAATTTCTTGATGTGTCCCGTGTTGGTTTTTGCTGGTTAACGCCATTCGAGGATCGCCGCTTGTCAACCAATACGGGAAATGGCTGGTGCGCAGGCGCTCGACGTCATTGAATCGATTTCAAGGTCATGACTCCGCGGCAAAAATTCATTCGATGGTATGTTAGGCCGTTCAACCGTCTGAAGAGGATCAAATCCGGCGATGGGGCCTATCTCGCTCTCTCCATGGGTTTTTTTCTCTGCGAACGGTTTTATCGTATCAGATCCAACACGATCACCCAACACTGGAAAACACTGCCTTTCTTAACTGCTGCCGCCCGTGGCTACGATTGCGACCTTCGAGTGTTTCAAGCGTTTTGGGATTTATTTAGGAACGGTATTCAGCATCAAGGCGCACCAAAGAAGAGGTACACAGCTCATTGGTTGCCGGGCAAGCCGAAGGTGCGGCTACGCTGGGTGATCGGGGATAGTTTGCCCTACCGGCCAGCTTACATAGTAGCGGACGGTGTAAGAAGGGTTGGTGTGAATCCTTGGGAATTTACGCGCTTCATACTCCGGCGATTCCTTGAGACGCCGCGAGCGCTAGAACGTTCTGTATCGCACGGATTTGGGAATATTTTGCCGCAACCGGCAACGGAACCCATCATCAATGTGATTCCTTATTCCTGAATCATCGTGACGAATGCAAACGAATGAAACTAGAAGACCTCGTAGAAATTGAACCATTCTCGAAGCATCTGGCCGAAGGCGGTAGCAGCGTGATCCGAATTTGGTCCGAAACTGCTCTTGAGATTTGCCGCGACCAGCATCGAGATATCGCGAGAATTCGCCAGATCTATTCGGAGATTCCCTCTACCGAATTGCGACCGCAACAACTGATCTCGTTCGTTGAGGCCATTTTGGAAGCCATGCCGTCTGACGAGGATCGGAAAACGCTAATTCGGGTTGAAGCGCTTCAATTCAGAACTTTCGAGCGCCGCGCTCAATAAATCTCCCCAACATCCGGCCGCGTAATCTCTCCGCCCTCACCCTGCGCCGCGATCTGCTGCAACGTCTCCAGCATCCGCGCCTGTAAATCGCGTTGTTGCTCTGCCACCGAGATCAGCGGGTCCGACACGCCGCCGCCGCCGCCAACCCGCGCCAGCGCACTCACCGCGGGCGCCTCCGCATTCGCTTCGATCATTTGCCGCACTTGCGCAAACGCCAATCCCGCCGCTTCCGCCGCGCGCCCCGGACCGAGCGCCGCCGATGCTTCGCCGAACGCCTGGCGGAACGCGTCTTCATTCCGCATGGAAATCAGTCGACGTTGATCTGTCGTACGATTGCTCGCAGCCAGTCGCCCTTCCTCCAGCTCGCGCATCTTCGTGGCCAGGAACGCCGCGCTATGTGCCGCGCGCGCTTCGTTGCGCACCTCCCGATCCGCTTCCACTTGTTCGTCCGCCTGCTCCGGACTCATCACATCCAGATACCGGTCGCGATTCGCCTTATCTTCTTCTGCGTCCTTGATGCGCTGCGCCTCTCGCAGCCGCGAATCTGCCTCCGCAAAGCGTCCCTGCGCGGCCAGCGCTGCCGCACGGCTCTCCGCTTCCAGTACCCTTACCCGCGCCGCCGTCGCCTCGCGCTCCAATCGCGCCCGCTCCTGGGCGAGCCGGAGTGCCCGCTCTTCGCCCGCGATGCGATACTGCACTGCTTCTGCTTCATCATCCCTACCTGCCCCGCGCAGGATACCCGCTTCATCGTAAAGCCCATCGATGCGCGCCTGACGATCTGCCTCTTCTCGGTCGAAACCACGGTCGCGTAGCATTGCCACTTCTCGTTCCACGCCGAGTTGCACTTGCGTGAGTCGGACCGCTGTTCGCTCTTTTTCAATTTGCGACTGAATCTCTGCCGCCGCGCGTTGGTTCGAGTTCAAGTCCGTCTCAGTCTTCTTCTTACGGCGCCTCAAGTCCGCGTCGAGCGCCTGAGACGCCTGCGTCTGCCCTCCACGGCGGAGCATGTCCTGCAATCGCTGTTCGTCGCGAATGATCGGCGACTGCGCGCGTCGACGCGCCAGCGCCGCTTCCTCTCGCATGGCTTCGCTAATCCGCCCGCCACCTGCGGCCGCAACATTCGTTTTTTCCCTGGCATCGAGTTCGCCACGCTCGCGCTGCGTCAGTTCGCCCTCTGTCACCAGTCCCACGAGCCGGTCCCTCTCCGCCATCATCAACGCAATCTTCTGCGCACCAGTGGCACGTTCGATCGCGTTTTCCCTCGCGATTTGCTCGAGCACTAGTTCGCGCTCTGCTTTCTGCTCCCGCTGCTGCTGCTGAGCAATGGTGACCCCATGCATGCCGCTGTCGATCTCACCACGCAGCCGAAGCTGGCGCCGGTTCAGGTCATGAAAACTCCGCCGCTCCTGCCGGATCATCGCCTCGCTCACGTCCACCTCTTCTCCAGCCTCGTTTTTGATCTTCTCGCCCCTGCGTTTCTTCTCATCCAGATCCACCAGTCGATGCTGCGACGCCAGCAATTCCTCCGTCGTTTTCAATAGCGCCGCCTGCGCATCATCCAGGTTCTCGATTTTCGAGATCTGTTCCTCCAGCGCATCGCGTACTTTCCGGTGCGCATCCGCCTGCTCGCGCAAGGCCGACGCCGTCTTTTTGGCGCTCTCCGCAAAGATGAGATCCTTGCCCTTGTCCCACAGCCATTGCAGCCCTTCGAGTGCGTAGCCAATGAGCAGTGCCTTCCCAAGCGTGCGAACGGCTACCGACGCGCCCACCGCGGCCAATTTCAGAATTCCGAGCATCCCGGCTTGCATCGCCGCGCTCCCGGCCGCTTTCACATGCGCACCCGCCGCTGCGAGATTCCCCGCAGTCAATGCCCTGAACGCTGCCAGCAATCCGCCCGCCGAAGTACGTAGCGCCGCAAACGCCGCCTGCGTTTTATTCGTCGCCGCCGCCGCGCCAAACAGGCTGGCGATGAAAGTGCCGATCGGTTTTGCACTCAGGCCGACCGCCAGCGCGATGAGTCCCACGGTGAGACCTTTCACCGCTGTGATGACGATTCCAAAGATCGCCGTGAGTGCGCCCATTTTTCCCAGCCAGCCCGCGACGCTCGTCCCGATGTTCTCCACCGGCGACAGCAGCCCGTTGAGAAACTGAGCCAGTTGCTCCACGGGTTCGCTTATCGCATGCAGCGCCGCTGTGGCATCTTTCATCCGTTGAATCTCCGCCTCCTTAAACGGCTCGCCAAATTTCTGCGCCAGCGCTTCACGCGATTTTTCGTAGGCGGCAGTCACACCATCCACAGTGGAAGCATGCGCCTGCATGGCACCTTGCGCTTTCGCGAGTTCGCTCGTCAGCGCCGAGAATACTTGGTTCATCCCCGCCCCGTTCTCCTGCATCGTGGCCAAATGCGCTGCCGTCTCTTGGGAGATGACGCCCATAGCCGCCAGCTCCTGCGCCGTGTTGCGCACCGGTTCGCCTCCGGCCAGTTGCCGATGAAAGTCGCCTACCTTCCCGGCCAGCGCACCGAAGTCTGTTCCACTCTTCGCCGAGGAGTCACCCAGCAACCGCAACGCATCTTCTCCGGCAAACGCGCCACGCGTGAGAATCTCCAATTCCTTCGATGCTTTTCCCACTTCCGAGAATCCAAACATCGGTTGCGACGCCGCGAAGCGGATCAGCTCCGCCACTCTCCGGCTTGCCGCCGATACACTCCCCTGCAAGGCCGCAAACTCCCGCGTGAGTGATTGCACCATCCGCAGCCGTTCCAACGCCGCCGCCAGCGATCCAGTGTCGCGCAGAATGCCACGGACCAGACCCTCCATGCCCTTCAACCCGCCGAGCACTGCGGGCAGCCACCCAAAAAGTTTGTATCCGGCCACGTCCTTCAGCACACCCGCCAGGGCCGCGAACTTGTTCTTCGCGAGGCCTACGGCCGCCGCTGCATAGAGCAGTTCGCCAGGGATGCCCGGTTTCTTCGCCATCGTCAGTGCGCCGTTCCAGCGCGTGCAAGCTGGGCACCGCGCACAAGAGCGGCATGCAGCTTCGGATTCTCGCGCTCCAATTGCTCCTGCTCCGCGCGGACGTGCGCCGATACGAAGTCAAGGTCTGCGCCGCGCTCTTGCAGCCATAGCGCATACCACCACCGCGCTTCACCGACCGGACAATCCCATGCTTCCGCACGCGAACATCCCGTGCAACCCATCACCGCGCGCACCAGCCGCAGCGTTTCTGGGGCCGGCGTTCGCGGCTCTCCGCATCCGCGCGGAGGAATGATCGTGTATTCGGGCAGAGTTTGGAAATCTGCCAAATACGCGTTAAACGCTTCTACTTCGCGCGCCAGTCCGCCGCCCAGCATCCTCCAGAACGATCGCAACGAGAACGACAGCCGTAGCTCGTTCTGCGGATACTGAAGCCGGCATACCGCCACCGCTTTCAACAAATCAGCCGGCGCAATTCGTCCGGCGCCTCCGCCGGTCGTGAAAGGTGAAGCCTCTTTCGTCAGCAGCAATGCATGCCAAACCGAGAAAGGACGCACCCGTTGTCCAAGTACCGAGTGCGCACTCCACGGATCTCGAGCGAAAAAGCGTGCCGGAAGCCGGTGAAAGAACGCTTCCGCAAATGCAGCCTCCAGCATCATGGGGGCGTTCGCTACGTGACGTTCGCGAGGCTCGTGCACTCGATCGAGACCTCCACATACTCGCCCTTATTCCGCGGTTCGCTGATTGCGCCGATAAACCACTTGCGCCCGTTCCACGCGAAATGCTCCGCCAGCGACTCCGGATCCCACTGATCCGTGATGTAGCCGGTGAATGTTGCCGAGGCCTTCCGCTTGTTCGGCTTCGAAATGGTCACGCTATCCGTCGCACCCTCACCATCCTTCGCTTCCGCCATCACCTCCGGTTCATACTTGATCTCCGCCCGCCGAGCCACGAACCCCGCAATCGTCGGCGCATCCGCCGCCTGAAACCCAAATTCATACGTCGCACCGTGCTGATTCGTCTGCGTGAGAGCCATGCCCTCTTCAAAGATGTCAACTTCGCCCGTGACCTCTCTCGGCCGTCGGGCATTAGTTCATCTATGAGCGATTCGACCGGTTTTGAGATATTTTCGACGCCCGAAATGCAGATCGCATGGAGGCACATAGAAACATTTCACGCGCTTTCCGCCCTCCGTCTCTACCTCAAGGTGATGGAGGAACAGATGCCGAAGATTCAAGCGATGGAAGTTCAGAAAGTGCTAGCTGAATGCCCACCGGGAGCGGATGAAGAGGACTGGCAGTTGACCAGCAGCGAAGCGGGTCACCTCGAGAGAATGTTTGAGGAGGATCTGGTTCCCACGATGCGCTATTCGTTCGTCGTGTTTTTACACACCGCATTTGAAACACGCCTTCGAGTTTTCTGTAGAATTCAACAGAAAGAGCAGAACATCCAAATCGGCCTCAGTGATCTGCAGGGCAGCCCGATCGCGCAGGCGAAGAAATTCCTGACGAAATTGGTCGGTTTGAACGTCGGAAAATACGGGGAATGGGATGACCTATGCGTCTTCCAAGATGTCCGTGACTGTATCGTTCATTGCTACGGTTACATGAATCCTGAGCGGCATGGAAAATTGATGAAGAGACTATCCACGATGAAGGATGCCGAGATCACAAGGGAGAACCGTCTCGCAGTCTCTCCGGAGTTCTGCAAGCGACACCTTTCTGTGATCCAGAAGTTCTTCAAGCGTTTGTACGCTGCCGAACATGACCTTCTTAATCGAGACGGGCCTCAAGCCACCGAGACGAAAGCCCGTACGAAGACGTAATCACATCCGGTCACTCAGCCTTCGTTTGTTCCTGCACCTCCGAAAATTGCTTGCCTCCATACTACACCCACGCACACGAAAGCGTCTATGACCCTCACCGGCCAAACCACGAAATTTACGTGCCCGTTGGCGTGTTTGGAATCGTTCTCGAATGATTTCGGATTACCATACACCCAAGAGTCGCTTCTCCGCGACTACCCCCAGCAATGTAATGTCGGTGCAATAATCGGAGATGAGGACGCTTCAGGGACCATGGACTTGATGCAGTTCTGCAATTTGTGCGACGAACTAAAGTTCCAACCACTCGATTTTCACGACTTCCGGTCTGAGATCACTACCCCCTTTCTTTCCAGCCTCACGCCGCGTGAGTCGGTCATTTTTTTCGTCGTGCGATTTAAGGGTGTAACGGGGCAAACGCATTACGTGCGCTATAGGAGGCAACCAACACCGACCACGTTCGAGATAATGAATCCCCGCTATGGTGCACCATTCTTCGACACGATGACTTGGGAGGAATTCGTCACTTGGGACACTTGGTGCGTACGGCTTACCGCACCTAATGCTCAACAGACTATCCCGAACACCCCAGCGCAAAAGTGACCACATCGCCGTGACTCTGCTTCCGTTCGTCCTCGACCTCCGCGACGCTCTGCACATCGGCTCCATGCACGATGAGCTGCTGCTCCGCATGGAACCCGCGCGGTAGCGCTCGCAGCATATCCTGAATCTCCCGCACGGCCGCGCTGTGCTCCGCAGGCTTCGTGTCGTCGATATGTGTCACATATGTTGCCGCCATCGTGAGCAGCCACGTGTTCTCGCCCGGTACCAGATCCTCCGCTTCGAGCACCGCGATCGCAGTATATGGCACATCAACCGCCCCGTCTTCGTCTGCCCCCTTCGCCGGCAAAAACCGCCGCCCTGGCAGCGCCTGTGCCAGCACCGCACACACAAACAACTCCGCCTTGCGCTGTACGTCATTCATCGCGGCGCCTCAATGCTCACCGGACCACACAGCAGCGTTCGCGCATCGTCTCCGTCGTTCTGAACTTCCGCCACGCGCAACCGCGCCCCACGCGCCACGATCATGCTGCCCTTTTTCACACCACTGTTCGCGAAAATCGTCACCGACACATGAACCGTCATCGAAACCTCCGCAAACTTCCCGCCCAACGCCTCGCGATCCGTCGCGCTCAAGGCATCCATTGCGATCGCCTCATATTCGATAGTCCCCAGCATCCACGTCTCGCCCATCACGCGTCGCGCTTCGCCGAGCGAAACGTTGAATGCCGCAAAGAAGGAGTTGTTCATCGGCGCACGTCGCCTCGACTTTCCGGCCCGGCGCCTCACCGCTCACTGGCGGGACGACACCGGGCCGGGTTCGAGTCGCTGCTACTGTTGAAATCAGCTCAGCTCGTTCACTTGGACGAGAAGACCGCAATTCTCATTCACGGTGTTCTCGTCGCTGTCCTGGCGGATACGCAGCCGGTTTGACCGAATCTTTTCTTCCCGGTAACTTTCCGGCACGTAGAGCAGCCCGCCGTTGGTCAGGTCTTCGAGGATGAATGTTCGCCCCGCTCCGCCGTTTTCTGGCGGACCGCCCACCACCGCGCCGAGCCAGAAGTATTTGTTCCCCCAGCACCACACGAGATTGTCGTCGGTCGAGTCCTTACCTGGCTTCGTCGTGTCATAGCTGGCGTTCCCGATCAGGATTTGGCTCAGCTCGAACTTCTCCAGAATCATTTGCTTTGTGATCGAAGCGCTGCCGCCTGAAGTGCCGAAGAAATACTCCCGCAGTTTGGTGCTGCCGATGATTAGATCCCACAGATCGCGCGAGACGATCAGGGAGTTGCAATCTTCCTGGCGCTTATCGACCACTCGTTTTCCTTCTTTCAGCAGCTCCGCGAAATCGAACGTCGCACGGTTCGCTTCCGTGAAGGCGATGTCCGATGCAATTTTGCCCCACGTGGCTTCGTTGTAGACTTTGTACGCCACGCGCGCTTCGCGGTAGATGCGGATGACGCGGTGCAGCCACTTTGCATCCGCTTGTTCCTGGTCGAAGAATCGAGCCACGTCCTGCGCGTTTACGTCGTCGATCGGCGTTTCGATGCCGCGATCGACGACCTTCCACGATGTCTTTTCACTCGTGCGAGTGATTTCGGGATAGGCCGTTCCGGGCGCGCGGGCCAGCGGGTCTTTCGATCCGTCTCCCGCGAGGTTGCGAAGGAGTTGGCCCTTGCCGCGACGGATGCGTGTGTAGTCGCCGGTTCGCGTCTTCACGCCGAACTCCGGGAAGATGTATTCGGCGATGAACTTGGAGTCCGCCATCCGCGCCTCTTCCGTGACGGCGTAGAGTTCGGGACGAAATTCTGCTGCGGTGTTTTGATACATGGAGTGTCGCTATTGGGTGAGTGGTGTGCTGATGGTTTTCGACCGTTCGGCTCCGACCTCAGTTGCCGGTGATGGCCGCGTTCGCGGTGGCGAAGACGCCGGTGACTGCCGCGTGCGCGTGGACCGTCTCTGCGCCTGCGGCGGACGTGAAATCGATGCCCCACGAACCATCCGAGTGCGTCAGCACTTGGAAAAGGCAGTTGGCAGTGTCCGCAACCAGGATGCGCGTGTTGGCTGCTGCCGCCGCCGTGCCGCCTTGCGCATTCGGCGCACCATAGGCCGCCGAACCGAGATACACGCTCAGATGGAAACGCCCGGCGAGATTGTTGCCCTGCGCGTCTTTCACCTGCCCGGTGACGTGAGCCACACCATCTGGCGTTCCTGTGTTCGCCACCGCTACCGAGCTGGTGAAGATCTGATCCGCGACGGTGTCAGCCAGCTTGGCGAGTGTTACCGAAGCATCGGACGGCGTGACGAGCAGGCCGGGAATCGCCACGACTTCAATCGTGTCACCATCCGCGTCTGCCGACTCGAGTGACACGCCGAAGTTGTTCCCGTTTCCGGTGTCATTCACCTTGCCGTTGTCCGCCCGCTTCACGATCGCTCCCGCCGCGATGGCACTGGCGGCGATACAAGTGCGGGTGCCGGGATGTGTGATGAACGCCACGCCGACTGCCTCTCCAGCCGCGTAGCTGGATTTGCCGGAGTGGAGGAGGGCGGTGCCGAGTTCGACGTCACCTTCATCCGCCAGTTCCACATGCGTGGTGCTGCCGGCGGTGAGTTTGACGCGTGCGCCAGCCGGAATTAGTTCGGTGGCGAGAAAGGAAGTAACGCTGGTACGAAGCATGAGTGTGTGTCAGTGCGGGTTGAGGTCGAATGGGGTCAGAGCTGGATCTTGCCGCCGCGTTGCCGATATTCGGCGAACGCGTCGCTATGGCTGCGGATGCAGAACTGCACCGCCTGCGAGCGTGCGGCCGCGTCAGTCAGCTTTCCGTTTGCGGTTTTGAGTTCCGTGATCTTTGCGGAGACGAGCGCCTCGAAGCTGCCCGACGCTGCGCCTTTGCCGCTGAAGAGTGTGACGCCTTCGACACCAGGCGCGGGTTTGCTCGTGCCGGTCTTGTTGAACAGCTTCAGAGCTTTGACTTCAGCCTCGAGCTCCGCGTTCCTCTTGGTCAGCGTGGCATTCTGATCGGAAAGCGCCGTCACCTTTTCCTCCACGACGGTAAACGCGTGTTCGACCTCCGCCCGTTCCTCAGCTTGTGCCTGGCGCGCCATCTGCGCCTTAAGTTCGATGACTTCCTTCAATGCACGGTCTCCCGCGCTCATGGCTGTGGGCGCAGCAGTCGAGCTGCCTGCCGGTTGTCCGTCCGTTCCTGCCGGGTTGCTGGCTGTCGATCCGTTCGGATCTTCGCCCGGATTTCCAGCCGCCTCCGCTACCGCTGCGTCCACCTGCTCGCGTGTAAGGCCTAGCTCCGCAAGTTGCGCGTCGTCCATCGCCGACAGCTCATCGAGGCTCGGCTCATTAAGCGCGGCGTTCACGTCATTCTGGAACTGCTCGAACCCTGCCACCTTCGTCTCGATGGTGGTCAGCTTGTTCATCAGTTGCTTTGCCCATGCAGGCATCTGCGGGTCATTCGGATTTTGATTTTCGTCGGCCATGCCCTTTCGGCCGCTGTCAACTCGATGCCCTGATGACCGCTGATCAAAAAGCCCATCGGGGTTCGCCGCCGGCTGGGTGACGCAATCCACCGCCAGCAATCGTTCGCACCGCGCTGCCTTTCGTCCTTTCTTATCGCCGGCCTTCAGCAGCTCGCCGCTGCCCTTGAAGGCCGCCGACATCCCAAAGCATTCCGGCATCTTCTGCGCCCGTTCGATGAGCGTCTGATACTGCTCGTGCGTACGCAGCAGGTGCCAATCGCCGCGAACCTTTTTCCGTCCATCCGGCTCGGACTCGATCACGGCGGTCGTCCCATCGATGAAACCGCACAGCGAAGTGATCCCGCTTCCGTGGTCCAGCTTCACCGGAATCTTCCCGGTTCTGCGCGCGCA